>Ga0180437_10000029_pt1 | contig 323427 bp, 251 predicted proteins | sample SS_ome_4_FD_132410 | JGI IMG/M metagenome (GOLD analysis project Ga0180437, IMG submission 132410) | Hypersaline lake sediment archaeal communities from the Salton Sea, California, USA - SS_3_D_1 metaG | ecosystem: Environmental > Aquatic > Non-marine Saline and Alkaline > Hypersaline >... | reverse complement strand
GCCGGTCGGGAAGACGTTGCCCATGCTGCGCGTTGTCACGCCCGGCTCGGCGAATGAGGTCGATTCGGAGAGTTCGCTATTGGTGGCGGTCGGGAACGAGCCCAACAGGATCGTGCTGTAGTTACCCGGAATGAAGCTGTTCGTAGCGTTCTTCAGGACGTAGGAAATCAGCGTGTTGCCTTCCCAGTCGATGACCACTTCACCGGTAGCGGGATCGTAGATCAGATCGGGAATCGCCGGATCGCCGTCGCCCGAAGCACCGAGCACGTCGGCGGCGGCGTCGGGGGCCGGATTGAAGTTGGTGAACATCGCCTGGATGTCGAGATTGTCGACATCTTGATCGTGACCAGCCGGATTCGTGGTCGCACCTGTGCCATCACCCTCAACGTCACCCTGGGCCCGCGTCTTTGGATTCGTCCAGTTCGTGGTGCCAGGACCGGTAAAGTTGGTAAACGCCGCTTGGATGTCCTCCAGATTCGAGACATAGCCATCGCAGTCGGCATCGCCAATCGCACAGGTCACGGCCGAGAGCATGACCAAGTCCATCGGCCCGGATTGGTATTCGTACATGCTTCCGGAAACGAGCGACAGAACATCGCCTTCGGCGAGACCGGTCGGCAAAACGTTACCGATGCTGAATGCGCTTGTCACGGCACTGCCGGGCGATACCAATTCGCTCAACTCGGAGGTCCAGCTTGTTGAGTGGCCTCCTACCAGGCCGAGCGAGTGATTGGCGTCCAGGAGGCCGTCACTCAGGCTGCTGATCGCGTAGAAGTACATCGAAATTCCATCCGGATCCACCGTCACCTCGCCCGTGTTCGGGTCGTAGATGAAGTCCGGAACCCCCGGGCTGTCGGTGGTCGAGAAAGGAGCGACCGGTACGCTGGAGGTGGTGGGCCCAGTGAAGTTGGCTTGCATTGTGATTACATCGGTAAGGTCAATGTCCCCATCGTGTCCAGCGGGATTCCCGGTGGCACCAATACCATCCCCGTGTACGTCTCCTTCCGCACGTGTCTTACTGAAAGTCCCGGGACCGGTATAGTTGACCAACGCGGGCATCAAGTCTCCCGGGATATCAACATCGCCGTCGCAGTCCGCGTCGCCGATTCCGCACACGGGTACCAGGCTCGCTACGCGGAAGCCAATGCGAAGATGCTCGAATTCACCGGGATGGTAATGGGTGCTGTCTGAGGCTTCCATGTGATAGGCATCCGCGTCGGACCAAGCGCCGCCACGGTAGCGACGTGTTGAGCCGCCAACGAGCGTTTCGTTCCACTCATAGAGACTTCCACCCATGTCCGAAACGCCGTAGGGAGAAGCCGTCACGGGGTAGGATCCTACGTCCGTTAGTGGATAGCTCCATTTGCTGGGTGAACCTGCGCCGCCCCAGTTCGCGGAGTTGCCGGAGTCGGCCGACGGAATATTGTTGTCGGGAGCGGTGTCGGTGCCTGTCGGATAGAGCCAGTAGTCGGCACCGCCCGCTTTATTGGGGTCGTAGTACGCAGCCTTGTACCATTCGTCTTCGCTGGTAAGGAACACCTGGGCTCCTGCCTCACGCGTGATGCTCGTGCCATTGGAAGGAATGGGGGTGCCACCCGCGAGCGTGTAGGCGCCTGATTCGGTGTCGCCCGAGCCTTGGCCATTGTGCAGCCAGTTTGAGAAGCGGATGGAGTCGTACCAAGAGACGTAGGAGACCGGTTTGTTGTCGTAGTAGTAATCGGATCCACCAATTCCCTGACCAGCGACAGGAGCTTTGACCGAATAGACCCACGGGTCGCCGCCGGTACCGCTTCCGGTGCGGGTGATGCCGCCCCAGGTTTGCGTTGTCATATTCGAGCTGAAGAGCGAGAAGGTGTCACCAACCGTGGCCTTGGCGTTCAAGAATTCGACGTACTGCGAATTGGTCACCTCGGTCTTGCTGATGCGGTACTCATAACCTACAGCGCCCCAACCGGAATCATAAACGTCGGCGGCATTGCCGGTGTCGCCGATGGTAATCCAGTCGATCGTTACCGCTTGAACAGATGCGCTGCTTCCGAGGCCAAGGAGTGCGATCACGGTTGCCCAAAAAGTTGTCGCCCGAAGTCGAGTCATGATCATGGTGAATCTCTAAGGTTCATGTTGTGTTGTCTGTGAGGTGGCAAAGTTTTCGACTGGAAACATGCCGACCAGGGGCTCTCGCGGAATTTAATTTCTTGCCCTGTGTCTGCCCGCTATTGTCTGCCGCCCGCGCTTGTGTTGTACAGCTCTTGTTACGTACTACAGATTCCTCCTGGGTACGAACAATTCCCAGGATACCAGCGGTTGTGGCCGACCACAATCAAAATAGGCGGCTACCTGGGAGATGCCGCAGAAATGGGCGCCGATCGGCAAGAATGCGAGCCCTAAACAACGAAACTGTCGCCTCGCTGCGGAATATCAACCTGGGGAATATTAAGATCTCGTAGGCCGTTGGCCAAGGCGGCGGCCGGTTCTGCTTCACCATGGACCAGGAATACGCGTCCCAAATTGCCATTGAGTTGGGTTGAATCGGCCCAGGCAAGCAGCCCTTCGCGGTCGGCATGGGCACTGCAGCCTTCGATCCTGCCGATCTTCGCTTTGACTTCGATCTTCTTTCCGTAGATGGGTACCGGGCTCTCTCGGTCGAGTATTTTTCGCCCCAGAGTATTGGGGGCCTGGTAGCCGGCGAATAGGATCTGCGTGGCGTCGTCGTCGAGGTGGTTTCGCAGGTGGTGAAGAATGCGGCCCCCTTCGCACATGCCTGAGGCACTGATGATCACGGCGGCTGCTTTGTTTGTATTGAGCCTTTTGGAATCTTCCGTCGAACGACAGTAGCGGAGGCGGCGGAAGCCAAACAGGTCGCTGTCTTCTTCCAGCATGTTGCGGGCTTCGACGTCGTAGCACTCTGGATGATCGCGATAGATGTTGGTCGCGTCGACCGCCAGCGGGCTGTCGACGTAGATGTGAACTGGCGGTAGTTCGCCATCTTCAAAAAGCTCGTTCAAGCGGTAGACGATCTCTTGTGTGCGACCGACGGAAAAGGCGGGGATGATCAGTTTTCCGCCGGTGGCCTCACATTCGGCGATCGCCTGTTTGAGAATTCTCTTCGTCTCGGCGATGGATTGATGATTGCGGTCACCGTAGGTGCTTTCCATGATCAGCAGCTCGGCATCGGGAATCGTGCGAGGTTCGCGCAAGATAGGCGTACCACTATTGCCGATATCGCCACTAAAGACGAGTCGCTTGCGGCTACCATTTTCCACGGCATCGATCGCCACACTGGCAGAGCCGAGCATATGCCCGGCATCGTAGAATTCGCAAGTAACACCACGGGCCGGATCGAAGCTGCGACGATAGTTGACCGGCTTGAGCTGCCGGATGGTGGCCTCCGCATCATCCGTCGTGTAGAGCGGCTCGAATGGCTTCTTGCCGAGTCGTTCGCGATGACGATTGACGTACTTCAGGTCGTACTTCTGGATCTTGGCCGAGTCGAGCAGCATCCGCGAGGCTAAGTCACGCGTAGCCGACGTACAGAAGATGGGGCCTCGATAGCCGGCCCGTACGAGCGACGGCAGATTGCCGCTGTGATCAATGTGGGCGTGTGAGAGAACTACCGCGTCGATTGCGTCGGCATCGAATGGCAGCTCGCGGTTGATCTGAAATGCCTTCTTGCGATGCCCTTGGTAGAGCCCGCAATCGAGCATGATTCGCTGGTCGCCGACCTCGACGATGTGCATCGATCCGGTGACAGTTCCCGCGGCTCCCCAGAAATGCAATTGCATGTGTGCGTCCGACGTGGGTGATGACAGTTGTGGCCGAGTTCTATCTTAACCGATCAGTTCCGCGATCGACTGAGGAGACAATTCGTCAAGGTGATCTACGATACAGACCGCTTCGCCGTATTCATCGCGGTGATGCCCGCGGCTGACCAGGGCAATGCTCTTCATGCTAGCGGCGTTGGCGGCGGCAATGCCGGCGGCCGCGTCTTCGATGACCGCACATGCTTCAGGGGCGACGCCCATCTTGGCGGCACAGGTCAAAAAGACCTCGGGGTCAGGCTTGCCGCGGGAGACGTCGGCCCCGGTGACCACGCCACTGAACTTTTCGGCGCGACCGAGCTGAGCGAGCGTGAGGGCGACGTTTTCTGGCGGGCCAGAGGAGCCGACCCCGATCTTGAAGCCGGCTGCTAGAAGATCGTCGATGAGCTTGACCGCACCTTCCATGGCGGGAAAGTCGGCGGCCACGATCTCGCGGTAAAGGGCTTCTTTGCGTTCGTCGAATTCGGCGATCCGCTCGGCCGAAGCTCCAAACTCAGGCCACAGGTCGGCAATGATCTCGCGACTGGTGCGACCGAACTCGCGGGAGAATTCCGCTTCGGTCAGGGTGAGATTGTTTTCTTCAGCGAGCTGCTTCCAGCTTTCAAAGTGGGCGTGATACGACTCGACCAACACGCCGTCGACATCAAAGATGACGCCTCGTACGTCGGGCATGACAGGTTCGTCCTCCTGTTAGAACCGGCAGATGATGAAGTTCTGATGAAGCGAGCGCTTCACCAAGGATCTGCACGAAGTGCGGGCGCAGCAAGATCCTGTCGGCGCGCGGGCGGCGACACGCAAAAGGATACGAGCACCGTCCGGTTCGCTCAAGAGCCTCGCTCGCCAAAGCCACCCGAGAAATCGAGCGGCAATGGCCGCTTTCTTCGGCTAGGCGCGCAGACGCCTAGCGCTTGCCTTTCTGCTGTCGCAAGGGAAGCGTGGGCGTGACGTTCTTCAGGTCGGTCCAGAGCGTTCCTTCGCCGGCGTAGAACAGGTTGAGGTCGATCTCGTCGGGCAGACCTTCAGCGAATTGCCATTTGGTGTAGGCGCCGCCGCTGCCGAACGATTCGACGGCGAGACGGAACTTATCAGCCCGGGCCTTTTCTTGCAGCTCGTTAGCGGTCGCGTTGGCCTGACCGAGCACGACGTCCCGTTCCGCTTCCAGCTCCGCGATCTCACGATCGATGGCCGCTACCTTGCGTTCGGTCTCCGCCGAGATTTCGCGCGACTTGCGTTCACCCTCGGCCGCGACACTGGCCACCAGCTTTTGCGTTTCCACACGAATCTTTTCCGCCTCCAGGTCGACGGTCTTCTCAGCCTCGCGAAGGCGGGCTTCCGTCTTGGCCGTGTCCCGTTCTTGCTCACGGGTTAGCTTGAGCTCGTCGGCGATGTAGCCGTTTTGGATCGGGATTCGCACGTCGCGGGGAATATAGATGTGACGCACCAGCCCGTAGAGCAGTGTCACGTTTTTCGTTTTCAGCACGTCCTGGAACTGAGCGGACGTGTCGAGCTGGAATTTTTGGCGCGTATCGCCGACCAACAGTTCGACGGCACCCATCTTGGAGCCGTTATTGCGGCAGATACTTTCCGACTGCGGCAGAATTACCTTTTGTTCGACCGCTTCCACGTTGCCAAAGGTGCGAACGATCGGCGGAGCCTGATCCGGCATCACACCCCACACGGCGGTGAAGTCGAGCTGAATGTCGAAGCCGTCGTTGGAGGGGAAGTTGATACCGGTATCCTTAACGGCCAGTGGTTCGCCACTCTCATCGTAGACAACACGATTACCACGAGCCTGCTTCTTGACGGTGATGCTCACTTCGCGGTAACCGATTTCCACGATGTCGATTTGGCGTTCGTGAGGATTGACCGCATAGAGGCCAGGTGGCAAGACTTCGGTTTGCACGCCCTTGCGTTTGCCGAGCTTCGGGTTGTCGGCCAGGTAAGTTTCGACACCGACGTATCCGGTCGGAATTTCGACCCAGCCGGAATGCTTGATTTGATTTCCGTCCTGGAGGTGGCGGCGACTAACGATCTCGTGTTCGTAGCCGTAGGGGTTGATTCGATAGCGGCCAGGGCCGAGGGCCTTGCGCAAAACTCCCTTGTGAATGGTGTCTCCCAGGTTTCCGTCCGGATTGACCTCGCCATTCTCATCGTAGAAGTCGACGAGAAACTCGCCTTCTTTTAGCTTTTCTCCGAGCTTGCTGGTGATGATGGCGATTTCGCCGGGGTGAACGACGACGTCGGGCACAATGTCAGACTGCCACCAGAGTGGGCAGTAGAAATGGCGTCCGGGGCCACGCATCTGTTTGAGGATGCCGATCTGACCTTCCTCCGCGTAGCTGCCCGCCGGAGCGGTGTCGGCGTGTGCGAAGAAGGGACCGCGGTAACGCAGCAGCAGGCTGTGACCTTCTGGGACGTAAACGCGATTGAAGATCCAGTGCGCCGCCAACAGCAGAAACACCATCGACAGAGCAAGGAAGGCAAGGGAGAAGTAAACCTTTTTCATCAAAATGTCCTCTCAAAGAGGTGGAGTGTCTTGGTTTGAGCCGCTCGGGATGTGACGAGACTGAAGCAGGACGAACCTGGGCCGCGACGATTATTCGGCCGGCGCCGCTGCGTCCACAGGCGTCTTTCCTTCATTGGACTGCTTGTACTGCTCGAACATGTCCATGATCGGGCTGTCGGCCGTATTGACCATCATGCGACGGTAGGCCGGCGCCAGTTTCCGCATCATGACCCAACGGGCGAACTCGTTACCGTCGCCGCCAAAGGCTTCGACCGATTTCTTCCAACCGGCCGCCTCGGCGGCATTGTTGAAATCGATGACCTTTGCGAGTGCTTCACCACGCCGGACGACGGCAGCGGCGGTATCTTCGGCGGCTTCCAGTCGATACTTGGCAACGCCGAGCCGCTGGTTGGCCTCGATCAACGCGACTTCTTGCTCTCGCTCCGCGGCGGTGACGACTTTGACGACGTCCTGCTGGGCGGCCACGATCGCCTGGCTTCGTTTAACCAACTGTTGTTCAACCGCCAATTGCTGTTCCGAGTCCTGTTGCAGGATCTGCTGCTGGAATTGCTTTTCTTCCTGTAACGCGATCTGTCGATCTCGTACCGGGCTGGCAATCTTCTGCGGGGGGCGAATCGTGGTGATCAACGCCTGCACAATCACGATGCCTTCGCTGCGGCAGGTCGCGGCCAGCCGGTCTTGGAAGTCTTCTTGGAATTCGACACGCGTTTCGCCGGAGATGAACTCCCGACCGGAGTAGTTCGATCCACGCAAACGGCAAAAACTACGGGTATTCGGCAGGATGATCTTCTTCGTGATTTCCTGATCGACGCGGTCACCATTGGCGCTCTCGTCGTTGTATTTGACGAAAACCTCGGCAGCCATCTCCGGATCCACGCGGTATTCGATCACGCCGTCGAGCGAGACCCAGAAGCCGTCTTTGGAGGGAAAGCCCATATCGCCTTCGCGCGAAATGTCGAATCGCTGCGCCCGGCAATCGACCAGGTTGATACGCACGATGTACGGATTGACGTAGTAGGTTCCTGGATCGAGCGTCTCTTTTTGAACGCCCCGGTGGCCCTTTTCGACTAGCAGCACATTCGGGTCTTCCGGCAGCGGACCCGACAGAAGCGTGACCACGCCCTTGAAGCCCGCGGGAATAGTGATCGGTCGGTGGAGCTCGATGAGTTCGACGTAGTTGTCGCGTTCGCGACGGTAAACGGGCGTTCGTGCGTTGGCTGATTGGCGATCAGGCGCGTTATAGACCAACGCGTTAATGGCATAGCGAGCCGGTCGCAAGACTTCGCGGACGATTCCTTTTTGGTCTTCGTTCTGAGCGATAATCTCGCCGTGCGGCAATTCATCGCCATAGAGTCGCGTACGAACGCCAAGCATGCCTTCGGGGATTTCGACCTGGGGAACGATTTCCCAGTCCCAGTTATAGGGGTTAACGAAGTAGCGGCCTTCGCCCTTAACGACCTGTTGGATGCCTTTGACCGGTGGGGCTTCGCCCTCTTTCACTTCGCGGGCGATCTCCTGGCTGTTGGTCAGATCCTCGCCCGTCTTTCGCATCATGATCGCCATGTGCTTGGTCGGGACATCGATGCGACATTTTGAATAGACCACATAGGCCGTTACGACTAGCGTCGTGATCAACAACAGCACCGAAGGTACTCCCCAGCGGAACAGTTTTCCGATCGAAGAGTTATTACGGTTGAAGGAATCGTCGTGAATCTCAAATTCACCGGACATCGCGGCGGTCTCCCCGAATAGATGCAAACAAACAGGTTGCTCTCTCAATGTCTGCTCGTAGGAACAGACATGACGAACGAAGCTAGGCGATGACTCCATGCGACAGAGGGTTTCCCCTCTCGCTGCCATCGCCTGGCAGTCGCGAAGATAGACTCGCTGGCGGCTCTTGGGAACCGTGCGTCCGAAAGCCGCGGCGGTTCTTAGCCCCGATAGAGCGACCAGCCCCCGTTAGAGCGACCAGCCCCCGTTAGAGCGACCAGCAAGTCTACCGCGCTACGCAAGTATAGGTTGCTCTTTGGCTTATGCCATCTGCTACCCAATTCGCGATTGCAAGAGTGTCTCCAAAGTGGAGCCGTATAGGAGTATTCGCCGGCGGATCGCCGATATTGGACGTCGGATCGTGAATTTTCTTGGATTTCTCAGGGGCGCGATTGGCCGCCTCAGGCCGCGTCAGGATGCCGCCGCGACTAGCTCGGCGATCGTCGATTCCAAGAGTGCGGTTCCGCCAAACTCCATGCCGAGCGCTCGCAGCTTGCCGGTCTCGATCTGATGCTTGGGTGAAGGAGGAGTGCCAATGATCTCGGTCGCGGAGCCCGTAAGCCTCCGGGCGATCGTGGCCACCTCGTGCTGGGAGATGTATCTGTCGTAGCAGTTGAATGCCTCGCCGGCGATGTCGTCGGCAGTGAGGAGGAGCAGAGCGGCGCGGGCCACATCGGCGGCGTGAACTTCTTTGCCACCGCGTTGGCATTCGACCGACTCGCCTCGCGCGACTTTGGAAACGAGATCGAACCACTTGCTTCGCTCCGCCGGATGAGCCAGCCCATAAATGCCGGTCGGTCGCAACGCACAGATCGGATAACCGTCGCCGAGTCCGTAGCTGTGGATGAACTTTTCGATGGCCGCTTTGTGAGCGCCGTAGTGACTGGTCGCCCACAGAGGGTGGGCTTCGTCGAGTGGGCGGTCGCTGAGGATTTTCTCATGCACCGCACACGTCGAGATGAAGACGAAGCGGCCAACGTCTGCCGCCCGGGCCGCTTCAATCAGCTGTAGCGAGCCAATGATGTTTCGCTGAGCGAAGGCGGGAATGTCTCCCTCGGCACCACGAAAGCCAGCCCCCGGTCGATCGAGAGCGGCGTGAATCACCGCGTCGCATCCAGTGACCAGATCCCGGCACGCCAATTCGTCGCCCAGAGTGCCAGGCAACCACTCGATTGCCTTGTCGGTTTCCGGCGAGAAACCGGAGAGATCACTTTCCGCTCGGTGCCAGCAGCGACAGGTATGTCCGGAGGCAGTGAGTTTGGCGACCAGATAACGACCGAGAAAGCCGGTCGCCCCAGTAATGGCAATGTGCATGGTGATAAGGTCCTGTCGGCAGAGCGTGTTGTTCGTGTTCCCAGGAATGGAAGAGTAGGAGTGTCTTGCTCTCGGCGTGAGCGCGACATGCACCCTACCGATTGGACCGAATCGCGTCTAGCGACTACGCGAGTTCCCTAAGCAAACTCCGCCAGGCCTTAACTTCGCGTGCCGGCTCAAACAGTTTGGCCGCCTTTTGGCACCTGACGTGCAGCTTCTTATAGAAGGGGCCATCAGTTTCGGCACGCACGATTAGATCTCGCAGGGCACGCGTATCGCCGACCGGGAACAGGCCGGGATAGTCGACGCCCAACAGGCCGGTGGAACCCGCAATGTCGGTGGCGAGTACCGGCAGCCCAGCCACGACCGCTTCGGAGATCGCGTGCGGGCCACCCTCGACCTTGGAACTGTGAACCAGAACCGCTCTTCCGTCGCGGCCGGCTTTGTTCATGGTTTGCATCAGCTTCGCGTGGGAGATCTCACCGCACCAGCGGTACCGGTCGTTACGCTGCGATTCCTGTTCGGCGCGTCGGCGGATGGAATCGGTTAGGGCCAGACCATAGTGGTGGACGATTGCTTGGGACGACTCCGGCAGATTGCGGACCGCCATTGCCGCGCGGAACGGATCTTTGACACTGCGAAGGTGCCCGACGACAAAGATGTCGAATGTGGCAGGGGCATGGCTGCGCGTTGCTGACTTGGTGTTCTTGAGCGGAGCAGGGGAGGGGACCGACTGGTAGATGACCCGCATCTTGTCGCGGTGGTTCTTTGGCAGGGCCTCGGCCGCTAGTGGCTGCAAGGCGATCAGTCGCGTGGCCTGGTCGAGCGAACGGAGAGCCAGCTTGTTGCCGCGAGGCACATCGATGTAAAGATCCGTGCCGGTTAGTGCCACGAGTAGCGGCCGGTCGGCGTGGTGCTGGTGAAATCGGGCGACCGCAGCGGCGCTTTTTCTGGCGTGCAGCGCCACGAGAAGGTCAAAATTCTCGCCCGCGTAATCTTGGCAAATGGTGACGCGATGACCGAGCTGGCGGAGAATGGTGCGCCAGCGGACGGCGGTGGCGCGATTGCCATGCTGCGATCGGGGCGGGGCAGGGGTGACGATTCCGATTCGCATGCGGTCTTCGTGGCTGTCGGGAGTTGGCTGCAGCTTCGAGTTGGAACGAACGAGCCAATAGTCGTGCGTCATCCACACACTCGCAAATGCACTATTCGATCGGGGTGCCACTGGCTCTGCCAGTGCAGATGAAAACCGTTTGGTCGTGTCCCTCGCTGACGCTTCGGGCTATGACTGCCGCCTCTATACGCAGCGGTCGTGCTCAGTTGCTCCTCGCTGACGCTTCGGGTTACAGGCTGGGCTGAATCGCTACGGCCCCGGGTCAGAAGTTTCCAGCCCGCCAGCCGATTCGACCGCGATGATGCGGTTGATCGAGTCGAGGAAGGCGATTGCGCTGGCCTCGACCGAATCGGTGGAGACGCCGCGGCCGTGGAATTGCCGGCCCTCGTGTTCGATGACCACGAGAACCTCGCCTTGGGCATCCTTACCGACCGATACGCTATGGACGTTGAAGTCCTTGCAGTCGACGTCGTAGCCGGTCAGGCTTTCGATCGCCAGGAAGATCGCATCGACCGGGCCATCGCCGCAGGTCATCTCGGTTGTGAATTCCTCGCCGCCGCGCCGGAGCGTGAGCGTGATTAGCGGCTTTTTGCCAGTGCCGGTCTGTTCTTCATACGCGACGAACGACCATTGCCCATGGGCGGCCCGGCTGCGTTGACTGATCAAGGCGGCGATATCGCTGTCGTAGATCTCTTTTTTTCGATCGGCCAGTTTCTTGAAATCTTCGAACAGCTCGTTGATTTGGGCTTCTCTAAGACGATAGCCAAGTTTGATCGTGCGATCCTTGAGGGCGGCGCGACCGCTGTGCTTGCCGAGTACCAGATCGGTGTCTTCCACGCCGACATCCTGTGGTCGCATGATCTCGTACGTCGAGGCGTTCTTGAGCATGCCGTCTTGGTGAATGCCCGCTTCGTGGGCGAAGGCGTTGCGGCCGACGATCGCCTTGTTTCTTTGCACGTGTAGGCCAGTGACACTCGAGACCAAACGACTGGTGGGGACGAGGCGTTGCGTGTTGATGCGGGTGTCAGCCTGGTAGTAGTCGACGCGTGTTCGTAGCGCCATGACGACTTCTTCCAAGGAGCAGTTGCCGGCCCGCTCGCCGATGCCGTTGATCGTGCATTCGACTTGCCCGGCTCCGTTCTCGACTGCGGCCAGACTGTTGGCGACCGCCAGGCCGAGATCGTTGTGACAGTGGGCGCTGATAACCGCCTTGTCGATGTTCGGTACGCGGTTGACCAGATCGGCGATGACACCGCCCATGTGCTGGGGCGTGGCGTAGCCGACCGTGTCAGGAATATTGACCGTGGTCGCGCCGGCGGTGATGGCCGCTTCGACAACCTGGCAGAGGAAGTCAGGCTCCGTCCGCGCGGCGTCTTCCGGCGAGAACTCGATGTTGTCGCAGTACCCGGCCGCCCGTTCGACCCCGGCGACCGCCCGTTGGATGATCTCTTCCTTGTCCATCTTGAGTTTGAACTCGCGATGGATGGCGCTCGTGGCTAGGAAGACGTGGATCCGCGCGGAGTGCGCCTTTTGCAAGGCTTCCCAAGCGCGATCGATGTCGGCACTATTGCAGCGAGCCAGTCCGCAGATGGTAGCACCCTGGATATCTTGGGCGATCTGACTGACCGCTTCGAAGTCGCCAGGTGAGGCGATCGGAAAGCCGGCTTCGATGATGTCGACGTTCAAATCGGCCAGGGCCTGAGCGATCTTCAGCTTCTCCGTCAGGTTCATGCTCGCGCCGGGCGATTGCTCGCCGTCGCGGAGCGTGGTATCGAAGATGCGGATGTTGCGAATGTTTGCCATGGTGGGTGCCTCGTCCCATGCGAAGTGTGCGACCCGATTTGGACGTCCAAAATACGGTGTCCGGTGGCGGTCTTCTGGATGCTATCTCTGCATTTAAGGCAAGTCAAGCGAAACGAATGGGGCCGCAGGTGGGTGCCCGTTCGCTGGGATATGGCGCAAATCGAGTTACAGAGGGCGGTGATTGTCACCGGTTTCAACGCGTAGTGCGGGACACCTTTCCACTTCGTGACGATTGGCACGACAACAGGAAATGGTCCGACCACATTAAATGCTCCTGGTGGGCGAGCGGAAATTGATCTGGCATGAGAGTCCGGCCGATGTTGAAATAGGGCCGGCCGGATGATGCGGCCCAAGTAGGGTGGCTCCTGCTTTTCGGCAGGGCCGAACCTTTCATTCCGGGTTCATCCACAGACCCACTCCCTCGATTGCAGCGATAGCAGTGCTGGCCATGGCTGGTGAGAATCTCGACATCTCGAGCGATCCGAGCACCAAGAAGCGGCCGACGGCAGCAAAGTCTGGTGTGCGACGATTTATTGGCGTCACGTTTGCCTGCTGTGACGTTTATTCTCGGGTCTACATCAATCGCGAAGAGTCCGCGTATGTTGGAAATTGCCCCAAGTGCCTAAAGCGTCTGAGGGTGCAGATTGGCCACGGGGGGACCGATTCCCGCTTCTTCACTGCCTATTGATCGATTCGTAGGCTTTTCTTATTATCCGCCGCCCGATTTTGTGGGAGGATGGATTTAGGCAGTGGGCCTTTGGCTTTCGAGCCAAGGTTGTCTGTTTTGGTCTGTCGCGAGCTGACTGTTCTTGGCGAGCTTGATGATGGATTTCGAGGTACAGCGTTGTAGTCGTCGCTGCAGCAAGACCGATCGCGAGTTGGCGCCGGATGAGACATTCTATTCGGCCCTGATCGCGGAAGGATCGGAGGTGGTGCGCTACGACTATTGCGAAGATGCCTGGGAGGGCCCGCCAGAGAAGAACGTCGGCTGGTGGAAGTCCCGCATGCCGGGGCCAAAGTCGAACAAGATTCATTGGGCACCGAACGACGTGATGCTCGAGTATTTTGAAGGCTTGGAAGGCAACGCCGAGAAGCAAGACGTACGGTACGTGTTGGGACTCTTGTTGATCCGTCGCCGCGTAGTCCGATTGGAAGAAAGTGGAGCGGAGCCGACGGTACCAGGGGAGATGACGCTCTACTGTGCCCGTCGAGAAAAGACCTACAAGGTGTTGCCGGCTACCGTCAACGCGGCGCGCACCAAAGAGATACAGGACGAACTGGCAAAGCTACTGTTCGCCGACGCGGCGTAGATTTCGCATGAGTAAGGGGCGTTGGACATGCACTGGTAACAAGCTACCAGTGGCATACGACGTACATTGAGCCCGAAGCGTGAGCGAGGGAACTAAGGATACACTGCGTCGCGTAGCGACGTCTCAAGTAGGGCAAGGATGCCGAATTGAATCGAAGAGCGATTAGTTACCTGTTCTTGATGTTGCTGGTTCCAGTCTGCGCTGGGGCCAACTGCCAGCGCTTGATGTGGCGGCCTGCCGTGGAGCTTCCGCCGGCGGTGTTGGCTCCCGAGCCAACGCTCGATCAGATAATCGGCGTGATCAACAATAATCGTTCCCGCGTGACGACCGTTTCTGCGCCTTCGGCAGTGATTGGTGCCGCCGGGATGCCTTCGATTCGGGCCAAACTCGACATCGGCGGTCCCAGGCACATGCGACTCACCGCCGAATCGTTCGCCACCGGCTCCGAACTCGACGTCGGCAGCAACCACGAGTTGTTCTGGATTTGGGTCAAGCGGAACCAACCCCCGGGCGTCTACTTCGCCCGACATGACTCGTTTGCGAATAGTCCCATACAGCAGTCGATTCCAATTCGGCCGGAGTGGCTCGTCGAGGCGGTCGGACTGGTCTACCTTGACCCCACATTGCCGCATCAGGGACCGTTCCGTCGTGCCGACGGTCGATTAGAAATTCACACCGCGATTGCCTCAGGCCAGGGCCCCATGACGCGAGTGTTGGTCGTCGACGAGCGTTCGGGTTGGGTGTTGCAGCAGAATCTCTACGATTCCCGGCGGCAGCTGGTTGCCAGCGCCGTCAACAGTCGCCACATGCAGGATCCGATCACCGGGTTCATCATGCCGCGAAAAACGGAGCTAAGTTGGCCGGCGGCCGGTACGACGATGACGCTGGAGCTGAAATCGGTCGTGTTCAACTCGCTTGAGCTGAGCCCCTCTTTGTGGATAAAGCCGTCGTTCCCCGGCTATCCGGACCGCGATCTGACACAGATGACGGCGACATCCGGGCAGGCGAAGGCTCCCAGGATGGGATTGGGAGGTCTGCTCCCCACATCTCCAAGAGCGCATCGCTAGACGGTTTTAGCGTCGCATGAGTGAGAAGTTCGCCTCGGCGGCACCAACGGGCTTCCTTAGTTGGCCGCCGTATCGATTCCGGCCTGGCGGAGTTTTTCACGAGCACGGCTAAGTGTGGGGCCGATGCTATTTTCGGGGATCCCCGTCGCCATGCTGATTTCGTAGTAGCTCTTGCCTTCGAGGTGATATTGGCGGACCACGTCCGCCTCGGCACCCTCGAGTTCGCTCAGTAACCGTTCGACCTGATCGCGATCACTAAAGATCTGCTCGGCGGCGGGTTGCGGATCGGCGGCCGTGTGAAGAGCTGCCGCGGCTTGGGAATCATTGGTCGAGGCTGCTTTTCGTCGCAAAATCTCACGTACGACGATGCGGCGGGCGACGACGGCGAGATAGGTCGCCAGGCTACTTTGGCCACGGAAATGCCGCAGAACGGCAAAATCGTTGTTGATGAAGCCCAGGAAGACCTCGGCAGCTAGATCGTCTTTGTCCTGCTGACTGACGCGAATCGAGCGAATCGTGGCGGTATGGTTGATAACGTGAACGACGAGACCCATAAATCGGTCGACGAACTCGTTCCAGGCCCCCGGCTGACGTTCGAGACAGCGTTCGAGCAGTGTACGGTCGATGTTGGAGAATACCACGAATTGAGACCCTCGAGGCTCGCGCATCCCCTGACCCGGGGAGACTTCGCAAGAAAGGACGACCCTCTTTTCGATTCTAGAAGCCAGCCGATGGCGAAGCAAGAGAAACTTCCGCACGGTCGGAGCAGAACGATCTGGAGCGGCTGGGGGCAATTTCGTTGCCTTGACAGGCGTTTGGGGCACTCCTAAGATGCCGACAGTCGGTGCAAAAAACCGCGTAATTCCCCTACTTTGGCCGACCGGATCCGTTCGTGATCGGTTGCAGGCAGCGGGGCGTGGCTAAATTCGCCGACGAACCAAATGAGGAAATCAAGACAAAAGACGGTTTCAAGTTAGAAACGAGCGACCGTCGTCGCCATGAAAGTGGCGAGAATTGAACAGCGTCGCTGCGAAAGTGGCGAGAAATGATTCACGCAGGCCGGATGAACCTGCCGACGAGAGTGTAGTTAATCCGGCTGTTGCCCTGTTAACGTTTAGTAGTCCCCCACAGTCTCACTTGGAGCGGTGTGGGACCGAGCCCTGTGAGATTAGGAGAGCTAGTTTCATGACCCACGTTGTCGCTGAGCCTTGCTTCGCGTGCAAGTACACGGATTGTGTGGTTGTCTGCCCCGTCGAATGTTTCTACGAAGGGGAAAAGATCCTCTATATCCACCCGGATGAGTGCATCGACTGCGAAGCGTGCGTGCCCGAGTGCCCCGTCGAAGCCATCTTCCACGAAGACAATATTCCGGAAGAATGGACGGACTTCAAGGAGCTCAACGCTGAAATGGCTCCGCAGTGTCCGCAGATCACGGAAAAGAAGGAACCGTTGGCCGATTCTTAATCGTCTCTCGGTCCTCGCGCGATTCGACGCTCCTCGTTCCGAGCGTGTGAAGCCCACCGTTGGCTTTGCGTGAGTTGTTGCGCGGCGAGCGAAGAATTCCAAGCCCTGTCTGTTGGCGGGGCTTTTTTTATGCGCGGTATGGGATGCAATGGCACTCTGTTGAGGATGGCTACATCGGGGTCGAGCGACTTCAGGTCGCCCCCTACTTCAGATCCACCGACCAGTAGGCATTGCTGAGGAACGTCTTCCAGCTCTCGTACTTGGGGTTACCAAGTTTCATTGCCAATAACGGGCTGCGTTTGGGACGAATCGGTTCGCAGATCAGCTTCATGTGGGCCTGCTCCGGAGTGCGTCCCCCTTTCTTGACGTTGCAGCGGACACAGCAGCAGACGATGTTTTCCCAGCTCATTTCACCGCCGTGGCTACGCGGGACAACGTGATCGAGACTCAATTCGCTGGTCGGAAAATTGTGTCCGCAGTATTGGCAGCGATTGCGATCGCGGGCAAAGACGTTGCGGCGATTGAATCGCAGGCGTTGCTTCGGCACTCGGTCGTATGCCAAGAGGCGAATGATGCGAGGCACTTGCAGCTCGAAGTTGACCGACTGAATCCAGTCTTCGCCCTCTTCTCGCTCCTCAAAGGCGGCACGCAGAGCGCTGATTTCACGCCACGAGACAAAGTCGTAGTTCGCGTAGCGGTTATCCTCGATGTGGATAACTTCCGCCAGTTCGCGAAACAAGAGAGCGATCGCCCGTCGCACGTTGACCACGTGGACCGCCATGTAGAACCGATTCAACACCAGCACGCTGCTGCTGATCGGAGACGCCGCGTTACTGCCTGCCGTAAGGGTCATGCCTGAGGCTTCCCTCCGCGTTGTTGGCCTGTCCGGCGACAAAGCGAACCCGACACATCTAATCGGCAAAAGCCGCATCGCCGCCGGACAAATGGTTCTGCCTTGCCGCTTTGCGAGCTCGCTTTCCAAAGTATTCTAGTCGGCGACGAAAATGCAGGCCAGCCACATTTCGGTGCCTGTCCAGGGTTGGATTGTAAGTATTCCACGTGAATCTAGTCTGTTTGTAGGTCGTTAGCTATGTGTTCTCGTTGATTTGTTGCCGATCTGATCGTGCTTTGGAGACATGTCGACGGTGAATTTGCCGAGCATAGCGGTGGCAACCGGTTGCTAGTCCGGATTCAGGAGGTGCGGTGTCAACTGCATGAAACGCTATCACAACACTGCCAATCAATTTCACGAAAACTACTTGTTTTGACTTGCATCTGCGGTTGCTGGCTCATTAGGATGAAACAGTCTCATGAAATTCAACCGCGTGGTATGGAATGCCTCGCGAACCTTTAGTTAGGAAAGACTATCGATGATCCACTACTCGTGTGATTGCTGTAAGCGGCCGATCGAACCGCAAAACGAACTTCGCTATGTCGTGCGTATGGAGGCCTACGTGGCGATGGATCCCTGCAATGAAGACGATGGCTCGGACCGCGATCATCTGGAAGAGGTCCAAGACATTCTCGAACGCTTAGAGCAGGAAGACGGTGAGCAGATGAGTAGCGATGTCTATCGCGAGATGCGTTACGACCTCTGCTCGGAGTGCCACAAGAAGTTTGTGGCCGATCCGCTCGGTCGTCAGATGGCCATGCACTTCGACTTCAGCGAGAACTAGTTGCAAGCCCGCTGTCGCATGATTCCGCTGTCGCATGCCTCCCCACTCGCAGCCAGATTCCGGCAGGCCTGAGCCCTTTAAGCGGCGACGGTCGCTTCTGTTTCGGATCGTGATTGTTCTCGTCGCGATCAGCGTGATTCGCGCGTCGATCAAGGCGATCGACCGGTACAACACGGCCGATTCGTCGGAATCGCGGCAAGCTGAATTCGACGCCCGCGGCATAAAGCTGCGTAAGGCGCCACTTATTGAGGGCGTCTGGGCCGTGAAACGAGTCGTCGATGGGGACACGCTGCTTCTGGCCAACGATGTTCGCGTGCGACTGTTGGGTGTCGATACGCCGGAAACCGTTAAGCCGGATCATCCGGTCGAGCCGTTCGGCAAAGAGGCCTCCGCCTTCACTCGCGATTTTGTCGCCGGTGGGCAGGTTCGACTTCGCTTCGATCGCGAGCGAGAGGATAAGTATGGTCGCACGCTGGCCTACGTCTATGTCGACGATGCGATGCTGAACGAGGAATTGATCCGCGCTGGCTTCTCAGCTGCGAAAACTTACTTCAACTATTCGCCGGCCATGAAGAAGCGGTTCGTGGCCGCTGAGAAGGAAGCCCGCAGGGCCAGGCGGGGCATCTGGTCGGCGGAGGCTGTGACATCGCCCGCTTCGAAAAATCCGGCTACGACATCGACCTCCCCGGCTTCCGGCTCGAATTCTCGTGGGCGTGACTAGTCGCGGCATCTTTGCCAGCGGGTCGCGCGGCTGATAGAATCGTCTGCTTCGTTACTGGGCGTGAGAGCCGCTGGGCCTGACCTCTAGCCGCTCGCCCAGTTCCCACGCACATTGCCGCCCGCTGAGGTCAACGCTTTTGCGGATGCCGGCACGCTCTTACCGGGATTTTCCCAGGACGGACAGCAAAGTGACCGATTCTCAACCAACTCGTATCGCCGTTCTTGGTGGCGACGGAACCGGACCTGAAGTTGTCGCCGAAGGCCTCAAGGTGCTCAAGGCGGTTTCTCAGCTCGACGGATTCACCTACGAAACGCAAGATTTCGACTACGGCGGTGATCGCTATTTGAAGACAGGCGAGGTGCTGCCGGAGGGAGCCGTCGATGAGCTTTCCAAATTCGACGCCATTTATCTCGGTGCCGTTGGTCATCCCGATGTCGCTCCCGGCATTCTGGAGAAAGGATTGTTGCTCGATCTGCGGTTTCAGCTCGACCAGTACATTAATCTCCGCCCCGTGAAGCTGTTCCCGGGCGTAGAGACGCCGCTAGCCGGTAAGGGCCCGGATGATATCGACTTCGTTGTCGTTCGCGAAAACACCGAAGACCTGTACTGCGGTGTTGGCGGTTTCCTTAAGAAGGGAACGCCCGACGAGGTCGCCACTCAGGCCGCCGTCTATTCTCGCAAGGGATGCGAACGCTGCATCCGTTGGGCGTTTGAGTACACCCGCGAACGAAACAGCGACAAGAAGATGCTCACACTGGTCGCCAAGACGAACGTGCTTACCTACGGCCACGATCTATGGTGGCGAACGTTCCAGGAGGTGGCCGAGGAGTACCCCGATATCAAGGCGGACTACAACCACGTTGACGCCTGCTGCATGTGGATGGTGAAGAATCCCGAGTACTACGACGTGATCGTGACCACGAACATGTTTGGCGACATCATCACCGACCTGGGCGGAATCTTGCAGGGCGGAATGGGCGTGGCCGCGGGTGGAAACATCAATCCCGAGCAAGGGGGAACGAGCATGTTCGAGCCGATGGGTGGCTCCGCTCCTAAGTACACCGGCCAAGGCGTGATCAACCCCATCGCGGCGATCAACGCCATGGGCATGCTGCTAGAACAGGCGGGCCACAAGCAGTCGGCCGCACGAATCAATCGTGCCATCATGACCGTGACTGGCACTAAGATGAAGAGCCAGGCCGCCGGCAAGATGGGCTACTCGACCAGCGAAGTAGGCGATTTGGTCCTGGAGCAGCTGGAAGGCTAACACAGCAGCTGGAAGCTTAACGCAGCTGTGCCGAGGCGGCCGTAGAAGAGGGCTGCGGATGTCCTCGCCCTCAGGCGATTCACGCAAAAAAAGACCCCGTCCGACATGCGTTATGCGGACGGGGTCTTTATGTTTACGCTAAGAAATCATTAGGTCGACGGGGGATCCGGATCCGGATCGTTATTGTTGCCGCCGATGACGCCTTCTTCGGTAATGACGCGTCCATCGTTGGCCGAACCAAGCCAGGTCCAAACTTCCTGGTTGCCGCTGAACTCAAATTCGGCGACATGGTTGTCGACGTAGGCGACGTTGATCGAACCGGGGTGGTAACTGCTCGCCCGCCCCGTAGCACTATCAAGACCGCTGTCGGAGCCATGGGAACCGAGCACATGGTCGCTCTCTCCAAGCGAAACTCCATTATCCGGGAACGCCGAGTGGGTGTAGCCATTGGCTCCACCACCGGCATAGGCCCACACACCAACCAGCCTCGAAGGATCGGGATCGACCGTAATTTCGCTGATAGTAGCGGTATTCGACGGGCCGTCTCGGGCGACCGAACTATTGGAACGAGCGTTGAGTCTCCAGACGCCGCCCATGTCAGTGCTGGTGGGCTTGAACGTGCCACGTCCGAAGCAGAGTACGAAGTTGGTACGGCCGTATTGCGTGTCGCTGCCGTCCACGCTTCCAGGAGAACCTTCGACGTTTGCGTCGCTGGCACAGAAGAAAACCTGAACCTTGGCCGAGCTGACCGTACTGGAGGTCACGTTACTCTTGAAATCACCGAAGTTCTCGTAGATGTTGGTTTCTCCGAGGAACTCGAGCAGATGGCTCTGTCCGGTGTGTCCGGTGTTGGAATCGGCACCGACGGGGTAGTAACCCTTGTTGGTTTCCGATGCCGTCATGGCCAACGACACATTCCGCATGTTGTTCTTGCAGTCGATATTACGACCACTTTCGATGGCGCCCGATACGGCGGGCAAGAGCATGCCGATGAGCGTCGCAATAATTGCGATTACGACGAGCAACTCCACAAGCGTGAAGCCGCTGCGTGCCACGGTGGCACGTCTTCGAGATAAGGGATGACGCATAGTATGAATCCTCCTCTTCGAATCGAAGCCCCTGACCAAGATTTACGAATAACGAAAATAAAAAAATAAATGGGCGTTACCACTGGCTAGAGTCACGCCAAAGTCAAAAAGGTAGGTCGCAGTCGACTTTCGTTGACACGGCGATGCCGTATCTACGAATGTCTCGATCGACCCGATGCTCCCTCGGGGAGTCTTACGGTGGCTTCGATTCACAAACCGCGCGACCTTCCTAGAGAGCCCTCTCAGTATATCGATAATCGGCGTTTCGTTACAAGCATCTTTCGCTAAGTTCCCTACTAGATAGGGGTTTGCGCGAACCAAGATGCGCTCGGCGACGAAGCTCGGCCCGGGGGCTCCTGGAGCGGAATGATCCGATTTAGCCAGTCGCTAGCTATGAATCCGGGCTTCTTCGTCGCCGAGGGCGAGAATTTCGGCCTCTGCGGCGGCCAACTCGGCGAGGCGATCTTCCACGGCCCGTGGCCCGTCTTTGGGACGAGCAAACCGCTTTGCCAGCCGAACGTAGGTGCTGTGATGTCGGGCCTCGGACTCAAATAAAGAGCCAAAGAAGGTGGAGAGGGCGGGTTCCGATTTGGCCAGGTGGTCCCGAAGTTGGGCAAATCGCTCGCAGCTGCGGGCTTCGATCAATCCGGCGATGAGCAGTCGGTCGATAGCCCGTCCTGGTTCATCTTTGCGAATCAACTCATGCAGACGGCGGCCATAGCTGCTGGGCGTGAGTCGGCGAAAGCGAATGTTTCGCTCTTTGATCAGGTCGAGCACAAGCTGAAAGTGTTCGAGTTCCTCGTTGACGATTTCGGTCATTTCCCGGCAAAGCTGTTCGTCTTCGACGTAAGCAAACAACAGGTTCATGGCCGTGGCGGCCGCTTTCTTCTCGCAGTGCGCATGATCGATGAGCACTTCTTCGAGGTTCGAGTCGACTTGATCGAGCCAGCGGCGGTCGGTGTCGGAAGCAAGGCCTAACATGGCCGCCAATATAGCGCAGTGAGGCCGTCGCGCGGAGGCGGGGGTGGGGGAGCACGATTTTGCCACTGGTGACGGTTGTAAGGAGACTGGATCGCTGCCTTCTCGCTTTGCGTGGCTGGAAGTGTCGCTGCGCAAAGGGTGTGAATCGTGCCAACCCGTACAGTCCGGTGGCCGAACGACAGAGACGAGAATTCAGCGGTTTTCGCCCGGAAAACTGCGCCTGTGCGTCGCCGTAACCTAGGTTTTCGTAGGAGTCCTTGTGCTCCTGGCGGGCCGGTAGCTCTGCGCTGGTCGCTCCGGACAGCTCGATTGTCGAGCGGATAAGGGGCGTATCAGGCGTGGACGGTGTTGTCTCGCCCTGCCAATGCGAAAACGGCACGACTATCCAACATGAGACGCGACAGCGCACGTTTGCTGACGCGAAAAACCTACACGTGAGAACCCTCAGCGATGTCTAGCTCGACTCCTTACGATTCATCGTCGTTCAATCCCGGCCCGCAGCATGCCGATCAGCAGGCACCGTCGGTTGGCCCTGCTGCCAAGGCTGCCCCCGTGGCGTCGATGCTTTCCGGACTGGAAGGCCCCGGTGCGGCGCTCAACGACATGGCCCGTCTAGCGCATGAGAATCAGCTGGCTCAAGCTCGACTCGGCGTTGCCAGCGGATTGTTTACATCGCTACAGGCAAAACATGCCGCGACCGCCGCCCATAGTGTTCGTGTGGCGTTGACCTGTTCGACCTGGGCGATTGCGATGGAGCTCTCCACGGAGCAGCTCGAAGAGATCGAGATTGCCTCGCTACTACACGACATCGGCAAAATCGGTGTGCCGGACAATATCCTGCTCAAGCCGGGCAAGTTGACCGCCTCGGAAGCGGTATTGATGAATCGCCACCGTGCCCTGGGCCAGAACATTTTGCGAAGCTGCTGTTCATCGCAGGCGGTATTGGACATCGTCCATTACAGTCCTGCCTGGTTCGACGGCGGCCGTGGCGACTTTGATCTTTCCGGTAAGGAACTGCCGCTCTGTGGTCGCATGTTGGCGATTGTGGACGCCTTTGACTCGATGACGACCGACCATATCTATCGTCGAGCGATGTCGCGCGAACGAGCGATAGGCGAACTGTTCCGCTGTGCCGGGACTCAGTTCGATCCCGAGCTCGTCAAGGAGTTCAGCCGCCTACAAGAGGGAGATCAATTCGAGATCCATCAGCGGGTCGTTCACCGCTGGCTCGATGAGCTCGAGGCGAGCGCCTCGATTTGGGAACGCGATTCGGTCATGGCCCCTACCGGTCAGGTTCAGTCGGACGCCCTGTTCCACCAAAAATTGCTCGACAACATGCGCGACGGTGTCGTGTTCGTCGACAGCAACCTGCAAATTCAACTTTGGAATCGCGGTGCGGAACGCGTGACGGGTGTGGCCGGTGCCAGCGTCTATCAAAAAACCTGGTTGCCGAGTCTTGTTAAGTTGGCGGATGAAAAAGGAACTCCCATCGACGACAAAGATTGTCCGGTCCGTTTCGTGCTCAATTCCGGCGTGCAGTCGATTCGCCGTTTGGAACTGGGCAATCAGAAGGGACGTCAGGTCACGATCGACTTGCATGTCGTTCCGGTCATTGGACACGACGGCGTTACCTACGGTGCCAACCTATTGCTGCACGATGCCTCTCCGGAAACCTCTTTGGAAGAGCGCTGCCAGAGTCTCCATGAAAAGGCGACTCGTGATCCGCTCACGCAGGTGGCCAATCGTGCCGAGTTCGACCGCGCTCACAAACGATTCGTGGAAACCCATCTCAAGCAAGGTCGCCCTTGTGCTTTGATTATTTGCGATATCGATCACTTCAAAAGTGTCAACGACACGTATGGACATCAGGCAGGTGACGAGGCAATTCAGACCTTTGCCCAACTGCTCAAACGGAAATGTCGGCCGGGCGATCTGGTCGCCCGTTATGGTGGTGAAGAATTCGTGATGTTGTGTGCCGAGTGCGACAATGCGAGTGCCGCCCGGCGAGCGGAACAGATTCGCCGCTCACTCACCGAACTTCCGCTGCCGATGATCGGTGGTAATCGAATTTCGGCCAGTTTTGGCGTGACGGAAACGCAACCAGGCGATACGGATGCCACGATGTTGCGTCGGGCTGATCGTGCTCTGTTGATGGCGAAGGATAGTGGCCGCAATACGGTGGTTCAGCTCGGTACCGGTAGCCAGGGTGATAAGAAAAGTAAGGAGAGTGGTTGGTTCCGCTGGGGAAGTTCTTCCGCAACCACGCCGAACGCCATCTTTGAGAAGGATCTCATGTCGCCGATTCCGATTCGCGTAGCGGTTGAAAAGTTGCGTGGCTTCGTGGCCGATCATCACGCCGCGATCGAAGAAATCGAAGGAAACAATATTGTGATTCGTGTGGATGCGAAACGAGGGTCATTGCTACGTCGCTCGAGCGATCGACCGGTTGGGTTTATGATCGAAATGTCCTTCGAAGAAGAGCAAAGTCGTCGCGTCGAGGATGGTCCCGCCGGAGTGCAGCCGACGGTGCAAACCAGGGTACGTGTCGTCATTCGGCCGCAACGTGACCGGGACCGTCGTCGCAACGAAGCGAGCGCTCATGCCGAGCATCTGCTAGCAAGTGTGCGGTCGTATTTGATGGCCAGCGAAGTCGGCGAAGAAGGAAACGCCAACGTGTTGGATCGTGCCACAGCGGCTGTCAGCTCCTGGCTCAGCCCGGGGCAGAAGAACCTGAATCAGAAAAACTAGACCTGAGTTTACATCAGTCGACCGGAAGTACAGGAATGCGGAGTGCCCTTGCTTCGGAGTTGTCAGGAATGCGGTCGCGTGCGGAGTCATTCCGGCAGCCGGCGACTAAGCAATTGGATTCGCGGATATGGGACGTATTGGAGTAAGCCTGTCGGGCATCGAGCGAACGCTGATTCAGCAGCTCGCTGTCAGCCAAGAGGCCGTGGAGATCGGGGGAATCCGACTCTCGACGGGTCGCCGCATCAATACGTCGTCGGACGATCCATCTGGATTTGTCACGCTCTCGAATTTTGAAACGCAATTGGCAGGGGTCAATGCAGCGCTGGCCAACGTGACGGTCGCCTCGAGCATCGGCAGCCAAACGCAACTCACCGTCGACCAAATTCGCACTCAGCTCAACACGATTCGCACGAACGCACTCGAGGATGTGGACCAGGCGTTGACTTCGGAAGAGCGGACCGCGAATCAGGCGGCCATCGACGCAGCGATCGACCAGATCAACGAACTCGCCGGGACAGAAATCTCGGGACGCCGATTCCTCGACGGTTCGGCCGACTACCAATACTCGGGCGTCGATAATAGCGAAGTTTTCGATACCCAGGCCTACACACTTGGCTCGGCCACTAGTTTGACAGTCAGCGGGACCGTGTCGGTTGCTGCCGAGCAGGCGACGCTGACCCACACCGAAGGCACGGGACTGATTACGAACGACGCCACCATCACGATCACCGGGACCCGCGGCAGTGCTTCGGTGAGCGTGACCACAGGCGAGAGTCTCTCTACCGTTGCCACACGCGTGAACCAGGAAGCTCATCTCACCGGCGTGACGGCGACCGTCGACGGAAACGATCTCGATTTCACCACCATCGACTATGGTTCGAACGCTGAGTTGACGATCACCACGTCCGACACATTCAACGGTGCCGGCACCGATACGGGGGTCGATGCCCAGGCAACGATTAACAGCGTGGCCCTGACCGGCGACGGCAATAAGTTTGCCATTACCGATGGTGGAGCCCACGTAACGGTCGAATTCGCGGCCGGGCATAGTGGGGCATTCACCACGTACACAATTTCCGGAACTCCACCGGCGTTCGCGCTCTCGACCGATTTGTCGAGCCCCACGGAATTCGCCGTTCGTGGTGCCCAAGCCGCCCGGCTGGGAGGACTCAGCGGAACTCTCAATCAATTGGCCAGCGGTGGATCGGCGTCCGGTCTTGATACCAACGCCTCGTTGGCCGTGCGAATTGTTGATGAGGCGCTGGCCGATTTGGACCTGATTGAAGGTCAGGTCGACGCTTTCGCCGATATCGCGGTGGCATCATCGAGTGCTCTGCTAACCGGGATGCAAGAAGTTCTTGAAACGGCCGTCGACGACGTGGGCGGTGTCGACGAAACTGCCGAGTCGGTGTTGCTGGCAAAGAACCAGGCCCTCGCGGATAACGCGGTGGCGGCACTGGCGATTCTTGATCAACAGCGATCGAGTGTGGTCGATCTCATCCGGCAGATCGCCGGACTGTAAGCGAGATACCGTGCTGTCACGCTGACAGAAGAATCGGGGCTGACAGTCGAAGCTGGCGGCGTAGAAAGTTGCTGCCGCCAAAGATGGTTGTCAGTAAAGAAGGTTGTCGCTAACGAAGGTCATTCTCGTCGACCTAGCTCCACTCGACCTGAATCTTGTTCTCGATCGACTTAACGCCGTTGACGCTTCGCAGTAGCTCTTGGGCCATCTGCTTCTGGAAGAAGGTGCGAACTTCGCCGTGCAGCTTCACGTGGCCGTCGTGGGCCTCGAAATCGACGGAGCGAGTTCGTAGATAGGGGTTGCCGGCCAGGGCATTCGAAACGCGTTCGGTTAGCTGGGCCAGCTCATTGAGGTTCGAGAGAGGGCTCGACATTTTCTTTGCACCTTAACCTATCAATCGATCGGAACTTGGTGTCCGCCAGCTGAGGCGAGATCGCAGACCGCCGGGGACCTTATCAATATCGGTCACGATGAGGGGGGGAGGATGTCTCAAGCGGGCGGATCGCAGAAAACGGCGCAAGACGCGTCCGGCTGTACCAGTTTTCCGTGCGATGCAGGAAACCCCGTATTCGGCGGCCCTCGCGCGTCCGTTATCGTCGTTACGACAGTTCCCGCAGAAGTGCCACCGTAGTCCACCAGCTGGCCGCCGCGGTGACAAGCATTACGTACAACCGGCCCAATCGGCGCAAGCGGGTCCGAAATACCGCTTCGACTTGGGGCTCTGCCGTCGCGAGTCGCAGGAAGTCGATCCGATCCTGGACGGACGGATGGAGCCAGGTCCGGCGTCTGGGATCTTGCCCCGAGAGATAGGTCAGGTGGACGAGCGACTCGATGAACCTTTCGGTCGCCGCTTCGGTAACTTGCCCACCAAAGTTCACATCGTGACAGGCGGCCAGGTCGGCTTCGTGTTCGAGTAGCCGTGAGAAGCGAGCCATTACTGTCTTCGCGTAGATGGCCATGAGCGCCAGCATGAGGAGAGGGCTGATCGCTTCGATCGACAATCCGAGGCCGGAGAACTGTTCGTCGAATGTGGGCATCGCCTTGGGGAATGTCACACAGAACGCCATCCAGGCGGCCAGCGGTAAAATCGCCGTCAGCACTCGCAGCAGCAGATGGCGATGGCGGACGTGTCCCAGCTCATGTGCGTAGATCGCCGCCACGTGTTCCTCGTTAAAGCGTGCCAGCAGGCCGTCGCTGAGAAAGACGTAACGCAGCCGTGGCAAAAATCCGGTCACGGCCGCGTTGGTAATCATGCCGTTGGTTTTCCAGACCAGGATGTCACGTACATCGACGCGGAGCGTCTGGCTGACGCGCGTCAAGCGATCTCGCAGTTCTCCAGCCGGGAGTGGTTCGGTGGGCCACACCAGTCGCAACAAACACGGTAGTAGGACGATCATGGCAGCCAACAGCGGCAGGTACGCCAGGATCGGCAAATCTTCACCGGCGAGTTGCGGGATTAGCCAAACGGCCGCATCCTGATACGCAATCACGATGAACAGTGGCACCAGCAGCAGACCCAGATGATGTCGCACATGGGTGAGCACATATCGCAAGCAACTTGGCAGCCGGGCCGCGGTGCCGCCGGCGGCGACCTGAGATTGCCCCAGTGTGCGATCGACTTCGTAGAAGGCGGCCCAGGAGAAGAGCAGGGGAGTGACCACGGGCATCAGAATCAACGCTTCGTCGATCAAAAATGAGCCGGCCAGATCCCAATTGCCTCGCACGAGTCGTGCCCACTCCAGCCCGTATAGGATCGCGCCACTGGCGACGGCCCATACGACCAGGTGCATCGTTTTGAATCTTGCGAACCGTTTGAGCAGTGCGGTGCGGCAGGTGTCATTCTGACGCAGGCGGCGTGACGTGATCCTGGCGGTGACTTGGGCTAGCAGCATCACCAGCCCAATCACGATCGCGGTCACCATCAGACGGTGCCGGCCGTCAGCGACCGGCTCGGCAGACAATAGATCTGCCGAGAAGATGGCGGCCAACAGGACGATGACAAATAGGAATTGCACGGGACGGCTGCTTCGTGGTCTTGGTACGTGAGGCTAGCGGCGGCGAGGCCGCGAAGGACCGCGACTCTAAGCGATTCGTCTTTCGAGACAGAATCTTGCTGCGGGGGGCAAAGTCCAAGATTCCAGCCTAATTGGTCGCCAGCGAAAGCTGCCCCTCGAATGCCCGCTGTAGCGGCAAAAAGAAGACCTGTTACGAAATCTGCCGGCCTAATTGATACAACACGTCGAACTCGTAGATGCCGGTATCGTGCCCGTCGCTGAAGTGGATGCCGTAGGCGTAGCGGCCAATCGGTTCCACCTTGGCGATCTTGGTTGGGGCGTCCTCGCCTGGCTGCAAAATGTTCAAAAGCGGCTGCTCGGTGGCTGCTTCTTTTCGCTTCTCGCGACAGGTCGCACAAGGGCAAGCCTCACGCAATTCGATCGCCGCGTATTCTTTGACTTGCCCGTCACTCCAGGTGATACGGAGTGCGTCCTCGACCGTCATTTCAAGTTTCGTAGGAAGTAGACTCATGGTGCCTTTTGTCTCTGTTACCGACTAATTCTGGTGCTCTTCGTGCCGACCTAACGATTGTCGACGAACCGCTTGCCCTTGGCTTCGAAGCGAGGCAGCGAACCGAGCGGAACCGATTTGACGCCGACCTTCATGCTAAGTCTCAGCCGCAGTTCTTCTTCCAATCGTTGCGGGTCATCGAGCCGATCTTCGACTTCGATCATCAACTGATCCATTTCCTGGTCCTTGAATGCCGTCATGCGGTATTCGACGACCTCGGGGAAGCTGCGTAGGATCTGCTCGATCGACGACGGATAAATATTCACGCCGCGAATGATCATCATATCGTCGACCCGACCGAGCACACCCCCTTCGAGGAACACGAAGCGGTTGTCGCCTTCGTGCTGCCAAGTTGGTCGGACCAGATCGCCCGTTCGATAGCGGATCACCGGAGCACCGTGGCGACCCAGCGTGGTGAGCACGAGCTCGGAAAGATCGCCTTCCGCGGCGGGGGCTCCCGTTTCAACCGAGAAGAACTCGGCTATGTATTCGCTTTCAATGACGTGCAGCCCACGCCCGGTTGCGTCGCCGTAGCCCCAGGGGCCCGCCTCCGTCGCTCCGCTGTGATCGACCACGCGTGCGCCAAAGGTGCTCTCAATTCGCTCGCGGATCGCCGGTACTGATCCGCCGGTCTCACCCGCGAGGATCAAGCAGCGAATGTCCATGCCGGCGACATCGATGTTGTGTTGGGCGGCGACTTCGGCCAGGTGCAGTGCGTAGCTCGGCGTGCAGAACAGGCAGGTAGTCCCGCTGTTGCGGATCATCTCGATTCGCGAAAGCGTACCCATGCCGCCGCTGGGAATGACCATGCAATTGCGAAACGCCGAGGCATCGAATCCGAACCAGAAGCCGATGAACGGTCCGAACGAAAAGGCCAGGAAGCAGGTGTCCGCCGAGGTCACTTCCGCGGCGTCCAGTACGTACTGCCAGGTGTCGATGCACCACAGCCAGTCTTCTTCCGTGTCGAGCACGACCATCGGACGGCCGCGTGTGCCGGAAGTCTGATGCCAGCGCACGTACGCCTCACGAGCCCAGGTGTGATTCCTGGCCAGCGATTCGGTCGGGCCGCCGGCTAATTCCCCTTTGTAGGTGAAGGGAAGTTCTGCAAGCTGCTCGAGCGACTCGATTTGCTGTGGCAGACCGTTGAACTTGTCAGCGTAGAACTTGTTAGCCGGCAAGATGGTCGACATCAGGGCGTTGAATCGTTCCACCTGATGCGCAGCGAGTGAATCCGCATCGAGGCGTTCAAGTCGACGGCGTTCGTCTGCTGCAAAGGGGGCTTCCATGGGGCCCATCATAGCGAAATCGATCGAAGCGCGACAACGGCTCGAAGAATGGTGAAGGGAGAAAAACGTGTGCGTTGTGTACCCGCCCTGGCGGCGTGTAACGAGCCATTTCCCTGCGAGACTACGTTTGCGTTTGCGCAATCACGGCAATCTGGTAAGAGGTTGCCGGTGGGGCATCTGCTACAATTCCACGTTAATCATGCGAAGCATTGTCGTCGCCGGGTGCCTCGCCATACCCACCGCCGCCAGGGGTCTCGATGGTAAGCAGGTCGCCGGCCTGCGCGGTGAATTGCGCCTGAGCCGGCAGCGCGATCATGACGATCGAACTGTTATCCTTGCCGCCGGTAGTGGTGGTTCGCCGCTTGAGCAGGTTGCGCCCCAGTTGGCCCGGCTTTCCGCCGCCGGCACCGTAGGGTGGGTGCGGCCCGCGCCGCGTGGAGAGGATTGAAACGTCGAGGTCGCGCAGGAACTCCAGTCGCCGGATGATGCCGTCGCCTCCGGCCTGTCTTCCGTCGCCGCCGGAACCGCGGCGAATCGAAAACTCGCAAACCCGCACGGGATATTTTTGTTCGAGTACTTCCGGGTCGGTCAGCCGAGTATTGGTCATGTGGGTGTGCACGGCGTCGGCCCCAGGCGAGTTGGCCGTTGCCCCCGCACCGCCACAGATCGTTTCGTAGTAACCGAACGTGTCGTCACCAAACAGGACGTTGTTCATGGTGCCCTGGCTGGCTGCCGCGATGCCGAGCGCACCGAGCAAGACATCCACCACCCGCTGCGAGGTTTCGACATTGCCACCGACCACCGCCGGGCAATCCTCGCTCTTCTCCGCCGCGGGCGGGTTGAGCAGGCAAGTTGGCAGCTTCAGTTGAATCGGAGCCAATACTCCTTCATTGAGCGGAATGTCTTCGTCGATCAGGCATCGCATGACGTACATTACGGCCGCCGTGACGATCGCCCGATTGGCATTGAGGTTGTTGGGTAGCACCGAGCCGGTGCCGGCGAAGTCGATCTCCGCCTCGTCACCGCGGATGGTGCACTTGACCGCAATTGGGGCACTCTCGATCTGCGAGTCTTGTGAATCAGGCGAAGTGTTAGCCCTGTCTTTGTCAGCCACAACAACATAGTCGAGGTAGTCGACGAACGTCCGTTCGCCATCGGTAAGACGGGCCAGGGCGGCTCGCATCTTCTTCTCCGCCGCGGTTTGAATGTGCACGGTATAGGCCTGCACCACCGGGAGCGAGTAGCGCTCGATCAATCGTTCTAAGTCACACAAGCCTTGCCGATTGGCGGCGACCTGAGCGGATAAGTCGGCCAGGTTGTCAGCGACCGTCCGCGAAGGATACAGCCCCGCAGAGAGGTGCTCGCCGAGGGCGTCGAACCGGGGCGTGCCGGCGTCGACCAGTTTGAAGTTGGAGATCCGTACTCCTTCTTCGGCCAGGTTAGTCGAACTCGGCGGCATGGAGCCAGGCTCAATCCCGCCAATCTCCGCGTGATGCGCTCGACTGGCCGTGAAGAACAGCAGCTCACGGCCAGCGGCGTCGAACATCGGCGTGACGACCGTAATGTCAGGCAGGTGCGAACCGCCTCGATACGGATCGTTCGTTACGAACACATCGCCCGCGGTCATGTTGGGATTGTCGGCCAGCACGCAGCGAACCGTTTCGCTCATCGCGCCGAGGTGGACGGGGATGTGCGGAGCGTTGACCACCAGGTCGCCGGTTGGCGTGAAGATGGCGCAGCTGAAGTCGAGCCGCTCCTTGACATTCACGCTCGTCGCCGTGTTCTGTAGCGTGATTCCCATCTGGCGGGCGATGGCGGCGAACTGATTGTTGAACAACTCCAGCATGACCGGATCGGACTCGGTCGACACGATCGGCGTTTGCGGGGCCTGGTTTTTGTGCGAGCCGATCTCGTCAGTCAGCATCAACTCGCCACCGGTGTAGACTTCCGCTTGCCAGTGTGGGTCGACAATGATCGTCGAGTTGTCTTCCAAGATGATCGCGGGACCACGCAGCACATCGCCGGGCTTGAGGTCAACGCGGTGGTAGACTCGCGTCTCGTGCGGCTGGGCATCGAAATGGATGGTCGTCGTTGCTGCTGCTTCCGGCTCCTGATGTGCGGCGGCGGAAGTGGACGCCGTGGCCGGATCGCTACAACGTCCGATGGTTTCAACCCGCGCGGCGACGATTTCTAGTTCGCGATTCAGGTGCCGGTAGCCATAGAGTCGCTCGTGTTCTTGTTCGTAGGCGGCCGCATAGTCAAAGGCCGCGCCGTCCGTGTTTGCGGATTCGGCGATGGTGAGATAGCTGTCGAGTCCCGCGTAACGCAGATCGAGCGAGCGACGCTGTTGGATGTTTTCGGCTGCCACACCTTCCCTCTCGACTTGTTCTCGCGTGGAAGCAGTCAGGTCGGCAAAGGTCGCTTCCAGCTCCTCAAGTACGCTCGGCGAATAGGATCGGTAGACACCGGCTACCGCATGCCGCGTGATGTCGGCCAGCCCAATTCCCCAGGCACTTAAAATGCCTGCGTCTTGGTGAAGTAACACTCGCTCAATATTCAGCTCCCGCGCGACCGCGCAGGCATGTTGTCCGGCGGCACCACCGAAGGCGACCAGTATGTACTCTCTCGGGTCGACTCCTTCGGCGATAGAGATTGATCGAATCGCCTCGACCATGTTGGCATTGGCGACACGCAGAAATCCGTCGGCCAACTCGATCGGCGTGTAGTTGGTGCCAGTCTTTTGTTGGATCTCCGTGGCGAGCGTGGTCAGTCGTGCCTGTGTGGCTTGTTCGTCGAGCGGGAACGGGAAGTGGGCCGGCAGGATCTTACCTAGGGCTAGATTGATGTCGGTCACGGAGAGCGGGCCTCCGCGTCCGTAGCAGGCCGGGCCAGGATCGGCTCCCGCACTCTCAGGCCCGACAACGAGTTTTACACCGTCGAAATTGCAGCAAGATCCACCACCCGCGGCAACCGTTTCGATGGCCATCATTGGTGCGACGATTCGCACGCCTGCTTTCTCGGCTTCGTATTGCAGGCGAAAGGAACCTTCGTAGCGAGCGACATCGGTGCTCGTTCCGCCCATGTCAAAACCGATGGCACGTACCTGTGGCTTTCTTGAAGCGACCGCTTCGGCAACGCGAGCGAAACCGACCACACCCCCGGCCGGGCCAGAGAGAATGCAGTCCTTGCCAGAAAACTCTTCCGCCTGAACCAGTCCGCCGGCGGAGGTCATTAGCCGCAGGTCGCTGCCGACAAGCTTTGCACGAAGCGAGGCGACGTATTCTCGTAGCACCGGAGTGAGATAGGCATCGAGGACGGTCGTGTCACCGCGAGCCACCATCTTGATCAGCGGTGCGGATTCGTGGGAAAGGGAAACCTCGGCGAAATTGAATTCACGGGCGATGTGGCCGACGAGCTGCTCGTGTTGCGGTTGGGCATACGCGTTGAGCAGGCAAACGGCCAGCGATTCGATTCCGCGGTCCCGTAGTTCGACCAACTGTGCGCGAATGGTAGTTTCGTTGGGCGAGACGAGTAGCTCACCGTCGGCGGTGATCCGCTCTTCCACTTCGATCACCTTGGTGAACAACGGCGTTCGTTTGACGATGTCGAGATCGAACAGTCGCGGGCGATCTTGGTCGCCGATCAGCAGGATGTCACCAAAGCCCTTGGTCGTTACCAGGGCCGTGCGGGCTCCACCGCGAGTGAGCAGGGCGTTGGTGCCCCGGGTGGTGCCGAGCCGGACAATCGAACGCGGAATCGCGTCATCTAATCTCAGGCCGAGAAGGTAACGAATGGCTACCAGTGGAGCCGGCTCGTCCGAGGCAAGTTCGTAGGCGAAGTTGCCTGAAGTTGGAAGCGAGTGTTCGCCGCCAGCGTCTTTCAGGGCCGCGTCTTCCGAGCGGGCAGCCTCTAGCGTGAGCGTGCCGGTGGTCGCGTCGAAGTCGGAAACCGTCGCCTGGCCGATGCGATTGCCAGTTCGGTCCAGCACGCTGATTTGATAGCCGGTCCAAAACTGATCGGGATCGCCGATTCGCCCCTCATCGATGCAGCGGTTGGTAGCAAGCTCGTCTGCTTCAAGCCTGCCTGTGCCCTTGGTGACACCGCTGCTGAGCCGCTTGTGCCGCAGGAGGCGTCCGCTGGACGTGCGAGCCAGGCAGTCGGTGAAGGTGCCGCCGACGTCGATCCAAAATTGCCACACGCCCGTCTCCGCGGCGGTGTTCTGCGGATTCGCGTCTTCCGAATTGGCGTCTTCCGTTTGCGACACGCTTACGCCCGCGCCGTCGGCCGACCGGCCGCGACGTCCAATGGGGAGAGGGTTACTTCTTGCCGAGCGAGAACAGGCGAGTCTCGGTGCGAAGGTACATTCGCCCGTCGCTCACCGCTGGCGTGGCGTAGCTGCGTTCGGCCAGTTCGTTCTTGGCAACCAGACGGTACTTCTTGGCGGCATCGAGCACGACGACGGTGCCATCTTCTGAAGTGCAGTAGATGTACTTGCCGACGCGGATGGGCGAGCCGGAGTAATTGCCGCCGACCCGTTCTCGCCAGTGGGCTTTGCCATTCTTGGCGTCGAGACAGCTGACGATGCCGGTGTCATGCCAGACGAACAACATGTCGTTATAGGCGACCGGAGTGATGACGTAAGGGGCCGCCTTGCGAACTTCGTAGGCGACTTCGGCATCTTGTTCCGCGGTGCCAGGACGAACCGCCACGACTGCATCTCCGTTGCCACCTTGACCGGCGGTGCCAAACACCAGGCCTGCTGCGACCACTGGCGAGTTAACGCAACGTTTCACAAACACGTCCGAAGCGGACCACTTCACTTGACCGTTGTAGGGATTGAGTCCGCTGATGCCGTGATCGGTGCTGTGGAAGATCATCTCCGGCGTGCCATCGGCCGCCAGATAAATGCACGGCACGGAGTAGGCCGCCTTGCCGCCGGCACCACGCGGCGACTTCCATGCGATCTCGCCATTGTCGCGGCTGAGCGCGGCCAGGAAGCTCTCGCCGTTGTGGTCTTTGGTGACGATCACCGTGTCTTCAAACACGACCGGCGAGGTGCCGTAACCGTGGGCACTCTGGTAGCCACCAAGATCCTTGCGCCATTGTTCTTCGCCCGTCTCAAAGTCGAGCGAGATGACGAGATACTCTTCCGGCGTGGCCCAAGTGACGAACACGCTCTGTCCGTCGAGGGCTGGCGTGCTCGATGCGTAGCTGTTCTTGCGATGCAGTCGATGCGTGCCCGACTCGAAGGATTTGCTCCAAACCTCGCTGCCGTCGGTCGTGCTTCGGCAGTGAACATAGCGAGCTGCGGTTTCTGCATCGCCACTGGTGACGACGATCTTGTCGCCCCACACAACTGGAGAAGAATGTCCGGTGCCCTGCAGGGTAACTTGCCAGTTGTAGTCTTTGTCGGTCCACTCGGTGGGGATTGTCGTGGCGTCGCTTTGACCCGCGCCATTGGGACCGCGAAATCGCGGCCAAGGTTCGCCGTGGCTATGGGCGGCCGCCGCGATAAGGAGAACGGTCAACGCCGCACAAGCGAGTTGACGTAAGCCGCGTCTTTTCTGCTGAGCCAATGAAGCCGACAGCCGGGCGACTGTCTTAGTAGCTCGTCTCGCAAAATCCATTGTGCTTCTTCCTGACTGTTCTTGCTTCGTTCCAAACTAGCGGTTGATGTTGTATTCTTCGAGTTTTCGGTACAGGGTCGCGCGGCCGATGCCGAGTAACTTGGCCGCTTCGGCAACATTGCCGCTAGCTCGATCGAGTGCCTGCGTGATCAATCGCGGCTCCCAATCGGCGATGCGGAGTGACTCGATTTCATTCGAGCCGACTTCGCGGAGGCCCAGGTCGCCTGGTTCAATCGTGTTTCCGGAGGCCAGCACCACGGCGCTATCCATAACGTTTCGAAGTTGCCTCACGTTGCCGGGCCAGTGGTACGTTAGCAGTTTCTTGCGAGCGGCGCTAGAGAGTCGTAGCTTAGGCCGGCCGTGTTGGTTCTTGTAGTGTTCGAGGAACGAGTCGACGAGTCGCTCGATGTCTTCCTCTCGATCGCGTAGCGGCGGCAAGTCGAGTGCGAATACCGAGAGGCGGTAATAAAGGTCTTCGCGGAATCGCTTGTCGCGAACGTACTGTTCCAGGTCCTGGTTCGTGGCGGCAATCACGCGGACGTCGACCGAGACCGGCTCCGTTCCGCCGATCGGCAAGAAGGAGTGGCCTTCGAGAATGCGCAGCAGCTTCGCCTGTCCTTCGAGCGTCAGTTCTCCGACTTCATCGAGAAACAGCGTGCCGAGGTCGGCCTGCTGGAAGTAGCCGTCGTGATCGCGATCGGCACCGGTGAAGGCACCGGCCTTGTGTCCGAATAGCTGGCTTTCGATCAAGTCTGCTGGAATCGCGGCACAGTTGACCGACAACATCGGTCGATCGCTACGGGGACTGGCTCGATGCACGGCCCGGGCGACCAGTTCTTTACCGGTTCCGCTTTGGCCTCGCACCAAGACACAACCAGTCGCGGCGGCGATTCGCTTGATACGGTCCTTGAGCTCGATCATGGCCGAACACTCGCCGACCATCTCGTCGTAGCCGGGCGATTTGGCCACCAGTTGTTGATAGTCGTTTTGTAGGTTCGTCTGTTCGCGGGCGCGAGCCAGCGCGACGGTGAGAATGTTCGCCAAGGAAAGCGTGAAGTCGAATTCCGATTGGCTGAAGCGTTCGTAGTCGCGGTAGACGTGGAGTGCGCCCAGTAGCCGTCCGTCACGTTGAAGCGGAACACACAACGCGTCTGCGAAATGTTGAAGGCTATCGGCCTGCTCCGCCTGACGTTGATTGGCGATCCACACGGCGTGGCCCTGTTCGACGACCAACTCGGTCAGCGAACGACTCAAGCGGACCTGGTCTGCCGCTTCGGCGGGAATCACCTTCTTCGGTTTCAGTTCCCCTTCTTCGTTGACCCACAAGAAACCGACCACGGCGGCCGATGTACGCAGCCGCAATAATTCGAGCGACTGTTTGACAACGTCGTCCGGATCGGTGCAGCCGAGCAGCTTGATGCTCAGTTGATAGAGCACGAGCAGCTCTTGCGCTTGGGCCGTATTGTTGAGGGCGGCGATGGCGAACGCATCGACATCGTCGAAGGACATCACGTGATCGCAGACGATGGTCTGCGTCACTTTGTTGTCATCAGGAAGATCGGCCGTGGGTGGACTGGCTGTTTCGTGATACGAAAACTCAGTGGAGCCGAGGCGAATCGTGCAGCCGTCGGTCAGCGTGGCGTCATCGATCTTCCGGTCGTTGACGTAGGTGCCGTTGCGACTGCCGGCGTCTTTGACGAACCAGCGATCTCCGTCCAACTCGACAGTGGCGTGAACTCGCGAGCAGAGCGGGTCGGTGAGCACGACGGCGCATTCCAGCCCCCGCCCAATCCGGTTAGGAATATCCGGTTCCAGGCGGAAGTTGGTGCCGACGCGTTTTCCGAGTGTCATCGTTAAGTAGTGGTACACGTCCACCAATATAACAGCCGCCAGAACGCGATAAACCCAGTTGTTTCACCGTTATTGAGGCAGCCCCCCTCGAACTGCGTAACGACTGGCACGGTAACGAGTTCGCGAAGGCGATATTTCTTGTTCTTCATGCGGATCGATGAACAAACCGGCAATCTCACACGTAGACAGTAGTCATAGAGGGAGACGATTCGCCGCGGATTCAATTCACGCTAATTTTCAAAGTTGGCGGGCGAATTGTCACGCAGAGGGGATTTCTGCGGAGAGGGATTCTCTTGGGAACCGGCAGGGCTGCCCGCTGTTTTCGCGGACTCGACTGGGGATGGAGTTCACAAGAGCAGTGGAGTTCACAAAAGCAGTGGAGTTCGCAACGAGCATGCGCCGCGGTTGTTCGCTTCCCCCCGCCACAGAGACCTGTTCGCTCGCTTTGTGCTGGGGTTCACATTGAGGTACACAGGACGCTGGCACCGGTGCTGCTAAGACCGAATTGCCGTGCTGGCACGATAGTTTATCTGTCTTGCCTCGTTGTCGAAACTTGTATATGATTCGTCCGCCGATAAATAAGTCCTTTGAAATAAACAGCTTAGGGCTATTGCTGCCGGTTTCGGGGCATCGAGTCAGCCGTTTTCACGTTTGCCGAAGAAGGGACGTAATTGATGAAGTTGATCGGAAACAGCGCCAGGAGCAAATCGCGGCTGATTTCTCTCCTTCTATGCAGCGTCGTCGCAATCAGTTGTGTCGGTTTCATGGCAACTGGAACCGCGGCGGATTCCGAAGGCCCTAAGGCCCCGAAGGCTTTGGACCGCCGGGTTACTCAACTCGTGGCGTTGATGCTGCCTCGTCAGCATCTCTCTCGTCGGCACCTCGATAACGAAATTTCCGAGCGTCTGCTCAACAACTATCTCGAGACGCTCGATCCGATGAAGCTCTATTTCTACGAATCGGACGTGGCGGCATTTCGTCGTTGGCAGCACGATCTCGACGATCAAATCATGCGTGGCGACATTCGCTTCGCGCACGATGTTTATCAAGTATTCCTGGCCCGCATGGATCAGCACCTCAAGTTGGTCGATGAGTTGGTCGCGATTGAGCACGATTACACGCAGGACGAATACCTGAACACCGATTTCGAGGGACGCTTGTTTATTCGCGACCCGCTCGAAGCGCGTGAGCGTTGGCGCCGTCAGATCAAGTACGACTTGTTGCGACAGCGAGTTGCGGAAGTGGAGCCGGCCAAGGGGCGGGACAAGATCCGCCGCCGTTACCAGAGCTTCGCTCGCTACAAGAAGCAAGCCGATACCGACGAAATCCTGGAAACGTATCTCACGTCGCTGACCACGGCCTACGACCCGCACACGTCGTACATGTCGCCGACGACGCAAGAGAACTTCGATATCATCATGCGTCTTCAGCTCGACGGCATCGGCGCCTCGCTGCAGGCGATTGATGGTGAGACGGTCGTACATCGCATCATCGCCGGTGGGGCGGCCGACAAAGACGGTCGCTTGAAGCCCAAGGATCGCGTGATTGGCGTTGGCCAAGGCGTGGAAGGTCCGATCGAAGACGTTGTCAACATGCGACTCAACGATGTTGTCAACAAGATTCGTGGTAAGGCCGGGACGGTGGTCCGTCTTCAGGTCACCGACGAAAAGGGTGTCGAGACCAAGGTCTACGACATTACCCGGGCCAAGATCAAATTGGACGACTCGGCGGCGCGTGGTGAAGTTATTGAAGGCGGGACCAAAGCAGATGGCTCACCGTTCAAGGTTGGCGTGATCAATCTGCCCAGCTTCTATATGGACATGGAAGGTGCCCGCCGACAACTGCCTGACTACAAGAGCACGACTCGCGATGTTCGTCGACTGTTGGAGGACTTCAAGTCCCAGGGCATCGATGCCGTGATGGTCGACTTGCGTCGCAACGGCGGCGGTTCTTTGACCGAAGCGATCAATCTGACGGGTTTGTTCATCGATCAAGGTCCGGTCGTCCAGATCAAGGGTGCCGGGGGCCATGTTGAACCATATAGCGATATGGTGCCCGGCTCGACCTGGGACGGTCCGCTTGTGGTGCTGACTAGCAAGTTCAGCGCGAGTGCCAGTGAGATTTTTGCCGGTGCGATTCAGGACTACCGACGCGGTCTGATCGTGGGTGACTACACGACCCACGGTAAGGGAACCGTGCAGAGCCTGCTCGACTTGGGCTCGCAGATTTTGCGAATCAAGAATCCTCCGCAGTGGGGAGCTTTGAAGATCACGATTCAGCAGTTCTATCGCCCCAATGGCGACAGCACCCAGAATCGTGGCGTTTTGTCCGATGTTGAATTGCCGTCGTTGACGACGCATCTCGACGTCGGCGAGAGCGATCTCGATTTCGCGTTGGCGTTCGACAGCGTCAAACCGGCACCGTTCGCCACGACCAACATGGTCAACGACAACATGATCGGTCAGATCAAAGCTCAGTCGAAGCGACGGCTGGAAACGTCTGAAGATTTCGATAAGGTTGAGAAACGCATCGTCCGCTACAAGAAACAGAAGGCGGAGAAGCGAATCACGCTCAACGAAGAGCGTTACCTGGCCGATCGAAAAGAGCTCGACGACGAGGCCGAGAAGGAAGAGGAAGAAGCGCAGGAGATGAGCCAGAAGCCGGTCGTCAAACGCGACTTCTACTTCGACGAGGCGATGGCGGTCACCATCGACTACGTGAAGCTGTTCAGCGGCGAGAAGCTGGCCCAGTTTCCCATCGAAGCGAAAAACGACTAAGCGAGCCGCTTACGTGGTCGGCAGCGGCAAACGAATTACGTGAGCCGCAAACGGAGACCGTCGTAAGCGAGTTCCATGTTGGCTGGTAGCGTGGCGTTGACTGCCTCGTGTTCCAACTCGTGGCACATGTGCGTGAAGTACGTCTTCTTGGCGCCGATCTTCTCCGCCAGCTCGATCGACTCTTCCAGCGAGAGATGGGTCGGGTGAGGCCGTGCTCGCAGCGCGTCGAGGATCAGAACATCCAGGCCATTAAGCTTGGCCAGGCTCTCCTCGGGAATCACGTTCGTGTCAGTGCAGTAGGCGATGTTGCCGAAGCGAAATCCGAGCACGTCGAACCGTCCATGTTGCAGGCGAAGTGGGATGCACTTGGCTCCCAAAAGTTCAAGCGGTTCGGTGGTGATTCGGCGAAACTCGACTTGCGGAACGCCGCCGCTGTGAATCGGTACACCGCTAAAGGCATAATCGAAAGAGTGCCGAATTCGGCTCTCCACGTGATCCTCGCAGTAGAGCGGCAATGGGTGTCCCAGATAGAAGGGGAATAGCCGCACATCGTCCAGGCCGAACAGATGGTCGGCGTGCTCGTGCGTGTAGAGAACCGCGTGGATGACCCCAATCCCTTCGCGCAGCAGCTGGTGCCGCATGTCGGGCGTGGTGTCGATCAGCAGGTTTCCCTCCGGCAGACCGAGTGCCAGGCTACAGCGGGTTCGCTTGTTCTTGGGGTTTTCGCTCACACAGGTAGCGCAGCCGCAACCGATGGCGGGAACGCCTACGGAGGTGCCGGTGCCCAAGAAAATGAGCTCGCCAGCGAATTCAGTTGTATGTACTTGTCTTTCCACGGCCCCATTATGTCGAAAAGTTGCGTCAACGGTACGTGCCTCTGGCGGCGATAGCATTTAGCGAGGGTGAACGCTTGTCTGCGCGGTCGGCATCCCCAGCGGGCGCCTCGGGCATTCGTTGTTGACCGGTTTGCCTAATCGCTGTAAACTTTCTCGTGGAAACGTGTTAGGTTGTCTTGCCTCGTGCAACGGGACGCTCCCATCTGGTTGATTAGCGTTCGGTTGCATTTCTTTATTTGTCACAATTTTGGCTCGCGCTATGGAACAGGTTCTAGAGAAAATTTGGGAGGCGGTCGGCTCCGCCGCCGGTGGAGTGCTGCGTACGTTTGAACGAGGCGTCACCGGCGTTTTCGGTTCGGCGAATGCTCGTACCGTCAAACGAATGCAGCCCCAGGTCGATGCGATTGCCGCTCTGGAGCCCAAGTTCGAGGCGATGTCGAACGAGGAACTCGCGGAGCAAACCAAGCTCTTCCGCGAGCGATTGAAGAACGGCGAAACGCTTGACGACATAATGGTCGAGGCGTTTGCCGTCTGTCGCGAAGGTGGCAAGCGGTTTCTCGGCATGCGCCATTACGATGTGCAGATGATCGGTGGTATGGTCCTGCACAGCGGGGCGATTGCCGAAATGGTCACCGGTGAAGGTAAGACGTTGGTGGCCACGCTGCCGACCTATCTCAACGCCCTCGCCGGAAGCGTTCATGTCATTACCGTCAACGACTATCTCGCTCGCCGCGATATGGAGTGGATGGGCCCGCTCTACATGCAGCTGGGCCTGACCGTGAACGCGATTTATAGCGGCATGGAGCCTGCTGATCGCCAAGCGGCTTATGCATGCGATATCACGTACGGCACCAACAACGAGTTCGGCTTCGATTACCTGCGCGACAACATGAAGATGGCCGCGCATGGCGATGACCGCTTCCCCAAGAGTCAGCAGCAGGTACAAGGTCCGCTCAACTTCGCGCTGATCGACGAAGTCGACAATATCCTGATCGACGAAGCCCGAACGCCGCTGATTATCTCCGGACCGGCGTACGACAACCCCCGTAAGTATGCCGAGGCGGATCGCATCGCCCGCAAGCTAACGCGGGAGACGCACTTCACCGTCAAAGAAAAAGAACATTCGGCGCACCTGACCGACGAAGGCGTCCGCGAGGCAGAACGACTGGTCGGCGTGGAGAGCTTCTACACCGCGGGCAACATGGAGTGGCCCCACCTGATCGATAATGCCCTCAAGGCCCATCATCTCTACAAGCGAGATGTGAATTACGTCGTCAAAGAGGGGCAGATCATTATTGTCGACGAATTCACGGGTCGTCTGATGGAAGGCCGGCAGTGGAGCGACGGACTGCACCAGGCGACGGAAGCCAAGGAAGGGGTCAAGATTAAGGAAGAGACCCAGACGCTGGCGACGATCACGCTGCAGAATTTCTTCAAACTCTACAAGAAGCTGGGCGGTATGACCGGTACCGCGCTGACCGAAGCGGGCGAGTTCTGGAAGATTTACGAACTCGACGTGATTGCGATTCCGACCAATCGTCCTCTCCAGCGGATCGAATCAGCGGATACCATTTATCGGTCGGAGCAAGAGAAGTACTCCGCTATTGCCGATGAGATCGAACGGATGAACCGCTGGGACACGGTCGAGTTCTCCAACGGCGATGCCTTGTTGGGCACCATCAAGACGGAGTCCGATGACGAGGTCGAGGTCGTTCCCAAGGGAGCCAAGAATCCCGAGAGCATCAAGCGTAGCGATATTCGATCGGTACAACGGAAAGGCCGTCCGATCCTGGTCGGTACCGTGTCGATTGAAAAAAGTGAAACGCTCTCGGCGTTGCTCGACAAACGCGGTATCAAGCACGAAGTCTTGAACGCCAAACAGCACAAGCGCGAGGCCGAAATCGTCGCCCAGGCAGGCCGGCGCGGCGCGACGACAATCGCCACGAACATGGCCGGCCGTGGTACCGATATTGTGCTCGGTGGAAATCCCGAGACCATGGCTTGGGCCGAACTGCAAGACAAGTATGCTTCCCGGCTCGACGTGCCTCGCGAAGAGTGGGACTCGCTCGTCGACAAGATTCGCACCGAAGAGAATATGGATACCGAAGGGGACGAGCTGCGCAGCTATGGCGGCTTGCACATCATCGGTACCGAACGGCACGAAGCCCGACGAATCGACTTGCAGCTTCGCGGTCGTAGTGGTCGTCAAGGCGATCCCGGTAGCAGCCGGTTTTACCTGTCTCTAGAAGATGACCTGATGCGGATCTTTGCCGGCGAGTGGGTCAAGAATGTACTCACGCGTTTGGGCATGAAGGAAGGGGAAGCCATCGAGAGCAAGATGGTTTCTCGCCGTATCGAAGGAGCTCAAAAGAAGGTCGAAGAAAAGAACTTCGAAGCTCGTAAGAACCTGCTCGAATACGACGAAGTGATGGACGAGCAGCGCAAGCGCGTCTATCAGTATCGCCAGGACATTCTCGACGGTGCCAACTGCAAGCAGCTGATTCTGGACATGATCGATACTCAAGTGCGACACCACTTGGGTGATTTCCTGCGTCCCGATTTTGGCAGCGAGACGTTTGCCGCATACGCCAGTAGTCAGCTTGGTGTCGATCTCGATGCCCGCGATTTCCGCAACACCGACTTCAAGACGGCCGACGAATTTGCCAAAAGCGAGGCGGAGCGGATGGCCGAAACACAGGTGCTAGACGCGGTCGATGAGAATCTCTCCGATGGCGAGGACCCCAAGGATTGGAAGTGGGAAGCGCTGGCCAAGATGGTCCAGGCTCGCTGGCGCATTTCGGTACGTGATCGAGAACTCAAGAAGCTCGGTCGCGATGGCGTGGCTGAGATGCTCATCGACAAGGCCCGCGAAGCAGTCCATAAGATCGATCTCAATGAGGGAGCCGGTTACCTCGACCAAGACTTCCCGCTTCTAACCGCAATCGATTGGGTGCGAAACAAGTTCGCGATTGAATTGAATGTCGACGATTGCCGCGACTTCGATCAAGGAGCGTTCGAAGATCTTGTCATTGAAAAGGCAGGCGAGTCATATGCCCAACGCGAGATCGAATTCCCGGTCATGGCAGGGCTGTTGCACTACACGATCAAAGACTCGGGTGGTCAGAAGCGTTACGATCGCGAGGCGTTGGTCCGATGGGCTCAGGAGCGGTTTGGGGTCGAGATTTCGCTTGAAGACCTGAAGCGAAAACAGCGCGACGAGATTCGCGATCTTCTCATTGAGCGTAGTCGCGAAAATTACAAGAAGTCAGAGGAAGTCGCTGACGAACTGCGTGACCGACTCGACGAATTGTTCTCCTCCTCCGCACATGGTTCCGATATTCCGGAAGAGAAGCTCGACCGGTTGGTGAAGTGGGCCAACGACAAAATGAACGCCGAGTTGAGCAGCGAGGAGTTAGCCAAGCTTGACGCCGGAGCGTTCGATGGGCGTTTGTCACGAGCGTTCCAAGATTGCTTTTGCCCTGAGATTCGCCGCATGGAGCGATCGCTCGTGCTGCAGTTGCTCGATTCGGCTTGGAAAGATCATCTGCTGGCCATGGATCACCTGCGCAGCAGTATCGGACTTCGTAGCTACGCTCAAGTCGATCCCAAGGTGGAATACAAACGTGAAGGCATGCGAACGTTTGAGGGCATGTGGGATTCGACCTTTGAGCGTGTTACCGATCTCGTCTTCCGTATGGAGCACCTGGACGAGCAGTTCGTTTCCTCGACTTGGGTGGAGTCTTCGGCCGACCATGCCCAGGCCCAGTCGGTCCGCGACATGGCGGCAGAAACGGGTGGCGAACAGGACGAAACCTACGACGGTTCAGAGCAGAAGAAGCTCGAGCCGATTCGCAATCGCCAGGAGCGTGTCGGACGTAATGCCCCGTGCCCCTGCGGTAGCGGTAAGAAGTACAAGAGTTGTTGCATGAGAAAAGCAGGCTAGTGGTTCTGACGAGCCCTAGATCTCGCGTGTGCTCATGATGAGTCGATAAACTGGATTGAACCCGTTTGCGTAAAGGAAGACGCGGATGGTCGGTTATCTACTTAACGTCGTCTATCTGGCGGTCGTCGTCGCGGCCAGTCCGTGGCTGATCTATTCTGCCATTCGCAAGGGCAAGTATCGCCAGGGCTTTGGCGAGAAAATGCTGGGGCGCGTTCCGTGTCGCAGCGGGGACGCAACCTGTGTCTGGCTGCACGCGGTCAGCGTTGGTGAAGTGAAATTGCTCCGTCCGCTGGTTCGCCAGTTGGCAGCAGAGCGCCCGGACTGGGAGTTGGTGATCTCCACCACGACCCGCACTGGACGCGCTCTGGCCAGAGAAGTTTTTCCGGACCACCTCACATTTTATTGTCCACTCGATTTCACCTGGGCGGTGCGTGGGGCGTTACGTCGCGTCCGTCCCGATATTCTCGTGCTCGCCGAACTGGAACTGTGGCCGAATCTGATTCGTTTGGCTCGCCGTAGTGGCGCGAACGTGGCGGTGGTCAACGGTCGCATGAGCGACAACAGCTTCCCCGGCTACCGTCGTATTCGTCCAATCATTCGCCGGCTGCTTGGGCACGTTCAGCTCATCGCTTGTCAGAACGAACAATACGCCGATCGGTTTCGCCAGCTAGGAGCGGATGACGAGACCGTATCGGTTACTGGCTCGATCAAGTTTGATGGAATCGAGTCCGATCGCGAGAACCCGATCACGCGATCTCTGGTCGAGTTGGCCGAGTTCTCGCCAGGCGACGTTGTCTTTACCGCGGGCAGTACACACGTTGGCGAGGAAGACGCGGCGCTCGAGGCGTACGTGAAGCTGCGCCGTCGCCATCCGGAGTTACGGTTGGTTCTCGTGCCACGCCACCCGGAGAGATTTTCAGAGGTCGCCCGCATGCTGCGAGGCTCGGGTGTTTCTTGGCAAAAGCGAAGCGAGCTTCAGGCGAAAGACGAAGGTCACGTTCTGCATGAGACAGGTGGGGATTCGCCTCGCGTTCTGCTGGTCGACACGATCGGGGAGCTGTCAGCCTGGTGGGGGGCGACCGATATTGCGTTTGTCGGCGGTAGTCTGATTTCGCATGGCGGGCAGAACATGATCGAACCGGCGGCACTTGGTGCGGCAATCTGTTTCGGCGAAAGCACCCACAATTTTCGCGATGTGGTTTCCAGCCTGCTTCGAGCCGACGGGGCTGTCGTCGTGGAGGATGCCACGGCACTTACCAAGTTCATTGCAAAATGTCTGGAGGATCGGCACTATGCCCAGACGCTAGGACGTCGAGCCGCGGATGTCGTGGCCGCTGGCCGTGGAGCCACGGAGAGAACATGCGATCTCGTGATGGAGCTTGGCGAAGTGCTGGCGGGGAGTCACGGTTCAAAATGGTCGACCCGACGGGCTGCCTAATCTCTTGTCGGGCTCTGTTAGCGACGCGGCCCTTTCTTCTGTTTGAGTTGGGACTCCGTTACCGAGCGGTGCGGGGTGACAAATTACCCCAGACGAGTTGCGAGACTTACCAAGCGAGGCCTATAATGCCCGCATTCCGAGAGACTTCAAAACGACAATGAATGTCGTGGACATAATGCAGATTCAATGCGGGAGATAAATTAGTGGCATCTGGAAAATACCTGTTTACGAGCGAAGCGGTCAGCATGGGTCACCCCGATAAGCTGGCGGATCAGATTTCGGACGGCATTCTCGACGCGTTCTTTAGCCAGGACCCGGAGAGCCGCGTTGCCTGTGAGACGATGGTTACCACCGGGATCGCGGTCATTGCTGGTGAGATCACCAGTAAGGCCGTCGTCGATTATCAAGAGGTCGTTCGGCGTGTGATTAACGAGGCAGGCTATACCGACGATGCGATGGGCATCTGTGGTGATACTTGTTCTGTGATGGTCTCCGTCGACAAGCAGAGCCCCGATATCGCTTTGGGTGTCGATGCCGAAACTTCGCAGAGCCAAGACACGGGTGCCGGCGACCAGGGTCTCATGTTTGGCTACGCCTGCAACGACACTCCTGAATTGATGCCGATGCCGATCGCCCTCTCGCATCGCATCCTGAATCGCCTTACCGAAGCCCGTCAAAAGGGAGAGGTGAGCTGGTTGCGACCGGACAGCAAGAGTCAGGTCACGATCGAGTACGATGGCGACCGTGCGGTGCGTATCCACACTGTCGTGGTATCCACGCAGCACGATCCAGATGTCACGAACGACGAGATTCGCGAGTTCGTTATTGAGAAGGTCATCAAGCCGGAATTGCCGGCAGAGCTCGTCGACGACGACATCATTTTCCATGTCAATCCGACCGGTCGCTTCGTCGTGGGTGGTCCGCACGGTGACTGTGGTCTGACCGGCCGCAAGATCATCGTCGATACCTATGGCGGTTGGGGACGTCACGGTGGTGGAGCGTTCTCCGGCAAGGACCCCACAAAGGTCGATCGCAGTGCCGCTTACATGGCTCGCCACGTGGCCAAGAACATTGTCGCCGCGGATCTGGCCGAGCGTTGTGAAGTGCAACTCGCCTACGCGATCGGTGTCGCTGAGCCAGTCAGTGTTCACGTCGATACTCAAGGAACGGGTCGTATTGATGACGATCGGATCTGTGAGGTCGTTCGCGAAGTGTTTGAACTGACTCCCAGCGGGATTATTAAGTACCTCGACTTGCGCCGTCCGATTTATCGTGCAACGGCAGCGGGAGGACACTTTGGGCGAGACGAATTCTCTTGGGAGAAGACCGATCGCGCTGCGGAACTGGCTGAGAAGGCCGGCGCCGCGACTGCGTAGTAGGCGATATTGCGGCATCAGCAATGTCGTCGAGTTGGTGATGTGGATGGTTGCGGTTGGGCGATACCCGCGGATGCGGGTGCCGCGTGCGGTTTCCACTAGCTGTTGAAAACAAGGAGGTCGGTGCATGGACGCGCACCTCACATTGTATCGTCGCGGCGTGGTTGGCCGCGTGCCAGTTGCGGTTGCCGTCTGCGCCGCCGGTTGCGTATTGCTGCTGACTGCGGCCTCGTTGCTGCTCTGGCGAAGGTTCAGCGGAGCGCTTGTTTCCCCGCTGAATGCGTCGGCGCTGATCGTGGTTTCCGCTTTCCTAGTGGCATCACTTGCAGCTGTACTCCAAGTTGTGTTGAATTGGACCACTCCCGGATCGAGGCCATTGCGTATCGCCCTGCTAGGCCTTTGCCTTGTCGGGGTGGTCGCGACTGCCGGAAGTTTGAGTCTTGGCGGAACGTCGACTCTCGGCCTCACGCTGCTGTGGGGACCACCTGCGCTAGCGACTCTCGTGCCACTTGCCGTAGCCGCCTTGAGAGGAGGTCGTGCTCGTCGCTCAAGTGACCACGCACACGCTGCCGATTCTCCGGCTCGTGGTCAAGAGTCGCGTATTCAAAGAGTCGATTCGCCACACCTGGCCTCTCGGGTACCGGCCCCTCATTTTCCGCCGGAGAACGTCTCACAGCAGGTGACCCGTAGTCGATCGGAGGACGATCGCGACGTCTGCCGCGGCTGGATTCGGGCCTCCTTCGACGAAGGTCAGCGTCAGCAGGTGGTTCACCTGGCATTCTGCCCGCCGTTTGAGACCTTGCCCGAGTTGTCGACCTCCGTGGCCGATGGCTCGACTGTCGAGATCAAGCATGCCCAGTTGATGCCGTACGGTGCCCGCGTAGAATTGAAGCGTGACCGGTCGTCGAAGGAACCATCGTCGGCTCTATTGCGTTTTTCTGCGGTCGAGGTTCGTGCCGCAAGTTAGGGTGGAATGATGGCCCGCTGGCCCCGTCGTACTTGGACGACGATCTTCACGTACGCCGTGATCTTCATTGGCTTCCCGTTACTCTGCTACCTGGCGTGGCGGTTTGTGCGAGGGTATTAGCGAAGCTTGCCACCGACTCGAATTCGCATCGATTCGAGTGATGCGAGCGAGTCCGCAATCATCATGGCGTTGCACGGCAGTAAGTTGGCACCAAGGAAAGGGTTTCCATGACACGCGGTATTCAGGTCGAAGCGTTACGCGCCAAGTTGGCTCAGGCTGGCCAGGAGCACCTCCTCGCGTTCTGGGACGAACTCGACGGTTCGTCGCAAGAGCGGCTTGCAGAGCAGCTTGACTCATTGGATCTCGATCAGATCACGCGTCTCTATCAAGCCAACGACGCGGAAGAAGATCTGGCGGCCGTGGCGATGCGGGCGGAGCCGCCACCGGCGATTCGCTTGGGTGCCGTGGATAACTCAATCGAACCAGAGGCGGCTCGGCAGCGAGGAGAGCAGGCTTTGCGAGATGGCAAAGTCGGCGCCTTGTTGGTCGCAGGAGGGCAGGGGACTCGGCTTGGATTTGAGCACCCGAAGGGGCTCTTTCCGATTGGTCCCGTTTCGCAGGCCACACTGTTTCAGATTCACATCGAAAAGGTCATTGCTACCGCACGGCGTTACGGAAAGAGTGTGCCGCTCTATGTGATGACCAGTCCTGTGACCGATCAAGAGACTCGCCAGTTTCTGGCCGAGCACGATCGCTTCGGCCTGCCGGAAGAAGATCTGTTCGTTTTCTGTCAGGGAACCATGCCGGCAGTCGATATCGAAACTGGTCGCATTCTGTTGAGCGACAAGGGTGAGCTGTTCCAGAGCCCGGACGGTCACGGTGGAATACTCAAGGCCCTGCGCAAGACGGCGGCACTCGACGACATGGCCCGCCGCGGAATCGAAGAGCTGTTCTACTTCCAGATCGACAACCCGCTGGCCACGATTTGCGATCCCGAGTTCGTTGGATATCACATGCTCTCCGGCAGCGAGTACACCTTACAGGTAGTTGGCAAAGACTCCCCGCAGGATCGTCTTGGCAATGTCGTGATGGTCGACGACCAGGTGCGAATCATCGAGTACAGTGACCTACCTGACGAAGCGGCTGAGCAGCGGAACGCCGACGGTTCGCTCAAGATTTGGGCCGGCAGCATCGCCGTGCATATGCTCTCGGTCGACTTTCTCTCGCGCGTGGCCGATAGTGACGCGGGTTTGCCGTTTCATCGGGCCATCAAGAAGGTCTCCACGATTGACGAAGCTGGTCAGGCCATCGAACCGGCCGAGCCGAACGCGATGAAGTTCGAACAGTTCATTTTTGATCTCGTGCCGATGGCGAAGCAGACGCTATCGGTCGAGGTCGATCCCGCAGTGACCTTCGCAGCCCTCAAGAATCCGCCGGGAGCCCCCAAGGAAACGGCTGAGTACGTGCAGCGGCTAATGGGCAATATGCATCGAGCTTGGCTTTGCCAGGCTGGTGCGGAGGTGGCCGACGACGTGGCTGTCGAGGTGAGCCCTCTTTATGCCCTCGACGCTGGGCAGCTGGCCGAGCGAATCGAGCCTGGCACGGTTGTGTCGGAAGATACCTATTTCTGCTAAGCTGACGCGATCACGAGCGGGATTCGCCGCCGCATTGTGGCGATTTGTTTTCGAACGCGAACGCTCATTCATTTGAACCGCCACTCTACAGAGATAACCCAACGAATTATGCTTCACGCGATCATCATGGCCGGCGGTGCCGGTACTCGTTTCTGGCCGGCCAGTCGTACTCTGATGCCCAAGCAATTGTTGACGCTCTCGGGCGAGCGTTCCATGATTCAAGGCACGATCGACCGCCTCGACGGCCTCGTGCCGGCGGACAACATGTTGATCGTTACGAATCATCGCCTCGTCGATGGCATTGCCCAGCAGTTGCCGGAACTACCGGAGAGCGGCATCTTGGGTGAACCGTGTAAACGTGACACCGCTCCGTGTATTGGTCTAGCCGCTCTGCAAGTCTGTCGTAACGATCCGGAAGGAATCATGGCGGTGATGCCTTCGGACCATGTGATTCAGGCGACCGATAAATTTCAGGCGGCGATTCAGCAAGCGGCGGCCTTGGTCGAAGAATCGCCAGAGCGAATCGTGACCTTCGGCATTCGTCCCACCTACCCGGCAGAAATTTTTGGCTACATCGAACGGGGTGACGAACTCACCACAAGCGGTGACGCGGCGGCCGCCTTTCAGGTCGCGCAATTTCGCGAGAAACCCGATGCGGCGACTGCCCAGCAGTATCTCGACTCGGGAAACTTCTACTGGAACGCGGGCATCTTTGTCTGGAAGGCGTCGAAGATCTTGCGTGAGTTGCAGGAGCGACAGTCGGAGATGTTCGCTCACCTTCAAGCGATCGAAGACGCGGCTGGCACAGATGGCTACGACGAAGTCTTGCGAGAGCGATTTGCGGCGATCAAGGGCGTGTCGATCGACTACGCGGTCATGGAGCACGCGACCGATGTGGTCGTGATCGAGGCGCCCTTTGATTGGGACGACGTCGGCAACTGGCCTTCGTTGGCCAGGCTCTTGGGCACGGACGACAATGGCAACACCATCGACGCCAAACACCTCGGCATCGATACCTCGGGGTGTATCATTCGCGGCGACGACGAGCACCTGATTGCGACCCTGGGCATCGAGGACTGCATCGTGGTTCATACGCCCGATGCGACGTTGGTGGCGGACCGCAAGAATGAGGAGTCGATCCGCCAACTGGTGAAAATGATCGAGGAAAACGACTGGCAGCAGTATCTGTAGGCCGTTTTTTGGCGAATTTTGGTGCTCCCTCTCTGGGGTTCTCTCTCGCTGGTGGGCACCGCATGAAATACCCAGGCCGCAAGGTCGAATCGCCTTGCCCAGGCGGCACGTCTGGCAAATGCGTCATGGCATGAATTCCCGGTAGCCGAAATTACGTGCATAGGCGATCGTCCCGTTGCCTGTCATGTTCGGATTTGCTGTGAACGTGACAGCCGACTTCCCCTGGGAGGACTCTTGTCCATGCGTTTGCTTCCCCCGTCGACGAGCGAAAATCGTGTCGTCGCGCTTTCGATTTGTGTTCCTGGCAGCTCGACCGATGCCCCCGCTGCTAGCACGATAGATGTGGACCGGCTCGTCGCCATGGCCGGCTCCAGCAAGCTTCCTGTTACCTGGGGAGTTTCGCCACAGGATATGGAGACGATGTACGACCGATTGGGGGCGAATCGGGAGCACCACGAGTTGGCACTTCTCGGCGATGCGACTTGGCTGGGCTCGAACGGCTCGCGAGGCACCATGGTACGCGTGCTGAACGCGGCAGCCGAGGCGGGAGAGACGATCGGCCAGGCTCCTACGAGCCTGTTGCTCTCTGGTGTTCCGCTGGAGGCCGATTTCGATTTGCTGGCCAAGCACGGCATCAATATTGTCGGTCGAGACGTGCCTGCGGCGGTGAATGCCAAAGGATCACGAGGATCCAGTCGCGGCGGCTCGCTACGCACGCTTCGATTTGGTGTCTGGGAGTTTCCCGCCACGATTGCCTTGCCAAGAGCAAGCTCACGATTCTCCCTGCTGGGCGGAAACATGCACCGCGTGATCGAGCGAGCAGGAGAACGTGGAGAGCTGGTACACATCGCGGTGGATGGTCCGGCACTGCTCAAGAACGCGACCGAGCTTCGGGCGCTTGAGCGTCTCATGGAGCGACTGGCGACGATGCGACAACAGGGCCGAATGCAGGTGCAGACGCTATCGAGCATCGCCTCGCAATTGGGACATTCTTCCGACCGACAGTCGGCGACGTCCATTCTTCGTTCGCCAGCGGCTTAGGATTCTTGCACTTCTCTGGAAGTGGTTTGGCGGCCAAGATTTGTCGCAGATTGGCACGCGCTACCGCCAGAAAGAATCGCGGTTCCTACTTGGTTTCCTTGAGGGCGCTCCACCCAAGGAAGGAAACCATCAGCCCACCGACGATGAACCCGATATCCAGCGTTAAGGTCTCAAGGCGGCCAAAAGGCAGCCCGCTGATCGCGTTGAGGAGAAAAATGGCTGCAATCAGCAGTCCTGAGACGATACCAGTGATGCACATCGCGTGGGGCATAGGAGATTTTGATAGGGCGTAGGGGGGACGCGATTCGTAGATCCGATCTAGTATAATTCGAGCGTCGGAGCCCTTCCAGGCGATCCACTGTCCCTCGGGCAGCCGGTTGTCCGGGGGCGGGCGTCAACGCGAAAACGAATCAACTTCCTCCAACAATATCGAGTCTTATGTCGCCAGAGAGTAACGTACAAACGGATCGTTGGCAACGGCTGCGAGAGCAGATGCCGGTGTCTCGCGAGTGGATTTATCTGGATCATGCGGGCGTTGGCCCCATTTCCGCCCCGGCCCGAGCGTGCGTGCTCGACTGGGCTGAGGAGGCCACCAACGACGGTGCGAGCAACTGGGCTCGTTGGCATCAGGGCGTCGAGAATGCTCGTAAGTCGGCCGCCACGCTGGTCGGCGCATCAACAGACGAGATCTCGCTGGTTAAGAATACGACCGCCGGCATCTGCGTGGTCTCGGAAGGATTTCCCTGGAAGGAGGGGGACAACATCGTCGTACCGGCGAATGAGTTCCCGTCGAATCTATATCCTTGGATGATTCTTGAAGCCAAGGGCGTCGAGACGCGGCGGGTTCCCGTGGAAGATGGCCGCTTGGATCTCGACCGCATGGCGGCTGCCTGCGATGATCGTACTCGCATTGTTTCAGCGAGTTGGATTAGCTACTCCAGCGGTTGGCGCAACGACGTGGCCGCGCTCGCCCAGATGGCACATGATAACGGTGCTTTGTTCTTCTTGGACGCGATTCAAGGACTCGGTGTTTTCCCGCTCGACGTGGAAGAGACGGGCGTCGACTTCCTGGCTGCCGATGGTCACAAGTGGATGCTTGGTCCCGAGGGTGCTGGCATTCTCTACGTTCGTCGCGAGCATCTCGACTTGCTGCAGACGACCGGGGTCGGCTGGAACAGCGTCAAGCAGGAACGTGATTTCGGTCTAATTGATCTCGATCTCAAGCCGACTGCCGAACGCTTTGAAGGTGGCACACAGAATATGGTTGGTTTTCTTGGCCTGGGTGCCAGCCTGGATCTCCTGCTCTCTTGCGAAATCGAGGCCGTTGGTAAGCGGGTGCTGGAGATCAGTGACTTCGTCTGCGAGAAGCTTGAGGCGGCCGGAGCCGAAGTGGCCTGCTGCCGTGATCCGGAGCGGGCCTCTGGTATCGTCCCTTTCCTGATGCCGGGAGTGCAGGTCGATGGAGCACGGGCTCGCCTGACTGAACAGGGAGTCGTGCTCAGTGAACGTGGCGGCCGCCTGCGGATCAGTCCGCATGCTTATAATACAGAGGAGGAGATGGAGCGGCTGGTCGATATTCTTAAGCAGAGTGCGACGTAGTCATCCTGAGTTCCACTGTTGTTGCCCTATCGTTTTCGCCAGCCGCCTGTTGACCGTCACCTGGCAGTGAGAAGGTCCGATGCCGACTGAATCTGATTCGCGACGCGCCGTTTACACCGGTTCCTTCGATCCGGTGACGTTGGGGCATGTGAACATTATTGAGCGTTGCAGCCGTTTGGTGGATCATCTCATCGTCGGCATCGGTGTCAACGTTGAGAAGCAGTCGCTTTTCTCGGTCGAGGAACGCATTGAGCTGCTCAAGCAAACGACGAGCTCGCTTCCCAATGTAGAGATACGCTCGTTCTCAGGGCTGGCGGTGAACTTCGTGCGAGATTGCCAAGCTCGCGTCATGATTCGCGGTGTCCGTTCGCTCTCGGACATGGAAGCCGAGTTCACGATGTCGATCGCAAACCGGAAGCTGGACGACAGTATCGAAACGGTCTTCCTCATGGCAGACGACGAATACTCGCACGTCTCAAGTTCGTTGATCAAGCAGATTGCCTCGCTCGCGGGCGACAAAGAACTGCTCCGGTTTGTGCCCGAGGTCGTGGCCGAGGCACTGCGAGAAAAACTCGCGGTGTAGATCGTCGCGCTAAAGCAGTCTGCCACGCGGACGTAGCCAAGTGTTAGTTGGCTTCCGGTCCACCTTCTTCGTGGTTCAGGTGGCGACGGAGGAAGCGTGCCCGTTCGATGTTGCGATCGGCCGTGTCGAGTTCCGATCCGCTAATCTTTTGCAGATGAGCGGGCTGGGTGCGAATGAAGAGTTCGTTGACGACCGGCATCTCTACGTCGGGAATGAGTCCCAAGTTCACTCCCATGCGAACGCTGGAGAGCAAGTGCATGGTCTCTTCCGAACTAATCGTTTGCGCGGTCGAAAGGATTCCGAACGCTCGGCTAACCCGATCGTGCAAGCTCTCCTGGCTTTCCTGCATGAGGAAGTCGCGAGCACGACGCTCGTAGTCGATCAGAACCGGCACCACGTCGCCGACCTGTTTGATGAGATCGACTTCGCTTCGTCCGAGCGTGATCTGATTGCTGATCTGATAGAAATCGCCCATCGCTTGGGAGCCTTCGCCGTAGAGTCCGCGAACCGCGAGGCTGATTTTTTGCAAACTGCGAAAGACCTTTTCGATCTGGCGGGTGATGACCAATGCCGGAAGATGAAGCATCACGCTGACCCGCATGCCGGTGCCGACATTGGTCGGGCAAGCGGTCAGGTAACCGAGCGAACTGCTAAAGGCGAAGGTGATCTTCTCCTCCATCAAGTCGTCGATTTCGTCGATGCGGTTCCAGGCGTTTTCCAGGTCGAAACCGCTATGCATGACCTGAATTCGAAGATGATCTTCTTCATTGATCATCAGGCTTACCCGCTCGCCTGGATCGATCGCCACACCACGAGCTCCTTCGCTCTCGGCATGTTCGCGGCTAATCAGTTGCCGCTCGACGAGGAATTGTCGATCGAGCCCGCCGAGTTGATTGACATCGAGGTAGGTCAAGGAGCCTTGTTCCTGGATCTCGGTAACGCGGTCGTGAAGGACCTTTTCAATCTCCGCACGATCCAGCTCCGTGGCACGACTGATGAACGGGAAGTCAGCTAAGTTTCGGGCGAGGCGAATGCGGCTGCTAATCACGATATCCGATTCTGGACCGGATCCGCGGAGCCATTCACCGCTTCGTTCTGTTAGTTCGTTAAGGTCCACCCGAAAAGCCTCTCGTGTCGTGCGGTCGTCGATGCGGAGTCACCGTTAATAAGATCACCCAATAAGATCACCGTTACTAAGAGTCGCCGCCTTCGATTTGTCGAATGTCGTCTCGCAGCTTGGAAGCACGTTCATAGTCTTCTTCGGAGACTGCTTCTTTCATCTCGCGACGCAAGCGGATCAGCTCCGTTTGGCGAAGACTGTCGGTTGCGGAGTGGGCAGGGCACTTGCCAACGTGTTCGTTCTCGCCGTGGATGCTCATCAACAACGGTTTCAGTTCGTCGATGAAGCACTCATAGTCGTGGGGACAACCGAAGCGACCCTGACTGCGGAACTCGTAAAACGTGATCCCGCAAACCGGACATGCCTTCTGGTCCAAGCGGGCCAGCTCCTCGGCCGTTTGTCCGACCGCTAGTTGATGTGCGAGTGCCCCGGCCAGGCTGGGTTGGCTGACTTGCTCTTCCTCGCCATGCGTTAAGTACTCGCGTGCGTGATCTTCGCAGAAATGCAACTCTTGGGCTTCGCCGCTTACCAGTTCCGTAATGTGAAACGTCGCCGGTTTATTGCATTCTTGGCACTTCATGGCGGCACCGCTGTGTGGCTCAAAGTCGAGGAGGCAAAGCTAAATGTATCAATGTGTTATGTCCGAAAAATTCTAGCGATCCAAGGTAAGGTGTCAATACGGACGCCGCACGCGTCGGATACGTCTAGCCGACATATCGAACGTGGCCAAGGTGATTCGTGGTTGTCACTAGGGGGCTGCGTCCGAGTGGGATACCACTCGCGAATCTCAACGGTTCGCACCTTTTCTTCTGGCATGTCCTTATGGCACGCGGTCCAGAGGATGCGTTGCCTCCGCTGCTGTCGATAATAACAGCAATCGTCGCCTGAGGCGACCAACGAAAGGCCGGGTGCACCTTGTTGTGCTAAAGCTGGAGTGAACACTGCAGACGCCTTGCGCGGCGTGGCTAGGTGAGTGCTTGGAGGACGACATCGCATGTCATCGAGTCGAGGGTGTCGAGACGGTAATCGGTCAGGTGCCGGTTGTGACTCGATCGGTGGCCTGATAGAGTGTTTTGTTGCGATTTAGCAGTCTTTTCCGGCGGACAAACGGGGGCGGCGAACCGACGGGCCGGCCGACGTTGGTCGTCGTACGTTCTCTCACTGCGGACAACATGAAGCACTACCCTGACTTTGAAACATTCGATCGTCTCGCCAGAGACGCCGACTTTGTGCCGGTCTATCGACGACTTGTGAGCGATTCGTTGACGCCGGTGAGTGCCTTTCACAAGATCGACAGCGGTCAATGTGCCTGCCTGTTCGAGAGTGTCGTCGGTGGTGAGAAGATTGGTCGTTATAGCTTTTTGGCAGTCGATCCCTACTTGCTGCTTGAGGCGACGGGGGACGAAGTCGTTCGCACCAGTCGCGAGGGCGTCGAACGCTACGAGTGCGAAGATCCGCTTTCGGAACTTGAGCGGATGGTTCAGGAGCCACGAGTGGCAAAGCTGGATGACTTGCCACCCTTTACAGGTGGCGCGGTCGGCTACGCCGGCTATGACGTCATTCGTTACACCGAGCATCTGCCCGATGTTCCCGAGGACGATCGCCATCTGCCCGATCTTTCGTTCGCTTTCTACGATCGCATGTTGGTCTTCGATCAAGTGACCAAGACGATTGTCGTCGTGGCGATGGCTCACCTGAAGGGATCGAATCCGCAAGCAGCTTATGACGATGCTAGACGGCGCGTTGATGAGCTTGCCGAACAATTGCAGTCGACGCCTGACGTACTGAAGCCGGCCGACATTCACGTTGGTGGCGACGTTACCGGCGAGTCGGTCTCCAACTTTGACCAACCGACATTTGAAGGTGCCGTCGAACGATGCGTCGATTACATTCGTGCCGGTGATATTTTTCAGGTCGTGATCAGCCAGCGACTGCAGCGAGATATATCCGTTCATCCGTTCGAAATTTATCGAGCACTGCGGGTGGTGAATCCCAGCCCGTTCATGTTCTATGTCCGCACGCCGTCGGTGACACTGGTCGGCAGCTCGCCTGAGATCATGGTCCGCGTGGTCGACGGGGAAGTGACCGTTCGGCCCCTGGCTGGAACGCGTAAGCGAGGTACCAACGAGGCCGAGGACAATCGACTCGCCGAAGAACTATTGGCCGATCCGAAGGAACGTGCTGAACACGTGATGCTGGTTGACCTGGGGCGGAACGATGTCGGCCGCGTGGCCGAGTATCGTAGCGTTAACCTGAGCGACGTGATGGTCGTGGAGCGATACAGCCACGTGATGCACATTACCTCGAACGTGACGGGACAACTCCGCGAGGGGATGACCGCGTTCGACGCCTTAAGAGCATGCGTGCCCGCGGGAACCGTGTCGGGGGCTCCCAAAGTTCGCGCCATGGAAATCATCGACGAGATGGAGCCGCACAAGCGCGGGCCCTACGCGGGCGCCGTCGGTTACATCGACTTTGGCGGCGACATGGATACCTGCATCGCGTTGCGAACGATCGTCGTTAAGGGCGACACGGCGTACGTTCAAGCGGGCGCGGGGATCGTGGCCGATAGCGTGCCGGAGAGTGAGTATCACGAAACGCTCAACAAGGCGCGTGGACTGCTTAAGGCGATCGAAATTGCCGAAGAACAGTTGAGCTAGCTGTGGCGATCACGCCCCTGCATTTAACAGCAGCCGTCGCTTCCGCAGCAGTCGCCCGTTGGTAGCTGCGTTAGTTCAAACGTCTTGCCTTTGGTCTCGCTTGGCGAACGCACGGCGTTCTTTCGGCAATCGAATTCAGGCGCGGCGGCGGCGGGCACTTCTTGATGCGGCGGTACCGGCGTGACTTGCTCGCCGTAGGGCCGACTCGTGTAGATTTCGAACGTCTTTTCGCAGACCGCCGTGCGCACGCCGCGACGTAGTACGTGTCCGTCGTCGTCGGTGACGCTCTTCCATGGGCCGTTGTAGATCACCGCTTGTTTGTGATCGTGACAGGGGCCTTCTTTGCCTTTGAACGCCTGCAAGGTGAGGCTGCGGAACTCAATGCCTTCGATCGTGGCCCAAGCTTCTTCTTGACGAGCGACAATCTCAATGCCGTAGAATCCTTGTTCTTCAAAGGCCTGCAGGAATTCGTCCTCTACAAATGCTCCGCTGATGCATCCGCTCCACAGCTCGGCATCGTCTTGAAGTCGCTGCGGTACTGGTTCGTCGCTCACGATATCGCTGATGACGGCCCGCCCGCCACGCTTGAGAACCCGGAACATCTCGGCGAACAGTTGTTTGCGACTAGTCGAGTCAACCAGGTTCAGTACGCAATTGGAGACGATCACATCGACCGAATCGTCGGCGATCATGGGTTCTTTGGTGCGGAGCTCTTGGGCATGAGCCTCCGCTCGCAACCAGTCATTGCCACCCTGGATCGGATTCTCTGTCAGATATGACTCGAAGCGGTCGAGGTCGAGGGCCAGGTCTTGGATACGGCCTTTGTGAAACTCGGTGTTATGGTGGCCAATCGCGTCGCCAACCTGTTGTTGGAACTGTCGGGCCAGTGAGAGCATTTCGTCATTCACATCGACGCCGATCACGCGACCCTGGGGGCCGACGACTTGCGAGGCGATATAGCAAATCTTGCCGCCACCGCTGCCGAGATCGAGCACCGTTTCTCCAGGCAGCAAGTACTTGGAGGGGTCGCCGCAGCCGTAATCTCGTTCCAGGAGTTCCTGTGGTAATACCTCTAGGTACTGGCGATCGTAGTCGACCGGGCAGCAGAGGGCCGCTTCGGCCGCCTGAGCTGCTGAGGAATACCGGTCGCGTACAGCGCTTTCCACGTCGAGTGTTGAGTTTGATTGGGCCACCGTGGGTAAACTCCTTGTCTTGTTTCTGCCTGTTTGCAGATGGTCGGCTGACAGTTGAGCGAGCAGGCGGCAGTCCCGTTGCGGCGATCGCCTGCGGGGCGCATATTATGGCCTGCATCGCGTGGCGTTCAATATACGCCAACGTGAGTATAAGCGAGAACGCAGTTTTCTTGGTGTGAGGTGGACAACATTTCGAGCCGAGAGATATTCGATATTCTGGGCTGAGAGAATCGTGTCCTGACCGGCAGTTGAAAGCCACCGGCAGGCGAACGCCCCGTCGAGATAAAGCCCCGTCAAAAGCAACGGAGAACCGATCATGATTCACGTTCATGCCAGCATTGAATTGCATCCCGAGAGGAAAGAAGAGTTCTTGGCCGAGTTTCGTAAGCTTGTGCCGTTGGTCTTGGCGGAAGATGGCTGCCTCGATTACGGTCCCACGGTCGATCTTCAGACGGCCATTCCGGCACAGCCCCCAGTTCGCGAGAACGTGGTCGTGGTGGTGGAGAAGTGGGAGAGCACCGAGGCGCTCGAGGCTCACCTGATGGCTCCCCACATGATGGATTTCCGCAGTCGTGTGGGTGATGCCATCGTGAATATGGATTTGCACGTCCTGCAGCCGGTCTAGATCGAGTACGCGAGTCCCTCGCTCTTTTCTTTTCTGGCTAAGTCGTATGGGCCTCTCGAGCCCCCGTTGCTGCGCCAGCCTTGTTGTCACCCGCCCTGTTGTTCCATTGAACGGGTGGCGTCTGGCGTCTCAGGTGAGCCGCGATAGCTCTGCGCACCCGCGGCTTCGCTCGCGTGGTCCTCCGGCATTGGGCGGGTGTTTCGCTTTACTTGTTGGATCAATCGGTACGACCGCTACAGCCCGGTGGCGTCGGCCGGATAGGCCAAGTATTTCTTGCGACCCGACATTCCAAATCGTCAGTTTCGCTTCTCAATCCGCGGCAAACCGCAGGCACGATAGGCTTTACTGCGCCGCGGATAAGCTAATCTTGTTGAGAAAGGTCCCCACGGCAATCACGTCGGCAGGGACCTTGTTTTGGTCTGCCTGCCTCAGTCTGGCGGCTGCTTGCGATCCATCACGCACACGGCGTACCGCGAATGTTACGAGTTCCCGTCGAGAAAATTGAACCTGGGATGGTGCTGGCCCGACCGGTTGCTGTGCCGAGCGATCCGCGCCGCTTCTTGTTGCAACGAGACCGCGAAGTTCCGATGGATCTCGTGCCGCGTCTACGGGAAATGGGAATTGTCGAGGTCTGGATTCGCCATCGTGATCTGGAATTTCTCGAAGAGTTGATCGACGAGGGGCTCAGCGACTGTCAGCGGGAAGTCTACGCATCGGTCCGGGGTAGCTTTGAGGCGGTCATGAAGGATGCGACGCCGCAGCTCGATTTCGGGCGATTTCAAAGTTCCATTGGCGGTCTGTTTGACTATCTCAAGGGAAGCGTCCACGGCAATGTGCTGTTGCACAAGCTCGACGCCTTCGACAACTTCCTGATGTCGCATTCCGCGAACGTTGGCTACCTGGCACTGCTGCTGGGAATGCAGGTCGAGCGGTACATCATCGAAGAACGGACGTCGAAATCGCCTCGCGAGGCCAAAGACCTCACGGTGCTGGGGCTTGGCTGTTTGCTCCACGATGTTGGCAAGATGAGGATTCCAACCGAGATCTTGAACAAGCCGGAGCGTCTCACGGACGAGGAGATGGCAATCATCAAACAGCACCCGATTTATGGCTTTGAGATGGTCAAAGGACGCGTGCCGGCCGCCGCGGCGGAGATCGTCTTGAACCATCATCAACGATACAACGGCGGAGGCTACCCGCCCCGCATCAACCCAGACACCGGTGAAGTTCTGCAGCCGCTGTCCGGCAAGCAGATCCCGGTCTTCAGTCGGATCGCCACGATTGTCGATATCTACGATGCGGCAACGACTGCCCGTTGCTACTCCGGCGCCAAGCAGCCGGTCCAAGTGCTGCATGAAATGCGCACCTGGTGCGACGGCTTCTTCGATCCGGTGATCGCCGACGCATTCTATAAGATGGTCCCCCCATTCCCGATCGGACAGGTGGTGGTCTTGTCAGACGGCACGGAAGCGGCCGTTGTCGATTTCAATTCGAATCGCCCCACGCGACCCAAGGTGCAGTGCTTGCGGGATCCGGAAGGCTATCGAATTGACGATCCTTCACTTCACGAGATCGATTTGGCCCTGCACCTGGACCTGAGTATTGTCACCGTCAATGGTGTCGATGTGACTCCCTTTCTCTCTTCACAAGAAGGTGGCGTCACGACTTCCGCAGGTGCCGCGCTCGTCTAATTCGGAGCGATCGCCTCGACGATTTTCTGTCTGCTGGCAGCTGTTTCCGATCGCGAGCTGCTGATTTTTCTTGCCCGTGGCTGTTTTTGCCCGTGGTAGCCGTTATCGCCGTGCGGCAGCTGGACAAGTGATTTTTCTAATCGGGGACGGCCGATTTCTCGCTATCTGCCAGCGGGATTTCGATTTCCGCGTCTTTTCTCCAGTTCGCCAAGCGCCTAAACTCGAAGGAGAGGGCAGTTTAGGGACAGTGCATAGCAACTGGGTCAGCAACCGAGCGGAGCATTCGAGTTGGGACACCATCAGACGTCGGCACAACATCAAATTTCGGGGCGAAGGGGTGGCTTGCGAATTTTCGTCGGCATGGTGCTATGCGCCATGATCGCGATTCCGCTGACCGGCTGCAGTGGCTGCGGTGAGGATCCTGCTGAAAAAACGCAGGCCGAGAAAGACGCTGAAAAGAAAAAGAAGAAGTCCGCCAGGAAGGAAAAGAAACCGAAGCCCAACGTGGAGGAGTTTGACCGGCTACGGGTTCAGCCCCATGCGACTTATCGAACGCCACGCGAGAAGCAAGATCGCATCAAGCTGAAGTCGACGCCTACCTTCGCCAAGCCGGGGCACTGGGTGGGTGTCAGTCATCACGTTCGCGCGAACAACCTAGACTTTCGAGGGCAGCTGGTTTGGCAGCCGCAATATGCTGACGAGGCGACCGGTGCCTTGCGTCCGTTGCCGCTGGAGCGTGCCTCCTACCAGATGCTCGCCTCGCGGCCGGTGATGCTCGCGAAGGATCAACGTAGCGAGAAGAAGATCGATACAACACTGTTCGTGCCGCGGCATGGCAGTGAGACGAAGTTTCGCTACGAGTACCAACGCGGCGGGGGCGGTTCGGCTGGTATGCCGGTGGCCAATGTCCGGCACATGCCAGCCCACCAGTACAACTTGGTGGTGCTTAGTGCTCAGCCCGATCCGTACCGGGCGCTGCATGCGACACGTACCGTTCGGCCTCGCAATAACGAGACGCGTGCAGACGCTCATTATCTCGTCGTGCCGATGAAGGTCGATCGTCGTACTCCGCTACCGATGAATTCGCTCGCCTGGACGAGCATCGCCTATTTGTTGTGGGATGAAGTCGATCCCAGTCTTCTCTTGGAAGAACAGCAACAGGCGATGATTGATTGGCTTCACTGGGGCGGACAGATCGTGGTGAGCGGACCCGACTCGCTTGAGTCCCTGCGCGGTAGCTTTCTTGAACCGTTCTTGCCGGTGCAGGGGGGCGACTCGCTTCAGCTGGACGAACAGCAATTAGTTGAGCTTCAGGTAACCATGCCACGGGCGAAGCGTGGGCAAAAGGCGCAGCCGCTCCGCGTTGCCACGCCCTGGGTTGGTATTGAGCTGAAGCTGCCCAAGGAGTCGGATTCGTATGAAGGTTCAACGCCCAATATCTTGCTCTCGACGCCGTCGCTGAAGCCGCTCGTGGTCGAGCAACGTGTCGGCCGCGGGCGAGTTGTCGTGACCGCATTCCGACTTCGCCAGCGCGAGCTGATGCAACGGTGGTCGGGATTCGACAATTTTCTCAATGCCTACTTGCTACGCCGCAAAGCGCGTGTGTTTCGGGATCGAAGCGAAGTCCCCACGCCAGAGAATCAGCGGGACGATCTGCTGTTGGACGACGCGATGGAATTAGTCGACTGGCAGGGCATGTACGACCGACGATACGATCCACAGCTGGTAACGAACTACCGTCTTTTTGGTCGGGACGCCGGCTACGTTTACGAAACGCAGCCCAAGCATGACTACGATGTGTCCTATCCGTTGACGCGGAGCGGCGATTACGCCGAGTTGCGACCGGAGCCAGGTATCGGCGGCTGGAGTGACGACAATGCGATCGCGGAGACGGTTCGGGAGTCGATGACGGTGGCCGCCGGAATCGAAATCCCGGCCGCGTCCTTCGTGCTGCAGGTTTTGTTTGGTTATCTGATCGTGTTGGTTCCGCTCAATTGGGGACTCTTTCGTCTGATTGGGCGAGTCGAGTGGGCCTGGTTTGCCGCCCCGATCATTTCGATCGGGGGAGCGCTGTTGGTGATTCATTTCGCACAGCTCGATATCGGTTTCGTTAGATCGCGAACAGAGCTGGCGGTTGTGGAGCTGCAGCCCGATTATCCTCGCGCTCACGTGACTCGATACACGGCCCTCTATACGTCTCTTTCGACAGGATACGACCTGGGGTACGACGATGCCGGGGCACTCGTGCAGCCGTTCTCGATGCAAGCGTCCAACTATTCTCCTCGGATCATAGATCCGGATGCCTACCGTTATACCGGTTCCGACACGGTTCATTACCGCAGTAATGAGAAAGTGGGAATGAGCGGTTTTCATGTCATCTCAAATAGCACCGGCGTGCTGCATAGCGAACAGATGGTCGACCTGGGTGGATCGATTGCACTTACACACGACGCCGGAGGACGGATCGAAGTCACGAACGGTACCAGCATGCCTTTGGCGGCCGCGTTCGTTGTGCGACGTCGCGTGGGCGAGACCGACGATTCAAAACGCTTTCAAATAGCATCGCTCGGGTCATTGGAGCCGGGGGCGAATGTGCCAGCGACACTCAAGTCGATTAAGGGCAAGTCTTGGCTTCCGGAGTGGACCGCGTCGGTTTCTCAAGAGGACCTTTCCAGTCGCGGTGGTGAGATCGCCTGGGAGTGGCTGTTCCGCAAGCAGGAACCCAGGGCGATGCCCAGTACCGATGAGGCCAGTCAGGTCAATCAGGATGAGTATCCGTTGACGAAGCTTGTGCATGGTCGCCAGCCGGCGTTTACAAACGACGGTCGTTCGGCCCGCCAGCGGATGTTGAGTTTCGATGATCTGAAGCCGGGGGACACCAGGCTCGTGGCGGTAGTTACGGACCAACAATTACCAGGCATGAGGATCGACCCTGTTGTCAATCAATCTCGCAATGTGACGCTTGTTGTAGCCAATTTGAAATTTGCCAGCGGCCAGAAGCCGCGGCACGATGAGTCGCTTCCGACGCCCCACCGCCGACCGGCATTGCCGTTTATGGACGATTGGGGCGAGTCGGCGGACGAAGAGGATTTCGATTCTACGTCGGTGGGCCCGTTTGGGATTGAATAGGAAGACAAGACGGTGACGAGGCGAGCGCGGCTTTGCTAGAACGATTATAAATAGCGTGATCGGACAGATCGCGAACCAACCATCCTGACACGAGTCCTATGATCGAGATTACGAACTTTCATAAGAAGTACGGCGACTTCACAGCGGTCGAGAATCTGGACCTATCAATTGGTGCCGGCGAGATGTTCGGTTTCATCGGGCCGAATGGTGCCGGGAAGAGCACGACCATTCGCTTTCTGGCTACACTTCTCAAGGCGACGCGTGGTGAGGCGACCGTGAATGGTCATAGCGTTTCCAAGGACCCGCTCGCTGTGCGACGAAGCGTCGGCTACATGCCCGATAACTTTGGTGTCTACGATGGCATGCGGGTGTGGGAATTCCTCGACTTCTTCGCAGTGGCTTACCAGATTGGAAAATCGAAGCGGCGAACGGTTATTGGTGACGTGTTGGAGTTGTTGGACCTGACTCACAAACGGGATGACTTTGTGAGTGGGCTCTCGCGCGGTATGAAGCAGCGGCTCTGCCTGGCGAAGACGCTCGTGCATGATCCGCCGGTGCTGATTCTGGACGAACCGGCCAGCGGTCTCGATCCTCGTGCACGACTTGAAGTAAAAGCCCTGCTCAAAGAGCTACGCCGCATGGGCAAGACGATTTTGATCTCCAGTCACATTCTTACCGAGCTGGCCGACTGCTGTACGTCGATCGGCATCATCGAGCGAGGCCACCTCTTGATGCACGGTCCGATCGACGAGGTCTACCGCAAGATTCGCGGCAACCGCATTATCGATGTGCGGTTCGTCGATGGTGAGGATATTGGTCTGAGCGTGATTCGAAGTGCCCCGCAGACTCGAGACGTGCAGGTCGACAACGGCCATGTGACGGTTGAGTTTGAAGGAGAGGATGAGGAAGTGGCATCGCTCCTGGAGAAGTTGCTCGCGCAGGGCTGCCGGTTGCACTCCTTTGGCGAGAAGGATCCCACGCTCGAAGACGTCTTCATGATGGTCACCAAGGGTTTGGTGACGTAAGTAGAGCGGGAGGAGTTGTTCGCTAAGGGCCGCCGTGTTGGCGCGGTGAAGCGGATCGAGCACGCTTTCTAATTCAACAGCACTGGCAGGATGTCGCTCCCGCCATCTTCGTCGCGGCGTTCCCATTCGCGGCGAACTTCGCCAAGGCCGTAGACGCACATGTCGAACTCCTCGCTAAGGCGATGGAGCAGTTCGCTGCGGGCGGTCTGGTCGCCGGAGGGGATCGTGCTGGCGATGTAGTAGGCTCGCTTGCCTTGGGCCCGATAGTCAAGCAGTTGGTCGCGTTTGCCTTCCGCCTGAAGTTGCGAAAGTGCTTCCGGGTATAAGCCCGCCCAGAACAGGGCGAAGTCACCGACGTGGCGATGGACGTCTCGCTTTGCATCGCCAACACGCTCGCCCGCCTCGATCATCATGAGGGCGATTTCGTCGAGACGGCGTCCCGCCAGATCGCGAACGCGATAGACGGTGTCACTGCTGATGAAGCGGGTCAGTAGCTCCGCCACGTAGTCGACGAGTGGAGGGTCGGCGACACCAACGCGAGTGACGAAGGCGTACTCGGTGATTCCACAGAAGAATCGACGTATCGTTTCTGAGGAGTGTGATCGCATACTACAAGTCTATGCTCGGGGAAAATGTCAGGTCAAGAAAAACCCTCGTTTCGTGAGCAGCGCCGCGTGGCACGCAACCTCTCACATGACAAGAAGTTGCGCGTGTCTTGTGTTCATGGTTGGTCGATCTTGTTGCTGCTCCATCAGGAGGTAGGGTGACGGGAATCTCAATATACTTATCGTCCTGGCGATGGCTTTCGCTTTGCCTCAGCTGACGAAAAAAGGTTTCACGTTGCGAATGCATTGCATCCGACGGTTGCAGGGAAAGCGGTGAAGTCGCCCAGCCGGTCGCTTGTTTTGTTGAGTCGCTTGCTCGTGTTCTCTTGGGTAGCCAATATTTGCCAGCGATCACGGCGGTTGATGTCGCGTGCTGCCAGTTTCATAATGACTCGTTCGATACGGATGTAAGACTTTCATCGACTGCGAGTAAAACGGTGCGGCTAATTCAAGACCTCGACGACCTGAGCGAAGCGGAACGTGGTGGCGCGATTGCTATCGGCAACTTCGATGGAGTTCATCGAGGACATGCCAATATCATTGCCAGGCTGCTCGCCCGCGCCAAAGACGTTGGTGGTCCGTCGGTGGTGTTCACGTTCGATCCCCATCCAGTTCGGCTGTTGCGACCCGATGAGGTTCCGCCACCGTTGACCTGGACCGATCGCAAGGCAGAGCTGCTCTCCGATCTTGGCGTCGATGCGATGGTCGCCTACCCGACCGACACGGCGCTGTTGCAACTCTCGGCCGACGCATTCTTCGATCGCATTGTGGGTGAGATGCTCAGCGCCCGAGCCATCGTCGAAGGCCCCAACTTCTTCTTCGGACATGATCGCCAGGGGGATGTCAGCCGGCTCGCCCAGCTGGCGGAAGCAGCCAGTATTTCGCTCGACATTGTCGAGGCCGCTACTGTCGGTGAGACGCTCGCAGGTGAAAATTCTTCGCAGGCTGATTTGCTCCGTTCTGAACCGCTCGACGCGGCGGTTGCCGACCAGGTTGTGAGTAGCTCTCTGATTCGCCGCCTGATCGCCGATGGTGATGTTGGCACCGCCGGGCGATTGTTGACTCAGCCTTATCGGATCCGCGGCATGGTTACTCACGGCGCCGGTCGCGGTGCCGAGATAGGGTTTCCGACTGCCAATCTGGAGGCGATCGACACGTTGCTTCCGGGCGAAGGCGTTTATGCCGGACGCGGCAGGACCAACGGCGAGTCGTGGGTCGCGGCGATCAATATCGGAGCCAATCCGACTTTCGGTGAGGCCCATCTTAAGGTCGAGATTCACCTGGTCGGATGCCGAAAGCAGCTGTATGGTCAGCCCTTGGAGATTGACTTTCTGGCTCGATTGCGGGATGTTCAGCAGTTCGGCTCGGTCGACGAGCTGGTTGCCCAGCTCAACGAAGACGTTCAGGCGGCCTGTCGGATCGCCTCTGAGTAGTTGATTTCGCCGCCAGGTTCGCCGCCGCTGCCGCTGGCAGGGTCCGGCGGGGCTAACATTCGCGCGATGGGGCCAACTAAGATAGGTCTTCTTCGTCGCGTTCGGATTTGCCGTATTCGGTCGCAGTGCAGCGTTTGGCCACCGTGTGATACTCGCCCACCGTCTGGCGTGTTTGCACTTTTTCGGCCTCTGTAACTCATATAAGAAAATTTGCCAGGAGCACTTTAGAGCATGTCCGTCGATTGGCCACGTTTCGCAGAGATTATCTCCGCCCATCAGAAGTTCATCCTTACCAGCCACATTCGGCCCGACTGCGACGCGCTCGGAAGCATTCTCGGTCTGTCCGGCGTATTGAAGGCCTTGGGTAAGGAGACGGTGGTTGTGACTGGCGACCCGACTCCGCCGAACCTGGCCTTCATCGATCCCGAGCAAGAGATCAAGACGCTGGGTGAGGATATTACGGCGGCCGAGTTGGAAGATGCCGAGGTGCTCATTATTTGCGATACCAGCGCGTTCGCGCAGCTGGGACCGATGAGCGACGTCGTGCGAAATACCAAGGCGAAGAAGTTGCTCGTCGATCACCACATGGGGGAGGACGAGCTGGGGGCCGAGATCTTTAAGAACACTTCGGCGGCCGCGACCGGGCGTTTGATTGTCGAGATTGCCGAACAGCTGGGCGTTCCGTTGACGCCGGAAATTGCCACGCCACTTTACGCGGCCCTGGCGACCGACACTGGTTGGTTTCGTTTCAATTCGGTGTCGCCGACCACCATGCAGATAGGGGCCAAGTTGATCGAGGCGGGCGCCCGACCGCAGGACATTTACACCGAGCTGTACGAGCAGGATTCGCTTGCTCGGCTCAAGCTGCGAGGCACGATCATCGCGCGGACCGAAACGTTGCTCGACGGGCGTTTGGCTCACACGCACGTCTTCCGTGACGACCTTGAGAAGACTGGCGCGGAGCCAACCGATACCGAGGACGTCATTAATCTCACGCTCGGTGTTAAAGGTGTCGAAGCGGCGGTGATCTTCGTGGAGCTTCCGGATGGTCGCTTCAAATTGAGCTTCCGCAGTCGCTGTGACCTCGACTGTAGTCAGGTTGCGGGGAATTTCGCCGGTGGCGGGCATAAAGCGGCTGCCGGTGCTTCGATTGACGGACCGTTTGAAGTGGCTGAGAAAACGGTGCTTGACTTCGTATGTCAAGCAATGGGATAATTGTTTATGTCGTTTGCATGAATTGTCGTGTTTGCGACTCATAGCAATTGGCTTAAGAGCATTCGCGTCGGTTGATCTGGAGCCGATTGATCAACGGTTGCCTCGATCCGATTCCCACCATCCAACCTCGCCCGGCCTAGCGTCCCCCCCGGCCGTTTTTTGTTTCTCGATCGCGCGCCTCTTTCTACCGTCGCGATGGAGACGATCCGCATTGATCGCGGTAAGGAGCTGTCATGACTGAGCAAGACACGGCAACGACGTCGCCGGAGTCTGGCGATAGCGAACCCCGACGCGGCTTTCTGGTGAAATTTGCGACCATCGTTGTCGGCGGATTGGCCGGCCTGATTCCGCTGGCGGCCGGACTGCGCGTTTTCTTTTTTCCGATTACAAGCCCCAAGAAACGTGGCGAGTTCGTTCGCGTCACCTCTTTGGCGGCACTTCCGACAGACGGTTCTCCCCAGCGATTTCCGGTGATCAAGGATCAGACCGACGCCTTCAATCGCTTTCCAGAAGAACCGGTTGGCATGGTCTACCTGCGGCTTACTTCGCAGGAGCCGACAGAGGTCGTCGCGTTTCAGGCGGTTTGCCCGCATCTGGGGTGCATGGTCGACTTTGTCGCCAAGAAGAATCACTTTAGCTGTCCTTGTCACGAGAGCTTCTTTGAGGTCGATGGGGAGCGAATAAATCCCAAGACCTGTCCCGCTCCTCGGTCGCTTGACACACTCGACGTCGATGCAGATCGTCTTGCTCAAGGCGAAGTGTGGGTCGACTTCAAGAAATTCCGAACTGGTACTCCAGAGAAGATTGCCAAGTAGATGCATAACTTTCTGAATTGGCTCGACAACCGAACGGGTTGGCGCAAGATCGTCAATGAAGCGCTCTACGAACATATTCCAGGTGGCGCGCGCTGGCGTTACGTTTGGGGAAGTACCCTTGCGTTCACGTTTTTCGTGCAGCTGATCACCGGCTTGTTTCTCTGGTCCGCTTACAATCCCAGTACGTTGACCGCTTGGGAGAGCGTCTACAACATCCAGCACGTCATGACCGGCGGTTGGCTGCTGCGAGCCATCCATCACTTCACCGCGCAAGCGATGGTTCTGTTGATGGTGGTGCATGTCTTTCAGGTTGTCATCGATAGCGCCTACAAGGCGCCGCGTGAAATCAATTTCTGGCTTGGTCTCATTCTCATGAAGATCGTGCTGGCTTTGGCGCTGACCGGTTACTTGCTTCCCTGGGATCAGAAGGGCTATTACGGCACCAAGGTAGCGACGGAGATCGCCAACAACGTGCCGATTGTCGGGCCCTCGATTCAGACGCTGCTCGTCGGCGGGACCGAGTACGGCCATCAGACGTTGAGCCGCTTCTTTATGTTCCATGCCGGACTGCTGCCAGGCTTGTTGATCTTTTTCTTGATCCTCCATATCGCGATGTTCCGTCGCCATCGCCTGAAGGTGAAGGAGCCTTACAAGAAGAAGGATGCCTATTTCTGGCCGGATCAGATCCTTAAAGATGGTGTGGCCTGTTTCGCGGTCTTGGCCGTGATTCTGTTCTTTTCGGTGCGTGGTGCCTGGGATGAACCAGCCGCGGCCGGAGCGGTGACGCATCTCGGTGCGGAGCTCGGTTCGCCGGCGGATCCGGCGGTCGATTATTCCGCGGCTCGTCCGGAGTGGTATTTCCTGTTCCTGTTCCAGTTTCTGAAGTACTTCGGTGGCGACAACCAGATTTGGGGAACCCTGATCTTCCCTGGTCTCGTCATGTTGATGCTGTTCCTGATGCCGTTTGTCGGCCGCTGGAAGTTGGGCCACCGGTTCAATATCAGTCTGCTCGTCGCGCTCTCGCTTGGCGTCGCCTTTTTGACGACCAAGGCGATGATGGCCGACCATGTCAATCCGGTTGGCGAGGCCGGCCTGGCCGAGGATGCTTCGGACGCGGAGCGAAAGGCGTATGAGCACTACACCAAGTACCAAGAAGGGGTCGCCTACGAACACTGGAAGAGCGACCGCGTGGTTACCCTCGCCCAGCAAGGGATCCCCGCTCGTGGAGCTATTTCCTTGTTGCGGAACGATCCTAAGACGCAGGGCGCGCGCCTGTTTGAGACCCATTGTGCCAGTTGCCACACACACTCTGCCGAAGGCGTCGAGTTCGCGCCGGGCCATCGGTTCACCAGCGACGAGCCCAACGCCTCGAACCTTTATCGCTTCGGGAGCAAGGATTGGGTGCTTGGTTTGCTTGATCCGGAGAAGATCGCCTCGAGTGATTTCTTGGGGGCCACGACCGCCCATGCCGATGGCGAGATGGTGAGCTTCGTTGCGGATATGGATCTCGACGAAGATACCGTAACCGCGATTGCGGCAGCTTTGGCGGCTGACTCTGGGCGGCCCGACAATCCGACCGTCGCTGACGATATCCTTGAAGCTGGCCGTGAGGCGATCGCGGATAACTGTGCCGAATGCCACAAGTACGGTGACGAAGGTGAGCTCGGCAGCGCTCCCGATCTGACCGGCTATGGTTCGAGGCAGTGGATGATTGACTTCGTGAGCAATCCGCAGCATGAGCGGTTCTACGAATACGTCGACGCCGAAGATAAGCCGATGCCGGCCTATCTGATCGATCCGCATGACCCGGCAAAGAATACGCTGCGGTTGAAGGATATCGAGCTGATCGTTGATTTCATTCGCGGCGATTGGTATGAGCCAGCCGCGGCTTCCTCGTCGGAAGAAGCCGCTGCCGCCACTAAAGCCGATGACGAAGCGGCCACCGCCGAAGCCGCTGATACCGACTCCGACGCGACCGAAGGTTCTGCCGACTCCGACGATTCGGCGGAGTAGTTGCTGCCACTGCTGGCAGTCCCGTTCGTGTTCGCGTGGCGGAGTCTCGTCCCGCTCTCTGCGCAGACGCCCTCTCTTTACGTCCAGGGCAGTAGCGGCCGCAGGCTTTGCGGAATCGCTACAGTTTAACTCTTCGCCTGCCGATGCTCTGAAGGTGATATAGCAGAGATGCGCGGGGTCGGCCTGCGCACCTGTCACTAGCATTGCCAGCGAGCGGCGAATCGACTTTTCGTTATGTGGTGTCATCAATGCGGCCAGGACGTACCGGGCGTCGCCTCTGTCGAGGCGAGTGACGACCGTCTGCGCGAAGAGGACCGGCTGCGCGAGGAGCAAGAGCCGAGCGGGCTCGAGCTCGTTGAGCAGGCCGCAGATGCCCCCGTCCGCTATTCCTGTGCCCGCTGCGGTTCGACATTGGGCGACGACCTCGGCGGAGCGAATGACGGGCGTCTCCTGGAGTCGTTCTCCGCCGATGCTACTTTGACCGAGGAAGAGCGGATCTTGCAGGAGTTGGCGGCCGAGGCTCGCAGTCTCGGCGAAGCGGCCCAAGCGACTGCCGGCAGCTCGCGCGGTCGCATCGCCGCCGATAAGGAATTCAAGAATTGGCAGTGGGAGCTGGACCAGGATCTGCATGATGCTCGGCACCTGCTCGAAGCGCGGGCAGCCGCCAGTAACGCCGACGAGCAGTTGTGGGCCGTTCCGGATTTCAATCAGTATCAGGCACCCGCGCATGATCCGGCGGTCGGAGCGGGAGCCGCCGCGGTACCGGCACCTCACTTTGCCGCTGCTTCTTTGCCGCAACCGGTCGGGTCTCCTTCGCCGCAATTGCAGAGGCCACGCCGCTCGCCAACCTTTGCCTGGATGATGCTCGCTTTCAGCTTCATGGCCTTTGCCGCGGGCGGGGCACTCGTCGCCTGGTCGCTGCTCTACGATCGGGGCGATCTTTGGAGTTGGGGGCTGGTGACCGCAATCACAGGGCAGGGCGGTTTGCTTGTGGGGCTGTTGCTCTTCTTGGAGCGGGTTTGGCGTGACAGCCGGCAGGCGACCGCGCAGCTCAGCGAGGTCGATCACCGCCTGGTCAATTTGCAGCAGGCGGCCCGTTCGCAGCCGCCCCATTCGCAGTCGGCGGGGCCTCACGTTCATTCCGCCTATCCGTATCAGGTTCATCCGCGTCACTCGCATTCGGCCAGTCCGCATATGCTGGTCAGCGACCTGCGGAATCAGCTCGACATTCTGGCGGCGAAAATCTCTGAGCCGCGTCGGTAACGCCCGGCAAAAGCGGCCGTTTTCTAGGTGATCTCTCACCGCGGGCCGTCTCTTTTCAGCAGATGTTCCGAGTTTGTGCGGCATTTGTTCGCGTTCTGTTCGGCAGATGTTCAACGAGTGTTCGATGTTTGTTTGACGCTTGTTTGATCAACTGATTTTTCACCAATTAACCCGAAGTGTCAGCGAGGGACACGATAGGTTGTTTTCCACTCCGTGTGGATTTCGCATCTTCTCCTGGTTGATGTATCGGGGCCATTTCTTGAAATTGTTTCTGCGTATGTCGAGGTTATGTTGGCTGTCGCCTCAAAGCTATTTGGTCGTGTCCCTCACTGACGTGTCGGGTTATGGTTCGTGGTTCCCTAATTGGTCGGCGACATTAAAAAAGCCCGCGCGGACCTGGTCATCATCACAGCGTGCGAAAAGTCTTTCGACGGTTCACACGCAGGACCAAGTCTGCGCGGGCTCTCTCTCGAATACCGAAGGGCACTCTCCCTTCCAGCTCCGATGGATACCTCGTTCGCGATTGTTATTGGTTATTGGATGGGTGCCATGCCCACGTTAACGTGGGCATGCCTCTGTTAGCGGTGAACCAACATGCTCATCTAAGGGTGAGCATGGCACCCCAAGTTCACGACAATGCAATTTGGTGTATTCAGCCGTATACGATAGCGACTCTTTCCCAAATGTCAATTTTCAAAAAGAACCCACTCCGATGTCTCGGTTGCCGCAAGCGTCGGTTGCGTTGTTGTTGTCGGTGGCGATAATGATGATCTTCATTCATTAAGACGGCGGCTGCAGCATGCCTGGCAGTCTTAGAAATTCAGAGAAAGGTTCCCATGAAAACCAACAACAAGAGTTTTTCAAATATCGCGGTTCTCCTTCTGGCCACGCTTCTGATTGGACTGTCGCCATTGACAGCCGCCGCCGAGGACGCAGCACTCGAGCTTCCCAAGCAGGAACCGACTGCTGAATCGCTGGAGGCGACGGTGCTTTATTGGGAGAAGGGGAGTACCGTGGATGACGCCGACGCCCGCGCGGCGGTTGCATTGTCGAGTATGCCGAGCGAAGAGGACGCCAAGGCGTTGTTCCCGGAGCACGCCGGGAAATTTGCCATGCTGTTTGAGTTGATGCGAGAGCGGATGGAGGATCGCATGAAGTCGGTGCCGCCGCGAATGTTGCAACGCATGCAAAAGGAAGCCGGTGAGATTGTCAGCGTCGAAGCAAGTGACGTTCGCGATGATGATGCGAAACGGTTTGAGAAGGTCTTGAAGATGGTGCCGCAGGATCTGCCTGTCTATCGCGTCGTTTCCAGAACGAGCGGTGGTGGAGGCGGAAGCAGCAGCTGCCTCTTCGTGAACGGTCGCTGGGTCCATTTTCAAGGGTTTGAGTCGGTACCAGGGATGCTGGCGAAACTGGACGAGATGTTCGATCTTGCGGCGTACGAGGCGGTTGGCAAGATGCACGCGGTCTTGCAAATAGAAGAGTTTCGCGAGTTTTACCGAGACCATTGTCATTCGTTCGTTAAGGGACAGGTCGATGAGGACGAATTCCTCAAGGTCATGGAAAGCGAAAAGGGGAAACAAGTCGTCGAACTCCTGGCCTCGGTGCAGTCCGCGATTGCAGAAAATGCGGGCGTCGACGTTTTGATGGCTCGTCCCGGTGTGGGGGAAGGAGAGTTCTCATTCGAGCTTCGCTCCGCCAAAGAGCAAGCGGCCGCCGACGGTGTCCGGCGCCTGAAAATCCTAAACCTCGCCAAGGAAGATGGCGTTTGGAAGCTCAAGGATTTTGATTGAACGTCGCCCTGGGTTTGTGCTTGGCGCAATGGGAGCCGTTGTTCCGGCAGGGCGAGGAAGAATTAGACAGGATGAACAGGATCAAGCAGGACGAGATTACTTGTATCGAGTTGATCCTGTAATCCTGTCAGGTAATAGATTCGCAGGTTGGTAGGGTGGGTACTCGCACCCACCAAGATTTTAAGTGCGCGATCATGATTCCCTCGTCGAGAACTCCTGAAGGCCAGCCGAATCGCTGTCCCGTCTGCAATTCCGTGGTAAGGATGGAACCATCGACGCCTCCTGGTGACGCCCCGTGTCCTCAATGCGGCCAGTTGCTTTGGTTTCCAGGCACTACCGATTTTGATTTTGCCTTGGATCGCTGTTGGCGTGTCGAGAGGTTGCCCTGTTTTTCTCGTGATGCGATTGTTCGGGACTTGGCAGCGACCACGAAACGTGACGCCATCGTCGAACTCGTCGATCGCCTTGCAGAGAAAGTTCCGATTCCTATCGATGAACGATCAGGTATTTTGAAGGCCATCTTGCGACGAGAGGAACTCGGATCGACTGGTATCGGACGGGGAGTGGCTTTGCCTCACACGAAATTCCCGAGCGCGGTTCTTGCGGACGTCGTTGGAACCGTCGGGTATTCCCGGCTGGGTATTCCTTTTGAAAGTTTGGATGACCAACCGGTTCACATGATTGTGTTGCTTGTGTTTCCACACGATCAACCCGATTTGCATTTGCGGACACTCGAACAGGTTTCCGCTCAGCTTCGAGAATGAGTTCCCTCAGTTCACCAAAAATTGGACAGAATGAACAGGATCAAGCAGGATGAGGGGTGCTGCATCCCGTTCTTCTATTGTTCTGTCAGGTAACTCCGCTGTAGCTTGGGCCGCATGGAAACTTTGGTCGCGCAAGTCGGTCTCAACGTCAATCTGGCGCCGCTGCTGTGGGCTTTGGTTGTCGGCGTCGTCGCTCTGCTGGCTGGTCTGTTGGGGACACTGTCGCAGATTCTCGTTCACTTTCGGCCAGCCAGACGCAACGAGGCCTTTGTCGTGGCCGTGGTCAGTTGTCTCTTGTGCCTGGCGGTACTCGCCTTGTGGCTTTGGCAACGAGGACACTTCGTTTCGCCGATGTTGTTGCCCGTGGTGCTGGCATTGCCGGGGCTGATCGCGATCAAGAAAGCGGTTGCCGTTTCACGTCAATGAATCAACAACTCGGGTCGTTCTGGGGTGGGTGAGGTGGTCGTCTTCGGTTCCGTTAGGGCGGTGTCTGACGAACGTTGAACGATCGTCTCGTTGTGGTCCAAGGCCTTCCCGTCCTTAGGCGTCGATGATTGATAGACCGCAGCGCGTGGGACCGGGAAATATGGGGCTGGGGAATAATCGAGGCCTTGTCGATCGAATGACTTCCACCGATGGGAAGGGCATTCGATGACAGCTCAAAAGTCAGGCCGCCGACGCTGGTTGCAGTTCCGACTACGTACGTTACTCGTCGTCGTGATGCTCTGCACGATACCGCTAGCTTGGCTTGGCTCGGAAGCGGCGCAGCGGCGCCGGGAGTCCGCCATCATCGCTTGGATCGAATCGCAGCGGACCGGACAAGTTGTGTTGTCGCAAGGGGGATGGCTCGATTCCTGGTTGGGCGGAACGGTGCAGGAACTGGTGCTGCATCAGGCCGAGGTCGACGACTTGTCACCGCTGGCTGGACTGCGGGACGTTTCTTCGGTTCGCGTCTACAGGATGCCGGTGAGCGATGTGGCGCCGCTGGCGGGATTCAAGAATCTTGAGCGGCTCACGCTCAACGGTACCCAGGTAACGGACCTTTCGCCGCTGTCGGGACTGAAAAACTTAATGCGGCTTAATCTTACGCTCAGCAAGGTAAGAGACCTGTCGCCATTGAAGGAGTTCCATCGCCTCGAAGAACTTCAATTGTACTACACGCCGGTCGACGACCTTTCGCCGCTCGCGGGGCTTACCAGGTTGAGGAAGCTCGTCGCTATGGGAACGAAGATTAGCGACCTTTCGCCGCTCGCTGATTTGCAGGATCTCGAAGTACTTCACGTCGGTCGGACGCGAGTGAGCGACCTTTCGCCGATCAAAGGACTGAGGAATCTCAAGAAACTCTCGGTGTATTCGACACCGGTCGACGATCTGGCGCCGCTTGTTGCCTTCAGTCAACTCGAAAGCCTGTATGCCGCCGACATGCGGGTGCGCGATTTGTCGATCCTGTCGCGACTTGGGCAGCTCAAGAATCTATCGATCTCCGGCTTGACGGACAAGGACTTGTCTCATGTCGCTGGCTTGCAGCAGCTCGAGACACTCCATCTGCAAATGACGAAGGTCAGAGATCTGTCGCCTCTTGCCGAGCTTACGAAGTTGCAGGCCCTGTACCTCGACAAGAACAAGGTAAGTGACCTGACACCGCTCGCAAATATGACGACGCTGTCAGAACTCAGTCTTTCAGACACACTGGTTCGAGATCTGTCCTCAATCGCGGGTCTTTGGCGGCTTCGGAAGCTGAATCTCAACAGCACGCTGGTGAGCGATCTGTCACCACTTGCTAAAATATCGAACCTTCGCGAATTGAGTCTTGCCGACTTGTTTATTACCGATCTGTCGCCGCTAGCGCGACATCAGAAACTCTATGAGCTTGATATCAGCCGGTCGCTGGTGACGGACCTGTCGCCGCTCGCTAGCCTGCGGAATCTTCAAAGGTTTCGGATGGCCGACACGGAAGTGAGCGATTTGTCGCCGCTCTTGGGATTGAAGAAGTTAAAGTCGATTGATCTTCGACGCACAGCGGTCGACGAGCCGCAGAGGCAGCTGTTCCGGCAGTCGCATCCCCGATGCAGAATGACACGATAGGCGTTACCCGACGAATGATCTCGGGCGGCCCTGCTATAGGCCAAGCTAGGCAGTGCGAATGTTGAGCGAGGTTCCGGCATGCCTCACAGAATGCGCCGGGCCAGGCGTACTCACGCCGCCAGGGAGCGATCTTTACTTACCGCCAGGAAGTTGGAGGTGTCGAAGTTTTCCTCCGACTCGCGGTACTGTTTGATCGGCGAGAGAAAGCCGCTGGGCGTGATCCGCAAAATCCGCATGCCGTGGGCGGAGAAGAATTGGTAGAAGTCACGGAAGAAAGTGCGGGTGTCGATGTGGCAGCCACCGAACTCGAATGTGACATGATCGATGGCGCCGGCCTGAAGCAAATCCTCAGCCCCGCGCAGCACATCGAGCTCATGGCCTTCGACGTCGATTTTCAGCCAGTCGATTTGCGTGATGGCGTTTTCAGCGGCGTATTGATCGAGCGTTGTTACCTGAATCGTCTCCGACTTGTCGAACGCGGTTCCAAAGCAGGAGAGATCTCGCCGCGTCATCGAGGCCAGACCGGATCTCTCACGATCGTAGAACAATTCCGTCTGGCCTGCCGCCGATCCCAAGGCGAGGTTATTCAAGACAACTCCCGAACGCTGCGGTGCGTTGTTTGCCAACGCCTCAAACGTCTCGGCGGCTGGTTCGAACGAGTGAATCTCTGAGAGTCGGTCGCCCAGACGGTCGACGGACATATTGAGAAATTGTCCGGTATTGGCACCCGCGTCAACGATCACTAGATCACGCCGGTTGGACCTCGCCAGCATTTGCATGATTTCGACTTCGCCACTGGTGCCGACCGGTGCGCCGGCGCCGATACCCATTAGCCAGCGGCACAACCGCATTTGCTTTTGAAGCAGGCGTTGCCCCAGCCGATTGCCGGTCGTGTATTTGAGAGTACGGCGCAGAAGTGACATCGTGATATCTGTCGGCGAAAAGAGCGTTGCCCGCTGAGCGGGGAAATTGTAGCAGGCCTGGCAAGATGGAGCAGCGTCAATCTGTTGGGAAGAAAGTGCAGTGCAGAAAGTGCAATATTGACCGGCATTTACGCCAGCTCGACGCTTGCGTTTCAGGAGCAAACGGACTTTGCTCACTGTCGGCTTCCTGCTACGGTTCGCGGCATTCTGGTGGACCGGATTCTTTTGCCCAATGAGGGTTAAGGTTCAGGTTCGCACGCATTTGCGGCTTTAAGGAATACAAGATGCTCGCCAATTTGCGTTACAAGATGAAGAACCTGGTCTACCATCTGGCCTCGATGCGTGTGCCGCATCCGCGTTCCGACGCGAACGCCGCCGTGCAGGCCGGCTTCAAGAGTCAGTGTGGCCAGGATCAGTTCGTCGCCGAGCGTCTTGGGTTTCTGCGGAACGGCGTGTTTGTCGACATCGGTGCCAACGATGGAGTCACGCTAAGCAACAGTTACTATTTCGAGAAGGAGCTGGGCTGGACGGGCGTCGCCGTGGAGCCGCTTCGCAGCGCCTATGAAAAACTGGCCAGCAGTCGCAGTTGTGATCTGGTGCATGGCTGCGTTTCCGATGTGGCTGGAGAAGTCGAGTTCTTGGAATGCGATTCGATGAACGGAATGCTCAGCGGCATCGCTTCCAAAATGGATTCCAAGCAGCTGCGCACGCTGGAGAGAACGCGCCTGGCTCAAAATGGAATTAAGCAGATGACGCAGGTAGAGAGCGTCACGCCGGAGCGTCTGCTGGCCGATCATGGCATTACCCGGATCGACTATCTCAGCATCGATACCGAGGGCGGAGAACTCGATATCCTACGCAGCTTCGACTTCGACAAAGTCTTTGTGCGGGTCATCTCGGTGGAAAATAACCACTACAGCCTGGCTTTCCGAAAGTACATGCGGAGTTGCGGCTTCCGTTTGGTTGCCATCCTGGACCATGATGAGATCTTTGAAAACACCCGCGCGGAGAACGCGGCCGTTTCGCCGGGCATCTTACAGCGGCGCCAGGCTGCTTAGTCAGGTGCACCACAGTTCGAGAGCACGGGGCAAAAATGGTGATAGGCGGGCACCGAGCGTTATCTCTGGTCGTCAGGGCAACCGTATGATGCAGCAAGATCCGAAGCGACGGTGGTACTCAACCCATTTTGTAGCGGGTCGCGATTTCTTGGGATACCGACTCGGTCGCGTCGTAGCCTAGCCGGTTCATCATTTGCACGGCCGCAGGGTAATTGGCGATCGCGTCGACGTTCAGTTGCTTGACTGTTTTTGACGAAAACCTGTCCGTCTTCTGTTGTAGCGAATGGACGAAGCCGTCTTTTTCCGGGAAATCGAGATAGCGAACTAGTTTTTGCAACTCGCTCGTTCCGTCGTCGGAGAAAATATCTTCGAAGCGAAGCGACAGCCATGGTACCGCCGGAAAGCTCTCCTGCAATCGAATGGCATAGTGATTGAGTTCGGTCCACCAGAATAGGCACTTTTCAAACTCCGACAATCGATTCCATGGCTCGCCCGTCAAATGGTCTTGGACGACACCATATTGCGCGGGAGAAATGCTCATCCATTCGGACCAGCCAGCCCGGCTATAGACGTTGTGCGTTGTCAGCGAGGCGGCCACGCGCAAGGGGTGGCGATACAAGTGAACCAGCTGCACGCGATCAGCGAAGGTTGCGATCAAATGGGGAAGTACGCCATAGGCGGGCCACCCGGTCTCGATATAGTGTTTGCTCTTGAGAGTTTCCTTAATGAAATCGATATGACGCTCGACGTGCGATGTTAGCTCGGCGCTCTTGCCTCGATGGTACGCGTCGAAGTGGCGGAGGGGAGTGTATTGTTGGTGGAACGGTTCATGAACCACGGTCGCCAGGTCCGAATAGTTGGCGGCAAGCTGGTCTGCAAAGAACTGCGTTCCACATCGGCCTGTTGAAATGAAGAATACGACACGTTTTTTGGAAAGCTGTTGTGTCATCGATCTGCCCCATAAGTGCCGGCAACTAGTAACTCTCGATCGGATCTCTTGCTCTTCGCTATCCGCCCGGCCATCCGCCTCGCCAGAGCAGCCGCAGTTTTCGGTAGTCAGCAGCGGTCAAGAGACGCGAACCACTCGAAGACTGCGTACTCGAGCAACTTCTTGTAGGCGATCATTCTGACTCACAAGCGCATTGTAGACCTGCGTGACACCCGGCCACACATCCACGTCGTGAAATACCATGACTCCACCCGGCACGATGAATTTGGACCAAGTATTGACATCGACAGTCGAGCCTTCGACCGAGTGATCGCCGTCGATGAACAGCAGTCGAATGGGCTCGTTCCAAGTAGCACCGATTTCCGCCGAGCTTCCGACGTGCGGTTCGACCCAATCTCGCAGGCCCATGCGCCTCAAGTTCTCTTCGAAAATTGGCAGCGTCGATCCATCGTTGATGATGGCCGGAAGTGGATGCGTGCCACCGGACTGATGCTCTGGAGAGCCTTTGAAATGATCGACGGCCATGATCTTCTCACGACCTGCCGACTTCGAGCCGGCGGCGAGCCAGCACGTCGACAAGCCCATCAGGCTACCAATCTCGACAATCGCTCCGCGGCTGTCGCCATCGCGGGCCCATAGGAACAGGGCGAATCCTTCCTCGGGATACAAGAAGCCTGGGATGTCCTTGAATTTCTGGAGCATGGCGCCGAAGGAGGCGAAGGATTCGAATGTGCGATTCATCGTCGCGGTCGAATTCTTCAAGGACTTGCAAGCCTCGACGCGTTCGTGCACCTGTTGAAAATATCGCTTTTCCGCCGCTTTTCGAGACCCGTTCTCTTCGGCGCTTGCGTCTTGTGTGAGTACGAATCGACCGTCAATAAAGGTGGTGCGATCGAGGAAGTCGTCGAATTGGTCGACGTTCTTGACGCGATAACGTAACAGCGGCTGATGAACGCGCTTGAAAGTAAAGTTATGCCTAAAGGCGTCGCGAAACAAAATATTATCACTCAGGCCAGGATCGCGAAACGCGAGATCCTCCGGAAAGCCACCGACGAGCTGAACGGCAACGGTTCGTGCGAGGAAGTTGGAAGGAATCGAACTCGCTAGTGCGTTCAGTTGATCGTCGTGGAGTTGCCGTTCCGCATCGATTACTTCCACATCTGTCGTGAAACCGGCCACGTTCGGATTGGTGTTCAGTAGGCTAGTCGTTGTCTTCAGGAAGTTTGGCGCGTATTCGTCGCCGGGGCTTAGAAAGCCGATGTACTTTCCGCGGGCTTCTCGCAGACCGGCGTTTCGCGCCGCGGCAGCCCCCGAGTTGCTCATCGGTTTGATCAAGCGAACTTCGGAGTGCTCGGCGGCCAATGTTTCTGCCACTTCAACCGAGTTATCTGTCGATTGATCATCAACGATTATGATTTCCGTGTCGCTGAATCCCTGGTTCAAGACAGAGCGAACCGAATTGACTAATCCGCTATCGCCGTTCAAGCTTGGAATAACAACCGTCACCAAGCACTTGTCGGTGGTTTCGCTGCTCTGTTGTCGTACATGACTCATCGGACAATACCCCATGTTGGCCGCGTATCGAGTTCTGTATTCATTAACTTTCGCTAGATCATATCACGCTCACGGCACGCCGGCCACTTGCTTTCTTGCGGGCGTGTCACGAGCAAGTGTTTGGCTGTCTGGTGACACTGGATCGGGTTTACGGATTCCCGCGATGCGATCGCTGGCGGGGTAGTGTGCCTTGGTCGGTCATTGAGTGGTTACCCCAGCGTGCAAAAAAAATCATGCGAGCGATTCGCCATTTTGGCTCGATCGCCCCTTCCTCCCAAGGCTCTTCTGACATTTTGTTGACCTGCAACGTGATGGCGGCATGCCTCTTGGTCCGTGCCTGCCTTGTCGGTCAAGGCGAGCCCTGCTAGGCTCGGCATCGGAATAGTCGCTTGTCCTTTCGGAGTGGAATTGCTTGCATGGATCCTCTTGCCGCTGAGATCATTGACCAGGTCATTCGCGAGCGGTGCACCGTCAAGGTGTTTGCCGAAGAGCCGCTTACACCGTCAGGAAATGTCGTTGATATCGATGCGCTGTTGACGGCCGGGATCTGGGCGCCGTTTCACCGGCCGGCGGCCAGTGTGCACACCCAAGACGGTTCGTTGAGCTCGATGGTGCCGTGGCGATTTTACGTACTCGAAGCAGCCAGTTGCCGTCGCTTGCGCACGTGGCTGCAACAGCGCGGCGACGAAGGTAAGCTGCCACGGATGCTCGCCGCGGCGACCGCGATGATTCAAGTCACCTGGCTACCTCATCCGCCGAGCGCCGAAAGCGAGCCGCTTCCGGCCGGAGCACTCTTCGAGCCGACGCTAGTTAACATGGAACACCTTGCTGCCGCCTCGGCGGCCGTGCAGAACGTGCTGCTCGCCGCGACGGCTCGCGGCGTGCCGACCTATTGGTCGAGCGGCGGGGCACTCCGTGAGGCCGAGGCGTTCAAGCTGCTAGGCATCCCGCATCGAGAGATTGCGCTGGGGAGCGTGCTGCTGTTTCCGGCGGACTACTCCGAGATCCCCGGCATCGAGCATGTGCCGGGCAAGTTGCGTGACAAACGTGGCAGCATTGAAGAATTTTCCCGACGCGTGGAGCTTTAGGGGCCACCGGCAGCGCGTCATCGGGCCTGATCTTGTTCCGCTGGTGGAGCGAGACCAGGGAGTGCCAATCACTTCACCGGCTCAACGCAATGATTGCGCCAGGTGCCATTGGCTGCTCGTTAGCCAGTGGGAGCTGAAGACGCGCCCCGGCAATGACGCTCTCTTGTGTCACCCGGATTGGCTTTCGAACGGGTGTCGGGCTCTGCGGGCAAGTCAAGGTGAAGCCGCTTCGCGCAAGAAAAAAGCCCGAGCATCCTGATTTCCAGGACGTTCGAGCTGATTCAAGAAGTAGCGGCGGAGGGACTCGAACCCCCGACACGCGGATTATGATTCCGCTGCTCTAACCAGCTGAGCTACGCCGCCAAGGCATACTAAAGTATGTCGAGCCGTGCGGTCCGTCAAGGTGCGGCGAACGTTTGAGCATGCGAGTCGTTTGTCCCAGGCAAGGTCGCAAGTCGGTCGCGCGCGGTCGTGTTGATTATGCGGCGTCTATCTAGTAGCGACAGGGGATGGCTATCGTCCCAGCGAGCCTAGGTAGGCCGCCAGGTCGGCCAGCTCGTCGGCCGTGATTTGGGTTTCCAGACCCTCGGGCATCAGCGATTTGCCGGTCGCCCGCAGCTCGTCGATTTCGCTGCGAAGGATAACCTGCTTTTCGCCGCCGGAAGCGAGCAGCGTGACGCTTGAACCGGTGCTGGCGGAGAGCAGGCCGGTCAGCATGCGGCCGTCGTTGGTGAGCAGGCCATAGCTGCGAAACTTGCCTTCAATGGCCCGATTCGGATCGAGCACGGCGGTGAATATGGCGCGGGCGGAACGATCCTTGAGTGCGGTCAGATCGGGGCCGACCGCGTGGCCTGTTTCCTCCACGCGATGGCAAGTCGCACAGTGCTTGGCGAACAGCTGCTTACCGCGAGCGACGTCGACTTCGGCCGGTCGCTGATTGAGGTAACGGGCGATGAGTGCTTGACGGTTGCTGTCGATCTGGTCAGCGAACAGACGGGCAGCCTGTTTGCGAACGGCTTCGTCGCGGTGGAGGAGCAGTCGGTCACGTTGGGCCAGGGTGAGCAGCGTGGGCGAGGTCTCTTCTTCGTCAATGTGTTCGATGAGTTTTCTGGTCCAGGGAAGTCGCGTGAGCAGAACGTCGATGGCGGCCTCTTGCTGCTGCGGCGCGAGCGCCAGATGGTGTTCGAGCAGAATCTCCGCCACACGCTCTTCGCGGCGATTGCCGAGGGCACGAATGGCGGCATCTCGCCAGGCGGGAAGCCGGTCGGGCGACAGGTAAACGGCGAGCCGCTCTAGGCACTTCTGGCCATGTTCAGCCGGTAGATAGCCCAAGAGTTCGAAGGCGGCTTGTTCCGCGCCCGAAATGCCGCCTCGGGCCTCGTCGGCACCGGTGGTCGCGAAGGCATTGAAGATAATCCCGTCGAGGATCTTTTGCTCGGACGGGTCGAGCAAGTCTCGGTAGTTGGTCCCGCGGCGGCGAAAGGCCTTGAAGAGACGAGCTACGGCGAGAAAACGGGCGGCCTTGGCTTCTTCTTCTGAGATGACTTGTTCGATGAGCGAGGACTTGGCGGTCTTGTTATTCGTCGCGGCTTGTATTGCTTCGTTCTCGATCGCTCGCACGATCAGATTGAGAGCTTCGCGGTTCTTTTGGGCAGCGGCAAGCTCGGTGAGTTGGGCGAAGACGCGGCGGGCGTTGTCGTCTTTGTTGCGATGTTGCAGGACTTCCATGATCGCGTATGGGAGGTTTTTTTCTGTTAAAGAACTGGTCGCCGCCGCCACGAACATGGCGTCGTCACGTTGATCGATGATCATTCGACCGAGATCCCTCCCCGTGAACGGACTCTTGTGTTCTCCTAACGCGTAGGCCACCTGTAGACGCAGTTGCGGGGATAGGTCTGCTCGCCAGGTCGTGATTCGATTTCGTGATTCACCCAAGCGAGTAGCGTGTCTTGCAACCTTGGAAGGAAGGTTAATCGCATGGGTTAGTGTCGTGTCGTCAAGCTTTCCCAACCCGTGGAGCGTATAGATCGCGTGAACCTTGGCCAGTTCGGTCTCACTCTTGGTGATCAGCTTTTTAAGTGGCCCAACGGCTCGGGGGTGTTGTTGCTGAACCAGTAACCGCTGGGCCATGTCGCGCTGGATGCCGTTGGGCGATTCGAGTCGGGCGACCAGTTCTTCGCTACTAAGCTTGTCGAAGCGGGGTACCTCGCGGAGTGGTTTGTCGGCTGGCACCACGCGATAGATGCGGCCTTGCTCGTGGCCGGCTCGCAGGTCGAGTTCCTTTTCGTAGGCGTCGTCGATCCACTCCGGGTGTTCGATCACCAGCCGGTACATGTCGACCACGTACAACGCTCCATCAGGGCCAGTGCGGGCCATGGTGGGGCGGAACCAGCTGTCGGTGCTTGCCAGGAATTCGCGGTCCTGTTCATCGGCGGCCCGACGGCTGTAAAAGGTCAGCCCTCGTGGCGACATCACGCGGCGATGGACTAGGTTGTGGACCGGGGCACTGGTGAAGGTGTTGCCGGCCAGGTCGTCGCCCAAAAGATTATCACGATAGAAGTCGGTCGCACTGGCGGAGGTAAAGTGATGCTCTTCGCCCGGGGCAGGGGGGCGGTAACCTTGGAAGTGACTCAGCACCCGCGAGATGGGAAACAGCTGGGTGTTGTCGGTGCGAACAATGTTAATGTGCGTGCTGGCCGGAGCGGCGTGTGGGTTGCGTCGTAGATAACGATCGGCCAGCACAAAGTGTCGCAGCGGGGTGACATTGTCGCAGCCGAACCAATTGCCCCAGTCATCGCGGCGGCGACCAAATTGGGAATGCCCGGCGAGCGGTTCAATTGCTCCATCGTGGGGGCGAATTCGTATGTCGCGGCTGCGGGTGTTGACCTTCTTACCGGTCTTGTGTGAGATCACCTCGCCACCGCTACCGCCATCGGCCAGGTAGATCCAATTGTCGAGGCCTTGGCAAAAACCGTTCATGCGGTGCTGCTGATTGCCGAGGCCGAAACCTTCGTAGAGGACCTTGGTGTAGTTCGCCTTGCCGTCGCGGCTGGTGTCCTCGGCGTAGATAATCTGCGGGGCGGCGCTGACAAGTACGCCACCCATGTAGGCCATCACGCCGGTCGGGTAGGGGAGACCGTCGAGGAACAGCGTCGACTTGTCGTACTTGCCGTCGCCGTTGGTGTCTTCCAGGTAGCGAACGCGGCCGCCCGGTTTTCCCTGGTTGTCCATGCCGAGCGGGTAGTCGGCCATTTCGACCACCCACAGCCGGCCGTCGGCACCCCAGTCGATGGCGATGGGATCCTTCACGAGTGGTTCGGCGGCGACCAGTTCGACTTTGAGCCCGTCGCGGACGCGGATCGATTGCAGTGATTCTTCGGCCGACTTGGGCGGGGGGAAGTCCTTGCCCAGCAGTTGGGCGAAGCTGCGGCGATCGACACCGGCCGGCAGGCGGTTGGTGTCTTCGTTCTGTATCCACATGTGGTCCTTGGCGAACCAGGCTCCGTTGTTGGTGCCAGCCCGTACGATCATCGGAATCGCGTTCTCATCGCGGCGATGGCCTGCACGAGCCCGACGCGACCAACCACCATGACGCCGATGATAAACGTGGACCGAAAAACGGCGTTCGTTGGAGAAGACGATGTCGTCGTGCCCGTCTTTGTTGAGGTCGACGAACCTCAGCCCCGCATCGCTACCGGTTCGGTCGACGAGCGGTTCCGGTAGCACCGCCTTAGACGAACGCCAGGACTTGTTCTCTCGATCGTAGACGAAGGTGGCACGTTGCTTCGAACCAGCCAGCAGAATTTCGCAGATTCCGTCTCCGTCGACATCGCGAAGTCGTACGCCCATGTCGCGGCCGCCTTGCACGGTGAATAGCGGACCGGAGTCGAGCTGTGGGCCGTCGTGGATCGCAGCGGGCGAGCCGAATTCGGTTTCGCGAACCCAGGCCTTCCCGTCAAAGTGCCACAGGCCGCGCTGCTTCTCGCTGGCGACTAGGAAGCTGGCGTTGCCACTGGCCTGCAAGGCGCCAAAACGGACGCCGGCGTCGCGGCGCTCTCCGTCGGCGGTGACTTCCACCAGCGTGACCGGGAAGTCGATGTCCTTCCAGCTGTTTGTCTCCGGCTGCCAGAGGCGTGTTCTCTTGAGCTTGTCGTTGCCGATCACCACGTCGAGGTAACCATCGTTGTTCACGTCGAGCAGGCGGACTCCGTTGTCACCACCATCGGCGGCACGGATCGGCTGCCCGGCGAGCAGATTCTTGTTGAGCCGGTCGAGGCATTCCTTGAAGTTCAGGAATAGCACCTTCGATCCATGCTTCTCCACGGCGTGATCGACGAAGTCGACGTACTGCTCATTGCTCAGCCAGTCGTAAGGATGGAAGACCACATTGGCGACGCCCTGCTTGATCACGACCGCGTCGAGCATCGCTTTCAGATCTTTGAGCGTCTTCGGATTCTTGGGTGCCTGAAGTTTTTGCCCCTGCCAGTCATCCGGTACGCCACAGGGAAACTCCCACAGCCGCTGCGAAATGATGTAAGGGTAGGGGTAGTTGTCGACCCGATTGACGAACGGATCGAAGGGGACGTAACGCTCGAATCGCGACTTGCCTTCGGAATTGAGCACAAGATCGCGGGGCAGGGCCGGGTCGTCCGGCGTGAGCAGGCAGAGCGTGGAACTGCTCATCTGGCAGAAGTTGCCCTGGGCGGTTTTGCTGTTGAGGATTTCGACATAGGCCCGCGGGCTGGGCGTGTTGAGCGAGTCCATGCAGGGGAATCGAAAGCAGACAGGGTGGCTGTTCTCGACCGCGGCCAGCTGATCGACGCAGCGATCGTAGGTGCTCTTAGCCTTGGCGAAGTCGCCGCCTTGTAGGCAGGGGCAGGGGTGATCGGCGGTGTGCGTTTCCAGCGAGACGCCTTCGGAGAGCCACTTGGGCAGTTGCGGGTGAGCCGGATCGACCTGATTGGTCATGATGCTAATCGGACCGCGGCCATCGATCTGTTTGAGGCGTTCGAGGATCGGCCGCATGTACTTCTCGTACGGGGCCGGATCGCGCATGTCGTCGATGCCGAGAGTGACGACCGCTTCCACGCCCTCGGTGCCAACCCATTGGGGCGTGATCAACTTCGCCAATTGCAGTGACGGGTAGTACGGATCGCAAAAGGCGTCGAGATAGGTGAGGCGATTGCCACTGCTTCCACGATTGGCGTCCGCCGATTCGGCTTGTTGTGGCGCGTCGTCCGCCTGGGCAAATTGACGGTGGCCTGGGATGAGGCCGGCGCAGAGTGTTGCTAACAGAACGAGAATGCCACACACAGGCGACGAAGAACGGACCAAGGGGGAGAGATAACGGGCCACGGTGGTGCTCCGAAGGTTGTAGCGTCTGGGTAATCGTGCCGGGCTGCCGGCGCCCTTACGATAGCACGCCGGGAGGGCACGTTTCCAGTTCCGTGGGGCAGCTTCGCCTGACGGAACTCTGCGGTGCCATGTCCACGTTTATGTGGACACGAGAAAATGTCGTAACACCAGCATGCTCACCCAAGGGTGAGCATGGCACCCGAGCCAGTCACCGTCAGTTCCGACATGCCCTACGCCCGCCTACCGCAGGTTTACGAACGAGACCAGGTACCCGATTTTCGCGTCGGAGCCATCGGTGTGTTTGACCCCTTTGATCTCGACCCAATAGCTGTGGCCTGCGGTCAATTCGATTTCCTTTGGCTGGAAGATCACAGCCGGTGGGTAGGACCACTGCTCGATGCTGACGTGCACGTGTTCCAATTCGATCTCTTTCTTGCCGCGGGTGATCCGCATTCGCTTGGCATCGAAGCGAGCCGGAACCAGTTTAACGCGAAGATCGCCGGCGGCCGGCATACGGTATTTCTTCGGATTGAAGGAACAGTTCCAGGCATAAGGTTTGCCTTTTCGCATCAGTGCCGCTGGTTGCAGGCCCCGCGCGGGGAAGGCAAAGTATTCGTAGTCCGGGACCTCCTCGCGACTGTTGTCGAAGGCCCACATCGTAACCACGGCGCTATGCTCGTCGTGAATCGCGCGGCCGAAACCGGTCTTGCCCATCACGGGATTCAGACACCAACGGCGATGTCCGAGTCGCTCGACGTTGATCGGGTCGGTGTCCCACATGAAGTCTCGCACCGAATCGGCAACCGGAGCGGCCAGGGCTGCGTGTTGCAAGTTTGACTTGCGTGTTCCTTCTAACGCGAATTGATACTCGGTGTCGGACCAGCCGGGATTCGGCGGTTCGTGATCGATGCCCATCTTGCGGACGCCAAGCATCTTGGCGCCGGCCTCGGAGTGAGCCGAGTGGGTGCGATCGAGTGCGATGTCCGCAAAGGGAAGATTGCAGGCGGCGCGGTACATCATTAGCCGGCGAACGGCCGTTTCGCGTTGAGCCTGCATGTCGGGATCGTTGACCTTGGCGACGATGTCTTCGGTTGTCTCGGGAATGTCGCCGACGGTCTCGATCTTGGCTTTTGAGATCGCCTTGAATTGCTTCTTCAAGAGCGAGAGCGTCTTGGGCAAGATGAGTTCGCCGTTGGCCCAACCTTCTTCCGCCAGCACGGTGCGACCATCGAGTCGTTTGAGCGTGCCGCTGAGCTTGCCCTCGCGGTATTGGGCCGTCAACGTGGCGATTCCCTCTTCGTCGTGCTCGGAGTACTTGCCGGAGAGTTCGCCCTTCTTGTAGGTGCTACGTAGCTTGAGCTTGCCGTTGGGGTGAAATTCCTTGCGGGAGCCAGAGAGCTTGCCTTTCTTGTAGGTGCCGGTGACCTTCACGGTGCCATCTTCGTAGAACTCCTTAAAGGGGCCGTCGCGGTCGCCATCCTTGTTGACGGCGTAGGTTGCCTTCGGCCCTCCGCTCTCGTACGTTTCGGTTTCTTCCTTGTTGGCGGCATTCGCATTGCTGTGTAGGAGCAGCGAGAGCGCTAAGGAAAAGGTCAGAGCCAAGTAAATGCGATGAATGCGGCGTTTGGATGTCAGCATGGTAGGTATGCCCCACGAGGAAAAGGGACGCGGCGGCGCGTCCTGAGGAATCGAAGTTGCCCGCTTTTTTGGAAGGATATTACGGAGGTAGGTTCGTGTCGCAGCTGCTTGCCCCAATTGCGGCGACACAACTATCAGCATACCGGTCCGTCACGTGACGTCGCAACGGCACAGGCAGGCCCAGAATCGTAGGGGTTCGCGCCGCTAGCGTTTTCTCTAGTTGCCTCCGCCGCGATTTCGCTGCGGCGATTTTGCTTCGTGCGGCGCACACTCGAATGCTTACCGCTCGGCATCGAGTGCCGCTTGAACGCCTTCGATTTGTTCCGCGCCGGCGGGCACCTGAATCGAGGAACCCCCGAAGGCATCACCGATCGGCTCGGCGCGGCCACCGAGATGTTTCGCGAAGAACGCTTCCATCACGGCGTAGAACGCCAGATCGTTTTCAGGGCGATCGAAACCGTGGCCTTCGTCCGGGAAGAGAACGTAGGTGACCGGGATCTGGTGCTCTTGCATTGCTTCCACGATCTGATCGGCTTCACTCTGTTTGACCCGCGGGTCGTTAGCACCTTGGCCTATTAGGAGTGGGCGGCGGATCTCTTGCACGCGATTGAGTGGAGATGCCTTTTCAAGCGCGGCGCGACCCTCTTCCGTGGTATGGTCGCCAACCCGATTCTTGAACATCTGCATGCCCGAGACCCAGTAGGGCGGAATCGTGTTGAGCAGCGTGACCAGGTTGGAGGGACCAACGATGTCGACGCCGCAGGCGAACACGTCCGGCGTGAAGGTCATGCCGACCAGTGTGGCGTAGCCGCCGTAGCTTCCGCCCATGATGGCGACCTTGTCACGCTCTGCGATGCCCTTGTCGACTGCCCAATCAACTGCGTCGAGCAGATCGTTGTGCATGGTGCCGGCCCATTGGCGATTGCCGGCGTTGAGGAACTGCTTGCCGAAGCCGGTGGAGCCGCGGAAGTTGACACTCAGTACCGCGTAACCGCGATTGGCCAACAGCTGGTGCAACGGATGGTAGCCACCCGAGTCACGCGACCAGGGACCACCATGGACGAGCAGCACCATCGGGCTGGCGGCGTTCGGTTTGCCATCGCCGTCGGGATCGACCGACTTGGGCAGCGAGTAATAGCTGACCAGTTTCAGTCCGTCGCGAGCCGGGATGACTTCCGAATGCATCTCCACTAGCGGCAGGCCGTCGAGCGATTTTCGATTGACGAATAGAAAGCGGAGTTCGCGTGTGTCTCGATTGAACAGGTAGTATCCGACCGGTCCGTCGTCCTTGGTGTAGACGACGATCCATTGCCGATCGTCGAGCGTGTAGTCGGCGATGCCCAGCTCGCCCGTGTGTTGGTCTTGCAGGAACTCGATGTCCTTGCCGACCTCTTCGTCAAAGATCTTTCGCTCGCGGCGTTGGTAATAGAACGAAATTGCTTGCACCGTGTTTTCGGTCGGGTGCCACTTGATCGCGCCGGCGTCGGTGCGAGGATCGGAGGCGATCACCTTGGTCTCGCCCGTCTTCAAATCGAGCGTCGTCAGGGCTCCCGTGTCGCGGCCGCGGCTGTCGATCATGTAGAGCACTTGGCCAGTCTTGTCGAAGCCGCCGATGCCTGTGTTGGCAGTGTCGGGACGTTCGACCTTGAGGAAGTCGGCCCAGTCGGTATAGCCAGCGTCGGCCGCCCGTTCGCCCTGAGGCTTGTAGTATTGGATACCGCCGTCAGGAAGATATCGGGCGGCGAAGCGAACCTGATAATCTTCGTCGACGGTGAAGTTGCGGAAGCCTTCGTTTTTTTGGACCAGCGTGTTTTCGCCGGTCAGAATGTTGACGCGGTAGATGTCGTGCCAGCGTGGGTCACGATCGTTGACGGCGACCAAGATCTCGGTCGGCTGACGATGGCTGACCGCCTGCACGCGCGCAGCAACCGGGGCGGCCTTGGCATTTCCCTCTTTGGCCTCCGGCTTCTTGCCGGGCGTGATATCGCGAATCTCGTCGGTTTCCAGGTCGACGCAGTAGAGTCGCGAGTTCTCGTCACCATCTTTGTCTTGGCTATAGAGGATGTGGCGATTCGTGAACGCCCAGAAGTAGCTTCGCACGCCGCGATGCGTGTCATGCGTGATGGCGCGGGCGGCCTCGAGATTGTCGGCCGGAGCGACCCACACGTTGAGCACACCATCGAGCGGGGCGACGAAGCTGAGGTACTTGCCGTCGGAGCTGATCTGTACGCCGGCCTTGTCAGGGTTGCCAAAGAAGATGCGGCGGGGGATCAGTTTCACTTCGGCGTTTCCGTCTTGTGGTGAGGAGGTGGAGTCGGTGGCGACGATCGTTCGTCGGCGAGCGCGGCGACGTCGGCGATTGGCGACATCCGTGATCTGCGCATCACCGCCGGCGGGAGCGGCATCTAGTTCCGGGTTGGTTGGTGGTACCGGAGATGGCGCGAACCGAGCTGACGGTTCGATAGTCGCGAAGCGAATGCCAAAGGCCGTGGCAGCGACGACTGCGAACATGCATAGGGCAGTGGGAAGTCGAAAGTTCATCGACGTTGATCTCCTCTAGTTCTCGAACAAGGTCCAACCCGTGCGGTACGCAACTTGGCGCTCGATTGGGTCGACCTGGGTAGGTAGCGTGTCCTGGTTGTTACGGAGCGGGAGTTGCCCCGGTTCAAGCAGCGTGCAAGATAGCCGAAGGCGTGGCGGCCGACCAAGAGCAACCGGCTGGTGGGCAACTGGCGGCGGCGACTGCTGCTGCGGGGCTAAGAGAGCGACGGAACGACGAGCGTCGATCGGTTCGCAGTGCGCGCCATTGGAGTCGCTCGGCAAGAAGAGCGATCGGTGTTAGGCGCGACGATGTAAGAGCTAATTGGCGGGCGCAGACTGGTCTTTCTTGTCCTGGTTTTCGTCCCATTCCCAGTGGCGTGGTTTGCCGTGACGAAAAGCAGTTTCTGCCTGCCAGCCGCGGTAGTAGTTTTTCCGCGCGATCGCCAGCCGCAGGGCGTGCATCTTCCAGTCCATGCCGCGCGAGGTGTCGCCGCATGCCAAGTAAGCGTCTGACAATCCGCGGGCGTAGCAAATATCCTGACCATCGGTTAGGTCAGTAGCCTTCTTCGCGTGCTCAACGGCTTGTTTTATGGTGCCGATCGACTCATCACCGGCCTTGATAATTAGCTGAGCCATTTCGTGATGGGCGCTAGCGTCGTTGGGGTTCAGCTCAAGCGCTTTACGTAGATCTTCCGCCGCGGCTTTGAAGTTGCCGAGCGAGATACGGAATTGCGCCCGTCCAACCAGGGCGGCCGTTGCACTGGGGCATAGTCGCAGGGCTTCGTCGTAGTCGGCCAGCGCCTTTTCGCCATCGCCAAGTCGCCAATGAGCTTCAGCACGGGCGACGAGTGCCGCGACAAATTTTGGAGCCAGCGTAAGTGCCTTGTCGAGGTGGATCATCGCTCGGTTATACTTCACGTGGTCGATCAACAGTTTGCCCAGCAGGTAATGCGACCAGGCGTCGTCCGGCGAGTCCTTGGTCGTGCATTCCAAGTTGTCGAAGCAGCGGCGCGGGCCAAAAGCGTCGTGATACGCGTCGGCGCGACCGCGACGAGCATCGAGATTGTCGTCGTCTCGGGAAAGCACCTGGCAATAAATGTCGGCTGCACAGTCGTGAATGCCGAGGGCGCGGAAAATGTTGCCCATGGCGTTTAATAGCACCGGATCCTTGGGGTTCTTTTCCAGCTCACTGGCAATCTTGCGGCGAGCGTCGCGAAGACTCAGCACGTCGCTGCTGTTGACCCAAATGGGGGCCAAGTCGCAAGCCTGAATACGGTCGCCGTCGATGGCGAGGACCGTGAGCACGGTTCCCCGTTTCAGCGGCAACGGATCGCCGTCTCCGACATCCCACTCCCCGTCGCGGTCGAGTACGACCTTTTGACCGACTTGAATCGCGTCGGCCTCGCTCTGGTCAGTGTTCGTGTCGTCGGCGTACAGGATGCCCGAAGCCAACTGAAGGGCGACTAGGGTTGTTAATAGAATCCGCATCTCATGCTCCCGAATCTTTAATTCTCAGGCGTTGCCTCGCTCGATATTTTCCTACTATTCGAGTTTAGTTGGGCGGCACTGGCTGTGTTGTCGCGCAGGGGGCAAAATTCGTTCTCCGGCTCAGGGCAACTTGGCCCCTGTTTTTCAGGGGATTTTTGGCGGCGCCATGCTGCCGCTGTGGTATGCTGAGAGGCATGGCTACGGCAGCGGGGCAAATTGCCGGCGACTCTGGCCTGAGCGAGGGCCAAGTGAATCGACCGCAGCGGGCCCCTTATGCACCGCTTGTGATCGTGCTGGTCGCGTTCTGCGCCGGCCTCTGCCTGGATCGATACTGGCCGCAGTCCGCTTGGATCTGGTGGACAATGGCCGTCCTGCTGATGGGAGCCTGGTGGGGAACGTGTCGCCAGCGTCGGCTGTTCGTCTCGGGGCTTTGCTTGCTGTTGGCAGTAACGTCTTCCGCCGCCGCCTGGCACCACACGCAGCAGCGCTTGTTCGGCGAGGACAATCTGGCACGCTTCGCTAGATTTACGCCAGGACCAACCTGCCTGCGGGTTCGCGCGACGGAGACCCCGGAGCGAATTCCGGCGAGCGAGGCGTCTCCTCTGCGGGCTCTTCCTTCCTACGATCGCACGCGACTGGTCGTCGAAGTTGAACAACTCCGAGATCACGATCAATGGCGCGCGGTTAGCGGTCGGGCGACGCTAACGGTCGAAGGTCACCTGCTTGGGATTCAGCCAGGTGATCAACTCCAGGTGTTCGCACAGCTGTCGCGCCCGTCGCCGGCGCTTAATCCTGGCGAGTTTGATTTCGCCGAGCACGTTAGACGCGATCGGCAGACGGCCCAATTGTTTGCCTCTTTTCCTGATTGCGTGACGCTCATTGGGCAGTCGGGCTCCTGGGGCTTTGGCGAATGGCTTGCAGGTGTTCGCGGGCGAGGGGAACAACTGCTGCTCGAGCATGCCGGTGAGGAGAACGCGAGTTTGGCCTCAGCGGTTCTACTGGGACAGCGGTCCGGTGTGCCGCGTGATACAAGCGAAGCTTTCGTGCAGACCGGCACTGTGCACTTGCTGGCGATTTCCGGTTTGCATGTCGGGATTCTGGCTGGGGCGTTGATGCTGGTGTTGCGCCTCGGCTGGTTGCCAGATCGCTGGGTACTGTTGGGCGTTGTCGTACTGACGCTTGGTTACGCGCTACTGGCCGGCGCTCGACCGTCGGTTGTGCGGGCGGCGATTCTGGTGACCGTGTTCTGCCTGTCGATCTGGCTCGGCCGACCGGCCCTGCGTTTCAATAACTTGGCCGCAGCGGGGCTCGTGGTGCTGGTATTTCAGCCGCTACAGCTGTTTGCAATGGGAACACAACTCTCGTTTCTAGCAGTCGGGACGCTGATTTGTGCCCGTCCGGTCTTTGCTCGCTGGCAACAGCAAGACGCTCTCACGCGGCTTGTTGAGATGACTCGTCCCGGGCCGATTCGCCTGATTCGCTGGTGTGGCAGGTGGTACTTTCGAGTGTTCTTGGCGGGGCTTGCCGTCTGGTTGGTGACACTCCCGCTGCTCATGTACCAGATTCATCTCGTTTCGCCAGCGGGCGTATTGGTGACACCGCTGCTCTATATCCCCTTGGCCCTGGCTCTGATTTCGGGGCTCGCGGTGCTCACGTTGGGCTGGATTGCACCGCCGCTGGCCAGCCTCTGTGGGGAAATCTGCGCGGCCAGTATTGCGACGCTCGATGGGGCCGTTGCCTGGGTGCGAGATTTGCCAGGCAGTTTTGCTTGGGTGGCCGGTTCACAGCTGTGGTGGATGCTGGTCTTCTATGCCGCCGCGATTTCCTGGGCGCTATTGCCTCATTTCCTGCCAGGGAAATTGCAATGGCGACCAAGGGGGCGATGGTGCCTGGCGGCTCTTGGAGTCTGGATCGCGGTTGGAGCTCTTTGGCCGGTGATGAGCCGCCCAGAAGACGAACTGCGTTGTACGTTCCTTGGCGTGGGGCATGGTTGCTCAGTCGCCTTGGAGTTGCCTGACGACCGAGTGTTGCTCTACGACGCCGGACGTCTCGCTTCGCCACGGGGGGCGGCCCGATCGATCTCCTCCTTTTTGTGGTCGCGTGGGCGAACGCACATCGACGCGATTGTGATATCCCATGCCGATGTTGATCACTACAACGGGGTGCCGGAGCTGCTGGAGCGTTTTTCCGTTGGCGTGGTCTACGTCTCGCCGGTGATGCTTGAAGAAACCAGGCGGCCGGATGCCGGTCGGGCGGTGAAGGAGCTTTTTCGCTCGATTGACGAGGCAGGCGTGCCGGTGCGGACTCTTCAGGCCGGTCAGCGACTGGCTGGCGGTGAGGTCCAAGTCGACGTTTTGCACCCAACAGCGGAAGGAGTTCTCACGCTGGATCGTTCTCAGGTCGATAATGCCAACAGCCTAGTGCTGGCAATCGAGTACGCTGGGAGGCGGATTCTGCTGCCTGGCGACCTGGAATCGCCGGGATCGGACGATCTGATGGCCGAACAGCCTTGGGACTGCGATGTGCTCTTGGCCCCACATCATGGCAGCCCCCGCAGCAATCCGCCTGGCTTTGCCGCCTGGTGCCGTCCGGAGTGGACGATCGTGAGCGGGCGGCGAGGTCTCGATTTGACGGCGATTTTGGCCGCTTTTGAACCTCCAGGAATACCAAACGGGCAAGTTTTGCATACGGCAGAGCAGGGCGCGATCGCCGTTAGAATCGGAAAATCGGCCACCGACCAAGCGCGAAAGCCGGAGCGGGGGAGTCTGAGGGTGGAGGCGTTTCGGGACTGACGCGTACGAGGGCAATGGCTGGTCGTCGTGAGAGTGGCAACGTAGCGGGGCAAAATGTCAAGTGATGCCCCCTTGTTGTGGTGGTTTGTGGGGTTCTCCGGGAGGCCGGGTAAAACTCCCATTTCGACGTCTTGGGTGCGGTTGTCAGGCGACCGAAAACTGTTAAACTTATAGACTTATGTTGAAAGCGGGGGTCCGCGCAGTGGGTGTCCATTCACCTCACTGCGGGTGTCTGTCTCGGGACGGGATTTGTCTTGAGGCAGTGAGCCTCTCTTCAGGAATCACCGTAGGGTGGCGTCTCGAAGCATCGGGAAGCCTCCATGTTATACGACAAGTGTCATTCGGCAGTCTGGCATCAATTTGGCAAGGGCCATTTGGCGGACAGCCGAGGTCGGAAGGATAGAAGGATAGCGGAAGTCGATGTCAATCACGAAAGAGCGTAGAGCAGAACTAATTAAGGAACACCAGCGAGGCGACGCGGACAACGGTTCGCCGGAAGTTCAAATTGCGATTCTCTCGAGTCGTATCAACTCGCTGACCGAGCACATGCGAACGCACAAGAAGGACTACGCCTCGCGTCGTGGTCTCTTGGCCATGGTCAGCCGTCGACGACGATTGCTGGATTATCTCAAGCGGATCGATCCGCAGCGTTACCTGGATATCATTCGCAGCCTCGATATCCGTAAGTAAGTCAGAAGATCCTCGCCGGATGCCGGACGTGTGGCTCCAGCGAGCGCGATGCTGATCGCCCATCTTTTGTGTGCGATCGGACGGACCGTCACGTGGTTCCGTACCGATACAAAACACGCACCGCGGGGATTCAGCCAGAATTATCAATGCAGTTTTTGTAGGGAAGGTTAGAACGTTGGAAAAAATAGTTGTAGAAAAGCAGATTGGCTCACAGACATTCTCGATCGAAACCGGCCAGTTGGCCAAGCAAGCCGCAGGTAGCTGCCTCGTCCGCTTCGGAGACACGGTTGTGCTCTGTGCGACCGCGACGGGTAGCCCCCGACCGGGAATCGATTTCTTCCCGCTGACTTGCGATTACCGCGAGCGAACCGCTGCGGCGGGTAAGTTCCCTGGCGGTTTCTTGAAGCGAGAAGGTCGCCCCACGATGAAGGAGACGCTGACCGCGCGATTGATCGATCGTCCGATTCGCCCTCTCTTCCCCTCTTGGTTCAAGGACGAAGTGCAGGTTCAAGCGTTTGTCGTCGCTAGCGATCGACAAAACGATGCTGACGTACTGGCCATGAATGCGGCCTCCGCGGCACTCTGCATTTCGCCGATGCCCTTTGAAGGTCCTGTCGCCACTGTGCGAATGGGCTACATCGATGGCAAATTCGTTCCCTTCCCGAAGCACGACGATCTGGAGCTGAGCGAGCTCGATCTGATCGTTTCCGGTACGAAGGACGCCGTGGCGATGATCGAAGGTTTCGCCCGCGAAATGCCGGAAGACCTGATGGCCGAGGCGATTCTCGAATGCCATAAGATCATCATCGGTCTTTGCGAGTTGCAAGAAGAGCTGGTCGCCAAGGTTGGCGTCACCAAGACCGAGTACGAAGTACCCGAGTCGGACGGCGTCTTGGAGCGACTCACCGAGAAATACTACGACCGCTTCAAGGAGGTCAAGCAGACCGAAGGGAAGCAAGCGCGTGCCGACGCCTGTAAGGCGCTTCGTGACGAAGTGATGGAGATCGAAATTCCGGATCCGGATGCCGAAGGAGCCCTCTCCGTCGGTGCCTTCAAGAGCTACTGGCACGATCTGGAAGCCAAGGTCATTCGTGACCTGATTCTCGCCGGCACGCGAGCCGACGGACGTGACAACAAGACGGTTCGTCCGATCGAGTGCGAAGTCGACCTGCTGCCCCGCGTTCATGGTTCGGCCATGTTCCAGCGGGGTGAGACCCAGGCCTTGATCACGATCACGCTCGGTACCGGTCGCGATGAACAACGCGTCGACGGACTCTTTGAAGAGTACTCGAAGAAGTTCATGCTCGATTACAACTTCCCGCCGTTCTCGGTTGGTGAATGCCGTCCGATCCGTGGCCCCGGTCGTCGCGAAATCGGTCACGGTGCTCTCGCCGAGCGAAGCGTCAATCCGGTGCTGCCCAGCCCGGAAGACTTCCCCTATACGATTCGTGTGATCTCGGACATTCTGGAGTCGAACGGTTCCAGCTCGATGGCCAGCGTCTGCGGTGCCACGCTCGGTCTGATGGCCGCGGGTGTGCCGATCAGCAATCCGGTTGCCGGTATCTCGGTCGGTCTCGTCAAAGAAGGCGACGACTGGACCCTGCTGACCGACATCATCGGTGACGAAGATCACTTCGGCGACATGGACTTCAAGATCGCCGGTACCCAAAACGGTATCACCGGTATTCAGCTCGATCTCAAGATCAGCGGTATCAGCGAAGAGATCATGCGAGCCACGTTGGCTCAGTCGCGTGAAGCACGCATGGACATCCTTCGCAAGATGTTGACCGCCATCCCCTCGCCGCGAGAGGAAACTTCTGGTTGGGCTCCGCGTCTGCTGCGTACCAAGATCGATCCGCAAAAGATCGGCATGCTCATTGGCCCGGGCGGCAAGAACATTCGTGCCCTCCAGGAAACCACCGGAACGGTCATCGAAGTCGACGACGACGGTGTGGTCACCATCGCCAGCAACAACCAGGTCGATGCCGACGAGGCTCTCGGTCAGGTCGAAGCCCTTACCGCCAGCGTTCAGGTTGGCAAGATCTACAAGGGTCGCGTCAGCAGCGTTAAGGACTTCGGTGCTTTCATCGAGATTCTGCCTGGGCGTGACGGTCTTTGCCACATCAGCGAACTCTCCGACGAGTATGTCGGCAGCGTGACCGATGTCTGTAACGTGGGCGATGAGATCGAAGTGAAGGTAATCGCCGTCGATGAGCAAGATCGTGTCAAGCTGAGCCGTAAGGCGGCCCAGCAAGAGTTGGCCGCGGCCGGTGACGACAGCTAACGTCTGCTCATTCGATTTGACGATCGATGAATAATCAAACGCCCGGCAGATCGGAAGTTAATTCCGGCATGTCGGGCGTTTTTTTGCGGACGCACGGAGCCGAAAAAGGCCGTGGTCTATCGGATACAATGGAGGCGGTTCGACGTGAACCTCGCCTGGCTAGCTTCTTGTTGGGCACATTCCCTGATGGTTATGCAATTTCTGTTGGACGGTAATTGGGTAGGACAGTAACTGGTAGGACGGGCCATGCTTGATTCTGGCGACCGACAACCTGACTCATCCGGCACCGCCGCTGGCGATGAGGCAAGTCGACGACTCGAGAAACTCTACGCCGACTTCTCGGTTTTGGTCGGGGGCCTGGCTCATGAGATCAAGAACCCGCTCTCCACGATCCGGCTGAACATGGAGCTGTTGGGCGAGGACTTTGCCGCTTCGCAAACACCCAAGGAACGCCGCGCGGCGGCCAAGATCGCCGTCGTCGAGCGAGAGTGCCAAAGGCTTCAGGATCTGTTGGACGACTTCCTGAACTATGCCAAGGTGCGACATCCTCGCTTGGCGCCTACCAATTTGAATCAACTTGTCGAGCAGGTGCTCGACTTCTTCGAGCCGACCGCGAAGGAAAAGGGCATCGAGGTGCTCAAGTTTCTCGACTCCGATCTGCCGAGCGTGCTTCTGGATTCCGATACCTTTCAGTCAGCACTCTTGAACTTGGTGCTCAATGCCCAGCAAGCGATGCCCGACGGCGGCCAGCTCGTGCTCCGCACTCGCATGACCAGTGGCCGGGTTGCCCTCGATCTGATCGATAATGGTTGCGGAATGGATAGCAAAACGCTGACTCGTGCGTTCGACGCATTCTATTCCACCAAGTCAGGCGGGAGCGGGCTGGGGTTGCCCACCACGCGTAAGATTATCGAGGCCCACGAAGGCACCCTGCACGTGCAGAGTGATGTGGGACGTGGAACCCAGTTCACGATCGAACTGCCCGTTCCGCCGCGGCTTCCGGCCGAATAGCTCGCCACACAAGGATGATGCAAACAACAGATGCGAAACAGCAGGTGTTCTCGCTCCGAAAGGCCGGGCAGACGCCGCCCGCCTGCTGGTCGATTTCCTTCCAATTCGGTACGATCGCAGCTATGAGTTCCTCCCCCGAAAGCACCGAGCAGAGCGCCGAAGAGGCGGCCAGTCTGCGGATTCTGATCGTCGACAACGACGAACCGCACGCCTCGGCAGTGGCCGAGAGCTTGGAGCGTGTCGGCTACGAATGCGTGGTGGCGACTTCCGGGCCTGCGGGTGCGGAAAAGGTCGAGCAGGAAGCGTTCGACCTGGTGATTACCGATCTGATGATGCCCGACGTCGACGGGCTCGATATCCTGCGTCGGGCCAAGGAATCGCTTCCTGAGGTCGAAGTGATCCTTGTCACAGGCCATGGTACGGTCCCCTCGGCGGTCGACGCGATGCAGCAAGGTGCCTTTAACTACCTGCTTAAGCCGCTCGACATTGGGCATTTGCGCACGGTTGTGGCTAAGGCGGCCGAAGCGCTCCAGTTGCGGCGCGATAATGTCGAACTCCATCGCCGGCTCGACGAGAAGTTTGGCTTCGAAGGAGTCATTGGCAGCAGCCCGCAGATGAATCAGGTGATTGAGAAGCTACGCCGAATTGCTCCGACCGATGCCACCGTGTTGATTCAAGGAGCGACCGGAACCGGTAAGGAACTTGTTGCCCAGGCGATCCATCACAACAGCCCACGCAAGAAGAAGCCCTTTGTGGCTCTCAACTGTGCGGCACTCTCTGAGAACATCTTGGAGAGCGAACTATTCGGACACATCAAGGGCGCGTTTACCGATGCCTCGGCCGATCGCGTTGGCAAATTCGAGTTCGCCAACGGCGGAACATTGTTCCTCGATGAAGTTGGGGACATGCCGCTGCCGACGCAGATCAAGCTGCTTCGGGTGTTGGAGAATGGAGAGATCACCCGAGTTGGCTCGAACGAACCGATTCAGGTCAACGTACGGCTTCTGTCGGCGACGAATCGTAACCTGGAAGAGTCGCTCGAAGATGGTAGCTTTCGCCGTGACCTTTATCACCGGTTGAAGGTGGTTTCGGTGTTGCTGCCGAATCTTTCGGAGCGGAGTCAGGATATTCCGCTCTTGATCGACTACTTCATGAAGCAGTTCGCAGCTCGCCACGACAAAGAGATTAAGAGCATGGCGACCGCCGCCCGACGCCGGCTCATGGCTCACGACTGGCCCGGCAACGTTCGTCAGCTTCGCAATGTGATTGAGAGCATGGTCGTGGTCGATGTCGACGGGGTACTGTCGGTTGATGACCTGCCGGAAGAGTTCACTGAGCCGGGCGAGGTGCCTGTCGATGGCGACGGTACGAGCCTGCGTAGCTTGGTCGGTCGCCCGCTTGTTGACTTGGAGAAGCAATTTGTCGCCGAGACGCTCACCCTCACCGGAGGCAATCGCGAGGAGGCGGCCAAGATTTTGGGCATCGGCCAGCGGACGCTGTATCGGAAGATCAAGGAGTATCAGCTCTAGTTGCTCGACTCTCCCGCACCGAGCATTCAATGCCGTTGGTCGAGAGAAAGCCGTTGGCCAGGATGAAGCAGATAGTCAAGGGATAGATGTCGCGTGCCGGGGCTCCTTTAGTCAGTTAGACGGAACGAAAGCGAACGGAATCGATGGGTAAGATCCAACAACTACCGCCGCACATTGTCAACAAAATTGCCGCTGGTGAAGTCATCGAGCGGCCGGCTAGCGTTGTCAAAGAGCTGATGGAAAACAGCGTTGACGCGGGGGCCGATCGGATCGATGTCACGATCGAGCAAGGCGGCAGCCAGCTGATTCGCGTTGTCGACACCGGGCGTGGCATCGTCCCGGAAGATTTCGCGCTGGCGATCACGAGTCACGCGACTAGCAAGATCGAAAGTGACGACGATCTATTTCGCGTTGGCACGCTCGGGTTCCGTGGCGAAGCACTGGCATCGATTGGCTCGGTCAGTCGAATGCGGCTGAAGAGCCGCACGCCCGATTCTGAAAGCGGCATGACGCTGGAGGTCACCGGCGGTCAGGCGAGCGAGTTAACACCCTGTGGCTGCCCGATCGGTACGATCATTGAAGTGCACGATCTGCTCTTCAACACGCCGGTGCGACGCAAGTTCTTGCGCACCACACAGACCGAGATGGGCCACATCACCGAGGCGTACACGCGAATCGCCCTGGCCTATCCGCACATTCATTTTTCGCTGACGCACAACACGCGACAGGTTTCTGATCTGCCGGCGGTCGAAAGTTGGCGGGAGAGAATCGCGGCGATGATCGATCCGGCAATTGCTGACAGCCTGATCGATGTCGATAGCATGGAAGACGATGTCCGTCTAAGTGGCTTCGTGGCGCACCCGAGCCACAGCCGCGGCAACAATCGCATGCAGTATCTGCTGCTCAACGGTCGATTTATTCGCGATCGATCGCTGCAGCATGCCCTTTCAGAAGCTTACCGAGGGCTGCTCTTGACCGGACGGTTTCCGATTTCGTTCTTGAAGCTGGAAATGCCGCCAGAGATGGTCGATGTCAACGTTCATCCGACCAAGCTCGAGGTTCGTTTCCGAGAAGCGGGGCAAATCTATCGGCAACTGCTTGGCACGCTGCGAACGCGATTCCTTTCGACGGACTTGACCGCACGCGTGGAGTCGGCCGATCCGCAGAGCCCCGAAGCGGCCCACGATGCCGATCGCACGGCCGCTTTACGACAGGAAGTCGTCAATTGGGCGACGGCGGAGTTAGGCAGTCAGGCGACCGGAGCAGCCGTTACTCCTTCCGGATCCGCCGGCGGAGGATTTCCGTCGCCGGCAGACGGGAGCAGTTCGTTCGCACACGGGCGTCACGAACCGCTTCAACTCAATCGGCTCGATCCGAGTTGGGCAGGTTCGTCTGCGGCAGCAACGGCTGCACGCCCCACGGACACCGGGGAGTTTCCTTCGGTGCCCGTCGAAGCCGGCCAGGAATTAATGCGCCAAAAATTAACGGGCCAAGAAGCCGCGGCCGCCGGGCAGCGACTCATCGGGCTACAAGTCTGTGATCGCTATCTCATCTCGGAAGGAGAAGGAGGCATGGTGGTGATCGACCAGCATGCTCTGCACGAACGAATTTTGTACGAACAGATTCGTGAAAAGGTGCTGGCCGGAACGATGGAGACCCAGAGTTTGCTGGTGCCGGAGCCGGTCGACTTGAGTGCGGCCGAAGTTGCTGCCGTGCTGGATGCCAAGGAACTGCTCGGCAAGTTGGCGGTCGAGGTCGAAGCGTTCGGAGGTAATACGGTCATTGTGTCGAGCTATCCTGCGATGCTGGCCAACTGGAGTCCTGCGGAGCTGTTGCGCAACCTGGCCGACCAGCTGCTTTCTGGGGGCAAGGCACCCGACGCTCGCGATCTGCTCGATGAATTGCTGCATATGATCTCCTGCAAGGCGGCGATCAAGGCGGGGGACCGCCTGAGTCACGAGGAGATTTCTTCGCTTCTTGAGCAGCGGCATCTGGTTCAAGATAGTCATCACTGTCCGCACGGGCGGCCAACGTCGTTGGTCTTTTCTCGCGAGGAACTCGACAAGCAATTCAAGCGGACCTAGGGCAATTCAAAGAACGTAGGTTGGAACCGCTTCTGAGCGACATGCGCTGCGATGCCCCACGAGGCAGTTATAATTGAAACCACCTTTGTCGAACGCTGGCTTGCTCAGCGTATCGAGGGACCTCCTAGCCTGTAATCGATCGCCTAATCGCGATTGCTCTCAATATGATTTGTGTTTCGATCGCCCGTAGTCGTATGCGTCACCTGATGGCGGAGCATAAGCATCTCGTCGATCAGGGCGCCGCTCTAATTGAATTGCGGCTCGACTACATCGCCGGCGATATTCAGATTAAGAAGCTGCTCGAAGGGCGACCTTCGCCCGTCATTGCAACCTGTCGTCGCGAAGAGGATGGCGGGCGTTATCGAGGGACCGAAGAGCAGCGGCTGCAAATACTGCGTACTGCAGTTGCGGAAGGCGTGGACTATGTCGACTTGGAGGAAGACACCGCTGCGCTCATTCCTCGTTTTGGAAAAACGAAACGAATTGTCAGTCATCACGATTTTGAGAAGACGCCTGACGACATCGCGGATATCCATGCCCGACTAGCGGCACTCGATGCGGACATCGTAAAAATTGCGACCATGGCCTGCACGCCTCGCGACAATCTTCGCATGCTCAAGCTTGTTCAATCGTCGAAGGTTCCCACGGTTGGAATCTGCATGGGAGAGATTGGTACCCCTTCGCGATTGTTAGCCGGAAAGTTCGGCTCGCCCTTCACCTTTGCCACGTTCCATCACGAGCGGACGTTGGCCCCCGGGCAGCTGAGTTTTCAGGAAATGACCGAGGTCTACCACTACGACGAAATTAAATCCGACACCGATGTCTATGCGGTCATCGCCGATCCGGTCGGACATAGCATGAGCCCGCTAGTGCACAATGCCGCGTTACACGAACAGGGCGTGAACGGGGCCTACGTTCCGTTTCGCGTGCCACGGGAGCATCTCGCGGAGTTTCTGAACGATGCGCCGCAGCTCGGAATTCGTGGTCTGAGCGTGACGATTCCGCACAAAGAAGCGACCATTCCGCATTTAGACAAGATCGACCGCGTTGTGCATGACATTGGTGCCGCGAATACCGTAGTTATGTCGGAAGAAGGGCTTGTCGGATACAACACGGACGCCCGTGCGATTCTGGAAAGTATCGCCCATCAGATGGATTGTTCCTACTCGGATGAGCAGTTTCTCAAGGGCAGGAGAGCGTTGATTCTGGGGTCTGGCGGAGTCGCACGAGCCGTGGCCTACGCCCTCACTCGCAGTGGAGCGAGTGTGGATATCGCGGGACGAACGCCGGAGAGGACGAAACAGTTGGCAGATCGATTCGGATGCCAGGCGGTTGATTGGGCCGCCCGTCAGGGAGTCGACTGCGACATCTTGGTGAATTGCACGCCGGTCGGCATGCACCCCAACGTCGATGAATCACCCTATGCGAAGCATCGGCTCAAACCGTCGATGTTGGTATTCGATACCGTCTACAACCCCGAATCGACGTTGTTGGTCAAGGAAGCTCGCAGCCAAGGTTGCGGGATTGTCTCGGGTCTTGAGATGTTCGTTCGCCAGGCGGCCATCCAATACAATCTATTCACGGGAGAGAAGGCACCTGTGGATTTGATGCGTGATGTCCTGCGGAGAGCCATCGGTCCGGCACGGATTTCCTGAATTCAACACAGCCCAACGCGTCTTGGTGTTCTTGCTGTACGTTCTGCCCGCGGAGTGATTTGAAAATGGCCGCAGAATCTCCCGATTCCCCGTTCGATCGAGAAGTGCTGTGCCTGATTGGTTATCGCGGAACCGGGAAGACATCGGTGGCGCAGGAGTTGGCCAACCGGATCGGGTGGAATTGGATTGATTCGGATCATGTGATCGAGGAGGACGCCGGGCGAACGATTGCTGCCATCTTCGCGGAAGATGGGGAGGACGGTTTTCGTGCCTTGGAAGAGGCGGCTGTGAAGGCCGTATTGGGCGTTCCTGGTCGCGTGGTTTCCGTCGGTGGGGGAGCTGTGTTGCGCGAGGCCAATCGACGCTGTATGGCAGAGCGAGCCGCCGTGGTCTGGCTGAAGGCGGAGCCAGAAACGATCCTCGCTCGGCTGAATTCGGACGTGGCGACCGCGTCACAGCGTCCGAATTTAACGGCGGACGGGGGTTTGCAGGAAATTCAGTTCCTGTTGCAGCAGCGCGGACCACTTTATTGCGAGTGTGCCGATCTGGAAGTCGATACCGAGGGTAAGGATGTGGCCACCGTGGCTACCGAAATACTCGATCGAATTCACTCGACTTCAGACGGCGCGTAACTACCGTGAACATGATTGTTGGCATCCCGTTTGAATGGCGTTTGGCGGGACTCTTCGTCATCGGGGCGACGCTAGCGAGTGTTCTAAATCTGGCCGTCTATCGCCTGGCTTGGGACAAGCGATTGATCAGTCCCTGGTCACCGCCACCCGAGGGTGCAGGGGCAAGGATCTGGTTCGATCGAGTGCCGATCTTTGGCTGGCTCTCCTTGCGCCGGGAAACACCCGTTCTGGGCCGCGGCTTCTGGATTCGGCCGATGCTCGTCGAGCTAGCTGCCGGTCTTGGTTTGGCAACCCTCTACTGGTGGGACGTCGATCAACAGGCGATCCTGCCGGCGGTTGAGCGAATTCCGCTGGAGAAAATGTCACTTGCCGCGCCGCTGACCGACGGCCTATTGCACGCCATTTTCTTGAGTCACGCGCTGCTGTTTTCCTTGATGCTGGTGGCGAGTCTGATTGACTTTGATGAGAAGACGATTCCCGACACGATTACGGTTCCCGGAATGCTCCTCGGCTTGGTCCTGGCTGCCATATTGCCTTGGTCACTATTGCCGGCGAGCGTGACTCACGAAGCTGGTGTGGCGACTCCACTGATCGACTTCCTGCACGTTGCCTCGCCAAATCTTTGGCCCGCCAGTTTGTTGGGCAACGAAACGGTGACCTCGCTGTTGATCGGCGGCGGATGCTATGCACTGTGGTGTTTCTGGCTTCTGCCACGAACTTGGCATGGCCGTTATGGTGCTCGGCGGGCGTTGCGATATTTGGTCGCTCGAATCGCCAGAGAGCCTTGGTCGGTGATCGTCTTTGCGATGTGGATCGCAGGCACGATCGTGATTGCGACGCTTTGGAAGAGCAATCCAACACATTGGGCGGCGCTCGTCACAAGTCTTGTCGGCATGGCGGTAGGCGGCGGAACGATTTGGCTGGTACGACTCATCGGCTATGCCGTGTTGCGGCGGGAAGCGATGGGCTTCGGAGACGTGACCCTGATGGCAATGATTGGTGCCTTTGTCGGCTGGCAAACGGCCATCTTGGTCTTCTTTCTTGCTCCGGCCGTGGGACTGGTCTTTGGCACCGTCAATTGGTTACTCAAGAGTGAGAACGAGATCCCGTACGGGCCATTTCTCTGCGTAGCCACGTTGGCGATCGTGATTCGCTGGGCCGATGTTTGGTTGGCCGTGCGGCCTCATTTCTCGCTTGGAATCTGGATTCCCGTTCTGCTGGGCGGCTGCCTGGTGCTGATGGTGGTGCTGTTATTCTTGTTGCAGGTAGTCAAGGCCGTCTTATCGCCTCGAGACTGAGCGTCTACGACTGCTTCTTTAGCTGGAAATGTCGCCAGGGAGCCCGTCTTCACTTCCCTGGGCGAGCTACACTTGAGGACGGATACAACCCGCGAACGAAGACGCACTTCGTTTTCTGCGATTGTTGATTCTTGCTGAGGTTCCCCGTGGCATCCCTATTTGAAACCGTTACCGACATCGCGGCACAGGCAGATCGATTGCGATCGCGTCGCTATGGCGTGATCGAAGTTGTGGATGGGGAATTGCACTCGGTTCGCCTGCGGCCCTTTCCCAAAATCGTTACCGCCATCGGGCCGCGACTGTTTGGAGAACGTACGCACCGTCACCAACCGGGAGACTGGTGCCGGCTCTATTACAATCAGCCGCTGCGGCATTCCAACTTTTTGGCGGTGACGTATGTGGTGTCGAGCCGTGACTGCACCTTGCAGACGTTTCGTCAGGCAACCAGGCTGCTCGACCGGATCGCGGAAATCAAACGGACCGACGCTTTGCTCTGCGACGTGGCGAACTCGCGTATCTCTGATCGACTGCTAGAACGCTGGGGGTGGGAGGCTCATTGCCCACAGGCCTGGCATCGCAACTTCATCAAGCGGTTTTACGGCGTTTATCCCGGTTCCACGCCAGCCTGCTAGCAGCGACAGCAGCATACGTTCTTTCTGCCACGCCGGCCGCGGACAGACTGCTCTTGTGACTCGGTCGGTAGCTTGATAACGTCCGCACCGATTCTTTCCCGGCGAGGGTGCACCGGCGCGTGCACCATTGGCCGACTTTTCTTGTTAACTGCTGATCAGGAGACGTTCGCCATGCGGGCTTTCTCGCGTGCGATCTGTGCGACGCTGGCCGTCCTTGCGATATCGGTATCTGGTTGTCGTCGAAATTGGATGGTTCCGGCGCCGGTGTACCAGAACCAGCTTCAGGCTGCGCAGCAACAGCATATGAGTTCGCTGGCGCAACAACAGCAACTACAGTCACGCGTTTCGTCGCTCGATCGCGTCAACGATGAGAAGGAGCGGCAACTCGCCAGCTCTCGTCAAGAAGTCATGCGACTTCAGAACCACCTCGCCCAGGTCAACGAGCGTCTGCGCACGACGGCCACCGAATTGGCGCAGGCTCGCGATGCTAAGGCCGCGGCTGAAGAACAAGCCCAACGAGCACTAGCCGCGACGCAGGCTCGCGGGGGTGCCGTCATCACCGCGAACAACAGCCTGAATAAGGCCATTCCTCAGTTCAATATTCCAGGTGTTACTGCCGCCCAAGACGGCGATGTGGTGCGGGTACAAATTGCTGCCGCCAATCTCTTCGCGGCCGATGGTGCTGTGATTCAAGGAGGCGGTGCCGCTACGCTCAATCAGGTTGCCGCGGAACTTGCCCGCACATACCCGAATCAGATTGTCGGCATCGAAGGTCACACCGACGACTCGCCTCGTGCGGCAGGTGGTCCGTGGCAGAGTAATCATCATCTGTCGACGGCGCGGGCGATGGCCGTTTACAACCACCTGTCGGGGACCGGCACACTGCGTTCGGAGCAATTGCACGTGGCTGGGCACGGATCGAATCACCCTCGCTACTCGAACTCGTCGGCTTCTGCACGAACCGCGAACCAACGGATCGAGTTGGTTGTCTATCCCGAGCAGATGCGTACAGCTCGTCGCTAGTTCCCCTCTGCCTGCTGAGGGTTGCTGCCGCTGCCGGGAGCCGGGCGGTCAGCGTGATACCGACTTTCGCCTGAGATGGTGTCTTCGCGATTCCGCTCAGGAGAAGCTGTCTCAATGGCGACGGCGGCTTGAGAAAACGATCTTCCCACAACGGCGTGGCTGTCAGGCATGAGAGACTTTATCGTATCGATCGAGAAGCGAATCTCCGATACGCTCGGCTTCGCGCCGGAGACGCAGGAGAAGATCGCCCTTAGCCTGATCATCATTCTTGTGATTTGGCTGATCCGGTTCTTCGTATTGCGGATCGCGTATCGAAGTTACGACGACGTTCGGATTCGATACCGGTGGCGCAAGGCGAGCAATTATCTCGCCTATTTGATAGGGATTCTGGTTGTCGGCCGCGTATGGGTCGTCGGCTTCGGTCCGCTTTCGACCTATCTCGGTCTGGTGTCTGCCGGCGTGGCGATTGCCCTGAAGGATCTGCTCACAAACCTTGCAGGCTGGACATTCATTCTTTGGCGGCGACCATTTAGCACGGGCGATCGCATTCAGATCGGCGAGTTTCGCGGCGATGTGATCGACACCCGGTTGTTTCAATTCTCGATTCTCGAAGTTGGTAACTGGGTTGACGCCGATCAGTCGACAGGCCGTATCATCAACGTACCCAACGGTAAGGTATTTACCGAGCCGCTGGCTAACTACACGATCGGTTTTGATTACATTTGGGATGAGCTGCCGGTGCTGCTCACGTTTGAGAGCAATTGGGAAAAGGCGAAGCAGTTGCTGACGGAGATCGTTGAACGGCGATCCGAGCATCTGGAGGGCGAGCCAGAGGCACAGATCCGCTCGGCTTCCCACAAGTACATGATCTTCTTCTCCAAGTTCACGCCGATCGTCTACACGAGCGTGGAAGATTCCGGTGTTCTGTTGACGATGCGATTCTTGACGAAACCCCGTCAGCGGCGAAGCACCGCGGAACGTCTCTGGGAGGACATTCTGCGGGAGTTTGCCAAGTGCGACGATGTGGACTTCGCTTATCCCACACAACGTTTCTACAACAACGTGGCCGAAGGGAAGTCAGGGGCGCGGGCTGCTGGCCAGGCCAGTGGGCCTGGCTCTCCATCTGCCGACACGCCCAGTGAGGCGGCCTAGACCGCTTGCCTGCGAATTCTTTTGAGCCGCCGCGGAACTTGCGCGAGCGCGTGTCGATCCGCACGCCGTGCGAATGCCGCTTAGCCTGACATTGGAGAGCCGCTCCAGGTAAGATGAGGCAAGCCGCGGCGTGGACTTGCGCTGCTCTGGCTTTCGTTTTTCAGCCTTGTTGTTCTTCGTTACATGATTGCGATTATCGATTACCAGATGGGGAACCTTCGCAGTGTGCAGAAGGGGTTTGAGCGCGTAGGGCACGAGGCGGTCGTGACGTCCGATGCTGCGCAACTGGCCGACGCGGACAAGATTGTCCTGCCAGGTGTGGGGGCCTTTGAAGACGCCATTCGCGAGCTTCAGGATCGAAATCTTGTGGAGCCAATTCGCTCGGCGGTGGCGGATGGACGACCGGTGCTTGGCATCTGTCTCGGCATGCAATTATTCTTCGAGCGGAGTTTCGAGAACGGGGAGCATGTAGGTCTAGGGTTGATTCCAGGCGATGTCGTGCAGTTCGATCTGCCCAGCGAATACAAAGTGCCGCACATGGGCTGGAATCAAATCGAGGTCCAGCAATCGACGCCACTTCTCGAGGGCATCGCTAGCGGAACGCATTTCTACTTTGTGCATTCGTTCCACGTGGTCAGTAAAGATACGCAGGCGATTGCCGCGACGACCGACTACGGGTCGCCTTTCTGTTCGATCGTGGCTAGAGACAATCTTTTTGCGACGCAATTTCATCCGGAGAAAAGTCAAGAGTTCGGGCTGCAAATCCTCCGTAATTTTGCTGAGCGATGTAGTTAGCGAGACTTGAAACTCGATCGTCTCTGTGCGATATTCGAGTCTCAAGTCAGGGATCCGAATCACATCTTCTATTCGGGAGTATTCCAGGGCAATGGAATTATGGCCTGCCATTGATCTACGCGGTGGTCGTTGCGTGCGGTTGGCACAAGGCGATTTTGCGCGCGAAACCGTGTACGGCGAAGATCCCGCGAGTATGGCTCGCAGTTGGATTGACGGCGGTGCCGAGCGTCTGCATCTGGTCGATCTTGACGGTGCCCGCGACGGCACTCAAGCGAACCGGGAGTCGGTGCGAGCGATCGTCGAGGCGATCGATGTTCCCTGTCAGCTCGGCGGCGGAATCCGTAGCGAAGAGACAATTCGTGAATTGCTCGATCTGGGGCTGTCTCGGCTGATCGTCGGAACGTTAGGGGTGAAAGACCCCGAGTGGTTCGGCAAGATGTGTCGCGCCTATCCTGACAAGTTGGCCCTCGGAATCGATGCTCGCGACGGCATGGTTGCCACCGATGGTTGGGAAACTACGAGCCAGCGTTCGGCCATCTCTCTAGCACAGGAACTTGAATCGCTGCCCATGGCCGCGATTATTTATACGGACATTGCCCGAGACGGTACGCTCAGCGGTCCTAATCTGGAGCAACTCGCGGAAATGGCCTCCGCCGTTGACGTGCCAGTGATTGCCTCGGGCGGCATCGGCTCGATAGCCGATATCGCGGCCGTGGCGGAGTTGCCCGTCGCGGGTTGTATCGTTGGCAAAGCGCTATACGAAGGAACATTTACGTTGGAAGAAGCACTGGCTGCGAGTGATCCGGCTGGGTCTTCCTCTTAGAATCCTACGGAAGTTTGGCAAACCACGAAATTTGTTTTAGAACGGAACAACTGGCAATACTGGAACAGCAGACTGAGGCGAAACTGTAGAAAGGAATACGGAAAGAGACGCGAGGCGAATAAAGAGTGACAACCTGATTACCCGCACGAGGCGGTGACTACTAGATCTTTCGGGCTGGGGAGCGAAATGATTTCGTTCCGTCCGTTTCGATTTGAAGGAACTCTCGCATGGCGAAACACAAAGTCGACGACATTCGGAACATTGTTTTGGCGGGTCACGGTTCGGCAGGCAAGACGACGCTTGCCGATAAATTTCTTTCGGCCTGTGGCGAGACGAAGGCAAGTCCGAGCGTTGACGACGGAACGAGTATTTGTGATTTCGACGAAGAAGAGAAACACCATAAACATTCGATCGAAGCGAGCGTCACTCATTTCAATCACGATGGCAAACGATTCAATGTCATCGACACCCCTGGCTATCCCGAACTCATTGGCCAGGTGATCGGTGCGATGCGTGCTGTGGACACGGTCGCTATTTGTGTCGACGCCCACTCGGGCATCAAGGTCAATACCCGCCGTGCCTACAGAGAGGCCGAAAAGGCCGGCATCGGCAAGATGATCGTCGTTACGCACTTGGATGCGGATAACGTCGATTTCCCAGGGCTCGTCAACGATCTGCAAGAACTGTTTGGCAAATGCTGCGTGCCGCTGAATGTTCCAATCGGAAGTGGTGCTGACTTTAAGGGGGTCGTGAGCACGCTAAAGATACCCGACGATACCAGCGGAGCGCTACTTGATCCCGCGGATGTCAGCGAGTCGCTGATCGAAGCGATCGTCGAGGTCGATGAGGAAGCCACCGAGAAGTACTTCGAAGGTGAATTGCCCTCGGACGAAGACATAGATCGATTCGCGATGCAGGCGATTGCAGAGGGTACCCTGGTTCCGATTGTCTGCGTGTCCGCTAAGACGGATGTCGGCGTAACGGAGCTGCTAGACGCCTTTGCGGAGTTCGCTCTGCCCCCGACGTCGATTACTCGCACCGGCAAGAAGGACGGCGAGGATGTAACTCTTGCTTCCGATCCGTCAGGGCCACTGGCGGCTCAGGTATTCCGTACCCGCATCGATCCGTTCGTGCAGAAGCTGAGCTTCGTTCGCGTTTACAGCGGAACGCTGAAAAAGGACTCGACAGTGCACTCCGCCTGTGCACGCAAAGGAATCAAGGTCGCCCAGTTATTGGAAGTGCAGGGCGGAGAAACCCAGGCGGTCGACGAAGCAGGTCCTGGCGATATTGTGGCGATTGCCAAGTGTGAAGACTTGCACACGGGCGTTTCGCTGGGTGAGTATGAACTTCCGCCAATCGATTTCCCAACGCCGATGGTTGGTTTGGCGATTACGCCCAAGAGCCGCGGCGACGAGACGAAACTGTCTGGGGCTCTGCACAAGATCGAAGAAGAGGATTCTACGGTTCATCTGGATCATGATCCCGAGACCAAGGAGTTGGTGCTCAATGGTATGAGCGAGCTGCATTTGAAGCTCCTGCAAGAACGCCTGAAGAGGCGGGATAAGGTCGAGGTCAACACCAAGGAACCGAAGATTCCGTATCGCGAAACGATTCAGGTCGACGCGGAAGGAAGCTATCGCCACAAGAAACAGTCCGGCGGTAGCGGCCAGTTTGGCGAGGTGCACATTCGCATGTATCCGTTGCCAGAAGGAACGGATATCGACGAATACGCGACCAAGTCTCGTTTCCCGCAGCTTAAAGAGAAGCACTATCACGAGAAGAACAACTTCTTGTGGGTCGATTCGGTTGTCGGCGGGACTATTCCCGGAAACTTCTTGCCGGCTGTTGAAAAAGGTTTTCTCGACCGGATTCAGAAGGGAGTTGTCGCCGGGTACAAGGTGCAGAATGTGTGCGTCGAAGTGCACTACGGCAAGCACCATCCGGTCGACAGCAATGAAACGGCCTTCAAGACCGCCGGATCAATGGCGTTTCGAAATGTATTTCAGGAGGCCAAGCCGGCGCTGCTAGAGCCGATTGTCACGATTCACGTGACGGTTCCTGGCGATAAGCTCGGTGACATCAGCAGCGACATGTCGGGGCGTCGCGGCCGCGTGGCCGGAATGGACGCTGCCGGCGGCGACCTTCAAACGGTCACCGCTGAGGTGCCGCTCGCCGAAGTGACGACGTACGCCCGGAATCTGTCAAGCCTGACAGGAGGGCAGGGGAGCTACACGATGGAGTTCTCCCACTACGACGTCGTGCCAGGCAATGTCCAGCAGGACATCATGGCCAAGTCGAAAGTCAAGGAAGAAGAGGAAGCGTAGGTCTTGCTTTCTCGTTGCAGCTTGCCTTCGGGTAACTGGGTGCTCGCCCGCACAAGAACCGTGCTACTCGAGCCCCAGTTCTCGTTTGGCGGCCGTGACCACTTCGCTCAAGCAGCCTGGCTGGAACGGTGACTTGAGGCCGACCGAGTCGACGAGTTGCTGAAACGGCGCTTCGCCACCACGGTGGCAGAGTTTGACGTAGTCCAGCATGGTTGCTTCGCGGTCGCTCTCGGCTCGCACCCAAAGTTGGAGTGCGCAGGTCAGTGCCAGAGTGTAGTCGATGTAGTAGAACGGCATGCCGTAGATGTGCAGCTGCCGCTGCCAACGCCGCCCGCTGGCTGGGTGCGCCAAGTCGCCGTAGTCACGCCAGGGCAGGTAGATCGCTTCCAACTCTCGCCACATCGCGTTTCGCTCTTCGACGCTCGCACCGGGGTTCTCGTAGACGTGATGCTGGAAGTGATCCACCAGAACGCCGTACGGCAGGAACAGGATCGATTCGGTCAGGTGAAGGTGGCGGAATCGCGAGGCATCGTCGCCGAAGAAGAGTTCCATTTGCGGCCAGGTGAGAAACTCCAGGCTCATCGAATGGATCTCGCACGCTTCGGTTGTCGGCCAGAGATAATCGCTCAGCGGTTGATCGCCACTGCAATAGCACTGAAAGGCGTGCCCCATTTCGTGCGTGAAGACCTCGACGTCCCCCTTGGTGCCGTTGAAGTTGGCGAAAATGAAGGGCATCTTCAAGTTTGGCAGACTGTCGCAGAAACCGCCGCCCGCTTTCCCTTCCCGGCTCTTCAGGTCCATGAGGTGTTGCTGCTTCATCTTGTCGAAGAAGGCGTCCAAGCCGCTGCCCAGGTCAGCAAACATCTCGGTCGCCCGCTCAATCAGCCAGTCGTGATCGCCGGCCGGTTTTGGATTGCCTGAGGTATCGTGAATCCCTTCGTCCCAGGCGTAGAGTTTATCGAGCCCGAGATTTTCGGCCTGACGGCGGCGTAGTTCCACGCACAGCGGCACCACTTCGTCACGCACCTGAGCGCGGAATTGCTCGACATCATTCTGGCTGTAATCGATCCGCTGCATCAACTTGTAGCCGAGCGGCACGAAGTTGTCGTACTGTAGCTTCGTCGCCATCTGCTGACGGAGCTGGACGAGCTCGTGGTAGATGCGATCGAAGGCCGATTGGTTTTCAGCAAACCAATCGGAGTTCAGCTTGGCGGCAGCGTGACGAATCTCGCGATCAGGGTGTTCGGCGTACTTGCCAAGTTGTGAAAGAGTCAGCGTTTCGCCTTGGAATTCAAAACGGGCCGAAGCGACTAGCTCCGTGTATTCGGAATCGAGCTTCGACTCCTCGACCAGATCTTTCTCAATCACCGGATCGAAGGAGGCGACGTCGCAGGTCCACAGCTCGAAAATAAGTTCGCCGAATTTGGCGGCCAACTGCTCTCGAAAGGGGCAATCGAGTAGCCGGCGTTTCATGGTGACGGCCAGGTCGGTGAGCTTCGGTCTTAGTTCGTCGCAGTACTCGCGGGCCTTCTTGTACTCTTCATTCGCCGTGTCCTGATGGAAGCGAATCGAGACCAGAGAGCTCCAATTGCCGAGCTCTCGTCGATAGGCGTCCCACTCCTCCACGGCGGCGATGAACGCCTCGGCTCCGCCTGTCCCAGAGGAAGCCGCGTCGAGCGCCTCATGGATCGCCTGATAGCGGGCGGACACCTCATCGTAGGTCGGGGCGTCAACGGTGTATTTCTGAAAGTCGATCGGCGTCATGGTCGTTGCTTCTCGTTCGGATTTCAAAGGTTTGTAGACTCGGGGCGAGCTGAGCGACTGATGGCAGGGGCTGTCACCAGGGCTCGCGGCTAGCCTACCGTAGGGCGATATGTGGGGCAACGGCCGCCTGCCAGCGATGCTATCGTTGGTGCCCTGGTCGTTGCCGGATTGGCTGCTATGACATGTAGGGAAGTGAGTCGCTTGTAGTTTCGCTCAACTCCCGGCGCCAGCGGGGCCGAAGAAATTCTCAGTTGCTTGAATAATCGGTTTTGCACGCATATATTATGAGCGTTATGGCGAGCCGCCTGTTGCGGCCTCCGACACGCTCTTGATCGTAAGTGGTAACCATGCCGTCCATTGCCATTCGCCCGTCGATCCTCTCGTTTAACGCGTGTCGCTGTACGTGTCCGGTCTAGCGCCGGGCACGTGTATCTAAATTCTTATTCGCCAACCTGCTGAGTTCGTATCCCGCCTCGTCGTTGCGCGGAGCTGTCATCGCTCTCATCGACGATTCGCAAGCCAGACGCACTCAGCGGGAGAATCCTCTCCCGACCAACCAATCCCGCACCCGCGCCGAAGGAGGAGCCGTCATGGCCTCCGATTTACGACTCAAAGAACAGCTGCCCGATTTGACCGAGCGAATCGTCGAGACCTATGCCGAGGTCGGGACGATCAATCACCTGGGGCACTGCCCGCTGCCGAATTACGACGTGGTGATCGAGATTGCCGAGGATCTCAAGGAGATTATCTATCCTGGCTACCGTCGCCGTGAGGGGCTCCACATCGGCAACGTGACCTATCATGTTGGCGATCTGATTGACGGCCTACACGACAAGCTGACGCAGCAGATTGCCCGTGCGCTCCGGCATGAACAGGGAGTGACCACCACGTGCGAAACAGAGGTGGACTACGAGGCCCTCGCCCAGGCCAAGACGATCGAGTTTCTGAATAAGATTCCGGACGTTCGCAAGACACTGGCCCTCGATGTGCAGGCGGCCTTCGACGGAGATCCGGCCGTGAAGAATGTCGATGAGGTGATCTTCTGCTACCCAGGCCTGGAAGCGGTCACGGTCTATCGCCTGGCCCACGAGCTATATCACTTGGAGATCCCGTTCATTCCGCGAATGCTCAGCGAATGGGCTCACTCCAAGACCGGTATTGATATTCATCCCGGCGCGACCATCGGTAGCCATTTCTTCATCGATCATGGAACCGGTGTGGTGATCGGTCAGACGTGCGACATCGGCAACCACGTCAAGATCTACCAGGGCGTGACGCTGGGAGCCTTGAGCTTCCAGCTCGACGACGAAGGTCAGCTGCTGCGTGGCGATGGGGTGAAGCGTCACCCGACGATCGAGGATCGCGTGGTGATCTACGCCAGTGCGACGGTGCTCGGCGGACTGACCGTGATCGGCCACGACTCGGTGGTTGGATCAAGCGTGTGGCTAACCAAGTCGGTGGAACCGCATACAATCGTGCGGCTTGAGAAGCCAAAGCTCAGAATGCGCAGCGATCCTGCTGTCGATGACCTGGCTGCCGAAGCGAACTATCAGATCTAGGAAGAGAATAGATCGCTAGACGAGCGGTTTGCCGTTAACCAACCTGTTGGGGCCTAGCCCTGGAGCGCTTGGGCGAGATGGAATTTCGCCTGGAAGTCGCGATATTCTGCGCCGAGCTCCTCAAGCATTCTGAGGAAGTCGACCGGAATGACGCTGGCCGGTGGAAGTGTTGTTCTCGGTGCGGCCGCAGAGAGTCGCGAGGAGGATCGTGACTGGTTCTCTTGGTCCTGACGGCGGACTACCGATTCGACCTCGGCTGTGAAGGGGATCTCGACGACACCGACGATTCCGTGCTGCTTGATGTTTCTCTTTGCATCGTTCGGTCGTCGCTTCGATTTCACGAGGTTCTCGCCTTCCTGTTTAGATCTTTGTGGTGTCGTACGGCTGTTCTGTATCGTGTGCTGGAGCCGTCGTCTTCTGCTGACCGTTCGTAAGACAGTCTTAGTGATTCGATCCGTCCACAATATCGTGGCTTAAGTGTCGCCACGACGGCGGGGCCACGGCGGTATGTTGTGCCCCTCGAGAGACGGCCGTGGCGCGTCGCAAGAATTTTGGACGCGGCACTGTCGATTGTTGCTGTTCGTCGGCGCGAACCCGTGGATCAATTCTTGTCGGGGTTGCGGAGTGTGACTCTGCGAGCTGCGACGCAGGAACTCTTTGTCGCTGCTGTACCAACTCTCGATCGTCAGCGTTGCGGATATGGACGCGCAGCTCAAACGGTCCCACTGAGAGTCGGTCTTTGTCCATTAGCAGCATGCATCGCACTTGGCGACCGTTGACCGACAGTGCGTCTTGATGGCCAAGCTGACGAACCCAAACGCCCTCTGGCGTGTTGAGAATGTAGCCTTGAATCTCTTCGACCCTGTCGTCTCGAAGTACGAGATCGCACTGGTCGGAATTGCCAAACAGGTACGTCCTCTGGTGAACCGGACGGATCTTGTGTTTGGCCTGTCCCTGAACGATTTCCAGCTCAACGCGTGGTAAACGCATTGGGAAATGAGGACTTGGGACGGTATTTTGGATGTGTCGATTGTGCGGGTATTGCATTCGTTCTTGCCCGGGTGGCCCAAAGATGGCGAGGCATGGGGGCGGGTATTTGGCCGTCGCGCAGTGGAAATTTAGTACGACAGTCTTCATTTCGGCCGAATGCGAAGGCGAATGTGATGAAGACTCGGACAAGCGGTGAGGAATCAGCTGCCCGCGATATGGTCGAGGCAGTTGGTGAAAATAGTCCGATAGAAGGGGCTGAGCCGCGCCTAGCAACGGGCGGCTAAATCTACGCCAGAGGTGCGGGACCGCAAACAACCGGTCCGCTCAAGATCGTGGCGAGAACACGTTTCGCTTACTAATTCTTGGCCGCAACCCGTTTCATCGCTCGGGCTTGCGTGACATTTCGCTCGCGGATGGCAAGCTCGTCGTCGCCATAGGCCTGCTTCGCTAGTGCCGAGGCGAGCATCTCGTCGGCAACCGCGGGATCGATCTCTTCGGCCGGAATAGCTCGGCTGGTGAGGATCGAGATGTTGTTGCCCGCGATCTGAACGAAGCCACCCTCGACGAAGTACCGAAGTGTGCGATCCCCTTCGGTAAGACGCATTTCGCCCTGTCCGAGACGACCGATCATCGGGGCATGGCCGGGACCGATACCGATTTCGCCGTCAAACAGCGGTAACGCGATGAACTGCGCCGGCGTCTGAAGCACGGTTGCTTCGGGCGTCACGATGGCACATTCCATGACTCGCACGGCACCGGTCTCGTCGAGAGTTGTATGGGGGTCTTGCGTTTCCACAGCGGTTTAGGCCTCTTGTTCCATCTTCTTGGCTTGCTCTTCCGCCTGTTCGATCGAACCGACGTACATGAAGGCCTGTTCGGGCAGGTGATCCCACTTGCCGTCACAGATTTCCTCGAAGCTGCGAATCGTGTCGGCCAGCGGCGTAATTTCACCCGGCTTGCCGGTGAAGACCTCGGCCACGAGGAACGGCTGCGACAGGAACCGCTCGATGCGGCGAGCGCGGTGCACGATCTGCTTGTCTTCTTCGCTCAATTCGTCGACACCGAGAATCGCGATGATATCTTGCAATTCGCGATAACGTTGCAGCGTCGTCTGCACGCGGCGTGCGATGGCATAGTGGCGATCGCCGACATAGTGCGGATCGAGAATACGGCTACTCGAGGCCAACGGATCGACCGCCGGGTAAATACCCTTTTCGCTAATCGATCGTTCCAGGTAGAGGAACGCGTCGAGCTGACCAAACGCGGTCGCCGGGGCGGGATCGGTCGGATCGTCCGCCGGCACGTAAACGGCTTGTACGGACGTAATAGCACCCTTGTCAGTCGAGGCGATTCGTTCCTGCAGGGCACCCATTTCCGTGGCCAGTGTCGGCTGGTAACCCACGGCAGACGGCATACGACCCAACAACGCCGACACTTCACTACCGGCTTGCGAGAAGCGGAAGATGTTGTCGACGAAGAGCAAGGTGTCTTTTCCGGTCGTGTCGCGGAAGTATTCGGCCATCGTCAAGGCGCTCAGGGCGACTCGCAGACGGGCACCCGGCGGCTCGTTCATCTGACCGAAGACCATGCAGGTCTGGTCGATAACGTTTCGGCCGGTGTCACCGATCTTGGCTTCTTGCATTTCCAGCCACAGGTCGGTTCCTTCGCGAGTACGTTCACCCACTCCAGCGAACACGGAGTAACCACCGTGGGCCGAAGCAATACGAGCAATCAACTCGGTGAGAATAACGGTCTTACCGAGACCAGCACCACCAAAGAGACCAGCTTTACCACCCCGAACAAACGGGGTCAAAAGGTCGACCACCTTAATACCGGTTTCGAATAGTTCGGTACTCGTCGAGAGCGTGTCGATCGCCGGGGCGTCACGGTGAATCGGCCAGTTGTCAGCCGCATCGACCGGGCCACGGGCATCGATCGGATCGCCGAGCAGGTTAAACACGCGGCCCAGCGTGGCGTCTCCAACCGGCACGGATACCGGAGCACCGGTGTCAACGCAGTCTTGTCCGCGGACCATGCCGTCGGTGCTACCGAGGGCGACGCAGCGAACGCGACCGCCACCGAGATGCTGTTGCACTTCGCCGGTCAGGTTCAGGTCCACGCCCTTGTCGTTGGAGACTACCTTAACCGCGTTATAAATCGCCGGCAGCTGGCCCTCAGGGAACTCCGCGTCGAACGTCGAGCCGATGACCTGCGTGATTTGACCGGTGTTTGTTGTCGTCGTTGCCATAGTAAGGTCTGCTTTTTTCTATGATCTTCGTTAAGGAAAAACGAATGGGTTGTGCGTTGATTCGTTAGTTCTTGAGCGCCTCGACACCACCCATGACCTCGAGCAGCTCGCCGGTAATTTGCGACTGTCGGGCACGGTTGTAGGTCATCGAGAGGTCTCGAATGATTTCGTCAGCGTTCTCGGTAGCCGACTTCATGGCCACCATACGAGCAATTTGCTCGCTGACCGCGGCGTCGAGAAAACACTTGAAGAGTTTGACTTTGAAGCTTGTCGGAACGACTTCTTCCAGAATGCTTTGAGCGGACGGGAAGAACTCGTACATCGACTGTTCGCTCGAACCGGATTCGGTCTCCTCAGTTTCACCGAGTGAACCCAGGGGAAGTAAGGTCTCGACGACCGCTTCTTGGCGAGCACTGTTGATGAATCGTGTGTAGGCGACATCGAGGCGGTCGAGCTTGCCGCTGACAAACTCATCGAGATAGCGACTGGCCAGAACGTCGACTTCGTCAAACGTCGGCTTGTCTTCAAAATGGTTGAACGTCTCGTCCATTTCGACGCCACGGTACTTCATGTAAGCGTCGCCGCGTTTGCCGGATACCTCGAGCCGAAGCTCCGGAATCGATTCGGATAGCTCCGTATGCCGTTCCGTGGCCTGACGGAGGACGTTGCCGTTGTAACCGCCGCAGAGTCCGCGATTGGACGTCAGGACGAGTAGCAAGCCACGTTTCGGCTCGTCACGCTGCTCAAGAAGCGGATGGCTAACCTCGAGGCCGGACGACGATAGATCCGCCACGAGCTGCGTCATGCGATCGGTGAACGCGGTCGCGGCGCTGGCGCGATCCATCGCCTGCTTGAATCGCGCCGTGGCGATCAATTCCATCGTCCGCGTAATCTTGCGGATATTGCGGATCGACTTGCGTCGCTTATCTAATGCACGTGCGTTGGCCATGAGTTAACTCAGTTTGTAGTGGCGTTCCTGCTTCGGACGACTAGACGGTGGCGGTCGCTTCTTCGCCCGCTCCTTCACCGGAGCCTGCCTCGTACTGAGTCAGGAACTCGGCGATGGCGTCTTGGATGGCCTTGACCGTGTCGTCGCTCAAGTCGCCCGACTCATCGATCGCCTTCCAGATTTCGAATTTCTGTTCACGGATGAAGCTCAGGAAGGCAGCTTCCCACTTGGCAACGTCCTCGACAGGCACCTTGTCGAGGTAGCCTCGGGTACCTGCGAAGATGCTGAGCACCTGGTCGACAACGTGCAGTGGTTGATACTGACCCTGCTTGAGCAGTTCCACCATGCGGTAACCGCGATCGAGCTGTGCCTGCGTGGCTGCATCGAGTTCGGTACCCAGTTGGGCGAACGCTTCCAATTCACGGAAGGCGGCCAAGTCGAGACGCAAACCACCGGCGACCTTCTTCATTGCCTTAATCTGAGCGTTACCACCGACGCGAGACACCGAAATACCGGCGTTCATGGCGGGACGCTGACCGGCGAAGAACAGGTCCGGTTGCAGGTAGATCTGTCCGTCCGTAATCGAAATCACGTTCGTCGGAATGTAGGCCGACACTTCACCTTCGAGCGTTTCGATGATCGGCAGCGAGGTAATCGAACCTCCGCCGAGTTCGTCCGACAGCTTGGCGGATCGCTCGAGAAGGCGACTGTGACAGTAGAACACGTCACCCGGGTAGGCTTCACGTCCAGGCGGACGACGCATGAGCAGCGACAGCTGTCGATACGCTTGGGCCTGCTTGGAGAGATCGTCGTAAACGACCAGGGAGTGGCCTCCGTTGAACATGTATTGTTCGGCCATCGCGGTACCACTGTACGGGGCGATGTATTGCAGCGGGGCAGGGGCACTGGCACCGGCGATGATCACCGTGGTGTAGTCCATGGCACCGTTGCGGCGAAGCTCTTCGATCACGCCGGCGATCGAGGAGTCCTTCTGGCCGACTGCGACATAGAAGCACTTCACGCCCGAGTCACGCTGGTTGATGATCGCGTCGATGGCGATGGCGGTCTTACCCGTCTTACGGTCACCAATGATCAGCTCGCGTTGGCCACGTCCGATCGGCGTCATGGCGTCGACCGCCTTGAGACCCGTCTGCATCGGCTCGGTTACCGGCTGGCGTTCGGCCACGCCAGCGGCGATGACTTCGACCGGGCGAGTTTCGCTAGTGACGATCGGGCCCTTGCCGTCGAGCGGGTTGCCGAGCGGATCGACAACGCGGCCAATCAGGGCGTCGCCAACCGGCACGCTGAGCAGGCGGCCGAGGCTCTTCACCTCATCGCCTTCGTTAATTTGCAGGTAGTCGCCCAAAATGATGACACCGACCGAGCTCTCTTCGAGATTGAAAGCCAGGCCGATGATGCCACCGGGGAATTCGACCATTTCATTGGCCATCACGCCCGAGAGTCCGTGGACGCGGGCAATACCGTCACCAACTTCGAGCACGCGTCCCACTTCGCGGACGTCGACTTGCGACTCGTAGTTCTTGACTTCTTGTTGGATGACGGATGCGATCTCGTCAGCTTTGAATTTCATCTCAATTCTCGATCGTTTAGATGCTTTCGCTGCCTCGGCCGTAGCGAATTGCTCGCGGTGAGGGCGACTATATGAAAATTAAGTTCTTGTCGTCGTTCTGCGTTTGGCGTTGCCACTCTTATCCTTCGGTAAACTCGCCGACGAGTTCTTCGCGACGGGTTTCGATGGCTTCGGAGTAGCGAGTTGCCAAGTCTTGTCGTATATGTCGGATGCGATCGCTCACGGAGGCGTCGTAGACACGATCGCCAATCCGAATGACCACACCACCGATCAAACTGGAGTCGACCGAGGTGACCAAGATTGGCTCGCAGCCCAATTGCTTACCAATTTTTTCAGCTAGACCTTGTTCGGTCGAAGCGTCCATCGGAGCGGCCGTCGTGACATGAACGCGACGTCGCTGTAGCGACTCATCGTGCAGTTCTCGTACCTGTGCGGCGATTTCGCCCAGGTACATCAACCGTTCGTGTTCGGCCACGACTTTCAGGAAGTTCAGCACCAGCGGGGTAACGTGGCCGGCAAATACCCGGTCGAGTATTCCCACTTTGTCCACGGGAGCAACCAGCTCGTTCTCAAGCAGTTCCTGGAAGCCAGACTGCTTGAGAACACCTTCGGACACGACAGCTTCCAGTTCATCAACGAGCGACACGAGATCTCCCTCGGCACCGACGGCACCCAAGAAGGCCTTGGCGTAGACAGCGGCCACTTGTTGGCCGCCGACGTCAAACTTGTTCGTATCTTCGCTCATCAAATCCAACCTGATTATCTATCGCGTACGAATTGCCGATGGTCAGTTGTTACTCACGTCCAACTTCATGAAGTCGTCCGAAGCACGACTGATTAGTTGGGCGTGATCGTCCCCCGACATCTCCCGTCCCAGAACCTGGCCGGCCAACTCCAAGGAGAAGTCGGTCGTACGAGTGGCCAGTTCCTTGAGCGCAGCTGCCTTGGCAGTCTCGATTTCACGGCGAGCCCTTTCCGCTTCCGCGGAAGCGGCTGCTTGCGCTTCATCGACAATCTGCTGCTTGGTGTGCTCCGCATCGCGGCGGGCTTCCTCGATCATGCCACGCACTTCCTCAGCGGCCGAGGCAAGTTTCTCCTCGTAGTGGGCCGTGAGCTTGTGCGCTTCTTCAGCAGCTTCTTCCGCCCGAGCGATGTTGTCGGCGATGCCTTGCTCTCGCTTATCCAGGCCGGCCGTGATCGGCCCCCAGGCAAACTTCCACAAGACAGCCAACAGCACGAGAAAGACCACCAGGGTGAAGAACGCGAGGTCGGCCTGGAAAGCCAAAGGATTGACCTTCTCGCCGTGCGCATCGCCTGCCGCATATGCTGGCGAGGCACAGAATAACCCGCACAACAACACGCCGGCAATGGCTAGGACGCAAATCCAACGACTCATGATGTTTCTCTCCAAATAACTGCTCGTTTGGAAGTCCAAGGGTAACTAGCTGCCGATGGACATCATGCAGACGATCAGAGCGAAGAGGGTAACACCTTCGATCAGAGCCGCGGCAATAATCATGGCCGTTTGAATCGCACCAGCGACTTCCGGCTGACGGGCTTGGCTTTCCACGGCGGAGGAACCGATGCGGCTGATGCCGAAGCCAGCGCCGAGGATGACGAGGCCAGCACCAATGGCCGGTCCGGTCAGGACCTGCATTCCACCACCTTCGCCTTCGGCGAAGGCCGGGGCGGCGATGAGAGCAACAACAAAGAAGAGAGCGATAATTCGAATTGCCTTGTTCACTTTTCTACACTCCTAAATTTGAGGAAACGTGTTTCGATGGTTGAAGGAAATGGTCGATTTTGAAGTTCAATCCGAGGATTGAATTCGTACTTAGTGAGGATGAACTGCGGCACCGATAAACAGGGCCGACAGGAACGTAAAAATGTAAGCCTGTAGGAACGCCACAAAGAGTTCCAGCATATTCATGGCCGTGCAGCCCAGAACGGTTGCCGGCATCACGCCCCACCACACTGCCGAAGACGCGGTCAGTGCGATGAAGCTCATCAATACGGCGAGCACGACGTGGCCGCCAAACATGTTCGCCAACAGACGCAAGGCCAACATGACGTGTTTAATAAACAGACCGACGACTTCGATGACGAAGATCAGCGGAATGAGCGGAATCGCCAAGGCGATGGGCAATCCCATGTGAGGAACCTGGGCTTTCCAGAAGCCGAGGATGCCGAGGCTCTTCGAACCGGCCCCGACGGTCACGCAGAACGTCACGGCGGCGAGTCCGCCGGTAGTACCGAGGGCGCTAGTCGCGGTGCCGCTGAAGGGCAGCATGCCAACCAGATTGCAGGCGAGTACGAAGAAGAAGATGGTCCACAGGAACGGCAGGAACTTGTCTGCGTCCTTCTTGCCGATCGAGGGGCGAGCCACCTCATCTCGGATGAACATCAACAGGGTCTCGAAGAAGTTCCATTTTCGCCCCTTCGGAGCGGTTCCCTTGGCAATTCGCCTGGCGAGCGGAATGAAGATCGCGATCAGCAGAATCGCCACCACGACTTCCAGGATCATGAACTTCGTGATCTGGATCTTCTCGATGCCGATCGATTTCATGAACTGCGGGATCACGACCGTGCTATTGCCGTCTTTGTCGAGGAACGGCTGCGGAATCTTGATCTTGCCCGCGTTTTCTTTCGTGGTTGTCTTGAACCAGCCTTCCGGGCCAACAAAGGTGGTCGGCACCTCGAAGTAGGTCTGGTCAATCACATGATGCATCGGGTCGGCTGCCACGGCACTACTTCCTTTCAACCGTCGTCATCGGATTCGCCAGCGGGAGCGTTAGTACGACTTCGACCGCCAGCGTTACGAAATAGAAACCAGCCAAATAAAAGAGCAGGCCTGCGTCGGCCAGCATTTGGTTCGTGAATTGGAGCATCGCTCCGATGAGCAGCGGCACCAGCATACGAAACAACATACCTGTGTAGATCGCCATCGCCGCGGGCAGGACATTACCAAAAACATCGGCAAACACTAAAGCCATCAGAGCGCCGGCCAGACAGATCGTCATGGCGACGGCACTGGCGATCACCGAATCGACGCCCCCGATCTGCCAGGCGCAGGGCAGCACGAGGAGGTAGGCCAGGAGCGACAAGCCTATCAGAATCGCGGCGCGCGAGAGCGTGTTGAGCCCACGCACTCTTCGCCAAAGTTCTGTCGCACGCGTCACGAGGAAGGTGTCCCGTCGTTCGGGTCGTCGTTGGTTCGACCGCTATCTTGAGTCGCCTGGGTCATTCGCAGGAGCTGCCATAACGCCAATGGCAAGCCGATCGCAAAACCAATCAGGGTAAATATAAAATCTGTTTCCAGGCGTTTGTCGAGCCAAAGGCCGCCAATGCCAGGCAATACCATCTCTGCTGAAATGGTCATAACTTGCATCGCCCAGCCATAGGCAATTGCCAGTGGCGAACGATCATCAGGTGGGCTAGTCACGACGGGTTTCGCTTAGGGCAGGGCCGCAAAAACGTTGGGAATCTGGTGGAAACGGTCGCTCGGTCAACAGACCCAGGAGCGGTCGCCAGCAGATGTTACGTTCACATCGGTTACCGTCGTGAGAAGTAACAAGCCGACCAATTTATCCGAAGCCGAGACTGCGGTCAACGACGCTAGTGGCGGTTTGGCGGACTATTCGGGATTGGTCTCTCATCGATGGTCAAAGCAGGTCTGGGTTGCCTTCAGTCGAAGGGGCAGAACGACATCAGGAGGGCGTGTAGGGAGGTGGTGCGTCAGGTTGAATTGGGTGGAAGTGATGAGGGCGTCGGTGTGCGGACTGCCAGCCTGATCGATCGCATCGACGGGCACCGGAGGTCACCCGCTCATGCGAATTATGGTTGGTTGTCGACGCCCGAAATGGCGGAAAAGCACCTACCTCAATGGGGGTGTTCTTGGGCGGTTTCGTTCGGAGGTGTTGGGTGCTTGTAATATGTTGTTATAAAACAGGTTGTGGTGATGTTGATGCTTTAGTTTGGCCCTCGGTTTGGAGCCAGTTCGTTGCCAAAAATCAACATGGAAATTACAATCAAATCCATCGTCGCTGATTGAAGTTTGGGCCAGCTTGGGCGGATACAGGACTTCGATCGGCGGAGTGAGGATCGATTCATTCTGACCCCCGAGTGGGTGGTGCTGGACGAAACGCCTCGGGGGACGGACCGACAACGACTGCTGGTCCTCACAGCCATTCAGACTTCATCCGCTTCAGGGACGATTGAGAACCAAAATGATTCGCTGCCGAGTTCCTGGATTTAAGGAGATCGGCTATCGGAGGGTATTCGCTTGATTACAGCTGACTCGTTACGGACTCAGACCTGCAAAGACTTGGCTCAAATTGCCAAGAAGCATAAGGTTGATGGCTGGCACTCGATGCGCAAAGAGCAGCTTATTATGGCGATTCTGCGTGTTGTTCGCCGCAACAATGCCGCCAAGAAAGGGGCCACTTCGGGATCTCGTCAGCCGCGTAAGGCCGCCGCGAAGAAGACGGCCACAGGGAAGGGCAAGCAGTCGGCTGATCACGAATCGAAGCGACAAGTCGAGCTGAAGCTGCCCAATCAACTTCCCAAGGATGTGACGACGGCCTGTTCGCAGCAGGCCGAAGGTGGTGAAGTTAAGAAAGATCGATTTGTGGTCATGGTGCGAGATTCCTACTGGCTGCACGCCTGTTGGGAGTTGCGACGTCAGGGAGTTGAGCGAGCGGCTGCCGCGTTACGGCACGATTGGCATACGGCGAAACCGGTGATTCGACTGCTTTCGGTGAGTGCAGACGATACGACCAATGCGTCCGAACGTGTGTTGCGCGATATCCCGATTCACGGCGGTGTGAACAATTGGTACATCGATGTCAGCGATCCACCGTCGACTTACCGTCTCGACATTGGTTATCTGGCCGAGAATGGACGCTACTATTCGTTGGCTCGCAGCAATCGAGTGACGACGCCGCCGGCGGGGGCGTGCGATACGCTGGATGAGAACTGGCGCGACGTGGCTGCCAACTTTGATTCCGTCTACGCCTTGAGCGGAGGATATTCTGGCGAAAGTGGCGCTGGCGACTTGCAGGAACTATTTGAGGAGCGGCTACGTCGACCGATGGGGGCTTCTGTCGTGACGCGATTTGGTATCGCGAGCGAGGAAATGCACGAGAGTTACGGCGCGTTTCATTTTGAAGTTGACGCCGAAATGATTGTCTATGGCGTGGCGACGCCCGGTTCGCACGTCACGCTGCGGGGTCGTCCTGTCGAGCTGCGCGAAGACGGTTCATTTACCCTTCGAGTAGCGCTTCCCGATGGTCGTCAGGTTTGTCCGATCGTCGCAAACAATGCCAACGGAACCGAGCAGCGCACGACCGTTCTGGCCTTGGAACGCAATACAAAGTCGCTTGAGACGCTGGTGCGTGAGCCACAGCAGCCGTCCGCAGACTGAGGCAGAGGCTTATTTTTAGGGGTAATTGCGGGGCGTCGTGCGCTTTCTTCGGGTCCCATCTGGGTGATCCGTTCGGGCATCGTTGCCCAAGGACGGTGCCGTTAGCAAAAGAGGGTGGCGTCGCCGAAGGGCTGTAGTGTTGTCAAACGCCGGTCGGTTACTCTTTCCGCCAGGTGGTCTCCTCGGATAGACTTGCTCATGCAGGTTCTACCAACTCGTCTTTTCAGAACTCTGAACTAACCTGATTCAGGGTGATCGCCAGGCAGGGTCCACAGCGTGACCGATCACGACGGCAATGATACCGATAGGGATATCTCGCGCATCATCGAGGCGTGGCCTTACGATGCGGGCGAGATGATGGTCCGCGTTATCGACGGGGCCGACGGCACGGAAAAGATTCAATTGCGACTCGAGCTGGGGCTTATGCAGCTGGAGGTCGATGGTCGTCCAGACGGCCGTCGCGTCGAAGGATTCGATTCCTGGTTGGACTTTTATATGGCGGCGCAAGAACGTCACGATGCGGACCATCCTGACGAGAAGCCGTTTCAGCTGGAGCCAGAAGATTGCAAGAAATTGCTTCAGGAAGGGGTCCAGTACTACCACCGCTATATCAGTTTCTGGCAGCTAGGCCGATTTGAGCTTTGCGCCCGTGACACGAGCCGGAATCTACGGCTTTTTGAGTTCGTGCGTAAGTTTGCCCGTCGTGAACGAGATCGGCTTGAATTTGACCAGTGGCGACCCTATGTCACGATGATGCGAACACGAGCCGTGGCGACACCGCTGGTCCAACTGAATGACACGGACGCGGCGATTCGTGTTATTGAGAGCGGTATCGAGGCGATTCAACAGTTCCTTGAGGACTATGGCCAGCAGGAGCGTGCTGCAGAGTGCGAAGAGCTGGTCCATCTAGAGAAGTGGCGCGACGATCTGCAAAGTGACGCCTCCGACCAGCGGAAGCAGCTTACGGTTCAAAAACTCCCCGTCAGTCCGGTTGATCATTTGAAATCTCAATTGGAGCAAGCGATCATCGAAGAGCGTTACGAGGACGCCGCTCGATTGCGTGATCAGATTGATCGGCTAAGAGAGGACCCACCGTCTCCATAAGCCCGTCTTGCCACGGGGGAGTTAACTCTGTCTCGTGTTTAGCGATTTGTGGGGCAATTTCAGACTCGCTAGAGCATTTCCTCGACCGTTCACGAATTCGTTGAGCGCGGAAGTCAATCACGGCTTTCCTTGAACGCATGCGTCGGCAGAAGTGTTAATAGGCCAAAAGTGTTGATAGGGAAGTACGCTAACTAAAGCGTCACGTGGGGTGCCAGATTACCCACTTTGAAGATAGGGCATGTCGAACGAGAATCGGAGAGAATTCCACGAGAATTTGCTTGCCAGTTTTCAGGGGCCGTGGTAGCATACTTCGGTAGGAGTGTGGTTAGATACCACATCCACAAAACGCACGACTCACGAGCCGATGCGAAGTGTGGTGAGCCGCTAAACATGTTCATTGGGAGCTTAGCCCAAACCTTGGGAGATCCAGGAGCTGTCAGGCCGACGTGCGGTGAGTAGACTTGCCGAGCAACACGAATCGGATCACAAACCTAGGATCGCAGGCGCCCCCGTAAAGGACGAACGTGCTCGCCAGGATGCATCGGCTCCTTTTTTGCGCACAGTTCGCCTTGTCGGCTAAACGGGGCGATTTTTCTCTTTTTCCGCGCGATTTCTTTTTCGGTCGAACCGGTCTTTTTTACTCTGTTCGAAGGATGGCAGCAGCAGTTTGCGCTGCGCCTTGGTTGCCGATCCCTAGCAAGCCATACTGAGGGTGTTCGATAAAAGACTGCTTCTTTGTGTTTTGAATACTATGTGCCTTTGATGACGGACCTGATTGCCAAACGCGAACAATTGCTTGCCGAAATCGGCCGCTACGAGAGTTGTGCGGTTGCTTTTTCGGCAGGGGTCGACAGCACGGTCGTTGCCAAGGCGGCCCAAATTGCGATCGGAGATCGTGCGGTCGCAGTGACGGCTGTGAGCCCGAGTCTGGCTGAAGGTGAATTGGAAGAAGCCTGTCGTCTCGCCGAGCTGATTGGCATTCGTCACGAGATCGTGCGAACCGAAGAGATGCAGAATCCGGACTATGTCGCAAACCCTTCGAATCGCTGTTATCACTGCAAGACCGAGCTCTACACGCAGCTAGAGCCTTTGCGTGAACGTCTTAAGGTGAGCGTCATCTTCAACGGGGCGAATGCCGACGATGCCTCCGATTATCGTCCCGGAATGAAGGCGGCCGAGGAGCACCGCGTTGTCAGTCCTCTGTTGGACTGTGGCATCGACAAGCAGCTGGTTCGGCAGTTGGCCGCCGATTGGGAGTTGCCCGTCGCGGATAAGCCTGCAGCGCCATGCCTGGCGAGTCGCATCGCTTATGGCGAGGAAGTGACGGCCGAGCGGTTGCAGATGATTGACCGGGCTGAGCAATTCCTGCGCAGCGAAGGGCTCAGCTTGCTGCGCGTTCGTTACCATCGCGGAGATCTGGCAAGGCTCGAAGTTCCGCCGGCCGACATCGCCCGATTGGCCGACGAGGAGTTGCGCCGGCGGATCTGCAACGAACTGCAGGACTTGGGATTCCGCTACGTGACGATTGATCTTGTTGGCTTCCGGTCTGGAAGCCAGAACGAGGTATTGCCGATCGAACAGTTGCGATTGCCGAATCGTTAACGCCAGCTAGCAAGCGTGGTGTCGGCGGATGGTACGTCTTCGCTTGCCGGACTTGGATCGACGCGTTGGGCGGTATCCATGCTCGATAGCAAACCACTCCGCAAAGCGTTCTCGGTCGACGTAGCTGCTATTTCGCTCGTCGAGCAGGTGCCCGAGCTCGTGGATCAATATATTGTTGAGGTAGAAATCCTTGAGGGCCGCCTCCGTCCACACGAGGTTCCAGGTGTTCTTGGACTCTTGCATCCAGCGGCCTCCGTACATTTCCGCTTCGATTCGGTGGCATGGCTTGGGCGGCCGACAGTGGGATTCGACTCGACTTTCCTCCAATGGGTAAAGGAACAGGGCGCATCCCCATTGCATTCCGTAGCAGGAGAATCGCTCCTTCTTACGCGTCATGCGGCTGAGCTGGACGACTTCTAAAGGCTCAACAAAACTGGCCGGCAGCTTTGCCAAGCGATTGCGGATCTCACTAGGGCTCAGCACATGTTGATAGCCTGGCCCGGGTGGCTGGACGATGATGCGGAAATCGTAGGGATCGTTCTTTTTCGGCTCTTCGGCCGGCTCGTGCCAGTCTTCCGGTGGCGAGAAGGGGAGTTGCTCGTTGCGGTCACCGCCCCGGACTCGCTTGCCCCGTAAATTTCGTTGCCGTGGGGATGGAGCAGTGGCCGATCGCAGCCTCTGCGACGGGGAGCGAAGACCTCGGTCGGAGCTCGTCGGGGGGCAAAATGCCATGGCGCGGGCCGGTTCTGGGCTACGAAGGCAGCATCTGGGAAACGTCATTCCGTTCCAAAGCCGCAACCGCAGAAGGGAGGGCGGTCGGCTGTTCCATGCAGGCGGGCTCACGGGCCGTCCTCGAGGGCCGCTGAAGCGGGCGTGAGCCTTACAATCTATGGTAAACAGCCGGCAAACCCGCATTCAACGCCGTGTTCGTAAGTCTTTTACGTAAGGTTGGTTACGTAGGTTTCGAGCGTTCCGGACGGGCCAGAATACGGGATTTCAGAAGGGAATTCAAAGACGCGGAGCGACCGGTCTCGTCGGGGCTGATTCTGGCCGACAGAAGTGGCGGCGAGGAGAGGTTTCGGCTGAACCATTGTGGGCCCAGCGCCATTTGACCTGTTTAACTGGTCTGAGAGATTGCCAGGGCGACTAGTCCCATGACGGCCGCCGCGGCTCCGAAGATGGTGACCCAAAGCCAGACCGAGGGACGCGAGGACTTGCGGCGCGCGGCCCTTTTTTCCGCTAGCGAAGGCTGCTTGGCGGTTCCAGATTTAGCGGCACCACGGTTCGCATCACCCGTCTCAATCTGGATTTCTGGCTTGGCCGGTTCATCATCCGCCGGAAGCGGCTTGGCGACCGGCAGGCGAGATCGATCCTTGGGGGTCCCCGATTTTCGATCACTGCTGCGCGGCTTCCCGGCTCGCGTGTTGTCGGCTTCGGTAACCGTTGTGTCATCGATGCTGACGGCCTGTCGAATTCGCTGTCCACTCTTCTTCGCTGGGCGAGTTGGAGCGGTCTTCGTGCCGCCGCTGGAAAGTCGCCGTCCACCGCTGCCGGTGAGGTTGTCGGAGGAGTCGCTGCCGAGTCGAGGTGAGCTGCCAGACCCATCTTCAAAAGTCTGCCCTCGAGAGGCCAGCCAGTCGATCAAGAGGCTGGCGACATCGGCCGCTTTCTGTGGACGAGCGTCCGGCGATTTGGCCATCATCCGTTCGCAGATAGCGACCAGCTCTTTCGGCGCGTCGGGGCGATCAATTTCGATTCTCGCCGGAGCCTTCGTCTGGTGCATCATCAGCCGCTGCGGAAGGGTCCCTTCCGGAAACGGAGGATGCGCCGTGAGCAGAAAATAGAGCGTGCAACCGAGGCCGTATATATCGGCCCGTTCGTCGACCGAGTGACTGTCGAGGGCCTGTTCGGGAGCCAGATAGTCGGCCGTTCCGAGTACGTTCTCTTCGTGGGCCACGGTGAGCGAGGCCTTATCGTCGTCGACAAAACGAGCTAGGCCCATGTCGAGAATCTTAACGACACCTTTGTCGTCGACGAGAAAATTGGCCGGCTTCACGTCGCGATGAATTAGACCTGCTTGGTGAGCATGCTCCAGGCCGATGGCGCCTTGGGCGATATAGTTGGCGGCCGTTTCGTAGTCGAGAGGACCGTCCGCTTTTACGAGTTTCTGGAGGTCCGGGCCATCCACGTACTCCATCACGATGTAGTGGATATCACCATCGTTATCGACATCGTAAATGCGGACGATGTTGCGGTCATCTAAGCGGGCCGCGGCCTGTGCTTCTTGATAGAAGCGAGCGAGGTATGACGAGTCTTCGACTCGGGCACGGGGCAGTACCTTGATCGCAGCCTGGCGATGCATCAGCACGTGCGCGGCGCGGTACACCATACTCATGCCGCCGGAGCCGATGTGGCCCAGCAGCTTGTACTTGCCGAGAAAGAATCCCTTATGACGGCCTTCGAGAAGTTTCTCGGATTGCCAGGGCGTGATCACCTCACGAGCGATTAAGAGGTCAGCGAGTTCCTTGGCATCGTCGGGGAACTTCCCCCCGAGCTCGACCTTAATTTCGGCCAGCACCTTTGCGAGCTGATCAATGTGTTCGATCAGCTTGCTCCGCTTGAGCAAATCGACAAATTTCTCGACCGTCATGTTGGCCATGTGATGGCTTGGAAACGGGACATGTTTGGAGATTCTTGCGAACGGTCCAAGTTGGCAGCACGGAATTCTACCGCCTATGGTCCGAATCGTACCTCACTTGGTTCGCCATTGGCAGGCACGGCGGTCGGATTTTCCAGACGTGGTACCTCCTATACAATATCACGTAAATCGCTAATTGCAAAGAATTTGCGACCCTGCCCGGTGGAGGAGGCCTACCTTCTCTGCTCTCCGAGCCGGCTACTAGTGGCGAAGCCAGTGGCTGAGGGTGTCACTTTGCAGCACTCACCGCGAATCACTGGGACGACATTTTCATGGACGCGATCCTCTATACGCGGGTTGGCTGCCACCTCTGTGACGAAGCCAAAGAGGTGCTCATTCGCCATGGGCTCACGGTTGGCGAGGTCGATATCGACAAAGACCCGCAGTTGGTTGAGCAGTTCGGTCTGTGTGTACCGGTTGTAGAGATCGACGGCCAAATTCGCTTTCGTGGTCGCGTCGAGGAGCGTTTGCTAAAGAGGTTGATTCGTCGACGCTGAGGATTTGCTCGTAGATGCCAGGTCCGATCGAAGTAGCCAGGGGTGTAACTCCTGACGCGGGGGGCCGTCGAAGTCGTTACTGAGATAGCGGATTTTCGGGAAGACGCTTTGATGAATCAACTTGCTCTGTTTGCCAAATATTGGGAGCCGGGAAAGGTCAAGACGCGGCTCGGCAGGGATCTTGGTGAAGAGCAGGCGGCCGAACTCTACCGAATGTTTCTGGCTACGACCCTCCGGCGGTGTGAAGTCCTGGGGGCCAGGCGAACGCTCGTCTATTCACCCAGCAATCGCCGCGATGACATGGCATTGCTGGCCGGTGCGAACTGGAACTTGGAGCCACAGGCCGATGGTAATCTTGGTCAGCGGATGAAGAAGTTCTTCCGAGAGTCCCTGACGCAGTCGAGCTCGCCGGTTGTTCTCATTGGCTCCGACTCTCCGCACGTGCCACTGGAATACTTGCAGAAGGCGTTTGAGTTGCTGGAGAAGGTGCCGGTCGTGTTGGGGCCAAGTGAAGACGGGGGATACTACTTGATCGGGCTCAGTCAGTTCCTGCCCGAGCTGTTTGAGGGGGTCGCGTGGAGTACGCCGGGCGTTCTGGAGCAGACGATCGCCAAGCTTGATGCAAGCTCGAATCCGTATGAACTTCTGCCCACTTGCTACGACATTGACGACATTGGTGACCTGCGCCGCTTGGCAGACGAAATCGATCCATCGCCGCGCGATATCCACCTGGCTGAATTGCAGGCCGTGCTGCGTGGTTCATTTCGTTGAGGCAATACGGTTGGTATGCTCGTTAACAGACTTGGTCGCTACAAACCGTCTAACGTGGTGACCACAACAATCTTCCAAAAAAGCGGACGCAACGAACAAGCAGAAACACATGGCAATCGATACTCCGGCAACTATCGCCATTCTTGGAGCGGGACCGATCGGGCTTGAGGCTGGACTTTATGCTCGGTTCATGGGTTACGACGTCAACATTTACGAACGCGGTCAGGTTGCCGATAACGTGCTCTCCTGGGGGCACGTGAAGATGTTTAGTCCCTTCGGCATGAATCGATCAACCCTGGGGCTCGCTGGCCTCCAGGCCCAGGACGAATCGTGGCAAGCTCCCAGTGACGATGCCCTGTTGACGGGTCGAGAGTGGGTAGAGTCTTACTTGCTGCCACTGTCCCGGACCGACTTGGTTCGACCGCACGTCAAGGAGAATACGCACATTCTGGGAGTGACGCGCAAAGACCAGCTCAAGCACGAGCGTGTCTGCGATGAAGATCGTGACGAGACTCCCTTCTTGTTGCACTTTGAAGACCAGGAACGGATTCAAACGGCGGAAGCCGATATCGTTATCGATACCACGGGTACTTTTGGTAATCACAACTGGCTCGGCAGCGGTGGTCTGCCTGCGGTTGGTGAACGTGTAGCGGGAGATCGGATTCGGTACGACGTGCCGGACTTTCTGGGGAAAGATCGAGATACCTACGCTGGCCGGCAGACGCTCGTCGTGGGTGCTGGTTACTCCGCGGCGACCAATGTTCTCGCTCTGGCGAAACTGGCCGAAGTGGTTCCAGGCACCGAGGTGACTTGGCTGGTGCGAGGAGAGCGATCGCCAGAAGAGCCAATCAAGAGAATCGCGGACGATACGCTGGCGGAGCGAGATAATTTGGCGACGGCGGTCGCAGCGGCCGTGAACTGCGCGGACAACCCGATCCGTTTCATCTCGGGAAGCTGGGTCGACACGATTAAGCCAGCCACCGACCGTGATAAGTTGACGGTGACGACACGAGGTGAAACGGAAGTGGAGCTGAACTGCGACCAGGTCATCGCCAACGTTGGCTACCATGGTGATCGCAGTCTGTACGAGCAGTTACAGGTCCATGAGTGTTATGCCACGGGCGGACCGATGAAGCTGGCCGCTTCCTTGGCGTCTCAGACTTCTGCTGATTGCCTGGACCAGGCGGCCGTGGGAGCGGAGTCGCTGATGACGACGGAGCCCAACTTCTACATTCTCGGCAGCAAGAGCTACGGGCGAGACTCCCGATTCTTGATGTCTCTAGGGTTCGAGCAAATTCGCGAACTTTTTGGACTGATTGGTGGTCGGGCAACGCTCAATCTTTATGCCGACGTTCAGGGGTTGTTGTCGAAGTAGGGCAGCTGTCGAAGTTGCCCACCTGATGGGCTTGGAAAGTCATACCGATGGCGGCGGAAAACCCTGCTCCGATGATCGACCTCGCCAGTCTGGACCAGCTCTGGTTTCAGGTTGCCGGCACGCGGTGCAATCTTACCTGTCATCATTGTTTCATCAGTTGTAGTCCCAAGAACGACAGCTTTGGTTTTCTGTCGCTACACGACGTACAGCGTCGCTTGGAAGAGTCCGTTTCCCACGGGGTTCGCGAGTACTACTTCACCGGGGGAGAGCCGTTTCTGAATCCGGAGATGACCGAGATTTTGATTGCGGCACTTCAATTCGGTCCGGCGACGGTGCTTACGAATGCGACCGTGCTCAAGGATGACTGGCTCAAGCGCCTTGCCCAGGCAGAGCAGGGCAGTAGGTTCAGCCTTGAGTTTCGAGTTTCGATCGACGGTTTCTCGTCAGAGACGAACGATCCGATTCGTGGCGAAGGGACGTTTGACCGGGCACTCGCAGGCATCATCAAACTTGTCGAGCACGGCTTCCTGCCAATCATCACGGCGGCCAGAACGTGGCCCGAGGAGGAAGACGCACGCGTGATTGGTGAATTCACCGCCATGCTACGCCGCGAGGGTTACTGTCGGCCGCGGCTGAAGTTGCTGCCCGTGTTGCAGCTGGGGGCGGAAGAGCAAAGAACGTGCGGCTATCGTGAGAGCGAACGAATTACCGCAGCGATGATGGTCGACTTTGATCGTTCGCAACTGCTCTGCCATAGTGCTCGCGTGGTGACCGATCGAGGTGTCTGCGTCTGTCCTATATTGATCGAATCGCCAGATGCGCTACTTGGTGATTCGCTTGAGGCGTCGAAGAAGCCGTTTGAGATGAGGCACGGCGCCTGCTACACCTGTTACCAATACGGTTCGATTTGCGCCAATCCGTCCACATCGGCGACATCAACAACGCAATCAAGGTCGTCGCACTAGGCTGGCCAGAACCGCCGCTCTTCCTGCGCCCGTACGTATCGCTGAAATCTAAATGAGTTTTCTATGGCAGCCGTCACATCTCGCATCGCTTTGTTCGGCGGGATTTACAGTAACTATCTGGCGCTAGAAGCGGCGATTGCCGATGTGCGGCGTCGGGGCGTCGACGAAATGTTTTGCCTGGGCGATTTGGGGGCGTTCGGGCCGTATCCCGATCGCGTGTTTCCACTGCTTCAAGGCAATGGTATCGCTTGCGTGCAGGGCAACTACGATGATTCGGTCGGTAATGCACTCGACGACTGTCAGTGCGGCTATGTCGATCCCCGCGACAACTATTTCGCTCAGATCAGCTACGGCTACACGCTCGCAAACACCTCGGATGCGAATCGCGGTTTCTTGCGAACGCTGCCTACGGAGATTCGCCTTGAGATCGACGATCGGAAGCTGTTGCTTTGCCACGGGAGTCCGCGGCGCACCAATGAGTTCCTCTGGGAGTCGACGACTTCGGACCATTTCTTAGAGAAGCTATTCGACGAGGCGAATGCGGATCTCGTCTTGGCTACGCATAGCGGCATCAAGTGGCAGCACGAATTGCCCTCAGGTCGCCATTTTGTAAACGTTGGCGTGCTCGGGCGGCCGGAGAACGATGGCTCCAAGAACGTCTGGTACACGCTGCTTGAGGTGCGCACAGACGGTTCGATCCAAGTCGAGTTCGTGCCGGTCGAATACGACTGTGAGCGACTTGCGCGAGAAATGGCCGCCGAAGGTCTGCCTGACGAGTTTCAGGAGACGATTCTGACCGGCTGGTGGACGACCTGCCTAGAAATCTTGCCGTCGAAGGAACGCCGCGGCGGCAAGTTCTGAGTCTAGCCGGAGAAGCTCTCGGCAGAAGCGACCGCAGCTGCCTTGGAGTTTATTCCGGGGCGACCGCGATCAGTTCTTCGCTGACCGCCTCGATCTGCGTTGCTCCGATGGCCGGAACCTCTTCCGCAAAGCCGACCAACAGAGCCAGGTCGCACAGACGATTGATCTGTCGGGGCGTCCCGTGCGTCAAGTGGAACAAGGCTTCCAGGGCATCGTCCTCAAAGATGGCCCGGCGAGCGCCGGCTGCCGCCAGACGATGGTTCACGTAGCTGATCGTCTCCTCCATGCTGAGCAAACGCAGCAGACACTTTACATCGATTCGCTGTTCCAGGTCGGGACGGCGGTCGAGGTGAGGCAGTAGAGAAGTCTGGCCAGCGAGGAGCAGCGTGAGCGCCGATTGTCCATCGGCGTCAAAGTTCAGCAAAAGTCGCAGGGCTTCTAGGATGCGAGGGTCTTCCAGTAGATGGGCTTCGTCGATTGCCACGACGGCATGTTGCCCTTGCTGTGTGTTCTGTCGTAAGTGTTCTTGGATCGCGCGAACGCTGGCCTCAATGCTGGTGCCTGGGCTTTGACCGTCGGTCGCTCCTAGCTCCGCTGCCAGGTAGGCGAGCAGCTGATCGGGTGGCATTTGCGGGAAAACAACGTGGACGAATGGCGCGAACTGTTCGGCAAGGTGACCGCGGAGCTGTTGAATCAACAGCGTCTTGCCGAGGCCGGCCGGGCCGCTCAAGATCGCCGCGCTACGACGTGCTTCGATCGCGTAGCGAATCTTCAGCATGGCACCTTGGTGCGGTTCGGCAGGATAGTAGAAGGCCGGATCGCACGTGTTCTCGAATGGCTTCTTTGCGATTTGCCAGTATTGTTCGTACATAGTCGTGTGTCCTACGCGATCTTCGCGGTAGAGGTAGTGTCTTGTAGTGAGTTGGCGGCCGCTAGCGACAGGTTCTCGACGACGCCGAGCACTTCGATGTTCGCCGCAGTAAGTCGGTTGGTTGCGTCCGTGAGCTCGTAAAGCGAGGCATCGGGATCGGCGGCCACGAGAATGGCCATGTCCATACTTGCCTGCGGGCCTAGCGAAAGCAGCGTATCGGCACTCTCCGAGGAGCACGAGGAACCATCGACCAGCACGATCTGGTATTGCTGCTTGAGGGCTGACATCGTGACGGGCCAATGCAGGTCGTTCATGAGCATCCGCGGCTCTTCCATCGGGCGTCGCAAAGGCAAGACGGCAAGATGGTCCTCTTGAGACTGGATCATCACTTCGGCGATGCCGTGTCCTTCTCGGGCGACGTCTTCCCAGCCGGCCACGGGCGCGACGCCCAGCGACTGAACGAGACCGGGACGCTCGAAGTCGGCGTCGACCAAGGCACAGCTCACGCCGATGCTGGCCAGTCGTTGTGCCAAGCAGAGTAGGACGGTTGTGCAGCCGTGGCCACGACCCGCGCCACTGATGTAAACTGACTTGTGTCCGGATCGCGTCTTCTTGAGAAGGATCTTGGCGATCGCGTCGAGCTGGCCTCCCGTGTTGGAGACGAGTTGCCGGCAGACGTCGGGCCAGATGAACTGCTCGACTTCGTAAGCTGGTCGCGCCCAGGACGGGGCTGGTTCACTCGCCTCAGGAGCCGGTTGTTCTTCTGCGGGCTGAGCAGTCGGCCAGTGCGGACCGCTGACGGAACCGTGGCCTGCGTCGACGCTAATGTTTCGAAGCTGGCTGTCTGTTCGTGGTAATGCGTCCTCGGCGGTAGGAAGATGCAAAGTTGCCGGAGGCGCATCCGCCGCATTCTGACCAGCCATCTCCGTAGACGCCGTCGGAACGTCCGAGCCGGCAGTGACCTGGGCAGACACGCCTTCGACGGGCGTTTTGTCGACGGGAATGCCACCAACGGGCGGCGACTGCGCAGCTGAGAACGATCGATGGGGAGACGCCACGTGCCGTTCGCCAGTATCTTTACGAAACGCCTTAATAAATGCTCGATCGATTCCGCTCATTTTCGGCTTTCAGATCCTTCTTGTTGATTGTTCCTCGAAGACGCGCTACGCCATGGATCGGTTCCCGTGGCGGGGTGCCGGCTTTCGATTCGGGGTTGCCTGTTCCGGCGTTACTATTTCGGGGTCTTGTTTCTGCCAGGGTCCGCACTTGGGTTGGAATACGATTCGTTCCTTCGGCCGCCGTCTTGGTGCCACCGGCTCGATCTTCCGGGATTCTCGGAAGATCGGGAGCATAGGGACGCTTTTCCGGCACGGTCGCAACGCGCGCCTCCGGCACGGTCGCAATGCGCGCCTCCGGCACGGTCGCAACGCGCGCCTCCGGCACAGTTTCAACGCGGGGCGTTTCCGCCGCGTGCGGATCGTTTGTGGTGTGATTTTGTGCGGAGCCTGAATCGCCGTGGTCGACCACGTTGGCATTGCTTTCCGGCCAGGTAGCTTGCGATTCCGGTGGCTCATCCGATGTACGTAGCATGAACAGGCCAGCGACGACGAACAGGGCGCCGGCAATCGAAAGCAGCGTGATCGATCGGCGAACGATCTTGTGTTGCCAAATGCCGTCGGCCTGCGCCACGCGAGGTCGAGGTGGCTCGGTTTCAGCCGCAGATTGTTGAATCTTTGGCGGTGATTGGAATGCGACCGAGGGCTGCCCTTCCACGGTTACGTGCTGATTCCACTCGTGCTCATTGCCTGAGGGCGCCGGCGCTGGCGGCCAACTTGCTGGTGCCAATGCTTCAGCTGGCTCGGCCTCAAAGTCCGCCGGCATGTCGATTGTCTCGGCAATGTCCGCTGGCGTTGCTTTCGTGGACGAGACATGAGGTAGCCTCGCGAGGATCGGCAGCGATCGGGGCGACGTTTCCGAGCGGGCGGCGGAGCGGCGATGCGTGGGAACGATTCTTGTCATTCGGGTGCCAGTGCTCGCGAGATTAGTACAGGCCGATGTGTTTGGCTAATCATGGTGGGGAGAGCCACGGGCGGACTCTCCGTAACCGCCGTAGCGCGCGAGATAGACCTTCGGCGCCAAGGCGACATCTTGGTTATCGGTTCCGCTTGGCGCGATCTTGAGTCTTGGCGAAGGTCTCGCGGTTATTGAGACTAGGCAAAGATGGTTGGCCAGGGGCCTTGTTGCGGTTGTGGTAGAGCGCTCCGTCAGAGATACTTGGACGATTGGATCGAGATAGAACGAAGCTGATCTTCGCGAACCGCATGGACTTGTCCGTCGGTGCCGATACTGGAGGCGGTGCCGCCAGTGCAGGCTCGTTTGGTAGCCCCGCAGTGCTGGCGGTGCTAGTATCCGTCGTAGTACGTACTGCGAAGGCTGCTGGGCAAGCTCCTCGACAATGAAATTTTGGACCTCAACCGCGTCGTTGCCCAAGTAACGACGAGATGCAATCGCTCATGACGACGCAGACATTTACCGACAGACGACCGCTACTCGAAGAGACACTTGCCAAGCGAATTCTCGTCATCGACGGCGCGATGGGCACCATGATTCAGGCGCTCAAGCTTGACGAAGCCGCGGCGCGTGGCGAGCGTTTTGCCGACCATCACAAAGAACTGAGCAACTTCGTTGACATTCTCTGCCTCACGCACCCCGATTCGATTACCGAGATTCATCGCAAGTATCTTGAGGCGGGTGCGGATATCGTGGAGACGAACACGTTTGGCGCCAGTGCCATTGCGATGGAAGAGTTTGAGCTGCCCGGCGAACTCGTTCATGAGATCAACGTTGCTGCCGTCGCTTGCGCGCGCAAGGCCGTCGACGAGTTCAATGAGCTAACGCCCGAAAAGCCTCGCTTTGTGGCCGGTAGTATGGGGCCGACCGCTCGCAGTGCTTCCATCTCGACCGATGTCGAAGATGCGTCGGCACGGAACGTCACCTACGATCAACTCGTCGATTCATACTACGGTCAGGTTGCCGGTCTTGTTGATGGTGGTGCCGACTTGCTGTTGGTCGAAACGGTAATCGACACGCTCAACGCCAAGGCCTGTTTGTTCGCAATCGCCAAGTATTTCGACGATCACCAGGTCTCGCGACCGGTGATGGTCTCCGGCACGTTTGACAAGTCGGGTGGAACATTCGTTTCGGCCCAGCTCGTCGAGGCGTTCTGGAACGCGGTCTCGCACTTTCCGCTGTTCAGCGTGGGCATGAATTGCGCACTCGGACCGCAGCTCATGCGACCGCTGATCGAAGAGTTGTCCCAGGTGGCGACCTGCAATATCAGCTGCCATCCGAATGCTGGCTTGCCGAACGAAATGGGCCAATACGATCTTGGTCCCGATGAAATGGCCGAGTTGGTAGGCGAGTTTGCCGAAAGCGGCTGGCTCAACATCGTAGGCGGCTGCTGCGGCACCACCCCCGATCATATTCGTGCCATTGCCAAGCGAATGGAGGGCATCACGCCACATGCGCAGTCGGTGCGACCGGCTTACACCCGACTTAGCGGTACGCGTCCGTTGACGATTCGTCCGGACTCGAACTTCACGATGATCGGCGAGCGAACGAATGTCACCGGTTCGAGGAAATTCGCCCGCTTGATTCGCAATGAAGAGTTTGAGGAAGCGATTGAGGTTGCTCGGCAGCAAGTCGCGGGCGGTGCGGGGGTGATCGACATCAACATGGACGACGCGCTGCTCGAAGGCGAATCGGCCATGGCGCGATATCTCAATCTGATCGCCGGTGAAGCCGAGGTCGCAGGCGTCCCGGTCATGATCGACAGCTCCAAGTGGTCGGTCATCGAGGCGGGGCTCAAGTGCGTTCAAGGAAAAGCGATCGTCAACTCCATCAGCCTGAAGGAAGGTGAAGAAGAGTTCTTGCGCGTGGCCCGACTGATTCGGCGGTACGGGGCGGCCGTGGTCGTGATGGCCTTCGACGAAGTGGGGCAGGCGACCGAGACGGACGACAAGGTTCGGATCTGTACTCGCGCTTTCAAGTTGCTGACCGAAGAGGTTGGCTTCCCGCCGGAAGATATCATCTTCGACCCGAACATTCTCGCCGTTGCCACAGGTATCGAAGAACACAACAACTACGCCGTCAGCTTTATCGAGGCCATTCGTGGTATCAAAGAAGCCTGTCCTGGTGCCAAGATTTCGGGCGGCGTGAGTAATATTTCGTTTTCTTTCCGCGGCAATGATGTCGTTCGTGAGGCGATGCACGCGGCCTTCCTTTACCATGCGATTGAAGCGGGCATGGATATGGGGATTGTCAACGCCGGCCAGCTGGAGATCTATGAAGAGATCCCCAAGGACCTTCGCGAGATGGTTGAGGATGTGTTGCTCAATCGACGCGAGGACGCCACCGAACGTCTTGTCGATTTGGCCGATACTCTCAAGGATCAGAAGTCAGGGAAGAAGCGGGTCGAGGATCTTTCCTGGCGGGAAGGGACTGTTGAGGAGCGACTCAGCCACGCGCTTGTTAAGGGAATCGACAAGTACATCGAAGAAGATGCGGAAGAGGCTCGTCAGAAACTTGAACGTTGCATGCTGGTTGTCGAAGGCCCGCTGATGGACGGCATGAATGTCGTTGGCGATCTCTTCGGTGCCGGCAAGATGTTTCTGCCACAAGTCGTGAAGTCGGCTCGCGTCATGAAAAAAGCGGTTGCCTACCTGCTTCCTTTCATGGAGCAGGAGAAGGAAGACGCAGGCCTGTCCGACGCGCCGGCACGTGGCAAAATCGTGCTGGCCACGGTCAAGGGAGATGTTCACGATATCGGCAAGAACATTGTCGGCGTGGTGCTCGGGTGCAATCGCTACGAAGTGGTCGACCTGGGCGTGATGGTGCCGTGCGATAAGATTCTCGACACAGCCGTGGCCGAGAACGCCGATCTGATCGGCCTTTCTGGGCTCATTACTCCGAGTCTCGATGAAATGACTTACGTTGCCAAGGAGATGCAGCGTCGCGGCATGAACACGCCGCTGTTGATCGGCGGAGCCACGACCAGCGCCAAGCACACGGCGGTCAAGATCGCACCGCAGTACGAAGAGCCGACGGTGCACGTGCTCGATGCATCGCGTTCCGTTGGTGTTGTTGAGAAGTTGTTGAGTGACGATCTACGTAGCGCCTTCGTAGAGGAAAACAAGACCTCTCAGATAGACCTCAAGGCGTCCTACGAGCAACGGCAGCAAGTCAAGCTGATTCCGTATGCCGACGCCGTGTCGAAACCGTTTGCGACCGATTGGTCGATCGTGCCGGTCGACAAGCCAAGCTTTACTGGCGTCAAGGTTCTCGACGATGTTTCGCTTCAGGAGCTTGTCGACTACATCGATTGGTCGCCTTTCTTCCGAACTTGGGAGATGAAGGGGAAGTACCCTGCGATTCTCACCGACGAGACTTACGGTGAGGCGGCGACCAAACTGTTTGAAGAAGCCCAAGTGATTTTGAACGAGATGATCACTGGTGGTCAGTTGAAAGCACGCGGCGTGTACGGCATCTGGCCGGCGGCTTCCGTCGGCGACGACATCGTGTTGTTTGCTGAAGAGAGTCGCGAGACCGAGCTTGCTCGCTTCCACACGCTGCGGCAGCAATGGGAACGTCGCGGGCAGGATGAGTTTCGTGCACTGTCCGACTACGTAGCTCCACTCGATTCCGGTCGAGAAGACTACATCGGCGCGTTCGCGGTCACGGCGGGAATTGGTGCGGCCGAGATCGCGGCTGAGTACGAGGCAAAGCACGATCAGTACAACGCTATTATGGTTCGCGCTCTGGCCGATCGCCTTGTCGAGGCGTTCGCGGAGAAACTTCATGAACAGGTTCGTGGGGAATGGGGGTACGGGCAGGAAGAATCGCTCAGTAGCGAAGACCTCATCGCAGAGAACTATCGCGGGATTCGGCCGGCGCCTGGTTACCCATCGCAGCCGGACCATACCGAGAAGCGAACGCTCTTCGATCTGTTGAAGGTAGAAGAGAACGCTGGCATGACGCTTACCGAGAGCTTCGCGATGAACCCGGCGGCGAGCGTGTCGGGTCTCTATTTTGCACACCCCGAGGCTCGTTACTTCTCGGTCGACCGGATCACGCGAGATCAGGTCGAAAGTTATGCCCAGCGCAAAGGGATGCCGATCGCGGATGTCGAACGCTGGTTGGCGCCGAACCTCGGCTACGAGACGTAACGCTTGCCATCGACGGCTGCTTCTCTAAGTTTATTGGCCCCAATTCGTGCTGCTTCGCACGCTGCAGGTCTCTTCATAAAGTGGCCCAATTGACATTGGTCGCAGTGCGAATACGATACACGGGTGTGACTCGCTTTGTCCGCCAGCACTTGGCGTCGATGCGCTCCACGGATGAACTCTTATTCGCATCCACTTTGCCAGGAATCTTGAACCATGTCTGAACCACTGACGCAACTGGAACATGCCCGAGCGGGCACCGTTACTCCCGAAATGGAATTCGTCGCTCAGCGCGAGTCGCTTGAGCCGGAGCTGATCCGGGAGGAAGTCGCCGCCGGTCGGATGGTCATTCCTGCCAACCGAGTTCACCTGGAAGGCGAACTGGAGCCGATGTGCATCGGCGTGGCCTCGAAGTGCAAGATCAACGCCAACATTGGTAATTCGGCCGTAACGAGTGATCTGGAGTCCGAGCTTCAGAAGTTGCACGAAGCGGTTCACTACGGTGCCGATACAGTGATGGACCTTTCTACCGGGAAGGACATCAACAAGATCCGTACAGAGATCATCTCGAAGTCGCCGGTACCGATTGGTACGGTGCCGATCTACCAGATGCTCGAAGAGCTCGGTGGTGAAATCGAAGAGATGCGTCCGCAGCACTTCCTCGACATGGTCGAGCTGCAGGCGAAGCAGGGCGTCGACTACATGACGGTCCACTGTGCGGTCATGCTTGAGCATCTGCACCTCACGACGAATCGCGTTACCGGTATTGTCAGCCGCGGCGGTTCGTTGATCGCCAAGTGGATGATGGCTCACCGCAAACAGAATCCACTCTACGAGTGCTTCGACGATCTGTGCGACATCATGCGGCAGTACGATGTTACCTGGAGCCTAGGCGACGGGTTGCGGCCCGGTTCCTTGGCCGATGCTTCCGACGACGCACAGTTCGCCGAGCTGGACGTGATGGGCGAACTCACCAAGCGAGGTTGGGATCGCGGCACACAGGTGATGATCGAAGGTCCTGGTCACATTCCGATGGACCAGATCGAGATGAACGTCAAGCGTCAGATCGAGGTTTGCCACGGCGCTCCGTTCTACGTGCTTGGTCCGCTCGTGACGGACGTGGCCCCCGGCTACGATCACATCACCAGCGCGATTGGTGCCGCCATGGCCGGTTGGTACGGCACGGCCATGCTCTGCTACGTGACGCCGAAGGAACACCTGGGGCTACCCGAGAAGGAAGACGTGCGAGCGGGCGTGATTGCATATAAGATTGCGGCCCACGCCGCCGACGTGGCGAGGCAACGGCCGGGAGCGCGTGATCGTGATGACGCACTCTCGAAGGCACGCTTTGAATTTGATTGGAACGAACAGTTCCGCCTCTCGCTCGATCCGGAAACGGCTCAGCGGATGCACGACGAGACGCTGCCGCAGGACACCTTCAAGTCCGCTCATTTTTGCAGCATGTGCGGTCCCAAATACTGCTCCATGAAGATCACCGAAGAGATTCGAGAAATGGCCGCCGAGGGTGATCCCCTCGTTTCCATCGAGCCTCTCAAAGAGTAACAAGCTCAAAGCGGTGGCGAAGTCGCCGCGATGAGTTGTCGGACTGCGACCTGCGCCATGCATTATCTGTTGTTTCTATTGCTCTGCATGGTGTGGGGTACGAACTTCATTCTGATGAAGAAGGCTATGCCTTTCTTCGACCCGGTCGACGTGGCCGTCTATCGGGTTGCGGGCGGGTTTCTGGCGCTTTTGGCCGTGTGGGCCATGCGCCGCGAACGCTGGCCGATCGGACGCGAATATGTGCTGCCGCTACTGTTTGTGTCGCTGATCGGGTACGCCTGGCCGTTCGTGGTACAGCCGACGTTGATCCAGATGATCCAGGGCAGCGGCTTCGTCGGGATTATGGTCTGTTTCGTGCCGCTATTAACGATCGTGGTGTCGATTCCGCTGTTGGGGATCTATCCCAAGCCACGACAGCTGCTCGGTGTGATCATCGGGCTAGCCTGTTCGGCCGTTATTTTGCAAAGTGGCAAGTCTCAGCACTCTGTGAGTTGGTGGGTGATTTTGCTGGCCGCCAGCGTTCCGCTGTTTTATGCGATTTGCAATACCTACATCAAACGTCGTTTTGTGGGTGTAAAAGCTCTACCGCTCACAATCGCGGCACTTGCCTTTTCAACCGCGATTCTGTCACCGCTGGCGATCATCACAAACGGAACGGGCCTCGCGGAGGCAGATCCCGTTGAGGTGAGTGCGACTTCCCAGTCAGTTGCCGCAAGTGAAGTGGCCGCCGCCACGGAAACTCCCGCCTGGCTTGCCATTGGTGCGGTCGTTGCTTTGGGGGTGATCGGCACCGGTCTTGGTATTCTCATCTTCACGAAGTTATTGCAGGAGCAAGGGCCGCTGTTCGCCGGCATGGTGACCTACCTGATTCCAGTCATCGCGTTGACTTGGGGAGCCGTCGACGGCGAGAAGATTGAGACGGTGCAGTTGGTCGCCTTCGCAGGCGTTCTGTTCTCTGTCGGTCTGGTGCAATTCGGTGCGATCGATAGTTCCGAGGCGGATGGATTGAAAGCCGACGGACGCGAGACACCGCTGGTTACGTCGGAAACTGCCGGCTAGAAGGCAGGGCAGGGCACGGTGAAAGTTGCTCTGTCAAGGAAGTCGGTCTTCACCCATAATGCGCCGGCCTGCTCAACGAATCTCGGTTGGTTGGCAGCCCGCAGCTCCTGTTCGCTCCATCTCCCATTTCGCACATGGCTACACCTGTAAACGAATCGCGTCGCGCAGAATTGGGATCGCTTCCACCGCTCTATCAGGACCGCGCGTTCTGGGGAATGTCGATCACCCAGTTCTTGGGGGCGTTCAACGACAGCGTCTTCAAGCAGATCGTGCTGCTGTTGTGTTTAAGCGTTGTTGTCACTCAAGGGGATTGGCCTAGTGACGAGCAGTTCCTGGCTCAAGGTTTTTTTGCGCTGCCCTTCATTTTGTTTTCGGGACTAGCCGGCTACGTGTCGGATCGAATGGTGAAACGCTATCTGATCATCGGGGCCAAGTTCTTTGAGATCGTCGTGATGCTGGCCGCCGTGGCGACCTTTGCCGTGATGGTGGCGCCCGAGATCGGCTCCCATATTCACTTTATTGGTGATACGAAAGTCGAGAACGACATCTATTTGATCAATGGAATGCCTTGGCTTCTGTTGGCGGTTCTCTGTCTAATGGGAACGCAAAGCGCTTGGTTCGGTCCTGCCAAGTATGGCATCTTGCCGGAGATGGTTCGTGCCAGCGACCTGCCTCGCTTTAATGGCATCATTCAAATGACCACGTTCCTGGCACTCATCTTGGGGATCTGGATCGGGGGCTGGCTGATTGACAAACTTCACGGTTCCCTGGCCACAGCTGCGATGGGTTGCGTGGTGCTTGCCGTCGTTGGTACCGGGACCAGTTTTCTGGTCAGGCGAACGCCTGTCGCGCAGAAGGAAGGAAGGTTCCAGCTTGCGGATCTAGCCGCGGGAGCAGAGACCTGGCGAATTCTTCGCCAGGACGGACAGTTGGCCCGCGCTCTGTTGGTCTACTCGGCGTTCTGGTTCGTGGCGGCGATCTTGCCGATGACGATCAATTGGCTAGGAGTTTACCAATTCCAGAAGAACTACGAGACAACTAGCTTGATGCTCGCGGCCAGTTCCGTTGGTATCGCCATCGGCTTTGTGGTCGCCGGAAAGATGTCGCAACAGCGCATTCGTTTTGGTCTCGTGCGGCTGGGGTCGTGTGGACTGATTGTTTGCTTGTTGCTCGTTTCGATACCTAAAAGCATTCCCCAGGCCAATGCCTTGCCTACGGATGCAGCTGGTGCCGCGGCGGCGAACATGGATGTCAGCGGGGAAGGGGAGTCCGCCCCTGATTCCGGCCAGACGATGACTCGCGATGCCGATGGCAAGCGAATCTTCACGGAGCGGTTGAGCGTGTCGACCTGGCCGCATCTGCTCGGCTATTGGGGGAGTCAGGTCGTGCTGGTGTTGATGGGTTTCTTTACCGGTCTGTTTGCCTTGCCGGTTCAAGTGTTCTTGCAATCGAAGCCGCCGCTGCACTTGAAGGGCCGCGTCATTGGCGCCATGAACTTGATCAACTGGATTGCGATCATCCTGGCGGCCATGTTCTTTAAGGTCGCCGATGTGGTGCTGGCGTCGAATGGGCTGCCGAAATTCTTCGTCTTCGGTTTGGCGGGACTAGTGCTACTGCCGATTGCCCTGTTCTACCGTCCTGACGATGTTGAACTGTCGAATGCTCAGTAGGTGCGTGGCCGTTCTGACGTTAGTCTTCGCTCAACCGAGAGCGGACTTCTGGCAGCGGATAGTTGATGATGGCGTCTTCGGTCCCGACGACTTCGTGTAGTCGTTTCCAACCTCGCGTGACCAGCTCCTCACGTTGACGAACAAAGTCGGCGTCGAGATTCCGCTTGTCGAAATCTCCTTCGACAGCAAGCGGCTCGAAATCATCGCTGACGATGAATTGTGCCAGCGACGGATTGCAGCGGATGTGGCGTTCTTGTTCCGTGTGGAGCACCTCGGGATCGAGCATGCCGATCACGTAGCGAAGGTACAAATCGCTGTCGGTGATTTCTGCGACGTCCTTGCCGCACACGTCACAGAGATAGCCTTCGTCGCACTTCGCCATGATTGTTCGCCAGTGGCGGGAAGATCTCGCCTGTGACGCCTACTAGGTTATAGCCCCAGCACGTCATTCATCTGATAACGGCCAGGCGATTTTGTGCTCACGAACTGAGCCGCCGCCAGCGCGCCATGGGCATAGGCATCGCGACTGGTTGCCCCGACACGCAGTTCGATCGTCTCGCCTAGCAGGCCGAAGATGATCGTGTGCTCACCGGGATTGTCGCCGACGCGGACGGCGTGGTAGCCGATCTCGTCGTGCGGGCGAGCCCCTGGGCGACCTTCGCGGCCGTGCTGGTGTTTGGTCAGATTCATTTCCGCCGCAATGAGTTCGCCGAATTTAAGAGCGGTTCCGCTCGGCGAGTCTTCCTTGTAGCGATGATGACGCTCGATGATTTCGACGTCGGCACCCGTAGCGTGATCGGCCAATGCGGCTCCTGTGATCTGCGAGAGCTTCATGACCAGGTTTACGGCCAGACTCGTGTTAGGGGCCTGCAAGATCGCGATTTTCTCGGCCACGGCGGCGAGTCGTTCCTGTTGCTCGGCATCAAGTCCCGTGGTTGCCGAGACCAGAGCCGTACCACGTTCGGCACATTTCTCGGCAATGGCGAGAGCCGCGTTCGGCACCGAGAAATCGATCAGGGCATCGACTCCTTCGGGCAACTCCGCAGAGAGAGGCACACCAATGTTGCCGACTCCCGCGAGTTCGCCGGCGTCCTGGCCGAGCAGCGGGCATTCGGCGTACTCAATGGCGGCCACGACCTCGAGGTTTTCGTCTTCCGTGCCGAGCGCCACCAGGCGGCGCCCCATGCGGCCGGCAGCTCCATGAATTGCAATCTTTGTGGCGGACATACGTCTCCTCGCGGTTCGTCAATCTGGATTCGTGCTCGTCTCTATCGTCGGTCACGTGGGACCGGCCATCACGTGGGGCGTTATCGAGCGTTACCACCACGACGATAAGGAATCTGGCCGCCAAAACACAGGGGCTTAGCGGCGATCGTGAGAAAAGGAGAGTCAGAGCGGAGCGGCCGGTGCAGCATTTGCTTAGCTGTTCTGCTCGATCGTACGGACAATCTCGTCCAGGTCATTCTCCACGGCCACGGCGTGGTTGGCGAAGGAGGCCTTTTCAACTCCGCGGCTGCCAAGAACGGTATCGAACTTCTCTCGGTCGCCGGCGTGATAAGCAACCGTGGCGTCCGGGTCTTTCAGCACATGACCGGTAAGAATGCAGACGACCCGTTCATCGGCCCCGATAATGCCCTCTTCGCGGAGTAGTTTGGCACCCGCCACGCTGGCTCCACTCGCAGGCTCGCAGCCGAATCCGCCAGCGCCGACTTGGGCCTTGGCGTCGAGAATCTGCTGGTCTGTCACCTCGCGAACGACACCGTTGCAGAAATCGAGAGCTCTTAGGCACTTCGTTAGATTCACCGGCCGATTGATTTCGATGGCACTGGCGATCGTCGAGGCCCGCTTCTGCTGGTCATCAAGTTCCGCGTAATACGGATCGATGATGTCGGCTTGGGGGCTACCTTCGTTCCACCGTAGGCCGCGTTTCTCGTAGAGTTCGTATAGCGTATTGGCTCCCGAGGCGTTGATCACGGCCAGTCGAGGGACTCGATCAATGAGCCCTAGTTCCTTGAGCTCCATGAACGCCTTGCCGAACGCGCTGGAGTTGCCGAGATTGCCGCCGGGGACGACGATCCAGTCGGGGACTTCCCAACGAAGGCCTTCGAGAACTCGGAACATCACGCTTTTCTGCCCCTCGAGCCGGAAGGGGTTCACGCTGTTGACCAGGTAAATGCCGAGCTTCTCCGTAACCTGAACGACACGCTGCATGGCGTCGTCAAAATCTCCGGCAATCTGGACTGTCAGGGCTCCGTAGTCGAGCGCCTGGGACAGCTTGCCGTAAGAGATCTTTCCCGAGCCGATGAAGATGATCGCCTTCATCAGCTGAGTGACCGAGGCGTACATTGCCAGCGATGCACTGGTGTTTCCCGTCGATGCACAGGCCGCTCGCTTTGCTCCGATCGAACGGGCGTGTGTGAAGGCGGCCGTCATACCATTGTCTTTGAAACTGCCGGAGGGGTTCAGGCCTTCGTATTGCAGGTGCAGGTCACCGGAAGTCAGGCCGACATACTTTGCCACGGCCAGCGAATGTTGAAGCAGTGTTTGCCCTTCGCCCACGGTGACAATCTGTTCCGCTTGGGCAAACGGCATCAATGAGTGGAATCGCCACACGCCGCTGAGAGCCAGTGGATCGTATCGACGGCTCCACAATTCTTCAAAATCGGAGAGACTCTTGGGCGGGGTGGCTCGGTCCCAGTCATACACAACATCGAGCAGGCTGCCGCATTTTCCGCAGGCAATTCGTACCTCATCGACGCCGTAGGTCGTGGCGCATTGGGGATTAATGCAACGTTGAAACGCGACATCCACTTTGGTCGAGACATTCACGCGAGCGTCGCCCCTCGAGGCTGAAGAACAAATGGGCGTGACTTGCTGTGCAAGCAGCGCAGAAATTCCAGTCTAGGTAAGCTTTTTCTGCCGTTCAAGGTAGCAGGTTAGGAAGATCGGCATACCGGCTTCTGCCGCCATTGGTCCCCGCCATTTGACACCCAGATTGAGGGCATCTAGAATAACGGGTCTGGTCATTTCCAGAAGTGGGCACACCGTGAGAAGTCATTTCAGCATTGAGGATCGCGATGAAAAAGACGGAGATGAAACCGTATAAGGAAATGCTTATTCAGCTACGAGCCCGTTTGCGCGGAGATGTTTCCGCAATGGCAGATGCGGCCTTGAATAAGACCCGGTCGGAAGCCAACGGCGATCTTTCGAGCATGCCGATTCACATGGCGGACATCGGCAGTGATAACTTCGAGCAGGAGTTCACGCTCAGCCTGATGGAGACCGAGGAAGGCACCCTGGAAGCGATCGAAGCCTCTTTGGAGCGGATCGAAGATAAGACGTACGGTACCTGCGAAGAGTGCCAGAAGCCGATCAAGAAGACGCGTCTCAAAGCGATTCCGTACACCCCGCTCTGCATCAGCTGCGCTAGCCTGCGTGAGCAAGGTTAAGTCCGCGGATAGAGATAAGCACGAGCTTCGCGGACGGAGTCGGGAAGGTCAGCCATGAAGGCGATCCCGAAGAGCCGATATCTACTCTTCTGCGTCATTGCAGTTGTCGGGACCTTCGTCGATTTAGCGACCAAGACTTGGATCTTTGATCGCCAGTGGCCTGACCGGCGTGTTTGGCCGTTTGCTCATTACGTCTCCCCGGACGGGCTGCCCTTAACTCCTGCTGAGATTGCCAAAATTCGGCAGGCAGAGCCTGTTTTCAGCGCAGGCGATTTTGAGCTCGCCTGGGAGATCAGCTACAACGAAGGAGCTCTGTTTGGTGTCGGCCAGGGGCTGGTGTGGCTGTTTGCTGGTCTGTCGGTGCTGGCGTTTCTGGGCGTCGTCTACTGGCTCTTCTGGCTGGGCGAGGCCCGCAGTCTTTGGCTCTGCATTGCCTTGGCCGGGGTAACGGCAGGCATCTTTGGCAACCTTTACGATCGCCTTGCCCTGCATGGGCTTGAGTGGCCTGAGGGGACCGGTGCCGCGGCGTGTCTCGGCCGAGAAGGGGAACCGATGTACGCTGTGCGGGACTGGATTCGGGTCCGTTACGGCGACAAGCCTTGGCCCAGTATCTACGGCATCAATCATTGGCCCAACTTCAACATTGCCGATGCTCTGCTGGTCTGCGGAGCGATCATGATTGCCATCGAAGGGGTTCGCGACCATCGCCGGCGATCGAAGGAGTCGGACGCGACAGGCGAAGAGACGGCGGCAGCCGGTTAATCTTGCCTCCGGCGGCAGTTGGTTTGTCCGCTCGGGAGGTTGGCTCGCTCCCTATAGGCCTGTTGGTATCTCCTGGTCGCAGTCGGCAATCAGCCCGCTCCGTGGGTCGTCGCGGGCCAGATTCGTCCTTGCCGCTAAATAACCCATATTTTGCGACCGGTTTTCTTGACATACGCATTGGCCACACCGAATAATGGGGGGTAGGGCGAGTGAGGGGGACGCTCGCTCGCCGCACAGAAAAATGGATCAGGAACATTGGAATGGGCTCCGCAACGGCTGGGCCATGGAAGATCAGGCATAGAAATTGAAGGGGGCAGCACTCGCAGTAGCGTAGGAAAATTCAACGGCAGATTTGCAACAGAAGAGCATCCGTTATCAGCGGTTCGGTTTATGAATCCTTGGGAGCCAAGACTGTTGTTGGCAGTCGCAGGTCATCTGGCAAATCGTCATGAAAATCTCTCGCACAGTAGCTTACGCGCTACAGGCCACCTTGCTTCTAGCTGAATCTGGAAGTGATCTTCCCGTTCCTTGTAGCCGACTCTCTGAGTCGGGAAATATGCCGGAACGATTTCTGCTGCAGATTCTTCGGAATCTGGTAACTCACGACGTGCTCGATTCTACTCGTGGTGTCGATGGTGGTTACCGGCTTCGACGTCCTCCCAGCGAAATCTCCGTGCTCGATGTTATCGAGGCGATCGAAGGTCCGCTCAATCCCAAGTTGCCATCCGGCGACGGGTTGTCGGATGCCTCGCGAGCAAGAATGGAGATCGCGCTGACCGACTTGGCGGCCGCTTCTAGGGCTCAATTGGACGCCGTCAAGATTGCCGATCTCTTGGATGTTGCTTGACGTCGATCAGCGGTCGTGGGAATTTCGGCCGTCTATTTTCACGCTCTGCCGGTGCCGGATTGCCAGCGCATGATTCGCTTTGCACAATACGGGTGCAGCTAGCGGTCGACTGGTCGTGGCATCTTCTGCCTTAGGCTGAGAGCCGTGCAGATCCATTTTGTTTCGTTCGATTTTTCTCTCGAAAGGCTTCTGGTGTCCCACGAATCCGATCCACTTCTGGCTCGACTGGAGCTGGCCCGGCAGATTGCGGCGGACGCCGGACGCATCACGCTGAAGTATTTTCGAGATCCGCAATTGGCGGTTGATCGCAAAGCGGACGCGAGCCCCGTCACGGTTGCCGATCGCGAATCGGAACAATTCATGCGTGCGGAGATTGCCAAGCATTTCCCGGACGATGGCATCGTTGGGGAAGAGTTTGGCCAGCAGGAGGGCAGTTCCGAGTACCGTTGGGTGCTCGATCCGATCGATGGAACCAAGTCGTTCATCAGCGGCGTTCCGCTCTACGGTTGCCTGGTCGGTCTTTCGCGTGGGGGGGACGAAGCGGTAGCCGGCGTCATTGAAATTCCGGCCCTCGGTGAATGCGTCTTCGCGGCCGTTGGCCATGGAGCCTGGACCCAGCTCGATGGCCAGGAGCCGGAGCCGGCCCGCGTTTCTGCTCGAAATCAGCTCTCAGAGGGCCTGTTTTGTACCAGTGAGGTTCCGACATTCGCCGAGAGGAGCGACGGAGACGGTGCCGCGGCGTATGATCGATTGCAGGCAGCCGCTGGCTTAACTCGCACCTGGGGCGACTGCTACGGGTATCTGCTGCTGGCCACCGGCCGGGCAGACGTGATGGTCGACCCGATTCTCAACATCTGGGACGCCTGTGCCGTGAAGCCGGTTGTCGAGGAAGCAGGCGGCAAATTCACTGACTGGAAGGGGAATTCGACCATTTTGGGTCAGGAGGGGGTCGCCACGAATGGTCCCCTGCATGACGAGGTCTTGGCCCATCTGGCCGGAAAGTAGGCCCGCAGCACCGGATTTGCTTGCCACGCAGTAGACGCAGGCGGCCAATTTTCTCACAGATCCGCTGTCAGCAGGCCGACAATCCTCTGGTGGCGAATGGATGCCCCTGGTTGCGGCTGGCTCTGTAGTTTCTCCTGGGTTGGTGCCCTGCATCCCTCTTGTCGCGGGCTGGGAACCGATTATATTACAGAGCTTGGATTTACGTAGCGGATCTGTATTGGGAGTCGGCGAAAATGGCGCGGACCTGTGAAGTTTGTGGAAAAGGCCCTCAGATGGGCAATTCGGTCGAGACTCGCGGTAAAGCGAAGTACCTCGGCGGTGTCGGTACGAAGATTACCGGTATTACGCGGCGTCAGTTCAAGCCGAACTTGCAGAAAGTTCGCGTTACTTTGAGCAACGGCACGAACAAGTCGATGCGAGTGTGCACGCAGTGCATCCGTAGCGGAGCGGTCACCAAACGCGTTAAGGTGGCTCCCTTCCGTCTTCCCAAGACCGATAACAAAGCGGCAGCCAAGTAGGGCATAAGTGGCGCTGCTTCGGAGCGTTTTACTCGCCCGCTGTCGCCTGATGCCTATCATGGGGCCCGACCGGAAAATCTGATGTCGCTTACGTCAGCCGAGGTCGAAAAAGTCTCGCTTCTTGCCAGACTAATGCTGTCTTCCGAGGAAATCGATTCGATGACCTCGCAGTTAGGGAAGATCGTCGACTACGTCGACCAGCTCTCTTCGCTCAATACGGATGATGTTGAACCGCTTGCCCATGCCGTCGAGTTGGTCAATGTCTTAGCGGATGATGAGGTCCGTCCCAGCCTGCCTCGTGATGAGGCTCTCTCACAGGCTCCGAATCGTGACGACGAGTCGTACCTCGTGCCGCCGGTTTTGGGCGACTAATTTCGTATGATCGACTCTTTGTCCTCGCTCTGTTCTCCCGCGTTCCAACATCTGCCGCTAAGTTTCATGAATCGGCACTAAGTTCGGGCGGAAAACCAAACATCCATGTCGCTCATTTCCAAAACCGCCGCCGAGTTGCTGACGCTGTTGAAGGCCGGAGATGTTTCGGCCGCCGACGTCACCGATGCCTATCTCGATCAGATTGCCCAGCACGACGGTGAAGTGCAGGCATTCATTCATGTCGATCCCGAAGCAGCCCGAGCGCAAGCGGCCGACATCGACAAGCGACGTCAGGCGGGCCAAGAGGTTGGCCCACTGGCCGGACTGCCGGTGGCTATCAAGGATTTGCTCTGCACTAAGGGCGTGCCGACGACCTGTGCCTCGAAGATGCTGGAAAACTATCGCCCGCCTTACGACGCAACCGTGGTGGCTCGGCTCAAGGCGGCCGGCGCGGTCCTGATCGGTCGCACCAACATGGACGAATTCGCCATGGGCGGTTCGTGCGAAAACTCGGCCTACCAGACTACGACGAATCCTTGGGATACCACGCGAATCCCAGGTGGATCGAGCGGCGGTGCGGCTGCCTGCGTGGCCGCCTCGATGGCTCCACTTTCGATCGGCAGTGACACCGGCGGGTCGATTCGCCAACCAGCCGCCCTGTGTGGCGTGACTGGTCTCAAGCCGACCTACGGTCGGGTTAGCCGTTACGGACTGATTGCGTTTGCCAGCAGCCTCGATCAGATCGGTCCCCTGGCGGCCTCCGTCGAGGACGTCGCCCTGGGGATGGATGTGATTGCCGGACACGACGAAGCGGATTCTACGTCGATCAATGCTCCGGTGCCTCGCTATTCGGATACCGTATCGCAGCCGCTCGAAGGTTTGACCGTTGGGCTCGTGACCGACTACTTCGAAAATCAACTCGATACTGACGTTGAAGCGGCGGTTCGCGAAGCGGTCAAAGTCTATGAGTCGCTCGGTGCCAAGGTCGTCGAGGTTTCGCTCCCGCACAGCAGCTACGGAATCGCCACCTACTACGTCATCGCCCCGAGCGAGGCGTCGAGTAACCTGGCCCGCTACGATGGTGCTCACTACGGGCATCGCACCGACGAGAAGGCCATGTATGCCGAACTGGCCGCTGAGCGAGCCGGGGCATCGGAAGAGCAGCTTGAAAAGCTCGACGGTCCGCTCGTTCGCATGTACCGCAAGTCGCGGAGCGAAGGATTTGGCGACGAGGTCAAACGTCGCATCATGCTAGGCACGTACGCTCTCAGCTCCGGCTATTACGACGCCTATTACCTCAAGGCTCTCAAGGTGCGGCGTCTGATCGTCGACGACTACTCGGCCGCATTCAAGAAGGCCGACGTCCTGTTGGGCCCGGTCACGGCGTCACCGGCGGTACCTTTGGGACACTACAAGGACGACCCGCTCGGCATGTATCTGACCGACCTGTTCACCGTGGGCGCGAATCTGGCAGGCATTGCCGGTATTTCGGTTCCCTGTGGTCTGAGTGCCGACGGTCTTCCGATTGGGCTGCACCTTCAGGCTCCGCCGCTTGAAGAAGAACGATTGCTTCGCGCCGCACATATGTTCCAAACCGCGACCGACTGGCACCAGAAGCGGCCAGAGTTGTCCGCGACTTAAACGCACCGATCCCTCCGAACTCAATCGACCGTACGATGACATCGCAGCCCTGCAAAATGGTGATCGGCCTCGAGGTGCATGTTCAGCTCGACACGAAGAGCAAGCTCTTCTGTCGCTGCAGCACGAAGTTCGGTTCGCCGCCCAACACACAGACGTGTCCGGTCTGCACGGGTACTCCAGGCGCACTGCCGGTGCTCAATCGCGAGGCGTATGCCCTGTCCATGAAGGTCGCTCTCGCCCTCAACTGTGAGATTCCAAAGTTCACCAAGTGGGATCGCAAGCAGTACTACTATCCGGATCTTCCCAAGGGCTACCAGATCAGCCAGTTCGATCTGCCGATGTCGCAGAACGGCCACCTGGCGATCAGCGATTCCAAGGACGCCTTCGAACCGAAGAAGGTCGGCATCACGCGGGCTCACTTGGAGGAAGACGCCGGAAAAAGCGTGCACGACGAACAAGCGGGCGTGGCCGATAGCCAGATCGATCTGAATCGCTGTGGTACGCCGCTGTTGGAAATCGTTAGCGAACCGGACATGTTCTCGCCGCTCGAGGCGAAGGCCTACCTGAACGAGCTCAAACTGCTGCTCACCTATCTGGGCGTGTCGGATTGCAACATGCAAGAAGGCAGCCTGCGGGTTGATGCGAATGTGAACCTACACATTCCCGATGAGAACGCCGCCGACGGTAGGCCGATCGCCACGCCGATCGTCGAGATCAAGAACATGAACAGCTTCCGGGCCGTCGAACGAGCCTTGGCGTACGAGGCCGATCGGCAGTGGGAAGTATGGCAGGAGACCGGTCAGAAGATCGGCGACGTGCCTAAGCAGACCCGCGGCTGGGACGATTCGGCCCAAGTCACGCGTGGTCAGCGAAGTAAGGAAGAGTCGAGCGACTATCGTTACTTCCCGGATCCTGATCTGGTTCCCGTGGTCGTCACCGACGCGGAGATTGAGGAGGTTCGCGGTCAACTTGGCGAACTCCCGGCAGCCCTTCGCACTCGACTGGAAGAAACTTTTGGCATCACGCCCTACGACAGCGACGTGTTGGTCAATCAGGGGCGAGCGCTCGTCGACTACTACATCGAACTCGCTGAGACTTCCGGCGAAGGGAAGCTGGCCAGTAATTGGGTGCAGCAAGACGTGCTGCGTTACCTCAACGAGCAAGAGATCGAGATCGACGCCTTTACGGTTCGCCCGCCAGCCTTGGCGGAACTGCTTGCCAAAGTGAAGGGCGGGCAGCTCGACACCAGCCGTGGCAGGGAAGTGCTGGCCGAAATGATCGCAACCGAAAGTTCCGTCGCAGACGCGATGACGAAGCTTGGTATCGCCGAGGTCGATGATTCCGAATTGGTCGACCTCTGCAAGCAGCTGATCGCCGACAACCCCAAGATTGTGGCCGACATTCAGTCGGGCAATCAAAAGGCGGCTGGAGCGCTCATCGGCCAGGCGAAAAAGCAGAACCCGAACGTGAATCCGTCACGGGTTCGCGAGCTCTGTATCGAACTCGCCTCGCAAGCGTAGTTGCGGACGTGGTACTGTCGGGCATTTCTAGGGCCGGCTTGTTTGTTCTCTCCGGCTCTCCACGTTTACGGATGGCTGGCGATTTATTTTCTTCGCTAGGCTGCTTACCTCAGGTGCGCTAGAATGAGGGGATGCCTGGCGCGATCATTACATTAACGACCGACTTCGGCGTTGGCAGTCCTTACGTGGCGGCCATGAAAGGAGTGATTCTTTCGATCAACCCTGACGCCACGCTGATTGATGTCACGCACGATGTTCCGCCCCAGGATATTCGGGCCGGGGCGATCGCCATTGCCGAGACAACCGTTCGTTTTCCAGAGAATTCGATCCATGTGGCCGTGATCGATCCCGGGGTGGGGACTAAACGAGAGATCGTTTACGCGGCATTCGGCCAGCGGCACTACATCGCTCCCGACAACGGATTGTTCACCGCCTTGGCCCGCCAGAGGGCTCCCGATAGAATAATTGCCGTTACGAACCGGGAGTTCTGGTTGCCAGAAGTTTCTTCGACCTTTCACGGTCGGGACATTATGGCACCCGTGGCGGCTCGCCTGAGTCTAGGCGTTCCTCCGGAAAGTCTCGGTTCGCCGCGTGATGATTTACAGTCCATCGATTGGCCGGAGGTCCGGATCGTGCCCGGGAAGATTGAAGGATCGATCACCTCGATCGACTCGTTCGGTAACTTAATTAGCGATATTACCGATGAGATGCTGGCCGATACGCCAATCGACGAGGGCGTTGTGATCACGTGTGACGAGCACGAGACGCAGGGTATCTTCAAGACGTACGGCGATCAGCCTGAGATGACGCTGATGGCCCTGGTCGGCTCCAGCGGCAATCTGGAACTGGCGATCGTCGGTGACAGTGCCAAGATCATGCTTGGTGTTACGGTCGGCACGCCGATCGTCGTGAAGTGGTAGCCTAGAAGAGTCTCGGCCCACGTTCGTTGTATTCGGTTTCGTCTCTCGGCGGATCGCGGTTCGCACGGCCACCTTGGCCCTTTCATTCTTGAACGATTGCTTGTCATGTCTTCGTCTGTCTCTCCTGCAACGTCAGCCCATCCCGCTAGCGAACAACTCAAACGGTGGGATCGCGAAATCGTCTGGCATGGCTTCACGCAGATGGCTGAGTACGAACCTTTGGTCATCGATCGGGCCGAAGGCTGTACCCTGATCGATGTCGACGGTCGTCGACTGATCGACGGCGTCAGCAGCCTGTGGTGCAACGTGCATGGTCACCGGCATCCTAAGATCGACAACGCCATTCGCGGACAGCTCGACAAGATCGCCCATTGCACGTCGCTCGGTTCGTCCAACTCGACCACCGTTGAACTTTCGAAGCGACTCGTCGATATCACGCCGGAGGGGCTCTCGCACGTCTTCTACGCCGGCGACGGTGCCAGTGGCGTTGAAGTGGCGCTGAAGATGGCTTTCCAGTACTGGCAGCAGTGCGACACGCCACGGCCGACGAAAAAGAAGTTCATCGCCTTGGGCCAAGCGTATCACGGCGACACCATCGGCAGCGTCAGTCTCGGTGGGATCGATCTATTTCATTCGCTGTTTGGTCCGCTGCTATTCCATGTGGAACGCGTGCCGGCACCCGATACATATCGTCTCCCCGAGGGCGTGTCCCAAGAGGACGCCTGCGACTACTACATCGGCCAGCTGGAAGAACTGCTCGCCCGTGAGCACGAGCAGATCGCGGCCATGGTTGTGGAGCCGTTGGTGCAGGGCGCCGCGGGCATGATCATGCAGCCGCCAGGCTACCTGCGCCGCGTGCGTGAGCTGACCGAACGATATGACGTGCTGCTGGTTGTCGACGAAGTCGCGACCGGCTTTGGGCGCACGGGCACCATGTTCGCTTGTGAGCAAGAAGGTGTCGCGCCCGACCTGCTCTGTGTTGCCAAAGGGCTGACCGGTGGTTATCTCGCCATGTCGGCGACCTTGGCCAACGATCGGGTCTACAACGCGTTTCTCGGCGAGTATGCCGATCTGCGAAGCTTCTTTCATGGCCACACCTATGGAGGCAACCCGCTGGCCGCGGCTGCCGCGATCGCGACGCTCGATGTCTTTGAGGAAGAGCACACCATTGCGGGCCTCTCGGCAAAAATTGGGCGAATCGAACAACACTTGGAGCGAATTGCCAGGTTGCCGCATGTTGGCAGTGTTCGACAGCGAGGTATGATGGTCGGCATCGAACTCGTTCAAAATTGCGAGACGAAAGAACCGTTCGACTGGCAAGAGCGTCGTGGTGCCCGAGCCTGTCAGCATGCCACTGAGAACGGCGTCTGGCTGCGACCGCTCGGCAATGTGGTGGTTGTGATGCCGCCGTTGGCGATTTCGCTCAATGAGATTGATCAGATCATGACGGCCGCAGAAAACGGTATCGTGGCCGCCACCACCGACTGACGCGGCAACTGAGAATCAAGAAAGACAAAGCTCGTCGCCAACCACCAAGGTATCTATGTCTGCTAAGCTGCGATTTCTCCTGATGCAAATTCGCGTGCCAGACGACCCCATGCGCGAGCAGGAGATCGGTTGTTTCGCGAGGGCGCTGCAGTGCGAGTCGGAGCAAATCACCCCTTGGGACGTTCTGGAGTCGCTCCCTGGCGAGGCCAAGCTGGCCGCGCACGATATGGTGTTGATCGGCGGCAGCGGTGACTATTCCGCTACCAGTGACGAGGCTTGGATCGAGCCAATCCTCGACGAGATGCGCATTCTGCATCAACAGTCGAAGCCCACATTCGCGTCCTGTTGGGGATTTCAGGCAATGGCCCGCGCCATGGGTGGTTCGGTTGTTCACGATCTAGCCCGTGGCGAGTTGGGGACGCTTCGCCTTACGCTTTCGGACGCGGGACATGACGATCCGGTTTTCTCGCCGCTGGGGGTGAACTTCGATGCCCAGATGGGGCATACCGATCGAGTTGATCGTCTGCCGGCGGATGCCGTGTTGTTGGCATCGACCGAGAAGGTCGAGAATCAGGCGTACCGCTTCCAGGGCAAGCCGATCTACTGCACACAGTTCCATCCGGAGCTGAATCGAGAGAATCTGATTGGCCGACTTGTGCAGTACCCTGAGTACGTCGACCGCATCGCCGGCATTACGTTTGAGCAGTTTCGTGATACGGTGCACGATACGCCCGAGACCGAGCGATTACTGCGACGCTTCATTGAAGAGGTCTTTGGGTAACGCGTGTCGGATTTCCCGGCCATGAAATCGCCGCAGCTGGCGATACAAGAGGAAATCGGGATTCGCTATTCAGCGCTCGATCGCGATCCCTTGGGCGAACCGCCGATGAGGATGCCGTGTGTTAATGGCCGTGCGGCGGTGGCAAAGCCCTGTTCGAACAGGCGTTTCTTCATCTCTCGGAACATGGCGAAGCTGTCAGGGTAAACCCACAGTGTCACGGTCGTTCGTTCCCGGTCGAGGCTGGCAATTCGTTGTTGGAACTGGCTGGCCGGTTGCATGGCCTGTTCCAGCGTTTCGCCAAGTTGGCCACCGGTGGGAACGAGTTCGAATCGTTTGAGCTGCACGACATAGCCGGTTCGCCCCATTTCGATTCGTTTTTCGACAGGGATTTCAACCTTCTCCATCGTGTAACGCATGCGGAATCCGTCGATGGGGCCGGCCGTTTCGGTGACCTCGGTAAGTTCGTTGTCGAGCTTCCAGAGTCGCGCCCGTCCTGCTGCCTTGAGTTCGCCGACAAGTTCATCAATCGGCACGTAGGTAACGCGGTTTTTGAGTAGCCGGAAGTGAATTTCCTTGCCGTAGACCGTCTTGCCGATTGGCGTGGGGTAGTTTTCTAGCTTGACGACATTCTTCGGTGCTTCGAGTGCTGCTGAGAGCGACTCGCGAATCCGCTCCAACTGAGCTTGTTCGGTCGTGAGTTGATTCTGGAGGTCGAATTCGACTTGCTGGTTGCCGTCGAGCGATTCGCGTTGTTCCGCGATTTCGTCTTCCTTGGCGGCGATCCAGGTGGCCATGAGATCTCTCTCGGCACGTCTTGCCTTGAGCTCGTGGTCGAGATGCTTGATTGCATTATCGAGCTGGTAGACTTCCGACTCCTTCGACTTCGCTTCTTGTCGAGCGGCTGCAACGGCGTCCAGCTGTTCTTGGTCGGCGGTGATCGAAAGCGACGGCAGTTGCTTGGCACTTGCCGTTACGACAACAACGAGAATAACCAGGATGCCGACAATATTCGCCACGATGTCCAAGAAGGAATCATGATCCGGGCTTTCATCATTCTGAGAAGTCGTGCGGCGTCGCATAGTTGGTTAGTCGTTGATTGGCCTTATGGGCGTTGTTGTCCCTTGTCTGTCGTCCGCACTAACGTGGATGTTGTGCGGCGGGCGTGGCAAGTTCCAGTCCGCTGTTCTTCAGCAGGACCTCCAAGTCGCGGGCACGCTGTTCGCCACCGGGGTAAACCTGCAAATGGATTTCTGGCCGCCAGTACATTCCGCGTCCGGCGCTACCCCAGCCTTTCATTTCCTCCCACACCTGGGAGACGAACTCTTCAACTCCGTCCTTAGTCGAACCTTGCATCATCACGGTGGTTGGCACTCCAGACGGATCTTGCGGCAGGATAATGAGCCGGTCGCCCGCGACTTGAACGCCCATGGTGCGGGTGAAGGGAATGAGGCCCTTGCTGGCACCAGGAGAAGCCCAGTTCTTGCCGCGTGATTCGGCAATGCTTTCGGCCGCGGCACTCGCGCCGCCTGCCACGCCGCTGGTGCCGGTCGGCCCGTCCGCCGCTTGGCCAGCCGTTTGGCTCATCGGCTGCGAAGTACTTTCGCCATTGGCGCTCTCGCTTGATTCGCGAGATGAGCCATCCGGGTTCGAGCGATTCCAAGATTTTCTTTGGTGATCTCCGAAGATATCGTGTCCGCCGTCCTCTTCGCCCTCTCCGTTTTGTCCGTAGGAGCCGCCGGCTTGGGCGTAATCACCTTCTGAATTTGACCCGGAGCGACCGGAACCGGAACCGCTACCTTGACCGAGACCGCCGAACCCGCGCCCGGCTCGTCGGCGTCGGGCGGCCGCCACGGCCTCTTCAGCGGCCTGCGTCAAACGTGGATCGGTCGCCGGGTATTCGAGGTCCATATCGGTGCCGACCAGCTCGTAGCCGAAATCGGTCTCCCAGGACTTCATAGCCGCCCGCGCCGCGTAGTAGGCGTCGATTCCGTCGGGGCGGACTAACAGTAGGGGGTACGGGTCGCCCACGTTGTGGCCAGCAACGGCCATGCCGATCCAATGAGCGCTGGCGGCGCGGATCGCCGAGACCAAGGGATTGGCGGGTCCCAAAGGTGGTAGGAAATCGCGTTCTTCTAAGCGAATTCCGTCCGGTTGCAGGATGACCCCGTCGCTACGACACTCGATATAGATGGGGCGTCGCCGCGTCTGTTGGGCGCCTTCGTAAGGGATGATCGCGAAAGAGGCTTGCTTCTGGGCGCGTTTGTTGGCCTCTTCGAGCTGCTTTTCGGCGTCGGCCAGTTCTTGCCGAATTCGCTCGAGTTCGCGCTCAAGTTCATCAGCTCGAGCCGAGGTGCTGGGGTCGTCGCTGGCAAGTTTGGTTTGGGCTGCTTTGATCTCTTCCATGCGGGTTCTTAGCCTCCGCATGTGATCTTCGATATGTGCGAGCTGGGCCCGGCGATGTTCCAAGTCTTCCTTAGTGCGGGCCTTCATTTCGTCCCACTGTTCAGACCACATCTGGAAGTCTTCCAGCTGGCGTTGAGCGTTGGCACGTTCCTCTTCGCTGCGTTCGGCTCGTTCTTTCGAAGCCGTCGCTTGGGCGTGTTGTGACATCACGACCAACAGCACCAACAGCGCTCCCATCGTGCAGATCAGCACGGCGAGAAACGGGAAGAGCGAAATGCGATCGTCAGATTTTGGACGAGCGGAACGTCTCATGCAGCTTGTCCTGGCTCCATTTCACGACTGACATTAGGCGACGCTCCCAATTTAGTGCTGAATAGATTGATCGCCGCAGCCAGGCTCATCACCGTCTGTTCGAAGTTGTGGGACTCGGCCAGCGTTCCCAAGTTCTTGTTGAGCGCCTCTTCGAGTTTTAAAACACGACCAGTGGCGTCGACCGCTTGGAGCATGACGTTGCCTTGCTGCTGCAGTTCCAACTGCTGGGATCGCATTTGTTCCGTCGATTGCTCCAGGGCCGCGACGGCACTCGCCCATTGCTCGTTGTTCTGTGAGTTCTCCGCGGCGGCTCGTTCTTCGAGCTGCTTGGAATGGGCTTCGTAGCTACTTTGCAGAGCGCGGCTGAGTGAAGTTTCGAGTTGTCGTTCCGTGGTGACCGAGAGCGTGCTCCAACGCTGGTGCGCGGCGTCGATCGTCGCTTCCCAAAGTTCTGATTGCCGGCCAACGAGCTGCTCGGTTGCTTGAACAACCTGTTCGCACATGCGACGGAGCGCGAGCACTTGCGGATTGTCATGTGCCGGATCGGACAAGAAACGACCGAGTAGTTCGTCTTCCGCCTGGCGTTCCACATCGGCCAGCAGTTTGGCTTCGCGACGATTGACGAAGTGCATGGCGAAGATCAACACGATTGACAATGCCAACGCCAACGCGGTGGTGTCGAACGCGACGCTAAGACCCGAGATGACGGGATTGATGGCCGCCTCGAGGCCGACTTCGCCCACCTGCACGACCAGCTCGGCAACCGCTTTGGTCAAACCGATTACGGTACCAAGGAATCCGAGTAGCGGAATCGTGGAAGTAATGATCCGGACCAGCGAATAGCTGCGATGAGATTCGGCCTCTGCCGTGTCGGCGAGGTGGTGCAGTTGTTCCTCGTAGTCGTCAGCCGAACCTTTGCGCTGGATGTATTCCAGGATACCGCGTAGTCGCTTGCCTAGCAGGCTGGTTTGGACAGATCGTCGATGTTGGTCGAGCGTATGCAACAAGCCGGTCGCGGCTTCCGCGTTATCGGGGCGATCCGTAGGCGGACCAAGCAGCGGTTCACGCCCGGTTTTCGACTGACCAACGACTTGGAGGTACTTGAAGACCAAGGCCGCGATACCGACACAGAACATCGTCGTGGCGATGTACTCTACCGGATGACTGGCGAAGTATCGTGTGATTAGCGGATGCTGGATTTGGCCGGAACGTACCGCGGCGTAGAACAACGCCGAGGCAAGGCCGCCCCAGATGAGCGGTTGTTTCAAGATGGCAGAAGTGATCGAGTCGAGTGACTTCGTCGAGTTTGTTGACACGCGTATTTCCTTCCATGAATTCAACCGCCGACAGATGTGATGCCGGCGCGGCGACACTCTGCTCGCGATTATCTGGCATCGCGCATCGCAGGCGCAGACCTCCGGATCCTAACCGTTAAAGTCGGTATAACCGTTACAGTTTAATGAGCCGAATTGGCTGGTTTGTCCGTGGTTGCAGCCAAATGGCCGCTATCACAGGCAGCGATGCTGGCGAAAGCAGACGTGTTTCCCGAATGTCGCCTGTGAGAGTTCGCATCCGATGGTCTTGTGAGAGGAGCTCGGCGGCAAATTTTTCCTAATCGGCAAAGATTGCCAAAGTCTGGTTGGACCTGAGTCGATACTTGGTTGCACATCGCTGCTCGAAGTCAGGGCAGGGACAAGACACGCTCCGTCACCGAATCGGGCAGGATACGGGGTAAGTGACGGAGCGGGTTTTGTGCCTGCGGCCAGTGCGCAGAGCATCGCGATATTCCCAGGGGGGACCAGCAGCCTGGTGTGGCATTAGCGCCATACCAGGCTGTTTCTTTTTGAGCTGACGAAAATTTTTCGTGGAGCTAGCAGTGGCCTCTTCCCCCCATACCGGCGGGGTTTCTGTTTCGGCTGCTTAGTGCCATCCATGAGCCACTTGGCCTTGTCGAATGAGGGCCTCAGCGGTACACTTCCGCCCCATTTTCAAGGCGTTTTCGCGCTCGGGCTGACGCATATTTCGACCGCGTCGCTCTCCCTGAATATTCGATAAAACCGCTAGTTTCGGAGGCTGTAGGTCGCCTTGGCGTGCACCCGTAGTTGGTTTCTGCGCGTTGGTGAAATTGCGGAGTTAGGCAACAAAACGTCCAAAAATCCTTGATGGGAGATTTTCGGCTTTTAGAATAGATCTAGAGGCCCAGTCTCCTGTTCGCGTGCGAGTTAGGAGTCGCCCGTTATGAAGCAGCTGGCAATTGGTGTCCTCTTAGGTGTAGGTCTGGTGATGGTGGCCGGGTGGTCGCCGACGTTTTCCAGTCCGGTCTTTGCTCAGCAAGGATCCGCCCGTGAAGGCAATCCGGAGTTGATTGCCCTGTCTGCCCAGCTTGCCGACGGCAAGCAGCAGATCACGGTCATCGATCCTCGGCAGCGTGTGGTCAGCGTGTACCACATTAATCCGGCGAGCGGAGAGATTGGGTTGAAGAGCGTTCGCAATATCCACTGGGACCTACAGATGACGCAGTTTAACGCACAGGCGCCCTTACCTGAAGAAATTCGCAACGTGCTCACGCAGCGATAGCCACCTGGCATATGCCACCTGGCGAGGCTGCTAGATCTTGAGAGATCGAGTGCGTCGGTGGCAATCGTGACAGAGTGGAGTCGGAAGATGATGGCAAAGAAGTTTTTTGATCTTGAAGAGACGGCTGAGATGCTCGGTGTATCGACCGAGGAGCTCAACGAGATGCGTGCGCGGAATGAGATCCGCGGTTATCGCGACGGCCCGACTTGGAAGTTCAAATTTGAAGACGTCGATCGCGTGGCACAGATTCTTCGTGAGAAGAGTGCCTCGGAATCGGGCGTTGGTTCCGACGACGCACTGGGTGGGGACGTGCCCAGCGAAGAGGAAGGTAGCGTGCTGTTGAGCGAACGCGAGCTAGGCCCCGCAGCAGGCGGCTCGCCGAGTACGATCATCGGAGAAACGCCCAAACGGGGTGGCGACGAAGATGACCTTTCGCTTGCAGATAGTGACATCGGACTTGGTTCCGACGCACCCTCCGCCGGTTCTCCCGACGACGCAGTACAGCAAAGTGACGTTCGCCTGGCGGGCGGATCCGATGTGCTCGGCGGCGGGGAGCCTGCCTCGGAGCTGGGATTGCAGTTTGAAGAACTCGATTCGCTGGAACTCGACTTCGACGGTGCCACCGATAGCACGGCGCCGCCAGCTAAGAAGAATGAACCAGTGATTGCCGGAGACGACCTGAGCCTGGGCGGCGAGAGTGACCTTTCACTGGAAGTTGACGAAGACGCGACCGAGACCGAGGACTCGATCGACCTAGGTGGCGATGATGACCTGGTGCTCGGCGGCAGCTCGTCCGGTAGCGATGTAACGGTACGGCCCGGGGAAAGCGGCATCTCGCTTATGGACCCGTCCGACAGTGGCCTCTCGTTGGAAGAAGTGCCGTTGGAACTCGGTGGTTCATCGGTCGTGAGTAACGACTCGCTGATTCTCGACGATGAAGAAACGCTCACGCTTGGCGACGGAACCGACCCGAGTTCAATCTCGTCGGTATCGACGGATGCCCAACGGCCGTTTGATTTGACTGTCGAAGAAGAGCCGGAAGATGCTTCCGAAAGCGGCTCGCAGGTGATCGCCTTGGGAGAAGAAGAAGGCTTCGATCCCGAAGCGGCCACGATGATCGGGGGGGCGTTTGCCGCAGCTCCGGAGATGCTCGAGGCGGAAGCGGAAAGCGATCAACAAGACGAACTAGATCTGGGCGTGGCTCCGCAGCCGATGTCGGCTGGCTTTGTTTCGCCGGCGCTACCAGAGGCCCCTTACTCCATTTGGAATGTTCTGAGCCTAACGGTTTGCATTTTGATTCTTGGACTCTGCGGAATCATGATGTTCGACATGGTTCGTAACATCTGGAGTTGGGATCAGGCGTATCCGGTGAACAGTACGCTGATGACCGAGATCATCAATATTTTTTCAGGGAAGTAAATAACGGACCGACGGGGCCATCAACGATTGATTAAGGTGCTTCGGTCCACCAAGTGATATGTAATGGAATACGTTCGTTGGGCTTGTTGCTTGGGTAATGCCTAGGTGATGAGTCAAGCGATTCAGAAAATGCCGCGGGTTCGAAAGGAGTCGAATCATGACGCACGTACGCTTCTCATTGTTTGCACTAGCCGCTGTCGCATTGGTGACATCTAGTGGTTGTTTCTTGGTGCCGGGTTCTCGTCTGACGAAATGCCGCAATCGCTACTGCGAGTTGCAGACACAGAATCGGGCGATGAGCTCCGAGCTTGCCAATCTCGATTCACACAATCGAAAAATCGGTGACGAGTTGGCCCGCGCCGAAGAGCAGGTTGCCAACCTCGACACGCAACTTCGGGCCGCCGAAGATCGATTGGCCAATTACGAAAACGAACGTAGCCGATTTTATCGACGATTTGGCCGCGGTTCTGGCAAACTGCCCTCAGGACTTGGTGACCAGCTGGCCGCGCTTTCTGCAAAATACCCCAGTTTGCACTACGACGAGTCTTCTGGGATTAGCAAGCTCGACACCGACGTCCTCTTTAACGAAGGGGAGGCCGAGTTGGCGCCGGAAGCTCGCCGCATGTTGGCCGACTTCGCCACGATTTTGCGGTCTCCAGACGCGCGCGACTTGCGACTTATGGTGGCAGGCCATACTGACGATCGACGCATCGCCGGGGAGTCGACTCGTGACATCTATCCGAATAACTGGCATCTGAGTGCTGGTCGCGCCCTCACGGTTGCCGACTTCCTGCGTGCCCATGGCATCGACTCAAGCCGGATGGGAGTTGCCGGATTCGGTTCCCAGCAGCCGTTGATCGCCAATTCCACGCCCGGCAACCGCCAAAAGAACCGCCGCGTCGAGGTGTTTCTCGTGGCCCCAGATGTTCCCGTTGTCGGTTGGACGGAAACGCTCACGACAATCTATCGTTAACGGCTGCACTGATTCTTTGCTAATGTCAGCTGCAGGACGCCTGGGTTGGACGAAGGCGGCACGACCTCGTCGCCAGTAAATGCCACGAAGGCGGGGTCGTATGTCGCTATCGAGGGGGCTGTCGTGGTGCGGTTGCGCCGGCCGGTCCGGTTGTCACGGTGTGCCAAGGCGGCCCGTAACTCTTGGGGGCGGTTCGTTTTTCGCCCATTTCGCTCGCTCTACCCCCCGGCGCATCTTGCCGTATAATGGAGGGTGCACGCCGCGACGTGCTACTTCCCGCCGATGGCCCAGCGTCGGAGACGCGAAAAGCAGCGCTCACGGCCGTCTGAATCCCTCCTCGATACGATCTAAGAATCCAACCGACGACCTGGTGCCCGTTCTCAAGACGCCCGTTGCTTGAGGTGCCCGGCCGATGAGGTAACCCGATGTCGAACCGCCCGCGCCGTTCGCTTTTACTGATTCTTCTCGCCAGCTTTCTTTTGCCAGGCTGTGCCGAGGAAGAGATCTCCGAGTATCAAGTCGAGAAGGCCCTGCCGCCGTACCGACTGCTGGCCGCCATCTTTCCCGATACGGATCGAACCTGGTTCATTCGCATGGTTGGCCCCCGAGTAGAGATTGGTCGTAGCCGGGCGACGTTCGATCAATTCGTAGAATCCATTCGCCTCACAGGCAAAGTCGATGAACCCATCACATGGACGCGACCGTCGGCCTGGAAGAAGAACGACGACCTCAGCGTCGGCGGGATTCGTCGCTACGCGGCATTTCGGATTGGCTCTCAGGACGATGGGGTCGAAGTTGTCATAACGTCATTGCGTGGATCGGGCGGCTCCATCTTGGCCAACGTCAATCGCTATCGAGGTCAGCTAGGTCTCCAGCCCATCGGCAAGGTTGAGCTAAGTCAGACCGTTGAAAAACAGGACGTCAACGGTGTGGAAGTCACCCGCATTGACTTGCGTGGAGACAAGCCGACTTCCTCGATGCCGATGCCTCGACGCGCAACGCGTGCCTCTTCCGGTGGAAACCAGTCGAATCGTGCCCGCATGCGATTGATTTTCGATAAGAACTTGCCGGAAGGTTGGACAGAGAGACCGACCGGCCGGGAGTTTCACTATGCATTTGCAATCAAGCAGGGCGAGGATGTTGCGTCTTTCAGTATCACACCGCAGGTGATGGTGGCCCAAGAAGCGTATCAGATCATCAACAGCTGGCGACAGCAACTTGGCCTTCAGCCGCTCGGCAACGGGCAAACGCAAGACGGAGTCGAGTTTCGTAAATACGCTTCCCGCGATAGCTGGTATGCCCACATCGAAGAGCCCCAGGTTGGCGACCGTGAACGAAAGGCGATCGTAGGAGCGGTGCTGCCTCGACGGGGGCTCGTCTGGTCCTTTCGGTTGCACGGGCCAACCGATATCGTAGCCGCTCAGCGAGCGAACTTTGATGCCTTCATGGATACCGTCAGATTTCAGCCCGCCGTGGCGACATCGGAGGGCAGCGATGGCTGAAGCAACGGAAACGATGGAAAAGGATTCTTTTGGCCCGGCCAAGGACTTCAAATCGCCGCGTACCGCTGGGCCTGCGCAACCTAGTCCCAATCCAGTGAGACTGTTCTTCGAAGGCCTGGCCTCGTTGCGGCTCACGGTCATCATGCTCTTCTTGGGTGTGCTGCTGGTCTGGTTCGGCTCGCTTGCGCAAGTAAAGGGCGGAATCTGGCACATTATTTCGGACTACTTTCGCTCCTTCATCGTTTGGATCCCGCTCGACGTTTTGTCCAACGTATTGCCATTTAAATGGTTAGCCGGCGTCGAAACGAAGTTTCCGTATCCCGGCGGTTGGCTGATCGGTGCCATCCTGCTGGCCAACTTGTTGACGGCTCACGCCCTTCGATTTCGATTACGGTTTGGGATTCTGATGCTCCATTCCGGTCTCGTGGTGCTGTTGATCTCTGAATTTGTAACCGGGATGTACGCGGTCGAGATGAAGATGGAGATCGACGAGGGGAGTTCCGCCAGCTTCGCGTATGACGAGCGGACGCCTGAGCTGGTCGTGATCGACGTGACCGATCCCGAGCAGAATCGTGTGGTTGCCATTCCCGCGTCGAAAATCTACCCGGGAGCGCTGATTCAGGACGAGCAGCTGCCTTTCGATATTCAAGTCAATGAGTTTTTTGATAACTCCGCACTCGTTCGTCGCTCAGTGCCGTTGAATTCACTTGGGCAATTTGGCACGCTGCGCAGCTATAAGCTAGAAGAACGTCCGGTCGTTAGCGGTACCCAAATGAACGACATGGACTACCCAGGGGCCCTGCTGTCGCTCAAGAAGAAGGATAGCGATACAAAATTGGGAGACTTGCTGGTCTCCTGTCAGCTGGGCCTGCCGCGCTTCCGAGAATGGAATGTAATTCCGCAGAAAAAAACGGTCGGCGGCAAGGAGTACCATATTCACCTACGATTCAAGCGGTATTACAAGCCGTATCGGGTTCACCTGATTGACTTCAAGTTCGACCGATATCCTGGAACGACCACGGCCAAGAATTACTCGAGCTTGATTCGCATGATCGACTCTGCCAAGGACGTCGATCGCGAAGTTCTTATTCGGATGAATCATCCGCTGCGTTACGAGGGAGAGACTTTCTATCAATCCTCGTTCAAACCGAATGAAACCCGTACGGTGTTGGCGGTTGTACGTAATCCCGGTTGGCTGATGCCGTACATTTCCTGCACGATGGTTTCGATAGGACTGCTGGTTCACTTCTCGCAGAGTTTGGCCAGGTTCTTGCGACGGGAGTTGTCGAAATGAATTCCTTAGACAAGAAGATTCCCTGGATTGTCCTCCTCCTAACGCTCGTCGTGGTGGGTTATATGGCGACGAAGCGGACTCGTCTACATAACGAGTTCGATATGCATGCCTTTGGTGAACTGCCCGTGCAGAAGGGTGGCCGGGTCAAGCCGCTCGATACATTGGCCCGCAACTCGCTGTTCGCGATTTCTGAACGGACCACCTTCAAGGAAGAAGTGAAGGACGAGAATAAGCCAGGCAAGAAGAAAAAGAAGGTGCGGCCCGCGATTCTCTGGATGGCGGATGTGTTGTTCGACGAGCAAGCAGCTCGAAGTCGCAAGATTTTTCGGATCGTCAATGACGATGTGCTTAGTGCCCTCGGGCTCAAAGCGAACAAAGATTTTCGATATTCACTCGCTGAAATTGACAATGAGCGACTGAGTGCCGTGTTTGATTGGGCGGGGCGAGTGCGTGGGACGAAGCCGAAAGATCGTTCCTTAGCTGACCAGAAGGCCTTGGAGTTCGCTAGCAAGACTCAGATCTACGTCAACTTGAAGAAGTTGAATCGATTTCCCGAGGGAGTCGGCGATCTTACGCCTCGAGAATTGGTGCGCTGGCTGGAATTGACACAGGGCACGCTTGACGAAATGGAGCGGCAAGCATTGGCGGATCCTCGGTTTGATCCGATGCGTTTTATTCCGCGGCTGATTCCTCGCAGTACCACCGCCGAGGACTGGCCGAGTATTTCCGAGGCATCCTTAGCGGCCATACGGAATACCGCGAACGATGAGGGGCAGGCGGGACTTTCGGCAATGGCCCAGGGCCAGATAACGCCTCAGCAATTCGTCGATCAAGCGTTCGCGGCGTCAACCGATGGTGCTTGGTTGACGTCACTACGAATCATGCAGGACGCGTATAAGTCGGGGGACGCCACGACGTTCAACGCAGAAGTCGCCAAGTACCAAACGCGTGTCGATGAGACGGTACCCGGAGTAGGAGGACGCGCGGTGGTCGAGAGCATTATGAATCATATGCAGCCGTTCTACGTCTGTGCGGCGCTAACCGTGTTCGCCCTGTTACTTTGCGCCGGAAGCTGGTTTGGATGGCGGAAGCCGCTGCTCGACGCGGCGTTTGCAGTCGCGGTCGTTTCGGCCGGTCTGTATACCTTGGGCCTCGTAGGACGCATGTACCTCGACCAACGCCCGCTCGTGTTTGTGACCAATCTCTACTCGTCGGCAGTGTTCGTCGGTTGGACTGTGATGCTCGTTGGTCTGTTTTTGGAACGGATCTATCGAAACAGTATCGGGCTTACGGTCGCTTGTGTGGTTAGTTTTCTGTCACTGATCGTGGCACACTTCTTGGACGTTGCCGGAGAAGGCGACGACAATCTGGAGGTCTTGCAAGCGGTCCTCGATACCAACTTCTGGCTCGCCACGCACGTTACCACGGTTACCTTTGGTTACTCAGCAACCTTCCTGGCCGGATTCCTGGGGATAACTTATCTCGTGCTTGGGATCTGTACGCCGGTTCTTGATAATGAAATGTCCAAGACGCTGGGGCGAATGATCTATGGTGTCGTTTGCGGAGCAATGCTGCTCAGCTTTATCGGAACCGTCACCGGCGGAATTTGGGGAGATCAATCGTGGGGACGCTTCTGGGGCTGGGACACCAAAGAGAACGGTGCCCTGATGATCGTCATGTGGAACGCGCTCATTCTGCACGCCCGTTGGGGAGGCATGGTGCGTCCACGAGGAATTGCAATTCTCGCCGTTTGCGGTAATGCGCTCACCACATGGTCCTGGTTCGGAGTAAATCAGTTGGGCGTTGGACTGCACGCCTATGGCGGTTCGGCTCCTACGGAACAGTTATGGACCTGGATTTTCATCGGCAGTCAGTTGCTAATCGCCGTCGTGGCCGCGATCATCCCATTCAAGAGTTGGCTCAGCTATGAAGCCATGACGCAGGCTCGGCCAGCTCCCAAGGCAATGGACAAGTTCAAAGGCAAAATGCCTGCATCGACGTAATGAGCTGGCCAGGGGGCGAGGGCGAGGCGGACCGCTTGGACCGCTCAAGCTCGTGTTCGCAGCCGCTGCCAGTCGCTGGTGGCTTATCGCGTCACCTTCTTTTTGACTGATTTGTCTGTCGGTCCTTCTGACAGCGGTGGCAGGCGTTGCATCAACCAGCCGATCTGGGCGTTGACGGGAATCCAGGGGCTTTCCTCGTCGGCGAACATCGCCAGCACGTCACTATGACGAAGTCGACGAGACGCCTGTTCCGAGGCGTGTCGCAGGAGTACCTCGCGGCGATCGACCATCAAGGTCCCCGGCTTCGTGTCATTACAACATCCGGTTAGTAGCCAGCCCTGTTGGTCGCATTCGATGTCCGTTGCCAGTTGTTGGTAATTTACGGCTGGTCCGAGGGCTGCGAAGGAAGATTGCTGTTGCCTGCTCAGTAGCAAGTCGAGCTTTCGTAGCAATGCGGAGTCGATTTTGCCGGGCCCTGCGGTCAGTTTGCCGTTCAGTTCCTCGATCGCCGAATCGCGGAATTTGGCGGACGCGATTTCGAGACGGGCTCGGCCATCCATGGCGCCCAGTTGAGCCACGGCCGTGAGTCGCGAGAGATCGATGCCCGAGAGGGTGCCGGAAACCTCGCCTTCGTTCGACGTCGCGGAAACCGTGCAGCGAATCGTTCCGCTGAACTTGCAATTCGCGCCCAAGTGTTCGGTCGCCGGCATCCATCCCGAAAGAAGATGTAGTGGTATCGCTCGATTCCCGGTCAGCAAACGCCAGCGTTCTTGGCTACCGGACTTGTCATCTTGTCGGATGCACTGCAGGCGGATCGAATCGTTCGACTTAAGGTTCTGTTTCAGCTGTACCGTCAACTCACGACCGTCGGCGTGAGGACGCACCTGGCAGAGGATCTGGGCGAACGAAGACGATCGCTCCTTGCCAACGATCGTGACGTCGTTCACCACAACTCGCAGGTGCTCTACATCGCGAATTGGTTGTGGGAGGACAGCTTCTCGGAGAACTTGCCACACCGATGAGGATCCCGACTCCCGAATCTCGACACCCTCGATCGATACCAGGTGGCGGTCTCCGTCACGAACGAGTGTTCCCGAGGAGATCGAAGCTACCTGTTGTTCCGTGGTTGGGTTGGAAAACTGAATCGTTTTCAGCCGAACCAAACCAGGTTGCGGATGGGAAAGGTCGTCGATGGAAACGCGGAGCCCCGTTGCTTGGGCCCATTTGTTTTCGAGTTCCGTGGTGCGTCCCGGCAGGTTGATCCACACGCACCACAACGCAACGAGCAGTGTTGGTAGCACGCAAAGTGGGAAGAAGGCAGTGCGGCAGAGTCGCCGTTGTGTTCGTTCGTGTAGCGGAAACATCCTTGTTCCCAGGTCCGGAAGTTTTGGTGCAACGCGAGCGGCGACCGTACCGCAGTCGATGCGTGGATTCAATCGCGGCGATTGTTTCAGATGTGCCCCTGCGCGGCAAGGCAAACCGGTCGTAGCAAGGCAAAATAGCCGATCTAGGGCGAGGAAGTTGGACGCTGAAGCACTTCCTCGCCGCCAGTGCTAGCAGATGGAAAATTTGTGCTTCGAGCCCGCTGAGCGTGTCGAGAAGCTCAGCGAGAGGACGCCGCCTAGCTCCATTCGCCACATTGGCTCTGGTTGCGCAACCAATGATCGGCCAGAACAATGGCCACCATCGCTTCGGCCATCGGCACGAATCGGGGTAGCAGGCAGGGGTCGTGGCGGCCTTTGGTGCGAATCTCCGCCGGGGCGCCGGCCCGATCGATCGTCGGCTGGGGACGCGAAAGGCTGCTGGTCGGTTTGACTGCCGCACGCATCACAAGCGGCATTCCAGAGGTGATGCCGCCGAGCATGCCGCCATGGCGGTTCGTTCCGGTTCGCACCGGGGCGTCGGGCGTCATCGCCGGTACAAATAGATCGTTGTTTTCGCTGCCTCGCAGGCGGGCACAGGAGAAGCCGCTGCCGTACTCCACGCCAAGGACCGCCGGTAAACTAAATAGGCCTTTGGCTAGATCGGCCTTGATCTTGTCGAACACGGGTTCGCCTAAGCCGGCCGGAATTCCGCTAGCCACGATTTCGGCAACGCCCCCGATCGAGTCCTGGTCGGTGCGCATCGCCTCGATCAACTCAACCATTTTGGCCGCCGCCGCAGGATCGGGACAGCGGACGATGTTCGGTTCACCGTCGGGCAGCGTTTCGACCTGTTCGAAGGTGACTGCCGCCGGGTCGGCGATCTCGGCACAGACATCGCCGACCTGAATGACATAACCTTGAACGCGACCGCCGAAAGCTTGCTCAAGAACCTTCTTGGCGACAACGCCAGCTGCGACGCGAACGGTCGTTTCACGGGCACTGCTACGACCGCCACCACGGTAGTCGCGGAAACCGTATTTCGCATCGTAGGTGAAGTCGGCATGTCCCGGGCGGTAGAGGTCCTTAATATCGGAGTAGTCACGGCTCCGTTGATCGCGATTGCGAATCAGAATCGCCAGGCTGGTGCCGGTCGTGCGATCTTCAAACACGCCGGAAAGAATCTCCGCCTCGTCCGCCTCGTCACGCTGAGTGACGATTTTGCTTTGCCCCGGCCGCCGGCGATTCAGATCGACCATCAGGTCGTCGACGGTGAGAGAAATCCCTGGCGGAACCCCGTCAATAATGACGACGTTGCCCGGTCCGTGGCTTTCGCCAGCGGTGGTAATACGAAACGCTTGTCCGAAGGAGTTTCCTGCCATTTCCCTATTCTAACAGCGAGCGGGCATTTCGGCCTAGATCGACATTCCCGCAGAATGCGGTGGTGCCACAGACGCATCAAAAAATCGCACGACTCTAACGAAATCGTCCAACTGGCGTCGCACGTCTTTGGCCCTTGCTGCCGGCGGCCGACATTATTGACCGCAGCCAAGCTAAAACGTGACCACTGCTAGGGCCCCTTACCGCCAGGCAAATTCGAGCCCGGTGATCCGTTCGTACGCCTCGATGTACTTGGCGCGGGTGTTAACCACTACATCGTTCGGTAGGGCAGGGGGCTCGCTGTTCTTGTCCCAATCGGTTTGGAGTAACCAGTCGCGGACGAACTGCTTGTCGAACGACGGCTGTCCCTTGCCCGGCTCGTAGAGATCGGCCGGCCAGAAACGAGAGCTATCCGGCGTCATCACCTCGTCGATCAGGATCAATTCGTCGCCGAGCATGCCGAACTCGAATTTCGTATCGGCGATGATGATTCCCTTGGTACGCGCAAACTCGGCACCTTGCTTGTAGATGTCGAGGCTGCGTCGCCGCAGCTCTTCGGCGACATTCGATCCAACAATCTCGACCATTCGCTCAAACGAGATGTTTTCGTCGTGACCTTCTTCGGCTTTTGTGGCGGGCGTGAAGATCGGCTCCGCGAGCTGATCGCTTTCCGTCAGGCCTTCTGGCAGGGCGACACCGCAAACCGAAGACGACTGCTGGTATTCCTTCCAGCCGGAGCCGGAAAGATAACCACGCACCACGCACTCGATTGGCACGACGTCGCACTTGCGAACTAACATGCTGCGACCGGCGAGCGGTTCCAGATCGATGTCTGAGGGAAGATCCATCTCGTTGACATCGCAAGTGAGCAGGTGATTCGGCTCCTTCAAGCGATCGAACCAAAAGGCACTTTGTTGCGTGAGTACGCGGCCCTTGTCTGGGATTCCTGTCGGGAGTACCCAGTCGAACGCACTGATGCGATCGGTGCTGACTAACAGCAATTGCTCCCCGAGGTCATAGATGTCACGTACTTTTCCGCGACGAACTGGAAATTGAGAGAGCGAAGTCTCGAGAACGACCGAGCTTTCCATGGCGTTGTCCTTGTCCGTGTTCTCGGGCGACCTGTCTTGCGTCTTGCGATACGGGAATCCTGCGAGACGGGAATCCTGCGAGACGGGAATCCTGCGAGACGGGAATCCTGCGAGACGGGCTCGACCTCACTTCGTGCGAAGAATCGTGCCAATCTCGATTCCGCAGTATATCAGTTGCAACATTCGACTGGCTAGGATCCGCGTCTGACGAGGTCCCGGCCAGCCGCCTGACACGGCTCCGTTGAATGGCCTCTAAACGTCCGCTAAACTCAAGGTTTAGGAGCAAACGTCGCCTTCTTTCTCACGGGGTTCTCCGTGACGCGGTGCGGCACGCAATCCCCCGATGCTCGGTCGGCAAAGGGTTTGGTAGAGGAAGCAATACGTTCGTAGGTAGCCCCCATGGGATTGATCCGGTTTTTAGTTCCCGATCGTCAGCGTCTCCCGGCGACGGCGACCAAACGGGCCTACCTAACCGGCATGGATGAGGTCCCCTGGTCGTGCCATGTTATCGAAACGGACGAGGGGTTCAACGTTGTCCGTGCCGTCGATGACTCTGGCTGTTTCCACATCCCCTGGCAAGTCGAAGGCTACGGCGAGACGACGCTTTCCACCGCTACGCTGATGGAGCGGGAACGTCCCTATTTGCTCGAAGTCGAACTGGCTCGTGGAACGATCAATCGTGTCCGTAACCGGTTGGCGGAGTGGGCCGTTCATGACCTGCAGGTGCCCGAGGCGATGCAGGCGAAGCTGGGCGAGGCGATCGCCACTTTCTCACGTGCGGTCGTGGCGCAGAGCGATGCCGTAGAAGCCGGCCGCATTGCGCAGGAGGCGCTGGCTCAAATCTTACCGCTGACGACCGAGATTGCCCGCACGTTTGCCGACGCCATGATCAAGAATCGTCGCAAGACGACCCCGCAGCTGACGACACTGCTAGGGGCTGATATGGGCAATGCGGCGATGAGCGAACCGCTCGCGCGCGGTTTCTTGGATGCCTTCAATACCGCCGTTGTGCCGATGAGCTGGCACGACATCGAGGTTCGAGAAGGCGAAAAGGACTGGTCGCGAACCGACGCCCAGATCGACTGGTGCACGGCCAACGGCCTCAGAATCTGTGGTGGGCCGCTGCTCAAGTTCGATCGAGCTAGCGTGCCTGACTGGCTTTATCTGTGGGAAGGCGACGAGGAAACAATTTTCTCGTTAATGATTGAGAATGTGCGAGAGCGGGTGGCTCGCTATCGACAACGTGTCCACGTCTGGCAATGTGCCTCGCGGCTGATAACGGGAAGTCTGCTGGGTTTGAGTCAGGAGCAGCGGATGCGAATGACGATTCGCGCCGTCGAAGTGGCTCGCCAGATCGACGGGCAGACTCCCATGGTCGTGACGTTCGATCAGCCGTGGGGAGAACACGCCGCTCGCAACGAAATGGATTTGCCTTTGCATTTCGCCGATGCCCTGACTCGCTCCAACATGGGACTGGCCGGCATCGGATTGGAGATCAATCTCGCCTATCATCCGGGCGGAACATTGCACCGCAACGCTATGGAGTTCAGTCGGCAGCTTGATCGCTGGGCCGTGCTGGGACTACCGCTTATGGTGTCGCTGGCGGTTCCTAGTGGGACCACGGCGAACGCCGGTGTCCGACGTCCCGATGAGTTGTCGGCAGGCAGTTGGACCGCGGAGCGTCAGGCCGAGTGGACGCGGGATTTCCTGCCGATCATTCTGTCCAAGCCAAGCGTGCAGGCGGTGGTGTGGAACCAACTCCGCGACGATATCCCACACGACTTTGCCTGTGGGGGGCTCGTAGATGCCGCAGGAAATGTGAAGCCGGCGTTGGCCCAGCTCGCCGCGACGCGTGGCGAACTTCTCATGTAACCGGCAGCGACGAAGCGCTGCTCCCGTCGCCCTTGGTCGTCTCGCGGCCTCGGGAAATCTCAGGCTGCACGGGCGCCAAGAAGTGACTGGCTGACACTTTTATTCTTCACCAGCAGGTCACCGGCGTAGCGATGCACCAGGCGATAGTTGGGCAGCATCTGCATCAGCTTGCGGAAGTTGATTTGTCCTTGGTACATCTCTCGATTGCTGTACTCCGTATAGAAGTACCGAGTTCTGCCCAGCGTTTCGAGACCGCCGCGAATCAAGTCGACCTCGGCTCCTTGGGTGTCGGCCCAGATGAAGTCGATCGTTCGATCTGAGAGCCCCTGTTCGCGGCGCCACGAATCGAGCGATCGTGTGGCAACCGTGGTTGTCTTATCGAAGGAGCACCAGGGGAAACATTCCAAGTGCTTTTTCGGCGGGCGAATTGAGCCCGAATAGTCCCAGCCCTCAGGGAACTGCGACATGTCCCGGTCATCAGGGCCGCCGCCGCTGACATGGAATTCGACCTCACCATCGCGATCGGAGATGGCGATCGGGTGGAGCGTGACGTGATCGCTGCTCACCGTTTTTCGAAAACGATCGATGGCCCGTTGGTCCGGTTCGAAACAATGGATTTCCGCATCGGGAAACAGTTCCAAAAACCAGTTCGTATGTGTGCCATCATTGCAACCAATTTCAAGAATCAGCTGCGGGTAAGGCCCTAGTATCTCAACGAGTAGATCTCGGCTAATCTCGCCAGGCGTGATCTTGGGCAGACGCCTGATAACACGTTTGACCTCTCGGAGAAAGCTTTTCATTTTTGTTTCGTTTCGAAAAAGAAGGCCCTGTCTGGACTACCCAGACCCCGATTCGCCGAAGCATGGTTGTTCAGCGTGTGCTATCACATCAGGACATCGGTACGAATGTGTCAGAGCGGCAGGTGATCGGTTTCGACGAATCGCGATGAGACGGCGGCGCGCAGAGCCAATTCCCACCAGATCAAACGACGAAGGATCTAGTAGCGGGGATCCAGTAGGGTATCGACGCAGAAAACCTTGCGCTTGAACGAGGGCACGCAAAGTCAGGGGAAAGAGCGAGTGAAATCGCCTATTTCATGCGACCTACGCAGACCAGGCACATGTCGTCGCTCTGAGGATGACCGCTGACAAATTGTTCAACATCATCGAGCAAATGCTTGCCGAGTTCCACGGCATCGGGAACTTCGTCCGCAAAGTGCGTTTCCATTCGTTCGATGCCATATAGCTCACCGCTAGCATTCATTGCTTCGGAAAAGCCATCGGTGTAGAACGCCAGGTAGTCGCCCTTGCCGAGTGTGATGGTAAACGATTCGTAGGGGTAATCCGAAGCGACTCCCAGCGGCAAGCCTGCGTGTTCTTCACCAGGCATGTTGACTTCTTTGCCATGGCGGACCAAGGGTGGCAGATGACCGGCGTTCACGACTTGGACCTCGTCACATGTCGGATCGAGCACCGCCAGAACCAAGGTCACAAAACGATCTTCCCAACCGGGGCCACTAAAAGTGCGATTGAGTCGCTGAATGGCGGCCGCCGGATCGGGTTCACTCGCCAGGCAGTAACGGGATTCGGCCGTCAGCTTGGCCATCAGGAGTGCCGCTGCAACCCCCTTGCCTGAGACGTCCGCAAGCACGACGGCCAGGCGACCATCCGGTAGCGGAATGTAATCGTACGAGTCACCACCGACATGCTTGGCCGGCTCATAGAAATCGAAGAAGTGATAGCCCGGAAGCTCAGGCGGTTCCGACGGCAAGAGTCCTTGCTGTACCCGATGAGCCATTTCCAGATCGCGCTCGATCGCTTGCTGCCGGAGAACATCGTCGTGTAATTGCGCATTTTCAATGGCCATGCCAGCGGGGGCGGCAACACCGGCTAATACCGCCAGGTCGTCTTGCGTGAAGCGGCTCTTCTGATTCAGCGTGTCGATTTGGATCACGCCGAGCACCTTGCCTTCGCTGTCCATCAACGGCGCGCACATCATCGAACGGATCGAAAAGTCAGCGATGCTTTGACTCATTTGAAAGCGTTCGTCGCTGGCCGCGTCGGCCGAGAGGATCGCCTCGTGGCTCTCCATCACCTCGTTGACGATGGTGCGACTGATGCGAATCGTGTCGTCTTGATCCGGACGGCGAAACTTGACCGCCTTGGGAATCAAGGTTCCGTTGTCGTCGCTCTTGAGGACGATGAAACCGCGGTCGGCCTGAATGAAGATCTTGAACAGGCTGTCGAGCATCTTCGGCAACACTTCGTCGAGCGACAAAGTGCGGCTCAGGTCGCGGGTGATTTCTAGTACCGCCTGGAGTTTGACCTCAGGATTGGCCTCGAGCATGAGGTGCGAACCGTCGGTCGTCATCTCCAGCTTGGACATGACTCGCGAGCTGGCTTTGTCGTCGACCAGGACGGCTCGCGACGACTCATCCATTCCGAAGCCCCAACTCGGTCCGACAGGATCGGCACCCGAGGTAAAACGGAACGTCAGATCACAGATCTGAACGCTGTCGCCTTCGAGCAATCGGTGGCGGCTACTGATCGGTTGGTCGTTCACCAGTGTGCCGTTGCGGCTGCCGAGGTCCTCCACGAAGAACTGATCGCCATCATGGATCACCTTGGCGTGCTGCCGGCTGATGGCTCCATAATCGAGCTGGATCTGGCAGTCGGGGTGCCGTCCGAGGATCATCTCGTCTTCGACGAGTTCGTATTTCTCGTCGTCTGCCTCGGCATCGGTTCGGATCAGAATGGCCATCGATTTCCCTTGTGGACCTATCTGCGAAGAATTCGTTCGGGTTGGGCCAGTGATCCGGGCCCTCTGCGATTCTAAATCGTGGAAAGGGAGGGGGAAAGTACCACACGCGCGAAAGTCGCACTCTTCAGGGTCACGCGTGACTGGAATAATGACCGACTGGGATGCTCGTATGGGACCGGGATACTCTTGACGAGGATACTCTTGACGGGCAGGCGTGCGAGATTTACCCTACGTGATTCAGAGCTGGAACGATTTGTTACGCTCTCTTGAGTGGAATCGGCCCGTTGTAAGTGGAGTACAGGCCAGCTCTGGCTGACGGCAGCTGGATGAAATAGAAATACCAGCGACCGAACGTGATGGGGAATAGTGTAACGGCAGCACGAGTGACTCTGAATCACTTAGTCTAGGTTCAAATCCTAGTTCCCCAACTTCGAACAGCCCTCGCTTAGAGGGCTTTTTTTGTGCGCCGTTTTCTGTGGCCACGCACTTGCACAAAAAAGGGGCTCGCCACGTGTCGTTCGCAGCGAGCCCCTGGATTCTTCTTATTGACGAACTCTCGGCCGCAAGGGGCTTAAAGAGCCTGGTTTGGTTAGTCTCGCGACATGAACAGCTGCAGCACGTACCAGAACAGCAGGGCGACCGAGGCGAACAAGGCCAACGAGGCGGCGACATGCTGCCCGATGCGGTAGTGGTGCAAAACATTCGAGGTGTCGTAGAGGATGTATCCACACGCGAAGGCGATCATCGCCACCGTGAAGAACAGCCCGATTGAGAAACCGAAGATGAGCGCGGCGATGATGTAGGCCATCGCGGCAAATCCCAACAGGCCTAGAATTCCTCGCAGGAAGGAAAAGTCCTTACGCGTCAGGAACACGACGCAGGTCAGACCGGCGAATAATACCAGCGTCGTGAGGCCTGCTTGGGGAATGATTTGGTCATCGGGGAAAAAATTGTGAGCGATGTACAAGATAGGCACGAAGAAGATCGACTCGGCCACGACGTAAAGGCCCAGTCCAGCATATTGCATGCCCACCGACGTCGACGAGCTAGCCCAGGAGTTGGCCACCCAACTAACGGCCATGAATCCGACGAGTACGATCAAGTAGCCGTACTGTGTGCCCAGCACCGACTCGGTGAGCTGTTGGGCGATCGGAAGTTGCAGTAGGCCGGCGGTGATCGCGATGAAGGCAACGACGGCACCCGCGAGATGGAGATACGTCTTGGTGATAAAGCTGGCTCGCTCATCCGCGGCCGCTTCAGCGGCGAACGTATACTGAGGTGCCTCATAAGGGTTGTCGGCGTAACTCATGGAAAAAGCTCCTATAGAAAACAGTGTGCCCCGACGTCCAAGCCGGTTTTGAACCGTTCGACTCAGGCGGACGTCGCGCGTGTATTGGGTTCGATTCCCCCCTAATGATAGCGGTTCGGATAACCAGGGGCGACCACGGAATCTCAGAAAAATCGCTTCGTCGGCCAAGCAAGCAGGCCAATCGTCCTGAAAGGGCCGTTTTTTCAGCCGCACGGTTGCTTTCGTAAACACGGTCACTCTCATAATCACGGCCGCTCTCGCAATCTCAGTAGAGCTCGTCGCGAATATGAAGAATTGTTGGACGCCCGTGAGCGGTCGACCGCCGAAGTGGGACTACTCTGGCGGCAGATCGGTAATGATCTTGGGCAGCTTCGGGCCGGGCTTAGGATAGCTCGTGGCGACCGTGCGCAGATAGTTGACCGTTGAACTGTCTTTCGGCATCGCCTGTCGCAACAGGGAGTAGACGTTCATTAGTCCTATCCGATTAGAAATCGGCAGCTGTTTGACGGTGCGGGCGTCGTTGTATCGCCAACCTTCGGAAACCAAGTTCATGGCCAAGGCGTTGATCGGATCGAAGGCGATGCGGAATCCGGCACTGTTGGCCCGGTCGTCCGCCAGTTTGGGACGCATGACCGATACTTCCTCGGGGCTGTGGGTGCAGCCGAGCGTGTGACCGATTTCGTGTAGCAGAACTTCGAGTCGCTCCGCTTCTGATGTCTTGCGAAGATGTTCGCGAATCAAAATGTGCCGACGGAACAGGCCGTAGGTGCCTCCCAGTTTGATCCGCCCAACGCGAGATACGTACTTGCTTGTGAACCCGATGACCAAGTCGGCCTTTTCGGGAGCGACCTCTTCCTCGAACTCTTTGAGCGCGGCGTCGAAGTTACCGGCATTCTCTGATTTCCAACGCCCGGTGCCGATGACTTCTAGACGTAGCCGGCAGGTCTGTTCGAGAATCTTCGAGGCGGCCTCCATGCGCTCACGCAATCGCTTTTCCCAAACCGATCGTAGGGATGCCTCGCCTTCGTCGACCATGATCTTAACGGTGATCGTGCCGACCTTTTCGGTCTTCTCGACATTCACGCCTGGCACTGGTTTGCGATTCTCGGCTCCCAACGGGCGTCCGTTTCTGCGCGTCGACGGCATCGTTAGCCCGAGCTCTTGCATGTCGACTTGGGGACCGTTCTCTCGGGCTCCCTGGATTCGGCCAAAGAAATAGATGGTGTTCGGCTTGAGGTCGTAATCCTTCATGCCGGCGCCGGTGTCAAAAGCCAGTTCCACTGGCCCCTGTACGATGAGCGGGAGGATATCCTGCGGATAGATTTTCATCTTGTGATATCCGCCGCCCTGTTTGCTGACGACAAGATTGATTGAGTCGGGACTGCGATTGGTCAACAGAATCACATCCGCGAAGCAGGAGGGTGCCGCGAGGAAGCCGCCGATCGCGAGCATGACGAGAAAGCCAAGCATGCCCCATAGGCGTTTCACCATGGGAGTCATCATCGGCAGTCGCGGTCGTTTTAAGAGTTCCAGTTTCGAGAGTTCCAACTTCATGGGTTCTGCTTGCCCTGTTCCTTCTTCGCCCGTTTCTTTTTCTGAGTCGGCAAATCGCATCGACACGCGCCCTGGCCGATCTGCTCACGCTGGTACTCCCATCATATCCCAGTGGCGTGTTTGGCGGCCAGCGCGGGGCGGTGTGGGGCTACCGCCGCGGGGGGCAAAACGACTACCGCAAGTGGTCTGTAGCGGCTGCCGACAAGCATTTCGCCTCAGCAGGCCGGTTATTTGACTTGTGCCGGGAATAACCTACTTTTTCTAGGCTTCTAGGCTCGCTGATGGGGAGGCCCGGCAATGTCTGGGCGTTTCTCTCTCTTCGGCGACAGAGGTATCCGTTGGCAGTATTGCCGAGTCGATTTCGATTCGTATGCCCCGGTTTCGACACGATGAACTCATTCCCATCCGTCCACCGTATGCCGAGTGACGATGCTTCGTCGCATCGCATCATGCTGCGCTGTGTGCTGGCGTTGTTGGGGGTGATCACGGTCGGTTCGGTCGGTTTCATGCTGATTGAAGATTGGCCAACGTGGAAGTCGGTCTACTTTACTTTGATCACCATTACGACCGTAGGCTACGGGGACGAAGGTCTCTCGCCCTACGGCAAGGCGTACGCCGCGATATTGGTCATCGGCGGTATTGGCGTGGCGACCTATTCCTTGAGTCTGCTGGTGCAGACCGCCGTGAATTATCCGTTTGCGTGGAGAAAGAAAATGCAGCATTCCGTCGATCAACTTCACGACCATGTGATTGTCTGCGGATTCGGTCGGATGGGAATCGCGGTTTGCGAACAGTTGGTTCGCGAAGAGGCTCCCTTTGTTGTCGTCGAACCGAATACCGAAACGTGCGAAATGGCAGCGGACCGAGGGTATCTCGTTGTGCAGGGAAACGCATCGGAGGATAGCGTGCTCCGCCAGGCGGGAATTGAGCGAGCGCGAGCCACCGTTTGTGCTGCCGCCTGCGATGCCGAGAACGTCTTCATCACGCTCAGCAGCCGCGAACTTAACAAAGACCTGTACATCGTCAGTCGGGCCGACGGTGACGGGGCGACCAGAAAGCTGCAGCGAGCCGGCGCTTCGCTGGTGGTTTCACCACACCAGACCGCCGGTTCCAAGGTGGCAACGACCATCATGCGGCCCCACATTACCGACGCGTTGGAGCTTGGCGAGAGCCACACCGATGGCTTCTGCCTGCGGGAGATCACGCTCGCCGAAGGGAGCTCGCTCCTCGGACGAAGTATCGCTGACTACGGTTCAGAAGAGAACGGCATCGTGTTCGTGGCGATCGTGGATGCCGATGGCAATCGCAATATGAATCCCGGTGGCCGGGCCATTTTCCACGCCGGCGACACCGTCATTGTGGTTGGCACCGGAGCGGACCTGGAGAGAATGCGGACCCTCGCTGGCTCCAGATCGTTCGTCGGCGCGGAACTGGTTTCTAGCTAGTCCCGAAGGCGTCCGTTCGCAGACAGCCCCTAACCGGCCGTGTAGTAGTCCTGCTCGCCGGCCGTGACCTCTAAGATCGGCTCGGCTCGATTGAGCAGATTCTGGCAATCTTCGGAGAGGTTCGTCAGGATCACCTTCTTGCCCAAGTCACGATACTCGGCCGTGACCCCGTTGATCGCTTCCAATGCGGAGTGGTCGTAGACACGGGTGTTGGTGAACTCGATGTTCACGGTATCCGGATCGTCCGCCGGCGTGAAGATTTCCTTGAAGGAGGTCACCGCTCCGAAAAACAGCGGGCCTTCCAGCTCGTATCTCTTCACGCCTTCTTCCTCGGTTACCTCGGCGTTGATGCGTTGTGACTTCTTCCAGGCAAAGACCAGGGCTGAGATCACAACCCCTGCCGCCACGGCAATGGCCAAGTCGAGGAACACGGTGATCACCGATACGGCGACGATGACGAAAAAGTCGCTGCGGGGAATCTTGTTCCAAAGTCGCAGGCTCGTCCACTCGAACGTGGCAATGACGACGATGAACATCACGCCGATCAATGCCGGTACGGGAATCAATCCAATACACTGCCACAGCGGCGGGTAAACAATGAAGCACAACAGGAACAACGCTGCCGTGATGCCGGAAAGGCGATGACGACCGCCGGAGCGAATGTTGATCATCGATTGTCCGATCATCGCACAACCGCCCATGGCGCCAAAGAACCCGGAAGCCATGTTGGCAATTCCTTGGGCGACACACTCGCGGTTGCTCTGACCCCGCGTTTTGGTCAGCTCGTCGATCAGGGTGAGCGTCATGAGGGACTCGATCAGTCCGATGGCGGCGAGCGTGGCGGCCAGACCGGCAATAATGCCGAGGCTCTCTAGATTGAACGGAATGGCGGGGATCGAGAAGTAGCCGGCTCGCTCCTCGGCCTGCTCCTCGGAAATCTCGATGTCGCTGGCCGCGATCTCATGACCACGGCCATTCACGCTCGCGTAAGCCAGCGTTGGCTTTTCTCCTTCAAACAGCTGTGTCTTTTCCGACTTCTCTCGCGTCAAGGCGTTCATGGTCGCAACCGAATCGCTAACCGTGATCGACTCGATGGGCGTGAGTTGAACTAGCAACGTGACCGCGACAATGGCGACCAGTGTGCCGGGCACTGCCTTCGTCAGCTTGGGGAGGAAGTGAATGATCGCCATCGTGAGCACAATCAACATGGCCGTGATCCACATGGTGCTGCCGGTCATCCACTCGCCGACGACCTCGAATCCGTGGGTGTGCTCGTTGAATATGATCGAGTGGCGCTCTTTCAGCTGATTAAATTGTGCCAGACCGATGACGATTGCCAGGCCATTCACAAAGCCGAGCATCACCGAATGGGGAAGTAGCCGGACAAATCGGCCGGCGCCGAAAACACCGCACAGAATCTGAATCACGCCGCAGAGAATCACGGCCGCGAACAGATACTCCAGGCCATACAGCACGACGAAGGCGGTCATCACCACGGCCATGGCTCCCGTCGCACCCGAAATCATGCCAGGGCGGCCGCCCAGCAACGAAGTCGTGAAGCCGACAATAAACGCAGCCCACAGACCGATCGATGGATCGACGCCCGCGACAAAGGAAAACGCCACCGCTTCCGGCACCAAGGCCAGAGCAACGGTCAGGCCGGAGAGGATCTCATTCTTGAGATTGATGTCGCGCTTAATCAGTAAGTCGATCATGGAGATTCTGTACCTCGGGTGTTACCGTCCGCTGCAATCAGGCAACGCCGGCATTTCTTGTTCCAAAATGTCTTGAGAGAGAATGAACGCCGCCACTCGATGTGCCGAAGGATACACCGATAACCTGCTACAGGTTCGGAATCACCGGAACTCGAAGCGAACGTGGACGACTCCAAACGCAGGTTAGCGCCAGAGCGTGATCGTTCACAAACTCGCGTCGCTGCAACGACAACTTGCCAAGGAGGGAGGAAAGCGTGTCAGGACAGGTAGGAATCTCTGGTGAAGAGTTCCCTGACGGGCCGGTGGCCCGCCATTTTTGTCCGGAAGCTAAGGGCGCTTTCCCAAGCAAGAAACGAACTTTCAAGATTCAGTTCTAGAAAGCTCGCTAACAGACGGCAGCAACGTTTACTGAGCCGACCAGTATAACAGCTGAGGGGGCTAAATCATAGGCCAGCGCAGATCGGTCTGGCTGCCGATGCTTGCCAGCCGAATGGGGGAGTCAGCCCTGCAGGGAGGAGCAAGTGGCGATGCGGATGCCCGTCGGCGGCATGCTTGGCCTCTATCTTAGAGTCTTCGCCGAAAATTAATGCGGGGTCCGTCTATTGTTTCACTTCGATACCAAACAGCTTGCTGCTGAGCATGTGAGGCAGTACGACGAGCTTCTTCTCGATCAGATAGGCGTGATCGGCGGCACCTGCGTCGGTTCCGTGCAGCTCGGCGACGGCTCCATCGGCGGAGACGGCCAATACCTTGCCGGCCAAGAAATCGGTCAACACGTAGCCGCCTTGGCCATCGAGTTCCACGCCGTCAAGATTTCCTAGTGGCTTCTTAGTAATGGCGGTCTTCTTGCCACTCGTCCGGTCGAGCGAATAGAGATTGCCCGGGGCCTTGGTTTGAAAGTTCTCGTTCGGCTCGAGTCCCCAGGCGGCTACGATCAGTCGGTCGCCATCGACCAGCAGCCCGTTGGGGCTCTCTAGTTCAACACCCGCTCCGAATTCCGAAACGGCGCCATCTTTGTATTGAAAGATCTTGTTGCCGAGCGTGTCGGCCGCGTAGACGGTTCCATCCTCAGCGGTTGCCAGGTCGTTGAGGAACTCGGCTCCTTCAACCGGCACACGCTTAACGACGTCGCCGGAGTCCAAGTCAATCGCCACGATCTGATCGATGTCCGCCACCCATAGCGTCTTGCCATGGGCACGCAGGCCCTTGGGAGCGTCGAGCCCCAAGGCCCAGCGGAGCGCGATCACCGTGCCATCGGTGGAGATCTTGGAGATAAAGCCGTTGCCGTCCTTGTCGGTGGGGAAACCGTTCACGTTCGAGACATAGATCGCGTTGGTGTCGGCGTCGTAGTACGCACATTCCGGCTTGGCGAGACCTTCGGATACCTCCCAAACCAGCTTGGCTCCAGCCTGGGCGGCCGAGTCGGTGGCGCTGGCGTCTTCGCTGCCCTTTTTCTGAGTAGTCGTTTCTTGAGTTGTGGAGGTCTCGCCCGTCGTGTCGGCAGGCTTGCCACCACCGCAGGAGGCTCCCGCGACAACGATCCAGGACATCAATAGCAGGGTGGCAACAGATTTGATATTCATTCGATTCTTCACTCGCAATAACGGTGGTTGGTATTCTTTGTCGGTGCTTAGTAAACGCCGGCGAAGCTGGGCGTTTCACTTCTTACGCCGACGAAAGCGTTCCAGTATGGACAGCACATGCGGTCGCGCACAGTACCCCTGGCGGAACAATCGCCAGCGTTTTGCCTTGCTCGATAGGTTACAATGCGGTTTCCAGACTCAACACCCAACGAGGTTCACCGATCCATGTCTCGCCGACTCATTGATCTCCACATACCGGTAACTCTTGCCGCCCTGCTACTGGCGTTTCTCTTCGCCGCCGCGGCTGCCTTCGCCCACGAAGACGAAGAGGAACACAAGATTCACTGGCCGCTGGAAACAGTTTCCGCGACACGAATCACCGACGGCAAGACCTTCAGCAACAATCCGGCCGGCACGATCGATCATGACGGCACAGTCTGGACCACCTGGATTCAACATCACACCGATGCGGAGCAGGATGAAGTCGTGGTGGCTAGGGCAGGGGAGAAGCCGGTCGTGCTCACCGCCACGCGTGGACAGTATCTTCGCCCGGTGATCGCCGCGGCGGGCGACCAGTTGCTCTGTGTTTGGACGACCACGCAGCACGATCATGTCTCAACGGTCTGGCAGTCGCGATATCAAAACGGTAAGTGGTCGAAGGCCGAGCGACTCGCTCCCCAAGAGAAGCGAGCCCATCAAAACCCTGAGATTGCTGGCCGCAGCGATGGTACCATTGCCGTCGTTTATCAAGTGCACACCGGCACAGACTACGACATTCACGCCAAGGTCGGCGATGAGTTCTCCGTCGTCAACGAGACGCGATCGAACGATTGGGATCCGACCGTGGTGTTCGATTCGGCCGGCACCATGCATGTCGCTTGGAGCGGATTCGAGCGAGGTGATTACGACATCTTTTGGAAGCGAGGGGACGCCGCACCACGCCGCATCTCCGATCGAGGGCAATACGACCTGCATCCCTGGCTAACCGCCAGTCCCGACGGCAGCGTGTGGGCGACCTGGGACGTTGCGGAGGTGCCTGGCCACGCTCTGTCTGGCGAAACAACGATCACCGGGGCCAACCTCGGGGCCAAGATTCCTTCCAATTATGGCAGCGGTGAGAAGCATGGCATCGCGGTTCGCGTGCTCGACGGGGACACCGTTCGCACGCCTGGCGACCCGCTCGCCCAGATCGTCCCCTTCGGCGAAGTGAAGCCGATGCGTGGACGTGCCAAGGAAGTGCCAGACGATCATCGTAGCGGTCACGGTTCTCTGCCTAAGATCGGCATCGGCCCCGACGGTCACGCCTGGGTGATTTATCGCGTGTTGCGCAGAACGGAGCACGGCAACTGGCTTCCGCAGTTCGGCAGCATGTACCACTGGGATCTGCTCGCCCGTCCGTTCACAGGTGAGGGGGAGAGTGGCGGTAAGTGGGGCAACCCAGTTCGCTTTCAAGACTCCGACGGTTACCTCGAAGAAGCCGACGTGGCGATCGGCAAGACCGGCGTGCATGTCATCTTCGGTGGTGAGCAACGGGCCGAGTCGGGCGCACGAATGAAACGGAAACCGGCCCCGCCGAAGGATCCGGCCAATCATCATCACGACTTCGATGGCCGCGTCGGCTGCAATGGTGAGGTCTATACGTCGCTCTTGGTCGCGGGTGAGTCGCCGGCAGTCAAGGTATCGAGCATTCCCCAGTCAGCTCCGCCTAAGGAGGCATCGTCTCGACTGCGTGGTCGCGGTAAGTCTTACGAAGTGACCACCGGAGGCAAGACGTTTCGTTTGCTGTGGGGCGATACGCATCGCCACTCCAATGTTTCGCGTTGCAGTGTCGGCATCGAACCGTCGCCCGACGATCTCTATCGCTATGGCGACGACATTTGCAACTACGACTTCTTTGCCCTCAGCGATCATGGCATTCACCTTCGCAACAGTGACGCCGATGCGAGCAACTACTACTGGTACCTCAATCTCAAGTTGGCCGATCTGTATCACGTGCCGGACTACATGAGCGTGCTTTACAACTTTGAGTGGACGATGCGATTTCCCAACGGACACCGCAACGTTATCTTTCCAGGACGGCCGACTTTGCGGATGGACTTCCTAATGGATGAGTCGCGCGACCTGACCAAAGGCTGGAAGTATCTCGAACAAGCCGGTATGAAGGCGATCACCATTCCGCATACCAGTGCCGATCCGGAGCAGGGGACCGACTGGGAGGCTCACGACGACCGCTACCAACGGGTGATCGAGATCTTTCAATCGGCCCGCGGGTCGTACGAACACGAAGGTTGCCCTCGCCAATTCCATCGCACGCAGAACAAGAAGGGTTCTTACTGGAAGGCACTTGAGAAAGGGCACCATATCGGCGTGATCGCCAGCAGCGACCACGGCTACGGCGTGGCGTATGCCTGCGTCTATGCGGAAGAGAATTCACGTGAGGCGATCTGGCAGGCGATGTGGGATCGCCGCTGCTACGGGTCGACCACGTACGGGCTGGTTCTCGACATGCGGAGTGGCGATCACTGGATGGGCGAGGAGTGGAAATCGAAGGAGGCCCCAGTGATCGATGTTCATGTCGAGGCGGCCGCGCCGATTCGCTCGGTCGAAATCATCGGCCGCTCGCAAGTCCTACACGCCGAGGGCAGCGAGAAGGAACCGCTGCGCAAGCGAACGCACAAGATCCGCTGGTCCGATCCCGATTGGGACAAGCAGGGCAAAGAACAGTGGTATTACGTTCGCGTGATTCAGACCGACGATGAAATCGCCTGGTCGAGTCCGATCTGGGTTACGCCGAGTGAGACGGCAGGCGAGTAGACTCCGAGCTGTAGGGTGCGTGCTTGCACGCACCAAGAACCACTGTCAAGAAAAGAATCCGTATTAGAAGGTGTCCGAGGGTGCCACTGGCCTTGCCAGTGCTTGCCGAACCGTAGGGCATGCTGTGCTTGCCGAAACTTAGGGTCGCCTGCGCGGGTGCCATGCTCACCCTAGGGTGAGCATGTTCGCGTCAAACCTCATTCACATGTCCACGCGAGCGTGGACATAGCACCCACGGTTGGCCTCGTACTCCAAAAAGAGACGAGGTTTCTAGACAGAATAAACAGGATGAGGCAGGAATGATTAATCCCGTCTTATCTTGTTGATCCTGTCTAAGGAAGAATGAATCGCCGATTGATTCTGGTGCGTGCAAGCACCCACCCTACACCGTCAAAGAAAGAGAAACGTCTGATCGCCCCCGTCCGTCCCTCGTACCCATTAGTAGTGCACGTAGTCCGGGTGATTGATCCAGACGCGTTGGGTTTTACTGCTGATGATCCAGCCGCCGAAACCATGTTGGTTGACGTCGGTTGGGGCTGGTTCATCGGTGTTAATCACGGTGAAGAAGGCGAGGCCCGTGACCGGGCTCTCGGGAAGCGTCGCAATGACATTTGCCGGCAATCCGCCACCGTTGCTCAGGTCGTACTTGACCCACAAGACAGGAATCAGGGCCCGCATCTGCCGAAGCGAGTAGCGGATGCTGGCATCGTCGGCATCTTCTTGCGAGCCCTGGTAGCTTGTGAGGGCGACGGCCGAGACGATCGACATCACGACCACCACGAGGAGCACCTCGATCAGTGTGAATCCAGATTGTCGGCGACGTTGCAACATGTCCAGGTCAGCGCGCTTGTTGGCGCGTTGATATAGCGAAGTCTTCGTGATGAGCAAAATCCGTGATCTAGCCCCCGATAGCGCAATCACGGCCGGCCCTTTACGTCTATACGTACTTTTAAGTATGCGGCGCGAAAGCGCAAGAGCCAAGTTCGCTAGCCGAATTAATCGACACGACCGGTACCGCCGGTACGCAAACGCCGAGTTGAGGCCTGTCGAGAACGCAGAAACGCGTCTATGCCAATACGTCTTGGATGACGTTGCCATGTACGTCGGTCAGGCGACGGTCTAAACCGTTGTGATAGAAGGTGAGTTTCTCGTGGTCGATGCCCAATAGGTGGAGCACCGTGGCATAGAAATCCCATACGGTCGAAATATTCTCGGCCGCTCGCCGGCCAAAGTCATCCGTGGCTCCGTAGCTGACACCCCCCTTCACGCCGCCGCCCATCATCCAGCAGGTGAATCCGTCCGGGTTGTGGTCGCGGCCACTGGTGCCTTGCTGATGCGTCGGCATGCGACCGAACTCGGTCGTCCACAACACGACCGTTTCGTCTAAGAGCCCGCTTCGTTTCAAATCGGTCAGGAGCGCCGCCGTTGGTTGGTCAAAGATCGGACAGTGTCGTTCGTAGTCCGGCTTGAGCGACTTGTGGGCGTCCCAGTTCAACAGGCCATCGACTCCCGACGCTCGCGAGGCACAGTACAAGTTCACGTAGCGGACGCCCCGTTCTAACAGCCGCCTTGCCAACAGGCAGTTGCGGGCGTAGGCCGCCTTGAGACGATTGCTGTCGGTGGTGCCGTATTCGTCGTGGATCGACTGCGGTTCTTGGGCCAAGTCGGCGACCTCAGGCGCGGAGAGTTGCATGCGAGCTGCCAGTTCGTAGGCAGCGATGCGGGCCGCTAAGTCACTCTCACCTTGTCGCGTTTGGGCATGACGTTCGTTCAGCCGTCGCAAGAATTCTCGCGTCGCCTGCTCTTCGCTCTTGTTGATCGACGCCGGCACCTGCAAGTTGCGAATCGGACGTTGGGCGCTGAGCACGACTGCTTGGTGCTTGGCCGGCAGGTAGCCATTGCTCCAGTTGGCCTTGCCGTTCGGCGGTTCGCCACGGATATCGGGAATCGCCACGTAGGCCGGCAGGTTTTCGTTTTCGCTACCCAGGCCATGGCTCAGCCAGGCACCTGCCGCGGGATTGCCTTCCAGCGGCTGACCGGTGTTCATGAACACGCAGGCCGGACCGTGGGTGTTACTCTTGGAATGCATGGCATGCCAGAAGGCGATGTCGTCGACATGCTTCGCCATGTGCGGCAAAAGGCTGGTGATTCGCTTGCCACTTTCGCCACAAGGGACAAAGTCCCAAGGGCTCCGCATCAGGTTGCCGTTCTTGCCTTGGAAGCTGAGGAAGTCTTCCTCGCCCGGCAAGGGCTTGCCATGATGCTTTTCCAGTTCCGGCTTGTGCTCCCACAGATCCATGTGCGAGGCAGCCCCGGGGCAGAAAATTTGCAGCACCCGCTTCGCCTTCGGTGCCTTGCCGTTGTTGGCGACGGGGACTAGCGGCGGGGTCACGTCTTTCTTAGTGCTGTTATCGGCAGCGGCCAACTCGCCAGCGAGCAAGTGTGCCAAGCCCATGCCGGCCATGCCGGTGTAGACGTCGCCCAGAAATCCACGGCGGCTCAAGGCCGCTCGCGCCTGGGCAATCGCTTCTCGCGTCGAGTGGGGCATGGGGAATTCCTTGGCGGTTGGGTAGTCAGCTGGTTCGTTGTTGTCGCGTCGCGTCGTTATGTGATTAGCGGCACATCGTCGTTCTAAATCGGCACGTCGCAGCTAGTCGACGTAAATCAATTCACTCGAATTCAGCAGCGCCCGGCTGAACGCTCGCAGACCATGCTCGTCAATCAGTGCCGTTGCGGCGGAAACTTCCTCCTCCGCTGGCTCGCGGCCATACGCCAGACGATAGGCGTGCCGCACTTGAGCGGCGGCCGACTCGGGCGACTCTTTCTGTAGTCTTTCGACCAGGGCGTCGGCCATGTCGAGCGTGAAGCTGTGGTTCATCAGCGTCAGCGATTGCAGGGGCGAAATCGTGGCACTTCTTCGCGGCGCAGAGAACGCACAGTCGGGGCCGTCGAAGTCGGTGACCAGATCGACCGGGGCAGCTCGCGAATTGTGATGGTAAACCCCGCGGCGATAGGTTTCCGGCGGATGCTTATCGAGCGGCACATACGTGGCCACGTTGTCTCGCAGATAACGGTAGAGCCGGTAGCCCGGGCCACCCATCCGTTTGTCGAGTTTGCCGGTCACGGACAGAATCGTGTCGCGAATCTCTTCGGCGGCCAGCCTTCGCGGCGGGTATCGCCACAGCAGCCGCGCGTCGGCGTCGACCATGGCGGCCTCTTCGCGGTAATCGCTCGATTGACGATACGTATGCGAAAGCATGATCTCGCGATGCAGCGGTTTGATCCGCCAACCATCGGCCAGCAGCTTGCCGGCTAGCCAATCGAGCAGCTCGGGGTGCGAAGGCCGATCGCCCATAAACCCAAAGTCGCTCGGCGTGGCCACAATGCCGGTGCCGAAGTGGTAATGCCAAAGCCGGTTGACCAAGACGCGCGGTGTGAGCGGGTTGTCCTTGGCGACGAGCCACTCGGCCAGCGCCAAACGCCGATCGCCTTCGCGGGTGTCGCCTGGTAGCTCGTATGGCGAAACATTGGCCAGCACGTTCAAGCTGGCTGGCATCACCTCTTTGCCGAGCCGCTGCACATCGCCACCAAGAAAGACGTTGATCTTCTCTGGTGGTGCCTTGAAGTAGCCAACCCACCATCGCGTCGGCATCTTTAGCTTGCCAATTCGTTTGTCGATGTCGGCAATAATGGCATCGTGCGTGGCGATCAACGTGCTCTCGTCGGAGGTTCGCTCCGCCAGATAGAGCCGCATGTGGCGATGTTTTCCGTTGGCCGGTTTGCGATCGCGACCGTGAGCGACTTCCGTCCAAGTCTCGCCGTCGCTGGAAACTTCAATCTTGTATTCGCAGGGGAAGCCGCTACGGCCTTGGCTGCCGACCGCGTTGGGCCGATCGCTCGAGAACGACACGCGGCTGATCCGTTCCGGTTTGGCCAGCTTGATCGTCAGGGTGGGGCTTTCGGCCACCCACCAGGCGTTGTAGTCGCCATCGATCGTCAGCCCGGCGTCGTACGCGCCCATGAAGTCTTCCGCCACGCGGCTCGAACCGATCGCCTCACCGCCAGCGGTGGCGAGCGCCACATTGCGAGGCTGCTCTTCGTCGGTCCAAATTTCAAACTCGTCTAGCCGGTAACCGGTGCTGAAATAAACGTTCGTGTCGACCCGCTGGGAGACCAGCCGCACGTAGCGAGCCTCAACCGGGGCGAACTTCTCTTCGGTGTACTGCTGACTGACCGGATCACGCGGCCACTGGGCCTCGTATTCGGCGGCCTTCGTCTCAGCCCGCGCGACGACGTCATTAACGAACTGTTTCTGCTTAACTCGCAAGTCGGCACGAATCTTGTCGAGCGCCGTCTTCTCGCGGTAGTACTTCTGATGCTCGGCATTCGAGCCGACGGCGCGGCTACCATGTACCACACCAGAAAAGGCCGAGTAGAGCTGGTAGTAGTCTTGCTGTGAAATTGGATCGAACTTGTGATCGTGGCAGCGACCGCAGCCGACCGTAAGTCCCAGAAACGTCTCGCCGGTGGCGCGAACGATCTCGTCGATCGTGTTGGCGCGAATTTGCTTCGCCTTGAGCGGGTCTTGGTTGCCGACGGTATCGTACGGCCCACAGACCAGGAACGCGGTGCCGACCGTCACGTCGAGGTTCTCGCCATCGATCATGTCGCCCGCCAGGTGCTCGCGCGTCAGCTGGTCGAACGGCTTGTCCTCATTGAACGAACGAATCACGTAATCGCGAAACGGCCAGGCGTTGGTGATGATGTGGTTTTGCTCGAAGCCGGTACTCTCGCCGAAGCGAACCACGTCGAGCCAATGTCGGCCCCACTGTTCGCCATAATGCTTGGAGCCGAGCAGGCGGTCGACCAACGCCGCGTAGGTGGCGTCTCCGACCTCGCCATCGTGACCGGTTTCCTGCCGACAGGCGGCCACAAAGGCGTCGACCTCTTCCGGCGTCGGCGGCAGACCGGTCAGATCGTAACTCGCCCGTCGGATTAGCACGCGAGGACTCGCCGGCGGCGAAGGCGAGAGCTTCTTCTCTTGCATCTTCGCGATCACAAAGCGATCAATGGGATTCTTGCCCCAGGCAACATGATGGGGCGTTGTCTTTAACGGGGATGCTTCGACGGGCGGCGGCTCCACCTCACGAATCGGTTGCAGCGACCACCAGTCGTAGCCAGCCCGGGCGTCGGTCGTTTCGGCCAGCGGGTCGAGCGGCTTCTCGCCGTAGTACGCGCCGTCGGCAATCCACTTTCGCAGTGCCGCGACTTCGGTTTCGCTGAGCGGCTCGTTTGGCGGCATCTCGCCCGCGGTCACCAGTTCCAGCAGCAGACTCTCGTCCGGCTCACCGGCGACGAGCACCTCACCACTGTCTCCGCCGGCAAGTGCCGTGGTTCGCAGCCTGAGGTCGAGGCCACCTTCTTTACTACTACCATGGCATTCCAGGCAGCGGCCTAACAAGATCGGCTTCACCTGCTTCTCAAAATGCTCGGCGGCCTCTGGTGCTGGCTTCGCGGTGGGCGATGGTTTCGCGGCCACATCTTCCGCCCACGCGCGCCCGGCCGTCGCCGAAGCCAACATGACGAGCGTTAGAGCAATCAGTCGCATCGAGTCGGAGTCGTTTCGTCGCAAGTCCACAGGTTCCATCTTCCGAAGGTTGAGGGGCAGCACTGCCATAGATCGCATTATAGATCGTCTTGCCGGCCGGCTCTACGCGTGGAATCGCGAGGAAGGGTAGGGTGTTTTGTCGGGCGGCGTCACTGGCTGCCGTGTATTGCCTTGCCGCATCGACCGCGGGGTTGCACCGACCGCGTAACGATAGGATGGCACATTTCGCTAAGGAGCATTGGGGTTGTTGTGGGCGGGTCTCCTGACCAGCCCGCAGTGTCGACCGCAGGTCTCCAGCGGCGCTGGAAATTCAGGCGGCCTTCGGTCCGGGAGGTGGGACGCTCGCATGGACCGTCCCATAACAGGTTACGTCCAATCCAGAGGATCAATACCTACGTCGAAAGTTGCCTCGCCGTCACTGAGGTAAAAGGCGGCGGAGGAAAACCGCCAATGTTCTGGGCGGAAGACCAAGCCCTTGCGGCACGGGTTGTCGTGGATGTAGTCCAGTTTCTGTTCCCAGAAATTCGCCGACAGAATTGCTTCGGCATGCCGACTTGGTTGCCAGAATCGTCTTTTCCGATCCTGGGTCGCCGCCCGGGTGAGGGTTTCGCGAAAAACCGGTGACCTGCGTTCGGAGCAGTAGTCGGTCAACGCTCTTCCTGTGAATTTCCGGAAATCTTTGAGGGTCGCTAGTAAGCGATCATTGTCGAACTCTTGATCGAACACGATTGCATGCATGTGAGTGGGCATAATGACGTAGCTGTTTACGGCCAAATGTTTCTCTTGTCGGCAGTACGTGAGGCTGTCGGTGACAACGCGACACGGTTCATCGGCAACGAATACTGGCAGCCATTCCACGATGCTGTAGGTCACAAAGTATACGTGGGCGTCGTTAACGATTCTGTATCGCTCACTGGTCATGGTCGTTCGCCTGCGGAATTGCTGTGGCGGAGTGTGGAGACCTTCGGTCCTGGAGGTGGGGCGGTCAGGAGACCACCCCACAACAGTAACGTCACTTTGTTGTGGGCGGGTCTCGCGACCCGCCCACGGTGTGACAGAAGATCCCCCGCGGTGTGACCGAAGGTCTCCAACGGTACCGACCGCATGTCTCCAGCGACTGTATTCTAGCCGTATCGTCATCAGGCTGTGTGGTTGTTTCTCCAAATGGCGGTAAGCCGCATTTGGGGGGCTTTGTGCGTGTGGTTGGTCGCCAGGTGGGTTCTTTTTGATTTGACAATTTGGCAGGATTCGCTATAGTGATGGGCGTTGAAATTGAGATAAGGTTCGCACAGGGCGAGGCTCCCGCCGAGCCGTGGTTGTGAGTAAGTGGATTTGCCACGCCGCAACACCGAACACTGGCGAAGCCAGTGGCACCCAAGTAGGCAACCTTCATTGTTGCTGAACACTCCGTGTTCAGTTCAAGCTGAATGCGGAGCATTCAGCGACATTAGATTACGAAGACAACCCAATAATCGCGGCGGAGTATCTGCAGAGCTTGCAGGCACAGAACTTCTAGATAACGTGCCTGTCGGTATCAAAAAGAGCCCGCGCTGATTCGGTCCTGTGCACGGGCGGCCTTCCGGTCGCCCCACAACGGCACAGCAATGATGACCGAGTCCGCGCGGGTTTTTTTGTTGGCCTGATAGTCGCGTGGCATGTGCGCGACGCAAGCGGGTGCTGATCGCTTGGCATTGTTGTGGGTGGGTCTCCTGACCCGCCCACGGTGTCGACCGCAGGTCTCCAGTGGCGGCGGATAGAGGAGACCTTCGGTCCAGGAAGTGGGACGGTCAGGAGACCGCCCCACAACATGTCGGTCGCTTTGCGATCGGCGACAAGAAGGCACTGGCAGAGCCAGTGGCACTCGGATGAGTACGAACAACCCCTGAATACGAATGACCCCGGCAAACAAACACCGAACAACGCCCGAACAAATGATGAACAGCCGTCGAACATCGATCGCACAAACGATGAACAAGCGTGGAACATTTCAATCGCGCCGAGGCGCTGCTGGCCTCGCCGTGCCCGATCGCACGCCGAAAACAGGCCAAGAAACAGCCCAGATCGCCACATTAAGAATGTCAAGGGTGTCGCAGGGCCGCAAATCGATCAGCGAGCAGCCATCTGTCGGGCGAAAACGGCTCCGCACCTTGACAGCGGCCGCGCCACGGCGATATTCGAGGGTTTCCCATGACCCAAGTAAGGGCCGCTGCGGCCTCCTGACTCGAACGCGAGCACGACTGCAGCCAACTCCCTGAAAAGAATAACAGCCTGATAAGAATATCTGACACAAGAAATACAGACAGGAGCGTGACATGCGAAGGGCGAAGATCTCCATCATTGGTGCCGGTAATGTAGGCGCTACGACCGCACATTGGTGCGCGGCCGCGGAACTGGGCGACGTGGTTCTGCTCGATATCCCTCAGACCGAAGGCATGCCTGCCGGTAAGGCTCTCGACCTGATGGAAGCCTCGCCGATCATGGGCTTTGACTCGAACGTGGTCGGTACGACCGACTACGCCGATACCGCCGGAAGTGACGTGGTCGTCATCACCGCCGGTATTCCTCGTAAGCCTGGCATGAGCCGCGACGATCTGCTCAAGACCAACGCCAGCATCGTCGGTTCGGTCGCGAAGGAGATCGCCGCCACGAGCCCGGACGCGATCCTCATTGTGGTCAGCAATCCGCTCGACGCGATGGTGCAGCAGGCCTTGAAGGTAACCGGATTCCCCAAGAATCGCGTGATCGGTCAGGCGGGTGTATTGGATACGGCCCGTTACTGCACTTTCCTGGCGATGGAGCTGGGTGTGAGCGTCGAGGACGTCCAGGCGATGCTGCTTGGCGGACACGGCGACACGATGGTGCCGCTGCGAAGCTGCACGAGCGTGGGCGGCGTGCCGGTGACCCAGCTCATCGACGCCGATCGCTTGGAAGAAATCATCGAGCGAACCCGTAAGGGTGGTGGCGAGATTGTCGGTCTGTTGAAGACGGGCAGCGCCTTCTACGCTCCGGCGGCGGCCACGGCTCAGATGGTCGAGGCGATCGTCCGCGACAAGAAGCGACTGCTACCGGCGGCCGCCTTCTGCGAGTCGGAATATGGCGTGGGCGGATATTACGTTGGCGTGCCGGTCATCTTGGGCGACGGCGGCGTGGAGAAGATCGTCGAGCTGGAGCTGACCGAAACCGAAAAGGCAGAATTCCAGAAGAGCGTCGACGCGGTCAAGGAACTGGTCGCGACGATGGAAGAGCTGGGCGTGTAAACGCTGCGGCTTAGATAACAAGGACGGACACAGGAACGAGAAGAATAGGAGGTGCGCGAGAAGAGATAGGCACGACAAGGACGAACGGTCATCGGCAACAGAGCGCGTGACCCATTGGCAGCTGGTAAGCCGTGATAGCACTGCTGGTCACTGGCGTAATGCCGACTGGGTGCGATTGCCGGCTGCGTGAACGCGATTGCCGGCTGCGTGAACGCGATTGCCGGCTGCGTGAACGCGATTGCCGGCTGCGTGAACGTGATTGCCGTTGACCCAATCGAGGGGCTGTAATAGATTCCTCGACTTTACTCGACACCATCGGGGAATTGTCGGCTGGGAAATTGTGACGGCGGTGCCGCCTGCCACGATCGGACAGCTCCCCAAGATGCCCTGCTCACCTCGCGAAGAAACGCATATGAATCGCCTGCAACTGACGCCACAATCGTCGACTGGCCTGCTACCCGCGAACCGCTTCGCCACGGCCCTGGCCACGGCGGAGAGTGAACTGGGGGAATTTCCTTGCTCGGTCTTTTCGCCGATGCACTACGAGCCGGGCTATGCTTACCCGCTAGTGGTGTGGCTGCATGATGAGGGCGAGGATGAGCACGCCATTAAAGAGGTGATGCCGCAGATCAGCATGCGGAACTATCTCGCCATCGGAGTTCGCGGCACGCTGGTCCACGATAGTGAACCGGCCATTGTGAGCGAAATGGGCGATAGCTACACCTGGCGACAGAATCACGACCACACCTTCCTGGCGCAGAATCGCGTGCTGGAAGCGATCGACGAGATGCGGACCCGGTTCAACGTGCACGAGGATCGGATCTTTCTGGCGGGACAAGGTGCCGGCGGCACCATGGCCTTTCGCCTGGCGATGCGTGAGCCGGAACTATTTGCAGGCGTGGCGTCGTTGGGTGGGCCCTTTCCACAGGGCGACGCACCGCTAGCACGCATTGCGGATGCACGACGGCTGCCGCTCTTCATGGCCGCTAGCTGCGATGACGAGACCTATCCGGCCGATGCGGTCTGCGACGATCTGCGGCTGCTCTATGCAGCAGGCATGTCGGTGACCTTGCGGCATTATCCGAGTTCGGCGCCTCATCGTGACAACATGCTGGCAGATATCGACCGCTGGGTCATGGAACTGATCGCTGGTTCCGGCCAGACGTCGGTGGTTCCGTCGGATCGCTCGGAATCGTGATTGGTCGCAGCGTTCCCTCCGCGGCGACGCACTCCGGCCGTCGTGGTGGATGATCGGCAACCGCTAGCGTTGCTATGACAGTCACACGCAAGGCGGCCATCTTTGGCGAAAGCGCATTGACATTGCCCGAGAGGGTTTTGTACTCTCCCGCCGCTTTTCCTCATCTTTATCCCGGCTTTCGCTGGCGACGAGGCCGTTCTGGCCTTCGATAGAGCGAGGATCGCACATCGATTCATTCGCTTCGTAACCAACGCGGCACATCGCGCGACGAGTCTTCGTCAGCGGCGTGCGTGAAGGGGACGCAGCGGTCGATCACATCCAACGTCAACTCCGACGACAACTCATGGCAGACGAATCAACACAATCAAGCGGACAAGGTAACGGCGCAGATGCTCCGGGTACCGGCGAGCCGAATGGCTTGATGTCGCGCGTGAGTGATTGGACGGCACGCAATCGGCTCAAGGCGACGCTCGGTGTCGGTGTCGTGCTTGTGCTGGCCGTGGCGCTGCTGCAATTTCCGGCAGTGGTTGATGATCCGTCGGTGGCTGCTCCGGATGCGATAACGTTGGACGAAGCGTTACGATCGCTCGACCAAAGAAACTTCGGCAAGGCACGTGAGCTGGCAGAGAAACTTCGATATAGCGACGGCCCGGATAAGCTGGGTGGTCCGATTTTCGTTCTGGGGGCAGCAGCGGCATATGAGGCCGATTCGCTGTGGGGGAAGAATAAGCTGACGCATCACGTGCTTGCAGCTACGTATCTAGAAGAGGCTCGGGATCGCGGTTTCCCCGAATCACGTGAAGGCGAAGGGCTGTTTCTCCTCGGCAGGAGCCTTTACCGAAGTAATCAGCTCGCTGCCAGTAGGGCCGCCTTTGTTGAAGTCTTGCGGCTTGGACCCGAAGACCTCGCTGACACGGATCGGCTCGAAGCCCTTCGGATGATCGCCGAAGCGTATCTTGCTGATACCCGGTCAGACTCGCGTGAGGCGTTGAAGGTTAGCGAAGAGTATCTCGCGAGCAGTGACCTTTCTGTGAAGGATCGGGACGAAGGCGTACTGCGACACGCTCGTATTCTCTTCAGCTTAGATCAGGCCGACCAGTGCCGAGCGTATCTGGCCAAATTAAGTGACGATGCTTTCAATCTGGCCGATGGGATGGTCCTCGACGCACGTCTCTTTATGCGAGAAGCGGAGCAGCTCTCCGGCTCGGGCGCGGTCGATGAGGCGACGCAGGAAAAGATCGCTTCGCGGTATGACCAGGCACTCGAACTATTCGGGCGAGTGCAGGAACATTTTAGCGCCAGCGACGTGACCCGGGGACAGGCGCACTACCTGACGGGCCTCTGCCTTAAGGAGCGTGGCCAACTAAAAGACGCGATAAGTGAACTTCGCAAGGTTCGCAATCTCAATGTCAAGTCGGGCGAAGGTCTCGTCGCCGCCCTGACTGAAGCCGATTTACTCGCCGAGCTAGGTGACGACGACGCGGCGATTCGGGGGTACCGTGATACTGTTACTGAGATTGCCGAGCAGGGAACGTTCAACAATTCTTGGATCAGCCAAGACGAAATACGACGTCGTTTGCTCGACGTTGTAGGACGCTACGTGGCTGACGAAAAGTTTGAGCATGCGGTGCAGATGGCCGATCTGCTGTCACCGATTGTTCGCTCCACGCAGTCCATTCAGCTGTCTGCTCAGGCACAAGTAGCGTGGGCCCGTTCGTTGGATGACCGTGCCAAGACGCTACCTCGAGCCCAGCGTCAGCAGACGGAACGCGAAGCTCGAAAGCATTACCGCGAAGCTGGTCAGATCTACGCCCGATCGGCGCGACTACGCTTTGCCACGCGAGAGTATTCGGTCGATCTCTGGAATAGTGCCGAGAACTTTCGTCTCGGTCACGATTACAAGAATGCCATTCAGCTGTTCGATCAGTATCTCAAGAATGAATCGCGTCAGCGAATTTCGGCGGCGCTTGTTGGACTAGGGGAATCGCATCTGGCACTTGGAAACCTCGACGAGGCGATCGAGGCGTTGACGACCTGTATCGACGACCATCCGGACGATCCATCGAATTACCGTGCTCGCTTGATGGCGGCCGAGGCCTATCTCGGCCGAGGTGATGCTAAGCAGGCAGAGGCGCTGTTGCGCACAAACCTTCGCGATCGGCACCAGGGCCCTGCAAGTCAGGAGTGGCAAGCTTCGTTGTTTGCACTCGGCAAGGTGCTTCACGGCGTCGGACGGCATCAAGATGCGATTCCGAAGCTTGTGGAAGCGGTCGAGCGATACCCCACGTCTCCACATGCCATGGAAGCCCAGTATCTGATCGCGGAATCGTTTCGCCAGGCGGCTCAGGAGCCGCTCAAGATGCTCGAGGAGGTGACGATCGAGGCCAATCGGCAGCAGCACATCGAGGAGCTCAAGGAGTTGTTGTCCGAGGCTGAGAAATTTTATGAAGCGGTTCGCCAGGATCTTAATCTGCGTCCAGACTCGGTTGCGCTAACGCCGCTGGAAAGCGTGATCCTGCGAAATTGTTACTTCGCCCTAGGAGCGGTCTATTTCGACCAGGGGCGGCTCGACGACGAATTTTACGAACGAGCCATCCGTGCCTACTCCGATGCGACGAACCTGTATCAGAACAATCCCGAGGTGCTTGAAGCATTCGTCCAGATTGCTGCCTGTTATCGACGGCTCGACCGACCAACCGAATCACGCGGTACGCTTGAGCAGGCCAAGGTGGTGCTCAAGCAGCTCGACGAGAATCTCGATTTCGAGCAAACCACGAATTTCAACAAACGGCAGTGGGAAGCCTACCTAAAACACTTGATTGAGTTCTCGAAATAGCAAACAGCCGACGATCTGTCCAAAACACTTGTCTTCCTCGCAGTATCACAGAGTCTATGACAAACCTTGGAACTGAAAGACTTGCCGACTTGATCGGTCAGAAGCACCGCTGCCTCGTTCAGTTGCGTGATATTGGTACGCGACAAATCGAGACGGCTCGTGGTGGCGAGATGGACTTGCTGATGCAGCTGCTTGCAACGAAGCAACGTCTGCTCGATCAGATGATGCGAGTGGAGCAACAACTAAAGCCGTTTCGCGATCAGGACCCTGAATCCCGCGTTTGGTCCAGTCTTGCCGAACGTCAGCGCTGTGCCGCCGTGGCCAACGAGTGTGAGTCGCTACTAAACACGATCGTTCAGCAGGAGAAGGAGAGTGAACGCGAGTTGATTCGTCGCCGTGACGACGCTCAAGTTCGCCTGCAAGGCACGCACGTCGCGGGCCATGTTCACAATGCCTACGTTTCCGACGCCGCTCCAACGCGATCGGCCGTCGACTATTCGTAATCGCCCTATCGTCCAGTTTGTTGCCCTGAGTTTAGTCCATCGACTTGTTTACTTTTCAGCAAGGAAATGTGATGAGCAATCCGAGCCCCCAGCAAGATGGCACGCCTGATGCCGGGACACCGCAAGATGCCGGTCTTCTCAGTTCCAATGCGGAATTGGAAACCGTGCTTGCTGCCTGGCACGAAGCGACGCTTCGCCTCGAGCAAACGCACGAGTTGCTGCAAGCCGAAGTGCGTCGCCTCTCGGACGAACTCGAAATCAAGAATCGTGAACTGGCACGCAAGAATCGCATGGCGGACCTGGGGCAAGTGGCATCGTATGTCGCCCATGAAGTTCGCAATCATCTTGTTCCCGTTTCCTTGTACATCAATCTGCTGGAGCGTCGTTGCAGCGATGACTCTGGCAGTGTGGACATTCTTACGAAGGTTTCATCCTGCGTTACAGCTCTGGAGAGTACGGTGACCGACCTACTGAATTTCGCGGCCGATCCGAACCCAACACTCGGTTCCATTGAACTCGACGTCCTTGTTGACGACGTTGTCGGGTCGCTGCAGCAACAGCTTTCTGCTCAGCAGATCGACATCGATGTCGATGTCCCTCGGAATACCACCGTAAGTGTCGATTCGGAGATGACCCGTAGTGTCCTGCTCAATCTGATCTTCAATGCCATGGACGCCATGCCCCACGGCGGGGAGATCGTCGTGACAGGCTGCAGCGGGCATCAGGGCGTCGAACTCGAAATCGCCGACAGTGGTCCGGGGTTGCCTGACGAAGTACGCGAGCACTTGTTCGAGCCGTTCTACACCACCAAGCGTGATGGCACGGGACTCGGTTTGGCGATTGTCGAACAGATCGTTCGTGCCCATGGGGCCCATATTTCGGCCATGAATTGTCCCGAAGGCGGGGCGGCATTCACGTTGAGCTTCCCACGCCGATTTGCCATGGAGGCTGCCGCATGAGCATCGCGTCCCTTCCTCCTCAGAACGAATGCCATGAGGCCGATGCCGCGCGCGGTGTGGGTCGTGTGCTCGTTGTGGACGATCACGATCAGGCCCGGGAATCGATCGCGGCTATCCTGCAGCATGCGGGGCATCAGGTCGAAACCAGCCCCAGCGCCGCCGAGGCCCTCAAGCGACTTGAGTCAGAGAACTACGACGTGGTGATGACCGATTTGAACATGCCAGGCATGTCTGGCATCGAGTTCATTCGTCATCTCGAGAACCGTCCCCATGGTGCTCAGATTCTCATGGTCACGGCCTACGCCAGCGTCCAAACGGCGGTCGAGGCGATGCGTCGCGGTGCCTTTGACTACATCGAAAAACCGTTCAACGCGGAACAGATCGAGACACTCGTTGCTCGCGCGATTGAGCATGGTCGTCTGTTGGATGGCGGCCTGGTATGCGACAGCTCGTCAGCGACCGAGATGGCCAACGCGTCATCGAGCGACGTGGCCAGCCGCGGCGGATTAGCGAGCCCCATGATTGGGGAGAGTCCCTTGATGCTCGCTCTTCGCCAGCGGATCGCTCAAATTGCTCCGACGTCGGAAACGGTTCTCATCACCGGTGAGAGTGGTACGGGCAAGGAATTGGTCGCCCGCGCGGTTCATGCCGAGAGTAATCGCAGCGGCGCCCCCTTGGTGAGTCTCAACTGTCCGGTCTTGTCGGCTCAGTTAATGGAGAGCGAACTGTTTGGACACGAGCGGGGTGCCTTTACCGGAGCGGATACATCGCGGACCGGCCGTTTCGAGTTGGCCGATGGCGGCACCATTCTGCTCGATGAAATTACGGAAATCGAGTTGCCGCTCCAGGCCAAGCTGCTGCGTGTCTTGCAGGAAAGAACATTCGAACGCGTAGGTACGAGCGAGTCGATTAACGTCGACGTGCGGGTGCTTGCCACGACTAACCGTGATCTCCAAGAAGAGGTGTCGGAAGGGAATTTTCGCGAAGACCTTTACTTTCGGCTTGCCGTGGTACCGCTTACGGTTCCGGCACTCCGACAGCGACGCGAGGACATTCCGTTGTTGGTCCGTCACTTTCAGCAGCAGGCGGCCGAACGTTTGGCCCGCGATCCGCTGACGTTCGACGCCTCGGCAGAGCAGCTTCTGTTGGACTACCACTGGCCAGGTAACGTGCGGGAACTGCAGAACATCGTTACGCGTGCCTGCGTGCTGGCGAACTGCGAGGTTGTCCAGGCCGACCAGCTCCGTCCCTGGTTAATCGATGCCGAGAGCGACGCTAGCGAGGCCGTTTCGCCCGACATGGCGGCGGGCGTGAGCTTACACGAGATGGAGCAGAAACTGATTATCGCCACGCTTGAGCACTACGACGGGCATCGGGCAAAGACGGCCAAGGCGCTCGGTATCGGAATCCGCACGCTCAGTGGCAAGTTAAAGACATATGGCTACGCCCCTCGGACCAAGGACTTTTCCAAGGCGGCCTAGCGAAACCGGCAGAATCTGCCGATCGACGGATTCGTGATCGGCAAGAACGGAATATAGGCAGCGACAAGAACACAAGATTCAACAAGTGCTAGCAGCGACGACGCTGGCCGGCAAAAGCGTTGGGGATCTAGGAAATAGAGAGCGTTATGCGAAAGTTCGGGAACCATTGTTGTGCGAGTCGAATGGAGCACCCTGTCAGTTCATTTGGAATTGGCACGGCGGTTGCAATTGAGCATGGCATGACCTCGCGTTGGCAGGGGGGCACAGGCCTGAGAAAGGAAGGGTTTGTGTCATGAGCCTATCGATGTTTAACGCGACGAGCATTCCCGCCTTAGAACAGGTGTTGAACTTTACCGAGCAGCGTCATGCTGTCTTGGCGTCCAACATCGCCAACCTAGACACACCCGGTTACCGCAGTCGCGACCTCTCGGTCGAGAAGTTTGAGTCCCGACTGAAGGAAGCACTCGATGCCCGCCAGACGCCCGTTTCGCCCGGCGAAGCAGGCAGCATGGCCGGAAAAGTTGACTTTTCCCAGGTCCGCGACGCAACAAAACAGATTTTGTTTCACGACGGCAGTGATGTCGGACTGGAACACCAGGTCACGGAAATTTCAAAGAACCAAGGTCGTTACAACATGGCACTGGCCATCATGACGAATCAGTTTCGTCTGTTGCAGGCTGCCATCAGCGAACGCGTGTAGAGTAACGTTTGACCTCGCAGGGTGGGCGCGAGAAATGTCAATCAAGGAATTGAACGATGCTAGGTGCTCTCGATATCAGCACGAGCGGTTTGGTCGCACAACGAACGCGATTGAACGCGATTACCAGTAACATCGCGAACATGTCGACGATCGTCAGCGAAAACGGAGAAGTGAAGGCGTATCAGCCGAAGTTTGCGATTTTTCAGACCGACGAGGACGCGGGATATCCGCAAGGTTCGGCGGGAGTCAAAGTCAGCTCCATCGAGACCGAGCAGATCGAACCGCGATACAAGTTTCAGCCGACGCATCCGATGGCGATCAAGGAAGGCAAGTGGAAAGGCTACGTGCCCTATCCGAACATCAATCTCCAACGCGAGATGGTGGACGCCATGGAAGCGACACGAGCCTACGAGGCGAACATCGGCGTCATCGAAACAACTAAGGCAATGGGACGCCAGGCACTGAGAATTCTGGCATAACGACAACGACATCAACTCCGGGGGGAGGACAAATGGCGGTCCTAAGCATCGCCAAACACGAGTCGACAAAAGAGTAAATTGACATGAGCGCGATTAACGGAATCTCTCCTGGTGCGATTTCCCCTGGCCTTTCGCCCGGATTGAAAACACCAGCGACCCAGGACGGTTCGTTCAAGAACTTGCTGATTGACTCGATTCAAGAAGTCAACAGCATGCAAAAGGACGCCGATGGACTGGTCGAACAGCTGGCCACCGGCGGTGATGTGAATCCGGCCGAGGTGCTGACCGCCGTTCAGAAAGCGGACCTCAGCTTCCGACTCATGATGCAAGTTAGAAATAAGGCGCTGCAGGCGTTCGATGAGATTCGCAACATTCGAATCTAGTTACGCTAAGCGCGAAATTGAAAAGGCCACGGCCACCGCACGTCAAAGGAATTGACGTCGCACAAACGATTACAACAGAAAAACCGCCCTTTCGGAGATCCATGGATGGACTTCTTGAACCAGGCAACTGCCCAGGTTAGCGAACTCTTCCGCTCGATGACGGTGGGAGCGCGGATTACCGCCGCGCTGCTGCTGGCCGTGGTGGTTGTCAGCCTTGGCTATCTTTTCAATCAGCATTCGACCGGTCCCGACGATGTCCTGATGAAGGGCGAGCCGGTTCCTGCCAGCTACCTTCCGGCCATGGAGGCCGCTTTCGCCAAAGCCGGCCTGAACGACTATCGTATCGATGGGACGACGATTCGAATCCCACGTGGCAAATCGGGCGAGTATATGGGCGCTTTGGCCGATGGCAACGCTTTGCCACCCAACTTCTCGCAGTTTCTTGAAAAGGCGATCGACGGCGGAAGCGCTTGGGAGTCGGGAGAGACACGACGTCAACGCATCAAGAGTGCCAAGCAGCAACAGCTCTCGGCCATCATCCAGTCGATGCAGGACATTCAGCAGGCAATGGTGATCTTTGACGAAAAGGATCAACCAGGAATCAAACGAGGCAAAATTCAAACCGCTTCGGTCAACGTGAAGCCGATCGGAAACGCTCCCCTCGATCCCGACCGTGTGCCGGCTCTGCGGAACATCGTCGCGTCGGCAATTGCCGGTCTCGACCCGAAGATGGTGTCCGTCACCGATCTGAACACGGGTCGCAATTTTGAAACATTGAAAGACGGGCAAGTCGGACAGACTGCCAGCCTCTACCAGAAGCAAAAGGCCGCCTACGAACGCGAATGGACGCAGAAGATCCAAGACGCGCTCTCAATGATTCCGAATGCGATCGTGGCCGTGAATGTGGAGCTGACGGAGGAAACGTCAAACCATAGCGAGGAAATCGAGTATCAGCCGAAGCCGGTTACCGTTCAGTCCGAGACAAATACGGTGAGCGAATCGAGCGAACGCGGAGCTTCTGGTGGTCGTCCTGGTCTAGCAGCACAGGCTCCTCCGGGCGTTGGCGGACCGGCCTCCGGAGGTACAAGCGTTGCCGCTGGTGTCGGCAGCGGGCGAACCAGCAAGGACACCACGGGCGAGATCATCAAGTCGCTTCCAGGGCACACGGTTACCAAGATAGAAAAGGCGGGGCTCAAGCCAGACAAGGTTAAGGCTGCCATCAGTATTCCAATCGCCTATCTGCGCAAGGTTTGGCAGAAGCAGAATCCCGACCAGGAGATGACTCAGGAACAGCTGGATACCGCCAAGAATGAGAAGGCGCAGGAGGTCTCCATGCTCGTGAACAGTCTCGTGCCGCAGGTAGTCAACCCACAGGATCGTCGCCGTGACGTCACGATCACGTTCTTTGAGGACATCGCCGATCCGATTGTCGTGGAAGAGCCTAGTGCTATTGCCTCGACCATGGGTTGGTTTGGCAAGAACTTGAGCACGGTGAGCCTGAGCCTGTTGGCCGTGTTCGGCATGGTCATGTTGCGGTCGATCGTGCGAGCCAATCCGACGAGTCCCGGTGCGCCAGAAGCAGATGCCACCGAACAGAGCGTAGCTGCGATTGATTCGCCGGCCATCCTGCCGTTCCCGCCGGGCGAGAATGCGACTGAGGAAGAGAAAATCGAACATGAGAAGGTGCTGAAGCGACGTCTCTCGTCAGGCCCCTCAGTCAAGGACGAGTTGGCAGATCTCGTGAAAGAAGATCCCGACGCGGCCGCCACGATTTTGCGTACCTGGATTAGCAGTGCTGGATAGTTCATCTGCTGGGAACCATGGAAGGTTCCCATTCAATTGAGGCTCCCATTCAAAGGCCCCGCTCAACAAGAAGTTGAGGTAAACACGAACCATGAATCAAGATGCCATTCGAAAGGCGGCGATTCTTATCGCCGCCGCTGATCGTGAGACGGCCGACACCCTGCTGGATCGGCTCGATCCGGAGCAGGCGGCAGCCGTGCGGCGTTGCGCGATCCAGTTGCAAGAGGCCGATGTCGCCGAAAGCGACGACGTCTTTTCGGAATTCGCCCAGAGGCATGTTGGCAAACCGAGCACCGTCGCTCAGGCATATGCCGCGAGTAGCAACTCGCCCGAAAGGATTGCAAATCCTCTAGCGCCAACACCAAAGGCAAATCGATTGGTTCCCGATCAAGATCCCGGCGGCATCGATCTTGGCAGCGACGCGGTCATTCATCTCCGTCTTCCGAATAGTTCCTTCAGTCAAATCGACCAGTCGCAAGACGTTGCCCGCAGCCTAGATGACTCGCTCACGCAAACGTCGCCGACGGACTTAGCGGCATTTCTAAAAGGTGAGAACGCCCAGACGATAGCCGTCGTGTTTTCGCGACTCGCGTCGCCACAAGCATCGGCCGTGTTGGAAAAGCTGCCGGCGGCGCGACGGGCTGACGTTCTTCATCGACTTGCGCGCTTAGACGAGCCGAGTGAGGAGGTCATTCAAGAGGTGGAGGCAACGCTACACAACTGGCTCCGCGATCAGGCTAAGCGGGCTGGTCGTCGTCGCGCGGGAGTCTCGGCGGCAATTCGCATCCTCGAAGCGACAGATGGCGGCATGCGTCGCGAACTGTTGTCGGATCTGGCCGAACGAGACTCCGATCTTGTTTCCCAGGTGCAAAGGAACGTCATGCCAGCGAACACGATGGCTGACGGACGCGACGACGCCGAGACTGCCGTCGAACCGTTGTCGCTGGATCAAATTGCTCACCTGAATTCCGACACTCTGATCCGAATTCTCGACGCTTGTCATCGCGAGACGCTGGTGTTGGCATTGGCGGCAGCGGATCCGAAGATCGTCAGCGATCTTCTAGCTGTCTTGGGGCTGTCCGATGGTCGCCAGCTGCGCGAAGAGATTGCCTCGCTGGGGCCGGTTCGTTTAAGCGACGTCGACGAAAGTCAGCGACAGCTTGGTCTCCTGGCGGCGGAACTGTCGCAGCCCGTCCTGAATACTTCCACGTCAGCAGAAAGCTTTCTCCGAGCAGCATAGTGGCCCGTTTGTCACACCGACTAGGTAAATAGAGAACTCATTAACGAGCCCCCAGTCTTTAGCGTCAACACAGTGACGAGAAGCATAGAAACATGTCCACGATCATTAAGGCCAGAGCGAGCGGCGGTAACACCGATCGCGTCGCCTACAACTTGAACGACATCTCGCACGAGGTCGATCGTTACTTGGAGCAGGCGAAGGCCGAAGCCGACAAGATTGTGCAGCAAGCTCACCAGAATGCCGATCAAGTTCGCGCTCAGGCAGAGCAGGAAGGCAAACGAGCGGCGATGGCGGCCATGCAGGACGCGATTGGCGAAGAGATGAAGACACTTGCTCCGGCTTTGGATCAAGTGATTGAGGATCTGGGTCGTGCCAAACAGGATTGGCTGGCCCACTGGGAAACACGTGCAGTACACCTCGCGACCGCGATCGCCGAAAAGATCCTTCGCCGCGAACTGGAGAAGTCGCCGGAAATAACCCTTGATCTTGTCCAGGACGCCCTGCGACTCACCGAAGGAAGTACGGATCTGAAGATTCTCATGAGTCCAAAGGACGTGGAAACCTTGGGCGGACAGGTCAAGCAACTGACCGAGAACATGTCGCGGATCGCATCGGCGGAGGTTGTTGCCGATGATCGAATCTTGCCAGGCGGCTGTCGTATCGAAACCAAACGTGGTGCCGTTGATAACACCTTTGCAGCACAGCTCGCTCGAATCGAAGAGGAGCTGTCGTAAGCATGTCGGAATTAACCGAACAACTTGACGAGATCTTATCGACCGCGGTCACCGGGAGTGTGGTTCGTACGGTCGGTATGACTGCCTCGGTTGCTGATTTCCCAGTTCCGTTAGGAGCCGTGGTAGAAATCCAGCGTCACAATGGGGAACCGGTTCCGGCCGAAGTCGTCGGATTCCAGGACAGTTTGACGTTGATCTACCCCATGCGTGCGATGACCGGCGTTCGTCCGGGAGATCCGGTTCGACTATGCAAGACAACAAGTCGTATTCCCGTTGGCGAAGGATTATTGGGACGAGTCGTAAACTCCGAAGGACAGGTTACCGACGGTTACGGGCAACCGGTTGCCGAACAGAAGGTGCCACGCGATCGTCAGCCACCCGCGCCCGTCGACCGTCCCAGGATTGATACAGCGCTAGGTACCGGGATCCGTGCGATCGATGGCATGCTTACCTGTGGACGAGGCCAACGCATGGGCATCTTTGCCGGCTCTGGCGTCGGCAAGAGTGTTACGCTCGGGATGATGGCCAAGAACACGTCGGCCGATGTGAATGTCATTGCCTTGATTGGCGAGCGGGGTCGAGAAGTCAACGAATTCCTGGAACGCGACCTCGGTCCGCGCGGTCGGGCTCGCAGTGTCGTGGTGGTTGCCACCAGTGATGAACCTGCCTTGGCTCGAGTTCAGGCGGCATTTACGGCGACGGCGTTGGCCGAATACTTTCGGGATCAAGGCAAAGACGTGCTGTTGTTGATGGATTCCCTGACACGTTTTGCGATGGCCCAGCGCGAAATTGGGCTCGCGGCAGGCGAACCGCCGACGACGCGGGGTTATCCGCCGTCGGTATTTGCACTTCTGCCCAAGCTGGTAGAGCGAGCAGGACGTTCGCGCAATGGCAGCATTACCGGATTCTACTCGGTGTTGGTCGAAGGTGACGATTCCAATGAGCCAATCGCGGATACCGTACGCGGTCTACTCGACGGTCACACTTGGCTCTCTCGCAGCATTGCCTCGCGAGGACATTATCCGGCGATCGATATTTTGGAGAGTATTAGTCGATTGATGCCGGAGATTACTTCGCCGGAGCATCGTCAGGCGGCCGCGGCGGTTCGCGAATGCATGGCCACGTATCGAGACAACGAGGATCTGATTTCCATCGGAGCGTATCGAGCGGGTACGAATCCGAAGATCGATATCGCAATTGCGATGCGAGATGAGATCGACCAGTTTCTGAGGCAGCAGACAGACGATGCGTCATCGTTCGAATCAGCGCAGCAAGCGCTGTTGATGTTGGGACAGCGCCTGTTGACCGTCAACCAACAGGCGATGGGACAGCAAGCGATGGGGAATGCAGCGTCACGAGTTGGGGCGGCCCCGGCGGGAGTCCCGGCCTAAAGAGTTCAGCACCGATTCCTTCGCGTTGTTCAGATAACCACAAGTAACAAACAGAGCCATGGCCAAGTATTCGTTTCGACTGGCGACGCTGTTGAAGCTCCGCGAGCAACTTCGCGACGAGCGGCGCGCGGCCTTGGCCGAAGCGTTCCATGCAGAACAGCTGCTCGATGAGCGTGAACTTGAAATCAACCAGGAAAACGATTCGCTTCGGGAGCAGCGGTCCCACATCAGTCGGTCGGAGAACGTCGCGGTCGATCAGCTATTAGAGATCCAGAGGTACGAGGCGATCTTGATGGCGGAGAAACAGACGCTCGCAAAACAGCGTGAGATGTTGGCGAGCGAGATCGAGCGCCGACGCGAGGCGATGTTGATGGCGGACCGAGACGTTCGTGCTTTGGAGAAGCTTCGCGACCGGCAGCAGGAACGACACACTCAAGAAGAAGAATCGAGACTCCGTAACGAGCTTGATGAATTTGCGGCGCAAAGCCACGCCAGAAAGGATCGAGCCACGTGTTGCGACTAGTTGGAATGTTGGGATCGCTTATTGCCTACTTCTGTGTCGGCACCGTGCTGGCGCAGGGGATTGTTGTTGGCTATATCGTCATGCAGGGGACCGTCGACAAGACCAAGATTGTGGATATGTTGGCCGTGGCGCACGGGATTGAACTCGATCCTGAATCGGAGCTTGGTGATAACATTGAGCAGAACAGTTCGGAGCAGGTCTCGCTTGAAGAGAAGGCCCGCGCAAGTGCCGAGGTGGCTCGTGACATCGAACTGAAGTCGCAGCATCTACTAAGCAGCAAGGCCGAACTGGCGCAGATTCAGAACAGCCTTGTCATTGACCGTCAGGAATTTGATCGCCACGTGACGGCGTTCTTTGACGAGCTCAAGGCGGAGAAGGAACATGCCAAGAAAACGGCCCAGCTTGAAGTTGTGAGCATTTTGCAAACAGCCAAGCCTGGTCAAAGCAAGGCACAACTAATGCTGATGTGGGAACGTGGCGAAGTGGATCGCGTCGTCGACCTGATGATCGCCATGCCGGAGCGAAGTCGTAAGAAGATTGTTGATGAGTTTAAGGGCGAGCAGGACGCGGAGACCCTCTCGGAGATCCTGAAGAAGATTGGCGAAGGGGGCGCGATCGTCAACCTAGTCGAGAACACGGAAGAAAATCTCGAACAGGACGGAATTCGCCGCGAATAGGAAAAACATCATGTCCAACATTCAATTACCACTTGGTTCCGAATTGCCACCGGTTGAGCCAATCAATCGCACGGCGCGAGTGAATGACGCCGCAGGCCCGCAGCCGTCGTTCGATGATCATCTTGAACGGGCGAGTCGGCCAAGTGAAGAGCAGACGGCGACGTCGAACGACTTCGGCAATGAGACGCCGAGGGAGGATGCCGCAGCGCAAGATCGAACGACGGAAACACCTCCTGCCGATTCGACTTCGACCGATGGCGACGATACCGGTCATGACGAGGCCAGTGGTGACTCGGTTGAAATCAATAGTGATTCACATGCTGACAGCGATGACGGAGAGCCAAGCGCGGAGAGCGTTGGTGACGAAGAACAGGGTGACGAGTCCAAAGAGGTTTCGAGCGACGTGCCTGCGGCCGCTGTATCGGTGGTGCCTGAAGAAAACATTCCCACAGGCGAGGCATCACAAAAAGCCAATGCTGACGAGGGAAAAGCGGTAGCGTCGCCAGAATCGCCCATCTCCGTATCCAACGCTTACGGAACTGCTGCGAAAGCGAATTCGCCTGAGCGCGAATCCGTAGCTTCCGATCCATCGGCAGCCAAGTCACAGGTTGACGTGACTCTCGCAGCCCGGGTGGATGGAGACGCGGAAGGAGATTCGGGCAAAGGGCAGATTGTGTCTGAGGGCGAGGTCGCCGACGTGAAGCAGGGCGACGAAGCGGCGGCAACAGGAGTCGTGGAATCTGCCGCCGGCGCCAAGCTGAAGGGCTCCGGCGATCCTGGAAATGGGGCCAAGCAAGATGGCGAACGTCAGTTGACGGAAGCTGTGGCGGAATCGAAATCCGAAGCGGATGGCGATGGGCCTACGGACAATGAATCGTCGCGACGAGATAGAAGTAACTCGCGGCAGGTACCTGTGGAGGTCGGTGCCCAGAAGACAAATAGCGTTGTTGGTGCCGATGATGCTGTGCCAACGATCCTGGGTTCCAAGGCCGCGGTTGCCGCTCCGTCGGACACGGCGACGAGCGGCGCGGACGCCCGATCGACTGCGAATTCCGATGTTGCGGCTCTTGCGAAGGTGACGGATACGGCCGCCTCCGGTGACGCTTCCACGGCGGAGCCAAGCGGTTTGTCGTCCGGTTCAGCGGCCGATCCGGTCGCGAACCCGTCGAGCCAACTTTCGCGTGTCGCAGCTCGCATCCTCCCAGGCATGGAAGCCAAGCAATCGGATGACTTGAAGTTGAACGAGGCTCAACGTGTTCAGTTTGTGCAACGTGTTGCCCGCGCGTTTGGAGCCGCAGCAGAACGAGACGGCACCATTCGCGTTCGACTTAGCCCGCCGGAGCTGGGGTCCTTGCGCTTGCAGGTGTCGATCCGTGACGGGGCCATGACGGCCCAATTGGAGACGGAAACGCCAGAGGCGCGGCGAATACTGTTGGAGAACTTGCCGGAGTTGCGTGACCGTTTGGCAGGACAGGATGTCAAGGTCGAGCGATTCGATGTTAATGTTCGCGACGAATCCCAAGGGCAACTCGCGGAACAGTCAGACAGTGGAACCACATCGGAGAACGGAGAGGGCGAAGACCGTTCCGGCGAGCCTGTCGCGTCGACGGAAGACGCGGAGTCGGCGGACGACAAGGGGCCCACGGATGATTCGAGCGATTTGGATCAACTAAATATTGTTATCTAACCCCCCAATAATTTCCCGTCGGCTTCGGGCCACGGAAGAACTACGAATCGAGGACTGAAAATGAGTCAGGTATCCGATACCGCCGCCGCGGCAGCGAGCGTTTTCGATCCCAATTCCACCAGCAACGACGCGCTGCGTGGCTTGGACATCGATTCTTTCCTGGACCTGTTCATCAAAGAACTGCAGAACCAGGATCCATTGAACCCGATGGACAACTCCCAGATTCTCCAGCAGATCAGCCAGATTCGTGAGGTGGGAGCGACTGACAAATTGACCGACACGTTGGAGTCGGTGTTGTTGGGACAGAATCTATCGAGCGCTACGAGCCTGATTGGAAAACAGGTCGTGGCCATGGATGACGACGGCAACGAGATTACGGGTGAGGTGGAGAAGGTCACCGTGGCCAATGGCGAACCGACGCTGCACATTGGAAATAATGAAATCAAATTGACGAACGTTCGTGAGATTTTGCCGTCTGGCGATGACGTTGCGGCTGCCTAGTACATAACTCAATGAGGCCAGCGCTCCCAGCGTGCCCTAGTCAGTGTCAGGGGGGGCGGGCGTGTCCGGTCGATTAGAGCGCGTTTGTAAATCGAATTAAGCCCGAACTTTTTCGGAAGGAATAATCATGGGTCTCGCATCAGCACTTAGTACAGCTCTTACCGGTCTTACGGCCGCGGAAACGACGATCGACGTTGTCGGTAACAACGTGGCTAACTCGAACACCGTCGGCTTTAAGTCTTCGGAGGCGGTTTTCGCGACACAGTTCCTGCAGACGCAGAGCCTTGGTTCTTCTCCCACCGATACCCGTGGTGGTGTTAATCCTCGCCAGATCGGTCTGGGTACCAAGGTTGCTGAAATCTCGCCCGACTTCGGTCAAGGTACCGTCGAGATTAGTTCGAATCCGTCCGACCTTGCGATTCAGGGAGACGGCTTCTTTATCGTGCAGGGTTTGCAGGGCGAGCAGCTCTACACGCGGAATGGTCTATTCAAGACGAACTCGCAGAACGAACTCGTTACCGTCAATGGTCAGCGACTCTTGGGGCTCGGCGTCAACGATAACTTTGAGATTCAGCCGACCGAAGACTTGGTTCCAATTTCGATTCCGGTCGGTGCCGCTGCGGTGGCACAGGCGACTCAGAATGTTTTCTTAGAAGGAACCTTTACGCCGACGGGTGAACTCGCGTCTCAGGAAGAAATCATCGAGTCGCAGGTTCTCAGCGATGGTACAAAGGAAGTGCCAGCGAATCTGGGATCGGGTGACATTGGTGCCATTGGTCCGCCGACGGTTTCTGGTGCGACGGCTGCCCAGGGTGCTGGCGCGGGATCGATCGCCAACGGAACCTACAACTACAAGGTCGCACTGCTCGATGCCGACGGCAACGAAGGCGCCCCATCAGCGGCAATTGGTCCTGTCACCGTAACGGGTGGTCCAGGATCGATCGATCTAGCCGGTCTGCCAACGGTTCCTTCGGGCGACTTTGTATCTTTTAATCTTTACCGTACCGATAATACTGGCGCCGGCGACTACAATCTCGTTGCTTCGGGACTAACTGCAACGACGCGTACGGATACGACCGCCGATGCAAGCTTGGGCGCAACGCTCGACGAATCGACGCTCGCACAGGCGAACTACTCCTACTACGTGACGTTCTACGACAGCACGGCGTCTGGGTTGGAGAGTCGTCCGACGGCCGTGATCGGACCGGAGTCAATCTCGATCGACGGCTCACGCATTCGATTGGAGAACATTCCTCAGCCAACGTCGGCGGATTTTGACTCGGTCCGGATCTATCGAAACCTCTCGACGGATGACAACACGTTTCATCTAGTGACGACGCTCACGGGTGGTGAGACGTCATACATCGACGGCGCCGCAGACTCAGATATTTCCAGTAACGCGCAGGTGAACCTGGAAGGACCTGGCATCAGCCCAGGCCTGGCACTCGTTAACGTGGTGCAGCGAAACGGGACTACGTACTCAAGTCCGTTTACTACAGGTACGCTTTCCTTTACGCCTCGCAAGGGCGGTCGTTCGCTGGACACCAAGGAGTTGACGGTGACGTCGACGACAACCGTGAATGATCTGATTAATTTCATGGAAGAGGCGTTCGGGATTCAGGAAACGAGTCCCGACCCGAGCAATCCCATCTTGGGAAATCCCGGGGGAACGGTAACCAACAATCGTATCGTACTCGCGGGTAATCGCGGAACAGACGCGGCGATCAGCGTTAGTCTCTCCGGACTCCAAATGGATGACGGTACCGGACCATCGGCCATCAATCTGGGATTCAATACGACCCAAGAGGCCAACGGCGAGAGCGCGGTAACGGACTTCGTCGTGTTTGACTCGTTGGGTGTTCCGCTCAATGTGCGTCTCACTGCCGTGCTCGAAGCGCGTGACAGCACTTCCACGACGTACCGCTGGTACGCGGAATCGTCTGATAACGATCCGGCCACCGGCGTGGGAATTTCCGCCGGTACCGGAACGGTCGTGTTTGACGGCGAAGGAAACGTGACGACAACGAACAACACGACCGTATCGATCGATCGTGAAACAGTCTCGTCGTCGTCTCCGCTGGAGTTCGAATTGGATTTCAGCCAGATTTCTGGACTAGCGGCAGACGACGCTTCTCTCTCTGCGTCTCGACAGGACGGGTCTGGCGCGGGAACCCTATCCAGCTACATCATCGGAGAAGATGGAAGTATCAACGGCGTGTTTACGAATGGCGTAACGCGCGATTTGGGACAGGTTTTGTTGGCACGGTTCGCTAACAACAGTGGTTTGGAACAACGCGGTGAAAACCTCTACGCCTCGGGCGTTAACTCCGGTCTGCCGATCATTACCGATCCAGGCGATCAAGGATCGGGCTCGATCATCGCGGGTGCCGTCGAACTTTCCAATACGGACATTGGTCAGAATCTCATCGATTTGATTCTGGCGTCGACTCAGTATCGAGGAAACACGCGTGTCATCAATGCCGTTCAGCAGCTCTTTGATGAGCTGTTGAACCTGCGTCGATAATCGACCAGCACGTTGACCGCATTGTAATCAGTAGGTGGCAGTCATGATCACGTTGACCCGGCTTGGCGGAGAGCGTTTTGTGCTCAATGCCGATCTTATTCGCTACGTCGAGGAACGTCCTGACACATTTGTCACATTGACGTCCGGCGATCGCCTGGTGGTGAATGAGACGATGGAGCAGGTGGTCGAACTTGCCGTGGCGTATCAGCGGAGTAAGCACTTGGTGCCCTCGTCGTGAAACAAGTACAGGGCCTGATATTCAGCTGACGACTTCGCCAGCGCTAGGGAGCAACGCGGATGGACATATCGAGTATCATCGGACTACTGTTGGCGATCGGCCTGATCATCACATCGATCGGCATCGCCGAAGGTTCGTCATTCGCGGCTTTCGTCGATTATCCTTCGCTGATGGTCGTGGTCGGAGGCGCGATGGCCGCCGCGCTGCTTTGCTTCCCGCTCAAGAATTTCTTGGGCGTGTTTGTCGTGCTGAAGAAGGTTTTTCTGAACAAGTCGGATAGCATTCCCGACCTGATCGAGACGTTGGTGAGCTTGGCGGAAACGGCCCGGCGTGACGGGCTTCTCGCCCTGGAAGGCCGTCTCGATGACGTCGACAACTCCTTTGTCGTGTTAGGCGTTCAGATGGCGGTCGACGGAACGCGTCCCGAGGTCATCGAGGACATCTTACGGACCGAGATCGACGCGATCGCTACACGTCACCGAGACGGAAAAGCCGTGCTCGATCAAATGGGCCGTTTTGCCCCTGCATTCGGCATGATCGGAACTCTCATGGGGCTGGTGATCATGCTTGGCAACATGGACGATCCGTCGAGTATCGGTGGTGGTATGGCGGTAGCCCTGATTACGACACTTTATGGGGCTATTGTTTCCAATGTTTTCTTCCTGCCGATGGCAGAAAAGCTAGGTTTTATTAGCAAGCAGGAGCTGTTGGCCAAGGAAATTGTGGTTCGAGGCATCATGGCGATCCAGTCCGGCGAAAATCCTCGTGTCATCGAACAGAAATTGAATACCTTCGTCCCGCCAAAATATCGTGCGGGAATGCAGGAGGCTGCGTAACGACATGTCGGCCGAAGAAGAAGATGGTGCAGGTGGCATACCCGAGTGGGTTGTCACATTTGGCGATATGATGTCGCTATTGCTGACGTTCTTCATCATGTTGGTGTCGCTAAGCGAAATCAAGCAAGAAGAAATGTTCCAAGCGATGGTCGAATCGATGCGCCAACAATTCGGTCACGATTCATCGACCGCCTCGCTGTCGCCGGGAAATATTCGTCCACGGACTGCTCAAATGGCCCGGTTGTCGAGCATGGGGCGAGCGATGCGTGCCAATATCATGCAGGGAGGCAATAAAGTCGAAGCTCCCGTTGGAGATGAGTTCAAAGTTCGATCCATTCGTCAGGGAGACCGCACGAATGTGGGTACCGTGCTGACGTTTGAGCCACACAAGAGTGAATTGACGACGGAACACCTCAAAGCCCTGGCTCGAGTCCAGTCTAAGTTGGGTGGCAAGCCACAACGCATTGAGGTGCGCGGGCATACGTCAAGACGTCCCGCCGACGACAAGTACCGTGACAACTGGGACCTCGCCTATGAGCGTTGTCGCGCGGTCACCGCGGAACTGCACAAGATGGAGTTTGACTTGAAAAGGATACGCATTTCGGTTGCCGGCGAACACGAACCGGTTACCGCAGACGCACAATCGAGGCTCCTGCACAAGAATGACCGAGTGGAGATCTTCCTGCTTGATGAATTGGCAGAGAGCCTCCGCAAGGACAATCAACGAAAACGCAAGTAGCGCGGACTATTGACTGGAATCCGGATGACACCGGTAGGAAGAGTTCGCGGATCAAAACACGATTTAGAATCTCGCATTAAATGTCGCGTAGCTCGGCTTCCGACACCGACCAATCATGGCAGAAACTGAACCCACACAAGAAATATCCGAATCCGTCGAAGACGGCGCCAGCGGTGCTAGCAAGTCGCGCAAGCTGATAGCGTTTGCGGTCGTGCTAGTGGCGGTGCTCGTTAATCTCGGACTGGCATATGCGTTCATTCCCTCGGCTGAAGAGATCGAAGCCCAACAACGGATCAATGCCGGTATGAAGGCCGAGAAGGAATCAGAAGAGGAAGATAACAAGTCGGCGAAGAAGGCGGACGACGACGCTGTTATTACCGTCGAGGAGCCGCTCGTCGAAGACAGTATCAGCGCTTTTCAGCCGCTTTCGAGCACAACGATCCGCGTTGACTTCAAGCTATGGGGGATTGTGGCAATTGAGGACTCCGGGGAGTTCCGGGAGCAATACATTAAACACGAGAATCGCATCAAAGAACAAATCCTGTTCATTCTGCGAAGTTCGGATATTGACGATCTCAGTGAATCTGGGTTGGGGTTGATCAAGAGGAAAATTCTTGACAAAAGTAACAATCTGCTGGACAAACCGTATCTGCGATCAGTCCATTTCAGTAGTTTTTCCTTCGTCGAACAGTAACAGCACGTTCGAACGATAGGCTCGACGTCGCACATCAGGCAGCCAAGGAAGGCGGTCCCATGGCAGACGAATCTGACCAATTAAGCCAAGACGATATCGAGAGTCTCTTTGCTGGCCCTCCGGCTGCTGGCGATGCCGCGCCGGCGAAGCCGAGCGATCCCGCGCCAACCGCGGCTGGCGGTGGAGCTGCTGCGAGCGACGATCCAAACGATCAACTCGCTCAGGGCGATATCGAGGCACTCTTTCAGCAGGCGGAAGACGCGCTTGCGTCCGTTTCCAGCGATGCTGGATCGAATGACGCGGCCAGCGTTGGTGCCAGTCCGTTTAAACTGAAGGACTTTGCGTCGGCTCCTGCCACCACAGAAGCCGCTACGATCGATCTTCTTAGCGACGTCGAACTTGACGTTTCGATCGAGTTGGGACGAACTCACATGCATCTTGAGGAGGTACTCAAGTTGCGCACCGGAGCAGTCGTCCCCCTCGACAAGTTGGCGGGTGATCCGGTCGACGTGTTTGTTAACGGCCGCCTTGTCGCCCGCGGCGAGATTCTCGTGCTGAACGACAACTTCTGTATTCGGGTTGCCGAATTATTGGCCGGCGAGCCAAACGCGGCCTAGAAGAGGAATCCGTCCCCTATTCGCAATATCAATGTATTGCCGACGTGAGTTGCCCGCTGCGATGCGTGAAAGACCTGCCCGTATCGATATCGGCATCAATCGCAGAAAAATTTAGACGAATAATACCCCGCCTCGCCACATGGGAAGTGCAAGGATGCCACCCACGCTTCGAATCCTGCTCCTGATGTTGTCTGTTACGTTGGTGTTGCTGGCCAATTCAGCTGTCGCGTTGGCGCAAACGCCCGTCGCTACGGAAACGCTTGCGCAGCCAGCGGTAAGCTCGAACAGGGCCGCCGACTCATCGGACGTTGGTTCGTTGCGTATTAGCCGCGAGCCAACGACGACTACCTCGACTTCGCAATCGAAGAGTGGTCTGCCCTCGCTGATTACTGTCTTCGGTAGCCTAGGCGCGGTACTGGCCGCGTTCTTCGTGTTGGCCTGGCTCATGAAACGCGGGATGCCCAAGAATATGGGCACTCTTCCTAAGGAAGTGGTCGAGGTTCTCGGGCGAGCTCCGCTGGCACAGCGACAACACGTTCATCTCCTGCGATGCGGGAATCGATTGCTACTCGTTTCTGTCACGCCGGCAGGCGCAGAAACGCTGAGCGAAATCACCGATCCGATGGAAGTCGATCGACTGACAGGCCTTTGTGCACAGCAGCGAAGCGACAGCGTCACTGCCAGTTTTCGCCAAGTGTTTCACCAGTTTGGGCGTGAGAAATCGGCGAGTACGAACGACGTGCCCGACTCGGGCCGCGGACAACAGGCGACCGGAGTCCCGCATGCACGTGCGGGATCGGGGGAGGGCCTGCATGCCTAACTCATTCTTGCTAGTACGCATGTTCGACGCTGCGGGCGAATACCTTCGACGCGACGTAATCCATGGTCAACGCTGCAATGGGTGGCTTGCTGGAAGATGTGTCTTGTTGTCGATTGCCACGTTAGTGTTGGCACAACCTGCCGCCGGACAGCCCTCGCCGCTGGGTGAGGTTGGGATTCCGAGTGCGGCCGATGGAATCTTGAACTCAGGCCCGGATGACTGGACCAGTCCGGAAGGCCTGAGCTCGACATTGCAGGTCATGATCCTGCTTACGGTCATTAGCATGGCCCCGGCCGTGATGCTCATGACGACCTGCTTCGTTCGATTCGTTGTCGTGTTGGGGTTAATGCGACAAGCGCTTGGAACCCAACAGCTGCCGCCGGCTCAAGTCATTACGTCGCTTGCCATGTTCATGTCGCTCGTGATTATGACCCCAGTCTGGACGCAGGTGTATGACGAGGCGATCGGTCCCTACACGAATCATGAAAAGACGATTGATCAGGCCTGGGAAGACGGCATTCGTCCGGTTCGGCAGTTTATGATCGCCCAGATCGAAGCGACCGGAAATCGCGACGACGTCTGGCTATTCATGGACTATTTGGATCCCGATCCTGAGAAGGAACCAGAGACGTACGATGACGTCCCACTCCAGGCTCTCTTGCCGGCGTTTGTTTTGAGCGAACTCAAGACGGCATTTCTGATCGGATTTCAGATCTACATACCATTTGTCATTCTCGACGTGATCATTGCCAGTGTGACCATCTCGATGGGCATGCTCATGCTGCCACCGGTGATGATCTCGCTGCCGTTCAAGCTATTGCTGTTTGTTCTGGTCGACGGCTGGCACCTTGTGGTTGGCATGTTGATGGAGAGTTTTCAGCCCTTTATGTGACGCGGTTGATCTCGATCCCCCTGCTGCTTGCCGGTGCAAAGGGGATGAGGGCACCGACTTGAAAAAGACGACTATCAGAACTTAGAGCGGAGAACGAGACTGTGACCCCTGACGCCGCTATCGACATCGGGCGTGAAGCCATTTTGACCATGCTCAAACTCAGCGCTCCGGTGCTAATCGCTGGAATGGCGGTTGGTTTGTTGATTGGTCTTCTGCAGGCCCTGACGCAGATTCAAGAGCAGACGATCTCATTTGTGCCGAAGATTGTGGCCATGGTGCTGGTGCTTAGTTTCACCCTGCCATGGTTGATCAACGAAATGGTTCGTTATTCCCAGGATCTCATTGCGAATATTCCGCAAAATCTCTAGCCGATGAGCGGGCTGATGTAGCGGAAACGGTTTCGCTGCCACGGACGCACGTCAGCGAAGTGTTGGTCGATTCGCCTAATGGCTTCTCTCGTTGAATTGCATCTCGACAAGTTCATCATCTTCACGCTCGTGCTGACGCGAATGAGCGGACTGGTGATGACCGCGCCGATATTTGGCACGCGCGATATTCCGATGCAGATCCGAGCACTCCTGGCGTTCACGCTTGCGGCGCTGGTCGCCCCCACGCAGTGGCACCTGCAAGTCGAGCCGCCGCAAAATCTGATGAACTATCTCGTGTTCATCGGTACTGAGGCACTCATCGGTCTGGTTCTTGGATTGGGCGTCACGATCTTGTTCGTCGGTCTGCAAGTTGCGGGAACACTCATTGGACGGGCCAGCGGTTTGGCGCTTTCGAACGTCTTTGATCCATCGATGGGTGCGGAAGTCGCACTCCACGGGCAATTGCTGAATTACGTCACGCTGGCTCTGTTTGTTGCTATCGGCGGACATCGAATGCTGATCGGGGCAACCTTGGATACGTTCGGAGCACTGCCGCCTGGAAGTGGTGCCATTCCCGTTGGGCTAAGCAGTGCTGCTACGGATCTGGTTGCTCTGAGTTTTTCGCTTGGTCTGCGAGCTTCGGCGCCGATGGTAACGGCTCTGCTGTTGTCGACACTTGTGATGGGAATCATCAGTCGCACGCTCCCACAGCTCAATATCATGGCGGTCGGATTCGGCATGAACTCGATGATGACGCTGGCGACGATGGCCATCTCTATCACCGCCATTTGCTACATGTTTCAGGGGCACGTCGGTCATGTGCTCGAGTTATTGGGCGATACGATTGCCGGTGCCACTCAAAGGGTTGCCGCAGGTCTCGGCGCATGACGGCATACTCTTCGTAACTTTGCAGAATTCCTTCGTTTCGAGTTAATCAAGTCGACCGAGCATGGCAGATCAAGCAGGCGATCGTACGCACGAAGCTACGCCGCATCGCAGGCAACAGGCCCGCGAGCAGGGGCAAGTTGCGCGTTCTCAAGATCTTGGTTCGGCAATTTTGCTCGTCGGTGGTATCGCTGGGATCATGCTCTTGGGCGGTCTGCTTGTCGATCCGATGGTGTCGCTAATGCGTGAACAGCTTGGTGGCGAAGCCTGGCTGTCGATGGACGGCGACATGGCCGTTTCGCAATGGGGCCGCATTTTGGGCATGGTTGGCTACGGGCTGTTGCCGCTGCTAGGTCTGCTAATGGGACTGGCCATTCTGGCCAACCTGTTTCAGGTCGGCTTTCTATTCCTGCCCGACAAGCTGGCTCCCGATCTAAGTCGGATCAATATTTTGTCGGGCCTCAAGCGGATGTTCTCGATCACGAGCGTCGCCCGACTCGGGTTTGGTATCTTCAAGATCCTAATCGTCGGTGGGGTGGCCTTCGTTTGCGTTTGGTCAGATCGTGATCGTGTTGTGCAGATGATCGGTTTGGAACTTCCTCAGATCGCATTCCAGCTCGTCGACATTATCCTGTGGACGGCACTGAAGATTGGAGTTGCTCTGCTAATCCTTGCGCTTGCCGACTACGCGTTCCAGCGTTGGAAGCAAGAGCAGGACATGAAGATGACGACCCAGGAAATGCGGGAAGAAATGAAGAACTTGCAGGGAGACCCGCAGATTCTTGCCCGGCGTCGCGCCGCCCAAAGACAGCTGGCACTCAATCAGCTCAATTCTGCGGTGCCGAAAGCGGACGTTGTGATCACGAACCCGACGGAGCTTGCCGTCGCGATTCAATACGATCCTGATACGATGCTGGCTCCGGTCGTAGTGGCCAAGGGAGCAGGCGTGATCGCCCAGCGCATCCGCCGCCTGGCTCTTGAGCACGGCGTACCAATTATGGAAAAGAAGCCGCTGGCCAGGGCTCTCTTCAAAGAGGTCGAGGTCAACCAGCCGGTCCCGAACCAGCAGTTTGCGGCGGTTGCCGAGGTGCTGGCCTATGTCTATCAACTCAAGGGCAAACAGGTGCCAGCTCCGCCGAATGCGGCTTAACGGCTTGCGAAGGGATCTGCGCCGGCTCGCGTCGCCGGCAGAAAAGCGACGCAGATTCTACGCGCCGGCCTCCGCGGCCGATTCGTTGTCCGCTGCGGGTTCCGTCTCGTCAGCAGTTGCCTGACCGTAGCCGTATTTGTCGATGAACGGGGCCCAACGTCGATCGATATCGCTCTTGATATCTTCGTCCAGCTGGAACGTGTTGGTCTTATATTCCTTGAGACCCGCGACGTGCTCTTCAAAGTGGGGAAGGGCGGCGTCGAATTCGCCCAAGTCGAGCTCGTCGTAGACGCGACGAAGTTGACCGATCGGATCGCGTGCCAGGTCTTCGTAGCGAACCTCGCACAGATGACCGTCCGGAATTGATTGGTGGCCACGCTCGTAAGCGGACATCATGCGCTCGAAGCATGTATAGACGTGCTCGTTGATTTCCTTGAACTTAGGGGATTGAAAACCTTGGGTAGTGTAAAGCGACTTCCAAAGTCGAACGGTTGAAGGGAACACACTATAGGGATCACGTACGATATGTACGAATTTGGCATCCGGAAACATCTTGGCCAACACTTCGACGCGACCGGTGTGTGTTGGCGACTTCAGGACCATGCGACGCTTGTCCTTGATCTGGAGCCGTCGTAGGAATTCCAACAGTGTGTTCTTCCAACTGTCCAGGTCCTCGTCCGAGACCCCTTCAAAGTCGAGGTAGTCGACGCCTTCGGGCGGATTGTTGGGAAATGCCATGGAAAGATAGGGCGAAGGAGCCCCCATATTCATCAAGGCGAATTCGTCTTCCTGCGGCCGATCCCATCCGGCAGCCATATTGTCCATCGGGCGTTTCGATGGTAGCACGATGCCCAAGTATTTGCGAATAAAGTCGCCGCAGTGCAAGAACTGATTCGGCAGCAGACAATCGATGGTGCGGGGATACGAGTGCCTGGGATCGAGGACCATTAACTCGTGCAGGAATGTCGTTCCCGATCGCCAGTGCCCGACGATAAAAAGCGGTGGATCTTCAATGCGCGCGTCGCGAAGCTTCTTGCGGTAGAGAAAGTTCTCCCAGACGCTGGAGCACGAGTTGACCGTTGCGAACAACGTGGTCATGAAGGCCATGGCCCAACGCGTTGGATGGATGCGAAAACGATTGCGACAAAGAATTCCCCACCATGTCGATAGACGCATTCCCTGCCAGAAACGCGGGGTGTACCAATGGAAAGCGTTCATCTTCGCTTCTTTGGCAGGCTTGGCTTTTCTTGAAGGCTGGGAGTTGCGAGCAGTTGTCATGCGGGTGCCGCAGGCAGGAGAGGGTGGCCGGAGGAGGATCCGGGAGGAATGAGGCTCCATGGTAACCGCTATGATGGTCATCGAGCAAGATTCCCATCTGCTTGACACTTTCCTGAACAGCGTTCTACGATGGGCGAGCCGCTTGTTTTTCGGATGCGCCGGCCGCATTCATCGGTCGCCTCCCACCTATGCGTCACCATGAGTAAGCGTACACGACAAGCTTCATTCGCAGGATTTGAACCGGAGACGGAGGAGTCGGCTCCGACCTCTTCTGAACCCTCCGATTCGGTGGGAAGTGAATCTTCGGCTGATGTTACGGATATCCGTGGCAAGTCGGTCTACGTCATCGATTCGCATTCGCTCATATTCCAGGTGTTTCATGCCATACCGGAGATGACGAGTCCTCGCGGCGAACCGGTTTCGGCTATCTTTGGTTTTGTTCGCGACATCTTCTTCTTGCTGGAAAGCAAGCAGCCCGACTATCTTGTCTGCGCGTTCGATTTGCCGGGCGATACGTTTCGCCACGAGTTGTATCCCGAGTACAAGGCGAACCGTGGCGAAATGCCGGATGACTTGCGACCGCAGATTCCCGCGATTCAGGAAGTGCTTGAGTCGCTCGCCATTCCAGTCGTCAGTTATGAGAACCACGAGGCGGACGACGTGTTGGCGACGCTTGCTCGTCAGTGTGATGAAGCCCAGGCCGAGTGCTATCTCGTAACTGGTGATAAGGATTGTCGCCAGCTGATCACCGATCATGTAAAAATTTACAACGTCCGTAAGGATGCGGTCTACGGCGAGAAGGAATTGGAGGCGGACTGGGGTATTCGCCCCGATCAGGTGGTCGACTTTCAGTCACTCGTAGGAGACTCGGTCGACAACGTGCCGGGCGTTCCGTTGATTGGTCCCAAAATCGCTCGTGAGCTGATTCAGAAATTTGGCGACCTCGACAATGTCCTCGACAATACTGACGAAGTCTCTGGTAAGAAGCGGCAAGAGAATTTGCGTAACGGTCGTGAGCTGGCATTGCTCAGTCGAGATCTGGTTCGCTTGACCCCCGATCTGCCCCTGGAGGTGGATTGGAGCGAAGCGAAAGTCGGTGCGATTGACACGGAGCGAGCCAAGGAGCTGTTCACGCAGTACGGTTTTCATAGCCTGGGGGATCGGCTTGCGTCGTTCGATGCTGGTGCTGCCCCTGCGATTTGGGAAGCGGACTACCAGGCGATCACGACGCGTAAAGAACTCGACTCGCTCATCGAACGGATCCAGCAGGCTCGACTGGTCTCCTTCGATTTGGAGACGAAGACGACGCTGCGGGGCGGAACGGCGGTTTGGCCACGTTGGGCCCAAATCGTCGGCTATGCAATCGCGATTGAGGCAGGGGAGGCGTTTTATATCCCGGTTCAGGTGCCCGAAGGAGAACCGCATCTCGATCCGCAGGAAACGCTTGAGGCTCTTCGGACCATCCTGGAAGATGCCACCATTGAGAAGATTGGTCAAAATCTTAAGTACGAGCAGATCGTGTTACGATCCGCCGGCGTCGAAATGGCCGGAATCGCTTTCGATACGATGCTCGCCAGCTACTTGCTGGATGCGGGCGAGCGAAGTCACAGCCTGGATGAACTCGCCAAACGCTATTTGAATCACACCACGACGAAGATCACCGAGCTGATTGGTAAAGGCAAGAATCAGAAGTCAATGGACGAGGTGCCGCTGGAGCAGATCACGCATTACGCGGCTGAAGACGCCGACATTCCGCTACGGCTCAAGCCGATTCTCGAAGAGAAACTTCGCGCTGCGGATTTGATGGAGTTGTATGAAGAGTTGGAGTTGCCGCTGGTCGAGGTGCTGGCGGAACTCGAGTTCAACGGGATAAAGCTAGACGCGCCGCGGCTGGAGGAATTGAGTCAGCAGTACGGCGAGCGACTCGACACGCTCGAACGCGAGATCTACGAGATTGCAGGCCATGAGTTCAACATTGCATCACCGAAGCAGCTCGCGGAGGTGTTGTTTGAGGAGCTCGGCCTGCCGATCATCAAGAAGACCAAGACGGGGGCCAGCACCGACGCCAGCGTGTTGGAGGAGTTGGCTCGTCAGCACCCGCTGCCTGAGAAGATTATCGAGTTCCGTCAATTCGCCAAGTTGAAGAGTACCTATGTCGACGCGTTGCCGACGATGGTCCATCCCGACACGGGTCGCGTGCACACGTCGCTCAATCAGGTTGTGGCGGCGACTGGGCGACTCAGCTCGAACGACCCCAACCTGCAGAACATCCCGGTACGGAGTGATCGTGGCAAGGAAATTCGCTCCGCGTTCTTGCCTGGCGAAGACGGTTGGAAGCTGTTAGCGGCCGACTATTCTCAGATCGAACTTCGTGTTCTTGCTCACTTTTCGGGTGACGAGGCTCTATGCGAGGCATTCGCCAAGGACGAGGATATTCATGCATTGGTCGCCAGTCAGATCCACAACGTTGCGATTGAAGACGTGACGTCTGACCAGCGACGAAGCGCCAAGGCCGTCAATTTCGGCGTTATTTATGGGCAGAGCCCCTTTGGGCTAGCCAAGTCACTCGATATCGACCAAGAAGAAGCGGCCGCGTTTATCGATGCCTACTTTGATCGCTATCCGCGGATTGACGAATTTCTGCGTGAGGTGCTCGACGAGTGTCGTGCTGTTGGCTATGTCAAGACAATTTCTGGCCGTCGTCGGCAGATTAGCGGGGTTCGAGCCGATACCGGAGGACGTCAGCGGAATTTGGCGGAACGGACTGCCATCAACACCGTAATTCAGGGTTCGGCTGCTGATCTGATTAAGAAGGCGATGATCTCGCTGTACCATCGGCTCGTCGATGATGAGCGGGCCTCGCGAATGCTGCTTCAAGTTCACGATGAGCTGATTCTTGAAGTACCGCCCGAAGAGCTTGAGGAGATGCTCAAGATTGTGCCGGAAGAGATGAGCGAAGCCGGTGAGTTGACTGTTCCCCTTAGCGTCGATGTCAGCACGGGCGACAATTGGGCTGAGTTATAGGCAGCAAACCATGAAGATCATCGGCATCGTAGGTGGAGTTGCGAGCGGGAAAAGCTTTGTTGCCGAGTGCTTTCGCGAATTGGGGGCGGTGGCCCTCGATGGCGACCGTGTCGGCCATGAGGTGCTACTCCTGCCTGAAGTTGAAGAAGCGGTACATCGTCGCTGGGGCGATCCAGTCTTTACGGAAGAGGGGCACATCGATCGCCGTCAGCTCGGCAAGATCGTCTTTGCTGAGGGTGAAGAGGGGAGGCGAGAGCTAGAGTTTCTCGAATCGCTAACGCACGGCAGGATAGGCGAACGGCTTGCCGCGGAAGCCGATCGGTTGCGGCAAAAGGATGCTGTGCCAGCGGCAATTATTGACGCTCCTGTGCTGCTAAAGGCCGGCTGGGACGACATCTGTGACGAAATCGTGTTTGTTGACACGCCCCTGGAGCAACGTCTGGAACGAGCCAAAACGCGAGGCTGGGATGCCGAGGAGCTGGACCGTCGTGAGCGAGCCCAACTCTCTCTCGATACCAAACGTGAGCGGGCTAGCACAGTCATCGACAATTCGCGCAGCCGGGAGGAGACCCGCCAGAGGGTTCGAGAGTATTGGGAAAGAATCGTTGATGTGGGCGAAAATGCCTGATTTTTGCCAATCCCCTTGAATTGTCCGCTAGATTCGGCCAGGATGTAGATAGTCACATGAAGGGTCACGCACCTCGGTCGCGTGGCAACATGGATGTTGGCAGGTCTTCGCATTCAATTCCCCTTTCAGACCTTTGCCCCGGTGTGGCGCAACCCATCGAGCGCAGTTCCCGCGTGAGATACGGGCCTTTTCCAATTCGTTCCTTGCGACGATTGTCAGCAAAAACGTAACCTTCCGCAGGCGCCATCCGTGTGCCTGCACAAAAAGTTCATTTCGCCAAGGAGCAGTCCGCCATGGCGCAGACCAAGAACACCAAGCCTAAGTCGACTCTGGCCAGCAGTGCCAAGCGACCGGCGATCACAGGCTCGGTACTTACGAACGATACCAACGAGACATCGGGTGACGAGCCACTTTCGTTGGCAGAGGAACTCGCTGCAGAGGCCGATAAGACGGGCGAAGAGCCGTCGGATCGGTACGAGCAGATTAAACAGGGTGACGTTCACATCGCCGAGCTGCAGCGCATGACGATGCCGCAGCTGATCGAGCAAGCTCGCGCTGAAAAGCTCACGGACATCAACGGGCTAAAGAAACAGGATCTGATCTTCAAGATCCTCAAGGAGCGGGTGAAGCTCAATGGCCTGATGTACGGTGAGGGAACGCTCGAAATCTTGCCGGATGGTTTTGGCTTCTTACGCAGTCCCGACTATCACTACCTATCGTGCCCCGATGATATTTATGTGTCGCCGAGCCAGATCCGTCGCTTCGGTCTGCGAACGGGTGTTACGGTATCGGGCCAGATTCGCCCGCCGAAGGAAAGCGAGCGTTACTTCGCGTTGCTGCGGATCGAAGCTATTAATTACGAGGATCCATCGAAACTGGCGGAAAAGGTCTTTTTCGACGATCTCACTCCGCTTCACCCGGATCAGCGGATTGTGTTTGAGACGACGCCTGAAGAGAAGGAAATGCGCGTTGTCGACCTGATTGCGCCGGTCGGATTTGGACAGCGAGGGCTGATTGTTAGCCCGCCGCGGGCCGGCAAGACGATCTTGCTGCAGAAGATGGCTCAGGCGGTGCTCACCAACTACCCCGACTGTTACGTGATCATGCTATTGATCGACGAGCGGCCGGAAGAAGTGACCGACATGGAACGTCAGGTCAAGAGCAGCAACTGCGAAGTCATTAGCAGTACGTTTGATGAACCGTCGGCCCGTCACGTCCAGGTGTCCGAAATGGTCCTGGAGAAGGCGAAGCAAATGGTCGAGTTCGGCCGCGATGTCGTCATTTTCCTCGATTCGATCACGCGGCTGGCTCGGGCGTGGAACTCAGAATGTCCCAACAGCGGAAAGATTCTCTCTGGCGGTATCGATGCCAACGCGATGCAGCGTCCCAAACGATTCTTTGGCTCGGCTCGCAAGGTTGAAGAGGGCGGCTCGCTCACCATTCTGGCGACGGCGTTGATCGATACGGGAAGCAAGATGGACGAAGTCATCTTCGAGGAGTTTAAGGGCACCGGTAACCTTGAGGTGGTGCTTGACCGTCGTCTTGTCGACAAACGCATTTGGCCAGCGATCGATATCAATGCCAGTGGAACTCGTCGCGAAGAGATGATCATGGACCCCGAGGAGCACCGTCGCGTATGTATGTTGCGGCGCGTGCTAAGCGAGATGAATGGTCCCGATGCGATGGAGCTACTCGTCGGTCGTCTTGACAAGACGCAGAACAATGCCGAATTCCTGATGAGCATGAAGTCGTAGTGCCTCTCGCCGGGGGCGATGTCTGATTTCCACGGTGACCCATTCCAATTTCCTCCCATTCCGACAGGCCAATGCCGCACGTTCACGAAGGACTGCAAGAAGCAGGCAACGGACGATTTGCCGTTGTTGTTGCCCGATTTAACGACTCGATCACCAAGGGGTTGCTCGAAGGGGCGATTTCAACGCTCTCAGAAGCGGGCGTCAGCGATGAGAACCTCGATGTTGTCTGGGTTCCGGGGGCATTCGAGATACCCCTGATCGCTCACAAGATCGCCTGCACCGGAGAGTATGCGGCGGTGCTCTGTTTAGGGGCGGTGATTCGGGGTGACACAACGCACGACCAGCATATCAATCGAGCAGTCAGTCTTGGTATCGTCGAGGCGTCTCTCTCTTCGGGCGTTCCCGTTTTGTTCGGGGTTCTCACCTGCGACACCTTGGAGCAGGCGCTCAATCGCAGCTCCCCCGGCGAACATAACAAGGGAGCAGAGTGCGCTCGCTCGGCCTTAGAGATGGCCAGTCTCATCGAGCGATTGTCACCGGATCAGGAGTGACCGCCCCATTATTGGGACGGTATTTCTATCCAGTCGTGCCGATGCGTCTCTGGCGTAGGGTTTGGTCGGAATATCGAGGTCGGTAAGTGGACCGCCCGGTATCTATTCGATCCCCCGTATCTCTCAACCCCCCCCCGTATCTAAAAAAACGCCGACGCGTGGTAGAATTGGGGCTGAGCGTTATTCGTTTAGGAACCGGCTTTCTCTAGTCGTTCACCTAGTTGTTACTCATTTTGTCGGAACGGAACGAGAATGTCGCGTCGTAGTCGAGCACGAGAATTTGCCCTCCAGGTTCTATACCAGGATGATGTTAATGCTGGCGCTGAGCCTGGGGAGGGAGAGACGTATTTGCGGACGCGGCTAAGGAAGGATGACTTGCTCGACTTTTCCTCCTCCCTGGTCGATGGCGTACGAGAAAACCGAGAGGAAATCGACGCACTTTTGGATCGAGTTTGCGATAACTGGACGCTGGAACGAATGGCGGCTACGGATCGCAATGTGTTGCGGATCGGTGCTTACGAGATTCTGCACACGAAGACTCCGGTACGGGTTGTGCTCAACGAATCGGTCGAACTCGCCAAACGTTTCGGCAGCCGGCCGAGTGCCCAGTTCGTCAACGGCATTCTCGACCGCGTCCTAACGGAATGCGGCCGCCAGGACTAGCTGTAGCCGCTGGGGGCGTCGGCTCGGCAACGCCGCTACAGGACCTCTGCCGGCTTGGCCGACCTTCCTCCCGGGCCGGTTTCCACGATATCATGTCAGGCTCGCTGCTACGGCAGACAATAGCTTAAACCGCGATAATGCAATTTCTTGCTCGGAGAATTGATGGGCTTACTCGATAAGTTTAAGAAGGGGCTGGCCAAGACGACCCAGCTGCTCAAGACCGACGTACGCGACATTTTCAAGTCGGAAGGCCGACTGGTTGATGACGAACTGCTCGATGAGTTACTTGAGTTGCTTATCAAGACGGACATGGGCGTTAAGCCGGCAAAGCAGATCATTGATCGAGTGAAGACCGAGCGTCGTGGTCGTGTCGTGCAGATGGAAGACATCCTCGACGACTTCAAGGCGGAAATGCGAGTTCTTCTGGCCCAGCCTGAAGAGCCAATTCGGTTCGCCGAATCGGGGCCCACGGTGATCATGGTCGCCGGAGTCAATGGAACGGGTAAAACGACCTCCATTGCCAAGCTAGCCCGTCTGCTTAGTAGCCAAGGAAAATCGGTCGTTCTTGGTGCCGCGGATACATTTCGTGCCGCGGCCGTCAACCAGCTCTCTGTTTGGGCCGAACGTCTCGGCGTGGACATCGTTACCGGCGAACAAGGGAGTGACCCGGCCAGTGTTGCCCATCGAGCCGTGGCAGCCGCAATTGAGAAGAATGCCGACATCTGTATTGTCGATACGGCCGGACGCCTGCAAACGCAGCAAAACCTAATGCAGGAATTGGAAAAAATTCACCGTGTGATCCGCAACCAGATTCCTGAAGCACCGCATGAAGCACTACTCGTGCTCGACGCCACCACCGGGCAAAACGGAGTCAGTCAGGCGACCCATTTCACCGATGCCATCGACTGCACGGGAATCATTCTGGCCAAGCTCGACGGCACGGCCAAAGGTGGCGTCGTTGTGGCGATTCGTCAGACGGTCGGGCTGCCGGTCAAGTACGTGGGGCTGGGAGAAACTCCCGATGACTTGGAGCTGTTCGTGCCAGACAACTTCGTCGACGCTCTCTTTGAAGAGGTCCGTTAAGAACCTCTATTGCCGCGTTACAGCGAATTGGCTGACGAAAATTCGTCAGCCCCTAGGACTCCGCCTGGCAGATTCTTTCCGAGGCGGAATAACCCGCAAAGTTTAACACCGCCATCCGGCGATGGGGGACGTTCGCTGTCCTTTCTGAGGCTGCTCCCGCTTCTTGGCAGTCGCCATTTGATCTTTCTCACCCGCGTTTTTTGCCTGTCAGACGCGAAAGAGACGCCGTTTTCTTCGGAACCTTTTCAGTAACCGACAAAGCTTAACACGTTCTGCCAAACCCGGTGTCAAAACCGCCACCTCTGGCTTCATTCATGTTAACTCTGCCATCGGCCCAGTCGATAGGAAGGTTGGTGAGGCACACTGTCTCATTGTGTGAGCCCATTTCTACGCAGACATTTCCTAATTGCTTGTGACGGCCCAGACCGTCCCGTGTGTGACGGAGCACACACACTTTTTTCTCGCCCGAAGAACGGAGTATCGGACCATGAAACTGTCGCATTTGGCGATCGCGATCGCCCTTGTTGGTACAACGGGTACCGGCAATCTTACCGCTCAAGACTTTGACTATTACAGCGCGAACGCGGGGCAGGCCAAGACGGTCAGCACTTCCGCTGGCTGTGATGCCGACTGTGGCTGCGAATCGGATTGCGGTTGTGAGTCGGACTGCTGTGGCTGCCCTGAAGTCGACTGTGGCGATCCCTGTCGCCTGCAAGACCGCTTGAATCCCTGCGGTAACTGTTGGGGAATCGAATGGGGTGGTTGGGTCGAAGTTGGCTACACCGCCAATAATGAAGGCTACAAAGATCTGCACGGCAACGAGCCGATCGGATTCAACCACAACTCGACCGAGCCGACCGCCAACCAGGTTTGGTTCTGGGTTGGTCGTGAGGCCGACACCGGTGGATGTGGAACCGACTGGGGTTTCCGCGTTGACTACGTCTTCGGTTATGACGCCAACGACACCCAGGCCTTTGGTGGCAACGACTGGGACACCGACTGGGTTCACTCGGCCGACAACGGCGGACGAACTCTCTACGGTTCGGCCTTGCCGCAGGCTTACTTCGAGTACGCCATCAACGATTTGACCCTCAAGTTTGGTCACTTCTTCACCCTCATCGGTTACGAAGTCGTGCCCGCCCCGGATAACTTCTTCTACTCGCACGCCTACACGATGATTTACGGCGAGCCGTTCACCCACACCGGTGTTTTGGCCAGCTATGCCGTCAACGATCGCGTCAACGTGCACGGTGGTTACACGACCGGCTGGGACGCTGCCGATGGCAACGACAACGACGCCAACACCTTCCTCGGTGGTTTCGACTGGACCAGCTGCGACGAGAACACCACGTTCGCCTACATGGTTTCCGCCGGCGACTGGGGTAACGGTATCACCCTCGACAACGGTAACACCGCGACGGCTGGCGACATCTACATGCACAGCCTCGTGCTGACTCGTAAGATCGGTTGCAACACGACCTACATCATTCAGTCCGATTACGGAGCGAATGACTTGGGTGCGGCCGGTACCGACGAGTGGTACGGTGTCAACCAGTACTTGATCTACGACATCAACTGCTGCTGGGCTGCCGGACTCCGCATGGAGTGGTTCCGCGACGACGCCGGTGTCCGCATCGGTAACGGTGACGACGACTACTACGCCGTCACGGGTGGCCTGAACTGGAAGCCGACCGCGAATATCACCGTTCGTCCGGAAGCTCGTTACGATTGGGTCCGCGGTGGAAGCACGCCGTACGCCGGTGGTGTTGAAGACAAGCTCTTCACGGGTGCTGTCGACCTGATCGTCACCTTCTAAGGCGACTTGAAACCTGACGAGGCTCTCGGGCCTCGACAAATTGCCCTCCGCGTGCCGCCGGTGTCAGTCCTGATGCCGGCGGCACTTTTTTTGCGCTGGCGGCAGTTTTCCGCTCGAATCGCGGCTATTGCGAGCGGAAGTTTGCCGGCGAACTCTACTTTGTCATTGTCCGCCTGCTCTACTGGTCGGACACCGCCGTAGCCCAGGCAACGGCAATATCCATCTCGAAGGTGGCCGGCTGCTGCCCAAACGCGCATCTCAGGCTGCCTGATTTCTCGGCAGCAAATCTTAACATGACGCTTCTGGCCGTCTTTCTTTCTCTTGATGATGTCGTCGTAAGCTCCTTTGAATAAAGAAGCTATGACGAGTTTTGCGGATTGCTGAAACGCGGGCCAGCCATGCCTTGGCACGGTGCTTGCTTAGTAGGGCAGGATCGCGCGATAGGTTCGCACGAACAAGGGATCGACTTGGTGACGGTCCGATGGCCGAGGGCGGTCAGATGGCATGGAAGCATCGCACGTCACGCAAGACAGGATCTATGACAATCTCCTTCCTATTCCAGGCACGAGGTGAACGATGAATTTTACAGTCTTTCGTAGTAAGGGCTGGGGCATTTTCGCGATTGCAGCCGTTGCATTCGCATGTTTTACGTTTATGCCGGCCAACATTCTGATGGCCGATGACGAGGCACAAGCAACTGCCGAGAGTACGCCGGCGGCTGAAGAGGCCAAGAAGCCAACGTTAGAAGAGAGCTTGCCTTACGTCATGAACACGTTGGGTCTCTTTCTTTGTGGTGTGTTGGTGTTCTTTATGCAGGCTGGCTTTGCCATGGTCGAAAGCGGTTTCAACTCTGCAAAGAACACGGTCAATATCCTCTACAAGAATGCAATGGACGTCAGTGTTGGTGTCCTTCTCTTCTTCTTCATTGGCTTCGGACTAATGTATCCCGAGAGTTACATGACCGACGCGCAGAAAGAAGGCATCAACGAATACATCGCATTTGGTGGCACTGGAATCTACTCCGAGGCAGGTGCATCAAGCCCACAAGCTGATTGGTTCTTCCAAGCTGCATTCGCTGCTGCCGCCGCGACCATCGTATCCGGTGCCGTTGCTGGCCGTATGCAGTTCAAGGCCTACTTGGTCTACAGTGCGTTGTTGACCGGTATCATTTACCCCATTAGTGGTTACTGGAAATGGGGTGGTGGTTGGCTTGCCGAGATGGGATTCCAGGATTTTGCCGGTTCGGCGGTCGTCCATGCTGTTGGCGGTTTCGCTGGTCTTGCTGGTGCGATCGTTCTCGGTCCGCGTCTCGGTCGCTTTGTCAATGGTAAGTCGATGGCCATGCCTGGTCACAATCTGACTTTCGCCGCTCTGGGCGTCTTCATTCTTTGGGTTGGCTGGTACGGATTTAACCCTGGTAGCCAACTGACCTTTGCGGAAATGGGCGATGCGGACGCCATTTCGGCAATCGCTGTGACCACGACACTTGCGGCCGCCGCCGGAGTCGTTGTAGCTACTCTCATTTCCTGGCTCCTCTTTAAGAAGCCGGATCTTTCCCTCGGTCTTAACGGGGCGTTGGCCGGCTTGGTCGGTATCACGGCCTGCTGTGACTGCATGAGCTACGGAATGTCGATCGTCGTCGGCGCCGTGGCGGGCGCCCTCGTGGTCGCCGGTATCATGTTGCTCGACAAGCTGCAGATCGACGATCCAGTCGGTGCCTGGCCGGTGCATGGTCTTTGCGGTGTCTGGGGTTGCATGGCGATCGGCATTCTGCCGAATAGCCACCTAGCCGCCGGATCGACAACGTTCATGACCCAATTGATCGGTACGGTGTCGATTTGTGCCTGGGCTTTCGTCACTATGTTCGTCGTGTTTCTTGCTCTCAAGGCGATGGGAATCCTCCGCGTTTCACCGGAAGAAGAACACGCGGGACTGGATGTTTCCGAACACGGCATGCACGCCTATCCGGCCAGTGCCGAGCACGTTGCCTAAATTCAGAGGCAGGCTGATACCACTTCAGCATTGTAATTAAAGAAACTCCGACTCTTGCCTGGGTCGGAAGGATGCCCCACTGGCCCGAGCAGGTCTACCGCCTAGCCTGCTTGGGCCGGGGTGTCCCTTTTCTTCAAGAAATAGAAAAAGAGGTCATCCACCGCGGATGGCCTCTTTTTTATTGCGCCCGCGGTCGTTTCTTTTCGTTTGCGATACCGTGCCGCAGAGGGACAAGCGTGGCACATCAGCACGCCACCACGTAAACACTCGTTTGAAGCCAGCGGTGTCGCTCTTGCCGCTCCGTTGGTGACCGATTACCATCAAGACACTCCAGCTGAGACATGCGGAATATCGAGCCTGGAGGATTGAGGCCCTGGGAATAGCGGTAGAGCAACAGCGTAACTGTGGGAAGAAGCGAAGATATGAAACTCATCGTTGCCATCATTCAGCCCAATAAGCTGGAAGCTATTAAAGAGGCTCTCACCGACGTGGAGGTTTTTCGCCTCACGGTGATGGACGTGCAAGGATTTGGCCGCCAGAAAGGCCACACGGAGGTCTATCGGGGGCACGAATTCTCGGTCAATCTGCTTCGCAAGGTCCGACTTGAAATCGGCGTTAATGATGAATTCGTCGAGCCCACGGTCGACGCCATCATTCGTGGTGGCCGCAGCGGCGACAAAGGCGAGATCGGCGACGGCAAGATCTTTGTGTTGCCGATGGACGATTGCATTCGCATTCGCACAGGCGAGCGGGGCGAAGAGGCCATCTAAACGTTGTGGCATGCTAACTGCCACTTTGCGGCTTCTCGGCATTCTCATGAGAATGCCTCGCAAGACTACTCTTCCAGAATACCTTTGCGCTCTGGCATGTACTTGCAGAGCAGGATACCGCCAAAGTAGAGCACCGTTAGTGGTACCAGCATGGCGATCATGCTCATCGGATCGGCGGGCGTAAGTAGCATCGAGATAACGGCGATCACCAACACCGCGATCCGCCACTTGGCCAGATAGACTTCGATCGTGAACACGCCGATGCGTTGCAAGAACAGCATGACCAGCGGCAGCTGAAAGCTCAGGCCGAAGCCGACCGGCAGAATCAGGGCAAAAGAGAGCCACTCACTGATCCGAGGTTCAATCGATATTCCCAGCATCTCGTTGAATCCAAACAGGAATTCGAGAATGAATGGGAACACGATGAAAAAGCAGAATAGAGCTCCGCTGACGAACAACGCGATGCTAAACGGCATGAAGACGTGGACGTACCGTCGCTCGTGTGGGTAGAGTCCCGCCGCGACAAATAGCCACATTTCGCGAAAGATCATCGGGCTGGCCAGGATGAAACCGGCTAGCAAAGAGCCCTTGAGGTAAAACATAAAGGCTTCTGAAACGCTAAATGCCGATGGATCAATTCGATCGTCCTTGGACATGTCGGTCCAAAGCGGGAGCGTGACAAAGTCGGCGAATGCCAAGGCTGGCGTAGGCGGATCAGATGTCTTCTCTGATGTTTCTTTCTCGCTCTGGTTAGCGTCGTTTGGCTGTGGGGTTTCCTTCTTGCTTGGCTCGTTGTTCGTCGCCGGAGCGACCGCTTCTCGCAGGATGTTGCGGTCGACGTGGAATTCTCGCAACGTCCAGCCTTTTTCGAGCAACTGTTCGGCCAGGGTCTGGACTTCCGCATCGGCAGAATTCTTTCGAGTTGCCGGCGGATCCCCTTCCAGTCGCGTCTTCTCGGCCTCTAGCAGCAGGTAGTCCTGTGCGGATTTGACGGTGTAGTGGTCCTTGAGGGCGCCAACCAGCGGAGTCTTGATGAACTCAACAACAAATGTGCCGCAGCTGAGACCGATGATAAAACCGACGAATAGCCAGATGATGGCCTTGACGAGCGCTCGACGGAGTTCTTCGAGGTGTTCCCCGAAGGTCATCGTGCTTTCGCGAAACAGATTGTCGTCAGGGTATTCCGACATACTTCAACTGTGACGTATTACTGCGGCAAGCCATGATGGCTTGAGTAGGCGTGCTCAGTAGCGCGCGGGATATGCCCGAGCTGCTGTCGAGCCGGGGCATGACAAGGCAGGGGAGGGCAGTAAGCGAACTCCTGGTGTGATTCCAGCCTCCGTGCGGCTCCTCCGATTGGTGTTTGCCAACCGGTTCGATGATAACAACGGAGCCAAGTCGCTACAACTCAACGCGCCGCTTAGTCCCTGTGTCATCCTGGGGCTTTGCAGTGGCGATCGCCTACGTAGAGTAAGGCTTTCTCGTTGTTGGCCATTGCGTTCCGACGCCGAAGAATCGATGATACCAGGCATGGAAAAACTCTATCCACTACGCTTTGAGCCGCTGTTTCGTCGCTACCTCTGGGGTGGCCGACGTCTAGGAACCGTACTTGGCAAGCCCATCGGCGAAGGGGATGACTACGCAGAGAGCTGGGACGTCGTCGACCATGGCGCGGACCAGAGCGTGGTCTCGGCCGGTCCTGTGGCAGGAATGACACTGGGGGATCTATCGCAACGGTATGGAACGGCTCTGTTTGGCCGGAACGAACCGCAGACGCAGTTTCCCCTGTTGTGGAAGTTTCTCGACGCCCAGAAGAACCTCTCGCTCCAAGTGCACCCTAACGATAAACAGGGAGCGAAGCTTGACCCGCCTGACTTGGGTAAGACGGAAGCCTGGATCATCGTGGCTGCCGAACCGGGAAGTTGTCTGTATGCGGGGTTGAAGCAGGGCGTCGATCGTGAGACGTTTGCCCATCATTTGCACAACGGAACGGCGGACGAGTGCGTTTATAGTTATGAGCCAAAGGTGGGTGATTGCATTTTTGTTCGTGCCGGAGCCGTGCATGCCGTTGGTGCGGGGCTGCTCGTGGCCGAGATTCAGCAGTCGAGTGACACCACCTTTCGTCTCTTCGATTGGAATCGTCTTGGCACGGACGGTAAGCCTCGCCCCTTGCACATTGATCAGGGAATCGAGGTCGTTGATTTCAGTCAGACGGAAATCATGCCGCAAGCGCCTCAGCCGACAGATGTGGATCACATCGAGCGTTTGATCGATTGCGAAAAGTTTGTACTTGATCGTTGGCGTTTCAGCAGTTCGCAATCCGTTGCCGATGACAATCGATTTCACATTATGAGCGTGGTAGCAGGTTCGGTTGACGTCGTTGGCGACCCGGCCGAGAAGCCATTGCAAACGGGCGAGACAATGCTGCTGCCGGCAGGTCGTGATACGGTCGAGTTGCGTCCCCATGCCGGCACGGTGATTCTCGACTCGTATCTGCCATAGCGGCATTGTTGGTGGATTCGGTGAAGCGGTGTTTCGATTCCGCGCTGGCAACGCTAGCGTCTTGTCGATTGTGGACGGTAAAAGGGACGGATGCCGGTCCGTTTACGCCTTCCCTGATTGGGCCGAATCTGGCTATACTCCTGCCCCTTCTTATACCGCTCGGAATACGTCTTCTTTCCGGTTTTATTCGTATGCCAAGAACCGCCTTAGTCTGTTACTCTTTACTGATGTTCCTTGCGATCAGTGGTTGTACAGGCATATCGCCCTATAGCTGGTACAACACGCCACCGGCCTACCAGGAAGCCCAGATTCAGAGGTTCGATCCCTATCCAGACAACGAAATCGGACCAAGCATGGTCGGCGTTCGGCCTCGCGACTTTGACGCGCCCATTACCGAGCCCGCACGAGCACGCTGGCTGCGGGGTGGGGCGAGTTTTCCACGTCGGGCATTAGGGCTCTAACCAAGGCGACGTATCATCGTCGCATCGGGGCCAAAACGCCCGACGTCGCGATCCTGAGGCAAGGCTCAGGGGCTGGGGAATCGCCCGTCAAACGACTATGATGGGTGGCATCACGCAGGCTTCAAGCGGCATCTGGTTCGCTGCCGCGTGGCCATCTTTTTCTCCAAGTGCCTCCCGTCATGCCTGCCTCGCGTAAGAAATCACCACGCAAGAAATCCACGAAGCAGGCCAAGACGTCTGTCAAATCGCGAGGCACGTCTTCCGCACGTGGTGGTAAGAAGTCTGCTAAAGGTACAAAGCCAGCCAAGAAGAAGTCGGCAAATCGGAAGACAGTGAAGAAGAGGTCCGTACGCGCCGCAGGTGCTCGTGGTGCGAAGCGTACGACCAAACGAGGTCCCGCGAGCACGCGTAGAACGGTCCCCGAAGGCCCCCAGCGTCTGCAGAAGGTGTTGGCCGCTGCCGGTGTTGCCAGCCGTCGCGAGTGCGAGCAGTTGGTGCTAGAAGGACGCGTCGAGGTCGATCGCGAAGTGGTCACGAAGCTCGGGACTCGTGTTGACCCAGAGAAACAGAAGATTCGTGTTGACGGAACACTGCTAAAGACAACGCGGCGCGTTTACTATGCAGTTAACAAGCCGGATGGAGTGGTCTCTACTTCTCGCGATCCGTCTGGACGGCCGCGCGTTATCGACATGTTGCCAGAAACCTTCGGGCGTGTGTTCACCGTTGGCCGCCTCGATATGGCAAGCGAGGGCCTAATTCTGCTCACCAATGACGGTGAGCTGGCGAATCAACTGACGCATCCTCGATATGGCGTGTCGAAGACGTACGAGGTACAGATTGCCGGGATGGCAGAGCCAGGGCTCGCGCGTGACTTGGAACGGGGGGTGCATATTGCGGACGGCTTCGTCAAAGCCGACAAGGCGAAGATCAAGCGGCGATACAAGAAGAGCACGATTCTTGAAATCATCCTCAGCGAAGGCAAGAACCGCGAAATCCGTCGGCTGTTGGCCCGGCTGGGACACAAAGTACAGCGGCTCAAACGTGTCGCTATCGGCCCGCTGCGTCTTGGAGAGCTACCGCAGGGCCACGTTCGCCCACTTGAGCAAGTCGAGGTAAAGCGACTCTGGAAGGCCGTGTCGGCGGCCAGCGCCTCGGAAAGTGCTGCCAAGGGGCCTCGCCCGAAGCGAGCTTCTCGACCTACGGCACAAGGGCGATCTGGCCCCAAGCGTGGTGCGGCGAAGCCCAAAGCTCGTCCTCGCAAGAAGGTCGCAGCCGCGGCGAAGAAGAGCAAGACAACTAAGCCCATTCGCATCCTTACGTCCCCTGAGTCCGCCTAAGCAGGAAGCCGGCGATGAATTGTTCCAGCAATCCCGTTCACGCTAAGTACTACGCGGACGACGCCGTCTGCCATCGCGTTTCCGTTGTCGAGAACGTCCAGTTGGCTCGCGATACCTTTCGCGTTCGGTTCGAGTGTCCCGAAATTGCCAAACGCATCGTTCCTGGGCAGTTCCTGATGTTGCGATTGGCCGATCTCGATGATCCGTTGCTCGGTCGGCCGCTCGCGCTCTACGACATTGTCCTTGATGAAGCACAGAATCCCGTTGGCGTGGATGTCGTGTACCTCGTGCTAGGCAAAATGACTAGCCGTTTGGCCCGGTTTGTGCCAGGTCAGGAATTGGAAGTCTGGGGCCCGCTTGGCAATGGTTTCTCGCCACAGCAGTGCGATCACTTAATTATGGTCGCCGGCGGCATCGGCCAGACGCCCTTTATGGCTCTTGCTCAAGAGCATCTGGGGAATCGCACCTACGGGGATTCGTCGCGAAACGTAAGTCCGGTGATTCGAGCAACGCTCTGCTATGGTGCTCGCAACGCGGATTACTTGGCCGGCGTATCCGATTTCGAGAACGTTGGACTGGACGTGCGTGTTAGCACCGACGATGGATCGGCGGGACACCATGGTCTGGTGACGGAGCAGCTGCAGTTGCTGCTTTCGGGCCGTGGGCTTGAAGAGTCGACGCGGGTTGTTTGCTGTGGTCCGGAGCCGATGATGGAAGCGGTCGCCGACATGACGGCTGCTTTCGGCGTGCCATGTCAGGTATCGCTAGAATCGCCGATGGCTTGCGGGATCGGAATTTGCTTTAGCTGTGTTGCCAAGGTGCGAGACGACGATGGCGAGTGGGACTACAAGCGGACTTGCGTCGAAGGTCCGATCTTTGACGCCGAGAAGATCGTCTGGTGATGCTTGCCGGTGGTTATAGCTGCCGGGCCGGTTCGCGGAAGGCCTGACCGGTTCGCCGAAGGCGCTGGGGCCGGACCTCTGATGCCAGCTTTCCGGCTCGTGACCGAGCCAGCGCACGAAAAAGGCCCGAACGTGTCGGGCCGATGGGTTCGTCGTAGTCGCCGATTGCTGGCGTTTACGAGGCCGCTTTAGCAGCCTTGATCTTCTTTGACAGTCGCGACTTGAGTCGCGCTGCGGCGTTGGGGTGAATGACGCGACCGGCAGCCGCTTTGTCGAGCTTCTTGGTGGCAACTCGGAACTGACTCTCCGTCGTTTCGGCATCGCCAGCTTCAATCGCAGCGTACACCTTGCTTAGCTGCGTGCGGAGCGCAGACTTGATGCCCCGGTTTCGCAACCGACGCTTGGAATCTTGACGAAGTCGTTTCTTGGCACTCAGGGAATTCGGCATAGCTCTGTCGTTTTGACCGTTTCTCTAATTCTCGGATCTGTAGTTCAGTTTCCAGCCAATTGGGGAAACCGTAAATAATGACCGATTCTTGGCGTCTTGTCTAGCGGACTCAGGGTGCGAAATCGGGGTTCTTTCCGTAGATCTCGCCCGTTCTGCCCCTAATTCGTCTGCTAAAGCGTAAGATCGTCACCATGCAGGTGCTTCGACACCTCATCCAGCAGGGCCGATACGTCCTTGTATCCGAAGTCGAGGCCGGCGAGTTCTGTGAGATATTTCTCGGACGTTTCCCATTCCTTGAGGCCTTTGGCCAGCCATCCAGCCCGGTATAGGGCTAAACGCCTAACTTCGTCATCCCATTGTCCGCAGGTCTGAATCGCCTCGTCGTAAGCTTTCATGGCAAGCTTATATTGCCGGATCTGCTGAAAACACTCGCCAATTTCTAGATTGGAGGAGGCGACTTTTCGAGGTTCATTACGGGCTTCTTGGAACTGACTGATCGCCTCGTTGTACTTGCCGGCCCGCTTGAGTCGCAATGCAAATTCATACTTCAGCGCGTACTGCGATGGGTTTCGCTCACAGCGATTGGCGTACATTTCCATTTCTCGCTGATTCAGCTCTTGCTTCATCTTCTTGTAGAGCTGCTGGGCCTTTGTGGCACGTTCATCCTTCGCGAGTTCTTTATTCGCCTTGGCTTCGTCGCGGGCCCTTCGTTCCGCAACGAGTAGCTTTCGCTTGAAGTCCATGATCTGCATGTCTTCGAGGTATTCGTGCGCCTTGATGGAACCACCGGTTCCCTGGACGCCTTCTTTCATGACCTCGATGGCGGCCTCATAGTTCTCTTCTTTGACGTAGAAATCCGCGAGTTCTTGGTAAGTGGTCACCTCTTCTGGATGGCGGCGGATTTCACGTCGCAGCTTTTCTTCGTGAGAAACCTCTTCAACTTCTGTGATTTCGGTGTCTTTCTGTCGCTTGGACACGCTAACGTCCTTGGAGGATTCGGCGTAATCGTATCCTCCCGTGTTGATCGTCTTCATTACCGAAAGTTGGTTGATTCGTCGCGTGAGCGATTCGTCACCAGACTTTTCTCGCAGTGCCCGTTCCAGGCACTGGATCGCTCGATCGAACTCGCCCATCTCCTCGAACATGTCCGCTGCCGCCCGATTGAGTGCGGCGTCCTTGGGATTGCCTTCGAGAGCAAGATTGAGATAGAGGAGCTGGCAGTCGGGGATTTCCAGTTCTCCGCACGCCGTTGCTAAGTCTTTGAGAATCGATGGCTCCCAGGGATTCGTCAACAGACAAGCGACGCCGGGGCGAATCACTCCAAGCCAGTCCTTCTTCGACAGCGCCTTTTTCATGGCTGTCTTGTGTTTGTTGGGCGGTCGTTTTACGCCCTTCCTGTTATTGCTATACTTCTTGGTGAGGTTTCCGAGCAGGTTGGTCGTGTAGATGACGTTGCCCGGATCACCGGCGACGCATTGCGCAAACATTTCGTGCGCATAGTCGAACTCGCCTTTGCTTCCTCGTAGCGCGCCGTGGTCAAAGGCCGTCTGCAGTCGCCGACGTTTTCCTGGCGAAATCGGCGGTAGCAAAGGCTCGTCTTCGCTCTCCGGTCCTTCTTGGTCCTTGGCGTCTTCTTTTTTTACTTTGCTCTTCTTTTTGGCCATTATCAATCGCTATTGCTCACCAGGCCGCGCGGCGATGTCGATCGTCCGCGGCGGGCCCTAGTTACCAGACCTCTGTCCTCCATCTAAACTCTAATTCTAGCAGCGCAGCAATTCAAAACAACGCGGCGGAGTTTGCACCTGAGCATGTCCAATTCATCGTCCAATCAACGTGGTTACGTCTACCTGGTGGGGGCTGGGCCGGGGGACCCTGGCCTGATCACCAAGCGAGGGCTCGATTGTCTCGCCCGGGCTGAGGTAGTGCTGTATGACTACCTGGTAAACCCGCTGATTCTCGCTCACGCGCCCACAAATGCTCAGGTCGTTTGTTTGGGCCGCCATGGTACCGATCGCGTCATGTCGCAGACGGCGATCAACGAGATGTTGATCGCACACGCTCGTCAGGGGCAAGTGGTGGTCCGGCTCAAAGGGGGGGATCCGGCGGTCTTTGCTCGAGGTGCTGAAGAAGCAGAGGTACTTGCTGCCAACGAGATTCCGTTTGAGATTGTGCCGGGAATTACCGCGGCTTTGGCGGCAGGTAGCCACGCCGGGATTCCGGTCACACACCGCGAGTTGGCGTCCGCCGTGGCTCTCGTTACCGGTCGCGAGCAAGCCGGCGTTGAGACAAAACTCGACTTCGATGCTCTTGCCAAATTTCCCGGAACCCTCGTCTTTTACATGGGCGTGACGACGAGCAAGGAATGGACTGCAGCCTTAATCGATGCAGGCAAGCCTGCCGATACACCGGTCGCAATGGTGCGACGATGTAGTTGGACGGATCAAGAAACCATTTCGTGCACGCTTGAAGAAGTGCCGACAGAGCTGCAGGCCCGATCGCTACGGCCGCCGGTGATCGTCATCGTTGGTGAGGTTTGCGATCTCGCGCCCACGCTAGCGTGTCTCGATCAGCGACCGCTGTTAGGCGAGACCGTAATGGTGACGCGGCCTCGCGAGCAAGCGATCGGTTTCTGCGAACGGCTGGGAGAACTCGGAGCGGGGGCGCTGCTGCAGCCAGCCATCGCGATTGAGCCGCCACAGGATTGGGCGCCGGTCGATGATGCTCTTGCCCGTATCGAGAAATTTAATTGGCTCGTCTTCTCTAGTGCCAATGGCGTGCGTTTTCTGTTAGACCGACTCTTGGCAGAACACGGTGATTTGCGTCGATTGGCTAACGTACAGATCGCTACAATTGGCCCGCGGACGGCGGATGAGTTGCGGCGCTATCATCTGAAAGCCGATTTAGCACCGAACGAGTATCGTGCAGAAGCTCTTGCCGTTGCCCTTGAAGAGAACGCCGCCGGGAAGTCGTTTCTGCTGGCAAGGGCTAGCCGTGGTCGTGAGGTGCTCTCGGAACAGCTCACGGCGAGCGGAGCGATGATTACACAGGTCGTGGTCTACGAGAGCCGTGACGTGCCGGAGCCCCAGCAGCATGTTGCGGATGCCCTTGGTGCCGGGAAAATAGATTGGATTACGGTTACCAGCTCGGCAATCGCTCGCTCGTTGCACGCGATGTTTGGCGATGAACTAAAGAAGTCAAAGCTGGCGAGCATAAGTCCGATTACGTCGGCCACACTGCGTGAACTGGGGCACGAACCGGATATTGAAGCGACCGTCTACACGACCGACGGTCTCATAGAAGTGTTACTATCCGCAGTCGCCGTTGAAGATTAGGGGCATTTGCCGTCGACCGACAAAATAGCTAATCGATCATGGATTCTCACCATTCTTCCAATTTCGAACGAGCCGCCGAATCAGCGCCAGTACCTGGACGACTGGCGGGGATTGATTTTGGTACGGTCAGGATCGGTGTGGCAATTACCGACCCGGCTCGCAGATTGGCGAGTCCTCTCGACAACTACACGAGGCGAGGTCCTGCCGGCGATGCGAGGTATTTTTGTGGCCTGGCGGAGACCGAGGCGATCAAGACGTTCGTCGTGGGGCTTCCTGTTCACCTCGACGGTAAGGAAAGTCAGAAGTCGATCGAGGCGAGAGCGTTCGGTCAATGGCTTACTGAAACGACCGGCGTTCCCGTTGTCTTCTTTGATGAACGATTTACGACGGCCGAGGCGGAGCGTATTCTCGGTGGTGCCGAATTGTCAAAGAAACAACGCAAGGCTCGTCTCGATAAGCTTGCGGCACAGATCATGTTGTCGGCTTTCTTGGAGGCCGGCCAACCTGCTGAACAGTCTCCACGGTCGTTGGACGACTAGCGTCTAACATAGCACGGAATTTTGGCGTTCTCATGGCGACACTTATACTTGGCTGCGGATATCTTGGGCGTCGTGTTGCGGAACAGCTTCTCGACGAACGATCGGGGGGTAGAGACTCTACGGCCGGAAATATTTACGCCGTGACACGCAAGAGTGAACACGCTGCCGAGTTGGAACAGCTGGGACTCACGCCTGTTGTAGCCGATGTGACCGATCCGGCTTCGCTCAAGACGCTACCCCCCGCCGATACTGTGATTGTCGCGATCGGTTACGACCGATCAACGGGGCTCTCGATCGACGAGACGTACGTCAATGGGCTAGCGAACGTGTTGGACTCGCTCACATTAAAGACAAAGCGAATCATTTACGTTAGTTCGACGGGCGTATACGGCCAAAGCGACGGAAGCTTGCTCGACGAAGAATCACCGTGCGAGCCGATACGAGATGGTGGTAAGGCTTGCCTGGGGGCGGAGCAATTGCTCGCCTCGCACCCACTTGGAAAGAACAGTGTGATTCTGCGGCTGGCCGGCATTTATGGGCCGGGGCGGCTGCCTCGTTCGACACAGCTAATGGAGGAGCAGCGATTGCCAGTTGACCCCGACACGTTCCTTAACCTCATTCATGTCGAAGACGCCGCGGCGGCCGTGTGTGCTGCGGCTAAGTTACCTGTGTCGGAGTCACCGAGAATCTACTGCGTTTCCGATGGTAGCCCGCTTCTTCGCCGGGACTATTTTGAAGAGCTGGCTCGCCAAGTTGCAGCGCCACCGCCGGTCTTTTCCGTATCTCAGGATGCCAGGAAGGAGCGGGGAGGCGGCCACAAACGCATTAGCAATGTCAAAATGATGGCGGAACTTGGACTGAAACTGCGGTTTCCGGATTGGCGGCATGGGTTGGCGGCATCTCTGGCGGCAGAGAATACAGCCTGATTGTCGTTGGTTCGGGCCGGCCCGTTGCCGATCGGGAACGTCCGTTTTACAATCCGGTGTCGTCCGTGATTGGAACGTAGAAAGGTCTGGGAAATGTTAGAACGGAAGCCCCTCTTCCCGCATGTGATCGAGTTGAATCATGCGGCTGGCCGGCGCATCGGCTGTAGCGTGTACCTGGTCTACGACGGGGCCGATTGGCTGCTCATTGACATCGGATACGACGAAACGGTGGACGAGATCGTCGAGCTGATTCGGCAGCTCGATTTCCGCTTGCAAGGTTGTAAGACGCTCATCGCGACACATGCTGACGCCGATCACATCCAGGGGATGGCTCGGGCTCAGGCAGTTCTCAAGACTACCATCACCGGGCACCCCGCGGCGGCGGAGCCGCTTGCTAAGGGAGATCGCATTCTCACGTTTGCTGAAATTGCCGCCCAAGGGATCGATCTTGAGATGCCTCCTTTCAAGCTCGACACGCTGGTTGATGATGGCGATATCATTGAGCTAGGTAGTCTAAAAATTGAGGTCTGGCATACTCCAGGCCACACGGACAGCCAGCTGTCATTTCGAATGGGCAATTTGCTTTTCTCCGGCGACAACATCTATCGCGATGGTTGCGTCGGTGCCATCGACGCCCATCATGGCAGCAATATTCCGGACTTCATTAAGTCGCTCGAGCGTATCCGAAATAGCGATGTTGAATGGTTGCTTCCGAGCCATGGTCCGGTCTTCCGTAAAAATAATGCTGTCCTTGATAGCACGATTGCTCGCTTGAAGACCTATCTCAACATGGCCGACTTTGGCACCTGCGCGACCGGCTGGCCCTTGATGGAAGAGTGGGACGAAGAGCTAGCCGAGCAAAAAATGCCCCGTTAGTACGCAGCCGAACTACCATCTGGCGCGTAGGAATCGCGTGCTTCGGGGCTTCTGAATGCCGGTCGATCCGGTCGCGTGGCTGATTATATCGATTGTCACGAATATTCGCTTAATATCGATTGCTCCGGCTGCCGATTCCTATCTCAGACCGACATGGTCCCTCGCCACCTAGGAAGAGGTTGTGGCATGAAATGATAGGGGACCGTGATCGACTAAGGAGGGCTTACGCTGATGACCCGTGGATCTTTGCTAGCGTTGATGATCGCGACGAGTGTCGCGCTGTTTGCGCTGCCAGAAGAGGCGAGCGCCCAACGCGCCTATGGCCGAGGCTGGGGACATACGTACCGCACCCAAGACTGGGAACGGTACTACCACTACCCGTACGTATATTATCCCCACAACTTCTGGTCGAACGAATATTACCGAAGCTCGGACAATATGTACTTCCGCTATCCCCAGGAGATGCGGATCCCTGTTTACAACCGCCAGTGGCACAATCCCTATCCCGAAGGGCGTAAGTACCACGCTGGCCATCATTTTATTCTCGATACTTTCTAACTTTGCGTTACGTTTTAAGCACAGTCCAGTGGACTTGAGCGATGGTGCTGGGGGGTGCCGCGTTCAAGAGTGTCCAGCAGCAAAATGGCTCGTGCTAACATGCTCGACCACGACGACCGCGTATCTTCTGAGAACGAACGCGGTCGTCGTGGCGTTTTTTTGCGCACATGGTGGTGGGCAATGTAGACCGTAGATGGCGTGCAGACGCCATTAACTCGGTTGAGCCGCCAGTCGATAGTAGATCTCGCTTGCCTGCTCCAATTGTTCGAGGTCGATCCACTCGTCGGCCGTGTGAGCTTGGGCGATCGACCCAGGGCCAAAAACCACGGCCGGTACTCCCGCGTCGGCGATAATTGCCGCGTCGGTGCCGTAGGGAACTCCTACCGACTGCCCACTGGCGTTCTCTTCGCGCGCCGCCACGCTGACGCGTTCGGCCAGATGGGAGTTCAACCCATTCGTGAGGCCTGGCGATTCAATGGACGGCCCGTCGTGCTCCACCTGGCAATCAGAGCCGAGCGTCTTGCTGAGGTACTTTACAGCATGTTCATAGGCCTCCTCTGCGGTTTCGCCAGGGGCAAGCCTTCGATCAATCGCGATACTGCAACGTTCCGGAACCGTGTTGACGCTCACGCCTCCTGTGATTGTCCCCACGCACAAGCTGGGCCGCCCACACAATGCATGCTCTGCTAGACTCGGAACGATATCTCGGGCATAGGTTTCCAGGGCGGACAGTACGCGTCCCATTTTGTAGATGGCGTTCTCGCCGGCGTCTGGAGCTGAGCTATGAGCTGCTCGGCCTACCGTATGGCAATTCCAACGCACGACGCCTTTGTGAGCGATGACCACGTTCAGGTCTGTCGGTTCGGCCACAACGCAGACGTCCGGGGCGCGGGGCAATAGCGAGGTGCGGGAGTCGTCTTGTCGTTGTTGCCACTGCCGGACCAGTTCACGTGCGCCCGAGAAACCATGCTCCTCGTTGACTGTGCATGCCAGCACGATCGTTGGCATGCCTGCCGGATGCTCTCGGCGCAATCGAGCGAGTGCAACAATCATGGCCGCCATGGAGCCTTTGACGTCGCACGTGCCGCGGCCGAACATCTTGCCGCCGCATATGTCCGCGCCAAAGGGATTCACCGTCATTCCGTCGGCCGGCACGGTGTCCTGATGCACCTCCCAGAGCATGAGTTCACCTCCGGCTGCCAGGGGCGTGCTGCCGTCAATTCGTGTGAGTAGATTCTCCCGTTTTTTGCCGCAGGTGGTCACTTCGACCAGCTGACGCTCCGTCGGCATCTCTAGATCGGCAAACAGCTTCTCTAGGTGATCTGTCAGCCGCTCTTCATAGAAGATGTTACCTACCTTCGGGGCTGCGCCAGCCTGGCTAGGATTGCCACCCATTGGGTTGACGCTCGGGATTCGCACCAGTTGGGCGAGCAATTCAGCTGCATTGAGGTCCATTGGAACTCCGGACAAGGGAGATTTACAGCACGTTTCGTCAGCGCCGGTTGCGGTGTATCATGCTATTCATGCAGACGAATTTGTACGAATACGATGTGATTGTGGTCGGTGCCGGTCATGCTGGGACCGAAGCCGCTTTAGCGGCAGCACGTGTCGGTGCGCGAACCGCTCTGTTGACGACCAATCTCGACACGGTCGCTCAGATGAGCTGTAATCCCGCCATCGGTGGCGTTGGCAAAGGCCAAATTGTACGCGAGATCGACGCTCTTGGCGGAATCATGGGCCTCGCGACCGACGCAACTGGAATTCAATTTCGGCTGCTTAATCGGCGTAAGGGCCCTGCGATGCATAGTCCGCGGGCTCAGTCCGACAAAAAAGCGTACCAACAATATGTCAAGCAACAGGTCGAAGCTCAAGTAAACCTGGAACTACGCCAGGAAATCGTGGAAGACCTGTTGACGGAATCGTGCTCGTCGGGCGCTGGTTCCGATGGTCAGGCGACTGATCGCGTGGTTGGTGTTCGTTGCCGGGGTAACATCGATTACCGGGCCGCGACCGTGATTCTGACAACCGGCACGTTCTTGCAGGCGATCATGCATACCGGTGAGACGACAACTCCCGGTGGACGCGGAGGGGAGGGGACCACGCGCGGAATCAGCGGTGCACTCAATCGTCTTGGCTTCCGAGTTGAACGATTCAAGACCGGGACGCCGCCTCGACTCAATAGTCGCACGATCGATTACTCTCAAACGGAATTGCAGCCGGGTGACGATGACCCGCAGCCGTTCTCTTTCCTCAACGACACGATCGTCGTTGACCAGATGCCTTGCCATATTACGCATACGAACGAGAAGGTTCACGAACTGATTCGGGCGAACCTTGATCGCGCACCGATGTATGCGGGGCAAATTAAGAGCACCGGTCCTCGTTATTGCCCTTCGATTGAAGACAAGGTTGTTCGCTTTGCGGACAAAGACGGTCATCAGCTTTTCTTGGAACCGGAAGGAAGGCAGACGAACGAAGTCTACGTCAACGGGATCTCGACCAGCCTTCCTCGCGATGTTCAGGATGAGATGCTCAAGCATATTCCCGGCCTCGAGAACGCGCAGATCATGCGATATGGTTATGCGGTCGAGTACGACTTCTGTCCTCCCGATCAGCTTGATGCCACGCTTCAGACGAAGAAGGTTGCGGGGCTTTACTTCGCAGGGCAAATCAACGGCACCACTGGATACGAGGAGGCAGGCGCCCAAGGCCTCATCGCTGGAGCAAATGCGGCACTCGCGGCCGCTGGTCGCGAAGCACTCATCCTGACGCGTGATCAAGGCTATATCGGCGTGCTTATCGATGACCTAATCACGTGTGGCGTTGACGAGCCATACCGAATGTTCACGAGTCGGGCTGAATATCGATTGTCATTGCGGCACGACAACGCCGATCGTCGCCTCACAGCTTTGGCCGGAAAGTTCGGACTCGTCCAAGATGATCGTTTAAATCGCTTGTCCGAGAAGGAGCAGCAGATTGACGAGTGCAAGCGGCTGCTGGAAGAGAATCGCGTGGACAACGTTACGCTGACGAAATACTTGCGCAGGAACGAGGTTGAGTGGCCGGAGATTTGTGATCGACTTCCCCAGCTTAGGAATGTTTCGGACGAAATCGCCCGGCAGGTGGTTTGTGACGTGAAATACGCCGGCTATATCGAACGACAAGCTGTTGAGGTTGCCCGCCAGAGGCGACTTGCCGACAAGCGAATTCCCGAGACGTTTGATTACCGGCAAATTGGGCCGTTGCGACACGAGGCCAAGGAGAAGCTCAGTCGCGTGCGACCCAAGGATCTTTCGCAGGCTAGCCGCATTAGCGGGATTACCCCAGCCGACATGGCTCTTCTTATGGTTCATCTTGATCAGCCGGCGAAAAGATCGCCAATTGCCGAGACTCCTTTATCACGCCATCGTGAGCTAGATCAAACGTCCTAATTGCCCAGGATGATTGTCTACGCTGTTTGACGACATCATTCGTTCGCCGTTCGCGTGGCCATCCTGACTATCGGGTTCATTTCTTGCCTATTCGACGTATCGCGATATGCTTTGGCGTGGATGCGTTTTTCTTTTTCGAGTAAACAAAGAAATGTGCGCAAGAAGTTCGTAACATCCTTTGTGTCAGCCATTTACGGCAAACAGATTCGTGTTGACCCGTTTCGGAAGATAGCTATAATCTCGCCTAAATGGTAACGTTGGCAAGATCGGGTATGCCAACGGACCACGCACGTTTCGCAAACTGAAGCGTATGTGTAACCAGCATGTTTGTAGACGCATTGTGCTAACGCGCTAGAATTCATCTAGCGGAACATGGAGGACTAGGTGCCCTCGGCGCTCTTGCAAGGTTAGCAAGAATTTGAGGGCCCCGCTTGTCTGGCCTTTTCAAGCAGCCAGGAAGGTGGTTAGCAAGATATGAAAACGGTGTTTACAACCGGTGAAGCGGCGAAGATCTGCAAGGTTAGTCAGCAGACGATCATCCGCTGTTTTGACTCCGGACAACTCAAGGGATTTCGAGTTCCAGGTAGTCGCTTCCGTCGCATTCCACGTGATCTTCTGTTCGCGTTCATGCGAGAGAATGGCATTCCGACTGACGCTCTGGAGAGTGGCAAACGCAGAATCCTTGTCGTCGACGACGACGAAGATCTTGTCGAACTGATTTCCGACGTTCTCGACCGTGATGGCCGCTTTGAAGTGAAGACGGTCAACAACGGCTTTGGCGCTGGAATGATGGTCAAGGAATATAAGCCTGACTTGGTCGTGCTGGACGTCATGCTTCCGGATATCAACGGTAAGGAAGTTTGCCAGCGAGTTCGTAGTGACAGCACGATGGACGAAGTCCGCATCATCTGTATCTCCGGTATGGTTGAAGAGGACAAAGTTCAGGATCTGCGAGATGCTGGTGCGAACGACTTCATGCACAAGCCTTTTGAAGTCGATCGATTGGTAGATCGAATCTGCCAGTTGCTAGATATCGAAACGGCTGCGGCGACTTAGTCTTCGCTGCATGGTACAGACGCTATGATTTTTCAGCCGCTTTGATTTGTCGGTGCGGTTGAGAAGTAAGGACGGATTGCCATGCGCTGCCTGCCAATCTTGACGATCGCCGACCAGGCGATCCGTTTGCCGCTCTGTGACGCCACTGCCGAGGCGCTCTGCTGCGCGATGCTTAGCGTGACAGGGACCTCGCAGGGTGGTCCAGGGGCGCGTGATTCCAAGGCGACGACTGAGTTGCAACGGTCGTTGGCGGAATCACTGGCGAACGATCCGGCACTGTCGCTGTGGTGTGCGCTACAGTCTGGTGATCAGGATGCGGTCACGATTGCATCGCTTGCCAGTTGGTTGCTTGATGCGCTGCCGGGGTGCTTGCTTGGCGAAGGACCGTCTGCTTGCGAGGCGAAGGCGGCTGGAGCTTCGGCAGAGTGCGACTCAGAAGGATTGTACGAACTCGCAGCAGAGTCGGTCCTCTCAGCACATGCCGCTCTTAAGTCGAGCGCTGAACACGGAAGCGAGAGTCGTTTCGATTCCGTCGCTTTCGCCCAAGGATTACTGCGTGGTGCCACTGCATTCGGCGGTGAGAAGCAAGCTAAGGTTCTCGTCCAGCAGCTAAAGCACGTTGAAATAGATGAACCAGGTCACGAAGCAGCAGTGACTCTTGAGCCATTGCAGAATGCCGAGCTCGCTCAGTATTGGGAGCGAACTTCGCCAATCGCGGATCGCGTTTTCGAGCTTGCAGAGACTTTGGCTCGCAAGGACGTATTGGAGACCCGCTTTGCCGCACAGCTTCAAGAGGAGAAGTTGCAGGCACTCTATACGCTGGCCGCCGGTGCCGGTCACGAGATTAATAACCCGCTCGGCAGTATTGCCGGCCGCGCTCAATTGCTCGTGCGCGATGAGCCAGATGCGCAACGGCGGCGAACGCTCGCGAAGATCAACACGCAGGCTTTTCGGGCCCACGAGATGATTTCCGATATGATGTTGTTTGCTCGGCCGCCAGAACCGGTTCGGACTGACGTGGATCTTGCCGAACTCGCTTCAAACGTTGTTGCTGAGCTGAAGGAGGAGGCGTCGCAGCGATCGACGGTGATCGTCTGCACTCAGCCACCTGAGGCCGTGCCTGTTTCGGCCGATCCTTCGCAGGTCGCCGTTGCACTGCGGGCGATGTGTCTCAACGCGATGGAAGCCTTGGGGACGGGTGGTCGAGTTGAGATTTCTGCTCGTCGTGTGCAGCGCAATGGTCATGGGGACGTCGCCGAACTCGTGGTTCGTGATGACGGACCGGGAATCGCGCCCGAGCAGCAGAATCAGCTCTTCGATCCTTTCTTTTCCGGTCGCGAGGCGGGTCGCGGACTTGGCTTCGGGCTGTCAAAATGTTGGCGAATCGTTACCAATCATGGTGGCACCATCCGCGTAGAGAGTGAGCCAGGACAGGGAGCGACTTTTACTATCACGCTTCCTGTCGAGGCGGGCTGAGTGGGTCGCTGCCGATGGCCAATTCGTCGTGACAGCAATGCCAGCCGTCACCCACTGAGATACCCCGCTCACCGAGATTCCTCCACCGGCCATCCATGGACACACATCCCTACGGATTTTGGAGTGTGGTACCGCCGCTGCTGGCGGTTGGGCTCGCCATCGCCACCCGTCGCATTGTGTTGTCGCTATTGGCATCCGTGGTTGTCGGTTGCCTGATATTGGCGACCGTAGGGGGCGACGTCGGCTTCTTCTCCTCAATGAAGAAGTTCATTTGGGATGCGCTGCCTGGAAACCCGGGCCGGCTGATGGTCACCGCCTTTTCGATCTTCATGGGCGCCATGATCGGGCTGGTGCATAAGAGTGGCGGTATGCAGGGCCTCGTTGATCTACTGCGACCCATGGCCAGCAATCGTAGCCGAGGCCAGCTGACCGGCTGGCTGATGGGCATGATCATCTTCTTCGACGACTACGCCAATACGTTGCTTCTTGGCCAGACGATGCGGCCGGTAACGGATCGGCTGCGAATTGCGCGCGAGAAACTTGCCTACATTGTCGATTCGACGGCCGCTCCGATCGCCGGTGTGTCATTGCTTTCGACTTGGGTGGCGACGGAGATCAGTTTGATTCGCGATGGCTATATCGATGCCGGTTTCGCGCCGGATAGCGTCAATCAGCTATCCTTGTTCCTGCTCACGGTGCCGCTGCGGTTCTATCCAATCTGGGCGTTTCTATTCGTTATGCTCGTGGCCGCCACGCGAAGAGATTTTGGGCCCATGCTTAAGGCCGAACGTCGGGCGGTAGCAGGTGACGTTGGCAGTGAAGATGCTCGGCTCGAGGCGAGTGAGTCACTGCGACCAGACGACGAGGTGCAGGGGCGTTGGTACCTGGCCGTCGTTCCAATTCTCACGATGATCGTTGTGGTGATGGCGGCGATCTATATGACCGGCGTATGGAAGGTGGCGGCCGATCATCAGGAGGATCCGAGCTACGTCGCCAGTTTTCAGGACATTGTTGGCAACGGCAACACGTATCTTGCGCTGTTGCTCGGCTCTGCGTCGGGATTCGTGGTTGCCATTGCGATCATCTTGCCGACTCAAATTCTCTCTCCTCGTCAAAGCTTTTTCGCGTCGCTGAGCGGAGCTCGCGTTATGTTGCTGGCACTGGCAATTCTTTGGCTCGCCTGGGCGCTTGGTGACATCACGACGGCGTCGAAATCGGAGGGGGATTCCGGAGCTCTTTTGAATGCAAGCCTGGCGACAGCCGACTACTTGAGCAACATTATCCAACGGAGCAACGTGCCGGCCGTCTGGATGCCAACAGCGATCTTCCTGCTCGCGGCGGTCATCTCTTTCTGCACCGGAACAAGCTGGGGGACGATGACCATCCTCATGCCGCTGGCAATTCAGACCACCTACCGGGTGCTCGGTGGAAGCGAGGCTGGGGTGTCTGCAGAAGATCCGATCATGCTCACAGCGGTTGGCAGCGTGCTTGGCGGTTCCATTTTCGGTGATCACTGCTCGCCGATATCCGACACGACCGTGCTTTCCAGTCGTTCCAGCGGGTGTAATCACATCGCACACGTGCGAACGCAGATGCCCTACGCATTGCTGGTTGGGTTTGTCTCCATCGTGTGCGGAACCATTCCGGCTGCCTATGGCATCTCCGCCTGGCTACTCTTGCCCATCGGGCTGGCGCTGCTGTGGTTGTGCTTGCGGTTGTTTGGCAAGGATGCGGAAGCTCCGGTTGCACAAAGTTAGGGACAGGAATAGCCGGTTTTTGGGTGGCAACGGTTGAGGCTTTTTCGTTGCGGGCGCTCCTTCTCACTCGTCCTGCCAGAATTGCTAGCACGTGTGATGTTGTCGTAACGCCATCGATGCGCTAAGCTTTCTGTTGTGACGCTAAACGCGAGTCGCTCGTGCAAGGAGGACGGCGACAACCGCAAGGAAAATCGCGTAAGCAATTAAGGTCAGGAAGACCAATGCCATGGACGCGCAACGACTTCGTCTTGTTACGGACGACACACCCCACCTTCAAATCGCTTCGCCTTACGGACCGCGTTCGTGGCGGGAACGGAGCCCCTTCCGGTGCGTTTCGGAAGAAGATTCCGCTCTGCAGCTGCGGAGAGCGATCGCCCGCGGACGGCAATCACTGCTCGCGATGCAGCAGGACGACGGCAGCTTCCGCCAACAGGTGACGAGCGATCCTCGGCCTTATTGTTTGCTGCTGCTGGTGGAGCAGTACTTGGATTGCCAGGATGAGTCGCGCGACGCATTGGCGGTCGAGCAGATACTAGAACTACAATCGCCCGACGGCACTTGGTCACGCGCTCCCGGTGAGTCATGCGATCCGAGCACGACCGTGCTGGCCTACTTCGCACTCAAGACGCGGGGCCGTCGCTGCCGCAATCCCGAAATGCAATCGGCCTTTCGAGCCATTCTCTCTGCGGGAGGAGCGGCCGTTTGCGATGCACCAACTCGGCTGATGCTGGCTCTGTTGGGGCAAGTTCCGTTCTTGGCCTGTGGCAATATGGTCGAAGTCGAGCCGTTTTCTCAGTTGATCAAGCGGCAGCCGAGTCGGCAGCTACCAGCAAACCGCGGCATTCGAGAGCTATTCACGACCGATCCAGTCAGTTGGCCCGAAGTGTGTTGGTCCAACGAATGGGCCGACGGTGATTTTGAGAGGGAGATCTTTAGCCTACTAGTGGAACAGACATCCGATGACAGCGAGTCAACTGAAAGGGGAGGCAATGTCGTCGATCAGCTAGACTTACTTCTCGCTCAATACGTCGTTGATGAAACCGATAAAGAAAGCGTAGCGGAGGAACAGCGAGAGAGTCGTTTGCTTCTGCGGTCATCGAGAACCGAAGTCACTGACACTGCTAAAGCCGTGATGGCACTTTGCGCGAGCGGAATATCAGAAGATTCCGATGCGGTGCGAGCTGCTCGAGGTTGGTTGTCTGAGCAGCTTGCCTTAGAGAACGTGTCCGCCGCTGAACAGGCAGTTGCACGGGAGGCCCTGACGTTTGTTGGGACGGCCGGCAGCGACGCTCTTCCGCCGGCGCTCGAACTGTGGGCGGAAGTTGATTTGACCGATGGTTCGAAGCCGAGATTGTCTAATTTGCAATCGCGAGAGGGTGCTTTCTTGGTAGCAAAGGCTGACCCCGCGCTGGCACAAGGGCTGCGAGAATCACAGCAGGCGGATGGCTGCTGGCGCGAGTTCCCTGCGGCTGCCGCGATGTCGGCAGTTCGTGAGGTTATGCCAGCCGATCCCGTCGGCGCAACTGCCGCGGCTCTTTCGGTACTCGCAGGCGACGATGCCAGCGGGGATGCGGTCGCAGCCGGGATTAATTGGCTCTGCGCCTATCAGCAATGCGACGGCGGTTGGGCCGTGGAGGAATCCTTGGCACGGCACTCCAACGCCGTCGAGTTCTCGTCGTACGGGACGACGGATGCCGACGATCGTCGGCCTGTACCCATTGCCACGGCACAGGTGATGTTGGCTCTGCTCGACAACGGGTTCAACGACGTCGAAGTGCTGGATGCCGCTGCTGAATACCTGATGGATCAGCAGCTACGCCAAGGAGGTTGGGCGGCATCTCACATGGAAGAGCGACCGGCGCAGGGCCAATATTGGCCGGATGCCGACTTCCACAGCACCTGTCTAGCGACCTGGGCGCTCTCACGTTGGGCGACGAGAGACCCTCAGGTTAGCAGACCGGCACCGGTGTCTGCCGCCCGGCATCCAACGCTTCGAATTGCCCAACTAACGACGGTCTCTTGAAGCGATATAATGGAACGGTTGATTCGTTCCTTGTACGCGGCCGACGAATCTGAAAATCGTCGGCAGACAAATGGTTTGGCAGCATCTGGTATCGAGCTGGCTTAAGGGGTATGCGACCGATCAGGTGTATCGGGCTGCGGCGGAAAAGGTCAAAGCCTCTGCCGGTGAGCACTCAGCTGCAGATTCTCAAGAACCCCCATTGGTTGACGTTGCAGTCATTGCCTCAAACACCGCCGAAGCAGGGGAACTGACCGATCGTCTCTCGGATGCGGTTACCGTTCATGGCGACCACTTCAAGGTGCACTTGGGACTGCTGCATGAAAGGCGGATCGCCCTCGTTGAGGCAGGTGGCAATGCGGCGGCAGCGGCGCAAGCGACCACGGCTGTGTTGGCCGCTCATCGGCCAGCCTGGGTAATTGCCGCGGGATTCGCGATATCGAACTCTGACGAAGTCAAAGCGTGTGACGTCGTACTGGCCGATGCACTGCTGGATCGGTCCGGACATCGATTGCGGATTGATATGCATGTCGACCCCGAGTCGCTTAAGGCCAACCCGAGAATTCACCTGGGTACGGTATTGTCCGATTCGATTGAGACACAGGGTGACATGGCGGCGCCCAAGACACAAACCGCCAGCTCGGAATCGCCGGCGGCACTATGTTCTGACATTACCTCCTTTGCCGTGGCGGAGGCCTGCCGGAAGTACAAGACGCCGTGCCTTGTCGTTCGCGTCGTGACGCAGACGCCAGCGGACGAGACTTCTGCGGACATCAAACACCTCCACAATCAGTCTACCGTGGCAGGGAAACTTGGTGCGGCCACGGGAGCCCTGTGGCGACGACCCTCGAGCATTAAGGATATGTGGAATGACAAGGAACGGGCTATTCTTGGAGCAGGGCGGCTGGCCACTTATCTCGCTGGAATGGTTGCCCAGTTGCCTGCTCGGGATCAAGACAATCGGGTAGACAACGAATAGCTGGGAAGGGGAGTCGTTGATCCAGAGATTTGTACTTGCGAATGCCCCAGCTGGCCGCCCGTTGCACAGCGCATTATCATGCGGTTAGAGCTGGAGCCGCGAATCGATTGAGAGCAATATGAAAGTCCTACTAGCTAGTCCCCGTGGGTTCTGTGCCGGCGTGATCATGGCGATCGATAGCCTCGATCTTGCGATCAAGACGCTGGGAACCCCAATCTACGTCTATCACGAAATTGTTCACAACAAGTTTGTTGTGGAGAGTTTTCGAGACCGTGGTGCTGTCTTCGTTGATGACCTGGAAGAGGTGCCTGAAGGATCGAACCTGTTATTCTCCGCGCATGGAATCTCGCCGCAGATTCGGGCGCAGGCGAAGTCGAGAAACCTGTTTGCCGTCGACGCCACCTGTCCCTTGGTGACCAAGGTTCACCTTGAGGCAGTTCGCTATGCCAAAGAAGGACGCACGATCGTTCTAATCGGACACGAAGGCCACGATGAGGTGATCGGTACGATGGGCGAAGCGCCGGAGTCGATCGTGTTGGTGGAAACGCCTGAGGACGTTGACCGACTTGAAGTGGCCGATCCGCATCACTTGGCCTATCTCACGCAGACGACGCTTAGCGTGGACGATGCAAATCGCGTCATCAAACGACTGCGTGAGCGTTTTCCTGATATCGCGGCTCCACCGAAGGACGACATCTGCTACGCGACTCAGAATCGACAGGAGGCGGTCCGTACGCTTTCCGCCGAGGTCGATATTGTGCTTGTTGTCGGTTCACACAACAGCTCGAATAGCCTCCGGCTCGCGGAAATCGGGCACGAGACCGGGCTACCGGCACATCTGATTGATGGAGCCGCCGATATCGATGACACCTGGTTTCAGGGCAAGGAGACGGTGCTGATTTCTGCGGGCGCAAGCGCTCCCGAGGTTCTTGTCGAAGAATGCGTCGACTACTTGCGCGAGCGTTACGGTGCCCAGGTCGAAGTGCGTACCATCCGTGAAGAACAGGTGCACTTCAATCTCCCCAAGGAACTGCGCAACTTGGTCGATGCCCAATAGCAGCGCACATGTCTGAGCTGGTTCGCTCTCGGGAGTTGCTTATGCTGAGGTCGCTAGCTCTGGATGTACGACTTCAGGTAGTGGTTCTCTAGCTGCAGTTTGTCGAACTGTGCTTTGACGATGTCGCCGATCGATATCAGGCCAACCAGCATGTTGCCTTCGACGACCGGAAGATGGCGAATGCGATTGCGCGTCATCAGGCCCATCGTCTCGCTCACAGAGTCGGTAGGAGAGCCGGTGACGAGTTCGGTGCTCATGACATCTGCCACACTCACCTTTCCGTACGAATCTTTGTTGGCGCAGCAAGCGCGAAGAATGTCGCGTTCTGTAATGATGCCGACCATCGGCTGCGAATTATTCTCGTCGCGAACGACAAGCGAACCACAGTTCTTCTTGACCAGTCGGCAGACGACTTCATCGAGCGTGGTGTCAGGCGTAGTACAGTAGACTTCGCTTCCTTTGCGCACCAAGATCTCGTGCAGAGTCATTCCCCAATATCCCTCCAGAACGAAGTTGGGCGAACCGCCATTATAGGACGAGAATTCGTCCTCTCATGCCACGCATCTCTGCCGTCGCGAGCGCTCCTCGCAGATCTTCAGCATAACCTGCGATGAATTGCTCGGTCAAAGGGTAAAGTGCATAAAAAGACGCAATTTTCTTGCCCTCATGTTCCGTGAGAGTCGCTGGAATTCGTTGTCAGTCAACGGGTTGGGGCTCAGCGCCGCGGTGCCATTTCAACGATTCGCATATTGCGAAACGAAATGTCCGTAGTTGGATCGTGTCCCTGCAGGATGATCGAACCTTGCTTCAGGCGAAGTCCCTTACGCGGATTGTCATGTGGCTGGCGGCGGTCCGTCCAGTCTGAAACTTGGTAGCCGTTAACCCACACGGCCATGTGTTTGCTTTCACAGACGATCGTCTTGTGAAACCATTCACGATCTTTAGCGACAACCTGGCGAGCCTTCTGGCGTCGAAAGATTCCCCCGGTCCCAAAGTCGCTTGGCTTGGTCGGATCGCCATCGGTGAAGCCATTGTGAATCTGACTTTCGTAGCCCATGGAGTAGTCGCCCGGTATAGAGCGAAAAAAGATCCCCGAGTTGAGTCCATCACCGTCGACCCGGATCTGTGTCTGTAGCACGAAATCTGTCCACTGGCTTCCGCTCTCCAGCTGCCCAGGACCATTGACGATCCGCAGAGTTCCTTCTTGAACAGAGAACTCGCTTTGCTTGTCGGGAAAGACACTCCAGCCACTCAGGTCACGACCATTGAACAACGCCCGCGTTCTTAGGGGCCGGAGTTTGATATTGCGGAAGGCGACGCGGCCGCGGTTTAGCTGTAGTCCGATATATCCACGTCCTAGAGGTTTCGCATCTTCGTAGACGAGCACGAGTTTGCCATCGAGGCGAACGGTGAACTTGCCGCCCACGGCAATCACATGGTAACGATGCCAGGCGGTATCGAACTGTTCATTACTTCCCTTCTTGCGATTTACGAAGCTGCCTGTTGGAAAGGGACTTTCGTTTGGCGAGGCGATATTCAGCTCGTAGCAATCCTTGGCCGGATCTGTCGGAACCGGAGGCGTTCGCAGGAAGATGCCACTGTTCGTGCCTTCGTCTGCTTGGAAATCGAACTTCAATTCGAAGTCAGCGAATTGGGAAGTTGTATGTAGTAGCCCCGCTTGTCCTTGGCTGACTTCGATGGCACCGTCAATGACGCTCCACTCGGCCTTACTTGCTACCCGCCAACCAAAGAGAGTCTTTCCGTCAAATAAGGAAATCCAACCATCGTTTAACTCTTCGGCCGTAAGTCGGTTGTGTTTCACTGTGTCTGACGCGGTGGCCTGCGGTGCGACGACAGATACAAGGATCGCACTGGCGACGAGCGTAAGCCGCCAGCGAGTGCTTGCGAATGTACTGCTAGAACGCGACTCGGTTGGTGATGCGGACATTAGGTGTCTCTCTGGACCTGGTTAGAACTTCGCAGGTGCAAGACGGATTTCGATCGCCACGCCTTCCTCGACCACGGTTGAATCGTCATGTGCCGTCGAGCGATCAGACGTAGAGGACGTTACGATCACGATTTCGTTGTAGTCGTCGAGTTTCTCCGTTACGTCCCACTCTAGGCCAGGAGCTTCGAGTGGTCGGCCGTTGACCGTTACCGCCTCCGTCGGTTGCGAAAACGACAGCACGAGCCATACGCGTTCCCGTTCGCTCAATCCGGTGGGGCGATTGAACTTGCGCTGCCAACGAGTTGTTCCGTCTTCGGCATCTTCTTTGTTCCAAGGATGTCTGAGGCGAATGACGTGAGGGTAGATCATGAAGATGCTCAGGCGTTGCTGTCACTAGGAGTCGAACGGCGACCGGTGACCATGGGAATCGTCGGCGGTCTGCACGTGGTCTATATCGTAGCGTGGTGTGGCAGAATGATCACCCGCCTCGATATTCCATCTAGGTCGCTGCTGCTGTCACCGCTTCTAGAGACATGGTGACGCGATAGCCCATATACCCGAAGTAGGTGAGCAGAAATAGAACACCCCAGCTACGCGAGACTTTTCCACATCTAGCGGCCAGGACCAGGAAGAGGAGGGAAACCGCCACTACCATTATGTAGTCTTGCACCAGATAGATGTCCCCGCCCGTACTCAATGCCGAGCGACTCGCCAGGAGGGTCGCGCTAAGCACGATCAGTACGTTCGAAATGTTGCTGCCGATAAGATTACCGACGGCAATGCCATGCTCGCCCTGCCTGGCGGCGACTAACGAGGCAATCGTATCAGGAATCGACGTTCCCGCGGCCACGATCGTCAACCCAATCAGGGAGGATGGCATGTTGAGTTTCTCGGCTGTCGCAATTGCCGACTCCAAGAGCAGGCTTCCTCCACCATAAAGTGCTCCGACGCCGAGCAGGAATAGTCCACAGTGAAGAGCGAGCCTTAGGCCAGAAACATCGTCTCCCTCGTCTTCGACCTCTTCAACGGCCCGTCTCCGCAGCGAGATGAGATAAAGGACGGAAAGAAGCCCAAGTGGCAAGAGTGCCCAGAGCGAAAGGCCGGGCGCTAAGCCGAAATAGGCACCGCCGACCAGAAATGCCAAGACGACCACTGTCGATAGGACAGCCATGGAACAATCAGCCCAGAACGAACGCCAGTCGATAACGACGCACGCGGCCAGAGCGCAGACGCCAAAGCCAATACAGATGTTGGTGAGATTACTGCCTGATACGTTGGCGAGCGCAATGCTTGTTTCGCCCTTGAGTCCGGCGATCACATTGACGAACATCTCTGGAGCGCTGGTGCCGAACGCCACCAGCGTCAGTCCGACGACCGTCTTGGGAATGCCAAGTGCTGTGGCAATAACGACGGCGCCGCGAACCAACCAATGCGCGCCGTAGTAGAGGATAACACAGCTGGCGATTAGCACGCCTGCGAGCAACAGCGGAGAGCTGCCTGACATTGATGGTACAAACGCGATGAGCAGAGGATCCCTCCACGGAAAACAGCCCGTCCAATGGGCGCTTCTCAGAAATAAACAACCAAAGTCGAGCAGCTAGGGCATCGTAGTTGAGTAAACGTTCTTTGCGTTTACTCGACCTGACAAAGACGAATACGTTAGGCGAGATCGACCGTCTTTCGGCGTCCCTCTTCTTCGATACGGAGTTTGTCTTCACGAGCCAACCAGCCAACCGCCTGCATGACGACGTCACGCGGGGCATCCACCTGTTTGATCAATTGCGTCATGCTCAGCGGACCCGAGGTATTGAGCAGTTGCCAGACCTCGCCGGCGGTCTCGCCGATCTGTTGAACTGCACTGTCATCGACTACGGTCGCCATGGATTCGTCCTCCGCTACAGGTATCCGTCGCTTGAGGCTAGCAGCAATTTCTGGGTGCCAGAAGTGCCAGCGCGCTGCCGAATTATAGCTCGCGCCTCTTGAGCGTCAAAGAAGAGGAGTTTCGCAGGTTCTAAGGGTGGGAAGAGATCTAAGGGCCGCCGCAGGTGGGATCGGCGGTGAGTCGACGACCGGAAGCCATAAGCGAGAATCTATGGGAATGTAAAAGGGCTCGATCGGCTTTGCGGGAAACAGCCGATCGAGCCCTCTAGTGCTGTGAAAAACTGGCTTCTGCCCGATGTGGGATGGATATCGCCGTACCTTGGCGACGGATTGCCTTAGATTCACAGTGCTACGTGTCGACCAGTACCAACTTGGTCCGACGGTGCGGGGGGCCGTCGGGCCCAGTGAGTCGATCACGACTGATGAAGAGATAAAGCACGCCGCGTGCCAAACTGCGGATCTCGAGCGGGTCGACTTGAGAAAAAATTTAGGAAACCTGGTTTTTCTCGAAGAAATCCGCCTTGCTATTGTTTGAGATTTTGATCCGCGCTGAATTTGGCGTCGGGCCGTTCCTTGTAAGACCTACACTGCAAGCAGCTTCGATTCGTAAAATCGAAAATCGGCGACTCAAGGAGATTGCCAATTATCGCAGTAAACTGGCCGTAATTGCGTCAAAAACCTGCGAAATTGCCTCAAACTCGCGATCTTCTGCCTGGCAGACGATGACGTAGGTGGCCTGGGGACGCGATGCTACGCGAACGCGAGCGGTGTTTGTCAGATCCAGGCAGTAGAAGTTCATGTCGTAGCCAGAAAGCTCGACCCCAGCGGTCGAATCGGTAACTGGCTCCGAGTCCAGGTTGTCATATTCTGCCTGCATTGCCTCAACTGCCGCCGATGCCAAGGCGTCCGGATCGACCTCCGGCTGTTGGATGTTCAGGGACCAGAATCCACCACCGGGGCTGTAGACCGTTATCGTATCGCCACTTTCGCGAACCTCGTCTTCGTCGACCTGCCACGAATCAGGATATTCAAAACGGACTCCGAGTTTTTCAAAGACTGCTGGCATGCTTGCTACTCTCGAATGTCGATACTATCTAGTGGGCGGTGCCGTGCACGTCGTTGACGTTTCCACCTGGGGCAAATCTCAGGTGAGCGCATTCACTTCGGCGGGTCCAATCCTACCAAAGGCAGGCGGTAGCTGACAGCATCGACCGGGTGTCGGAGGTGCTCGACAGGTGGAGATCGAAAGCAGTCGCGATTTCCGGCTTTGTCTTGCTGATTTTGACGGGGATTGCTACTATCGCGGCCCCAAAATGTTGTTCATCGGAGCCCCGAAGCAGGGTAACCGTCAGGCGCACTCAACGGCTCATGCAGAAGCAGACCACCAACAACGAGCGACGCTTTTGGAATCGGCGACCGTTCCGCGCACATCGCGGGCTGGGGCTCGTCGGATGGCTGTTGTTAGCCGCGACAATCCCGTTGGCAACATCAGGATGCAGTGCTTTTCCCTGGAGGTCGGGACCAGTCCCGCAGTCGGTGACAGAGTGTCGCGAACTGTCTCATCAGGGGCTCGCTGCGATGCAGCGTGGTGATTGGCAACAGGCAGAACTCTTGCTCGCGCAGGCGGTTGAGTCCTGTCCCGTTGATACGGATGCACGTTGCCACTATGCCGATGTCTTGGCCAATCGTGGGGCATTGGAAGAAGCCATTGGGCAACTTGAAGCGGCCCGTGACTTGGCCGTTGGTGACGCAACGCTTATCGTTCGCACCGGCCAAATGCAATTGCAGATGGGACAGATCAATCAGGCTGCTGCGCATGCGGCCACGGCTCTGCGGGCCTCGCCTCGTTCGGCCGATGCTTGGGCGTTGCGTGGTCGTGTGAACCTGGCACGCGGTGATCTTCCACGAGCGCTTGCCGACATGCAACGGGCGCTCGGGTACCGGCCCGAGGATCGCCAGCTACTGAGCGATATGGCAGAAGTTTACCGCAGGCTGGACCGACCGGAGCAAGCGCTCTTGAGCCTTCAGGCGTTGGCCGACACCTATCCTACTGGAGAGGAACCGGCAGATGTTCTGGCCCGGCAGAGCGTCACGCTCGGCCGGCTCAACCGCCATGATGACGCTGCCGCGCGTCTTGCCGAGGCGCAGCAACGCGGTTTTTCTGGACAGGCGCCGACCCTGCGTCGGTAAGCTATCTTCTAGAGTCGTGTTGGCGACCGCCGATACCTCTATGAGCGGAATGCTCGAATCGCGAAGTCAGTGCGACGAAGTGCTACTTTCGTCGGCACAATCGTTACAGCCCGTAAGCTCGGTTTGACGACCCACTTTCTGCGGGCTAGGTTTTTCTGACGAAGGAACACAATCAATCACCCGCAGGGCAGGTAGGTCGCAGGTCGACTTCCGCTTTGCGAGCAAGCCAAACACGACTTGGATCTTTGCGTCCAAGTCGCCGGAGAAACAAGGCCATGACGGAAGCCACGATGTCGAATCCCGCCCTGCAAGAGTCGCAGCCATTTGTTGATCGTCGCAGCAATGCGCCGGGAAGTAGTGAAGTCACACGAGAACGTCGCCAATTCTCAAATAGTCATGAAGGCCTTTCGCCGGACGCCCTTGAGCTCGCCCAGGCGATCGACAGCTACAAATTGCGACATCGCCGGCGTTTCATCACGTTCGAGGAGATGTATCAAGTCATCACCTCGCTCGGCTACCATAAATAGTCAATCGGCTCGAAGGCCGACAAGAACGACTCGATCGAATCAAACCGTCCGGATTGCTGGCAAGCACCCGGGCGGTTTTTCGTGCGCGATTGGCAACCCGGGGCGGGCGGCATACGTCGCTCAGGATTATTCTGCTGGCGGTAGCGATTCGACGTCGTATGAGTCAATCACCTGACGATCGTCCTTGAGCGTGATACCGCTTCGCCCCTGGTGTCTCGCTTGGCGAAGCAGATAGGCGATGGCGTCAGCAGCTTTGTTGGGGGCGAGCCCGGCCGTTCGTATGTTCGACACACAATTGCGATCGGCGTTCGTTCTTTCCTTTCCGGGGTTGAAGACCAGGTACGCGCCCAGGCTATCGGGCGAGTCGAGCCCAGGACGCTCGCCAAGCAGGATGAGTGCAAGTCTGGCACCGAATAGCTCCCCGATTTCGTCCTGCAACGCCACGCGAGCTAGCGGAGCGATCACGAGGGGAGCTATTGTCCAATCCTCTTTCTGAAGAATTGGCAGCAGGCATTGAAGCAGGGATGCCGCATGTTCTTGTAGCGCGAAGGCGGTAAGTCCGTCGGAAAGGATGATTGACAAGTCGGGCTTGGCAGTCATCTTGTCGGCCAACTCTTTGAGACCGGCACGTGACGGATCGGCCAGTCTCGCACCCAGGTCAGGGCGTCTGAGGTATGTCGCGCGATCAGGTGCAGCGGTGTTCGCCACTACGGTATCGCACTCCATTGGTGCAAGTTCTTTGTTTAGGTGTGCTAGGTCGAGTTCAATATGTACGGCGTCGCGTGCTCTCGCATGAGCCAGCTTGAAGTCGAGCCACGGCTGTGTTGGCAGGCTCGCCCCGGCTCGCCCCAATGCGATTCTCGCGTTGGTGGCTTCACGAAGCGACTGCCAAGCGTCCTGATGGATCAGCTGTTTCTCGGACACGGTACTTCTCTTGGAACGCGGTTCCATATGACGGGGCAGGGGAGAGGTATCGACCTGCGTTATATTTTAGAGCTCCATTCCAGCAGGCGATGATTCTTGTCGACGGGCAATAGTCGGCATCGCGAGTCGATGAGGTCCATCGATCGAAGCCACGACTCAAATTCCGGTGCCGGTCGAAGATCCAGCAGTTGTCGCAAGTAGTGGGCGTCGTGAAACGACGTCGACTGATAGTTCAGCATGATGTCGTCCGCCCCTGGTACGCCCATGAAATAGTTGCAGCCCGCGGTTCCGAGCAGCGTGAGCAAGTTGTCCATGTCATCCTGGTCGGCTTCCGCATGGTTTGTGTAGCAGACGTCACATCCCATCGGCAGTCCAAGTAGCTTGCCGCAGAAATGGTCTTCTAGGCCTGCTCGAAGGATCTGCTTGCCATCGTACAGGTACTCTGGACCAATGAAGCCGACAACCGTGTTGATTAGTAGTGGTTGGTAACGACGAGCCACCGCGTACGCTCGGGCTTCTAACGTTTGCTGGTCAACGCCGAAATCTGCCCCAGCCGAAAGGCAGGAACCTTGCCCCGTCTCAAAATACATCACGTTGTCGCCGAGCGTTCCCCTCCGGAGCGATCGCGCAGCCTGCCATGCCTCGTCGAGCAACTGGAGGTCGATTCCGAAGCTGCGATTGGCTGCCTCCGTGCCCGCGATCGATTGAAACACCAGGTCAACCGGAAGACCCTTTTCGATGGCCGCCATTTGGGTGGTGACATGGGCCAGCACGCAAGACTGCGTCGGGATCTCGAAGCGATTGATGACTTCGTCGAGTGCCTGTAGGAGTCGCTCAACGATTTGCGTGCTGTCGGTTGCCGGATTGATTCCAATCACCGCATCGCCACAGCCATAAGCGAGACCATCGACGATGGATGCCGCGATCCCCTGCGGATCATCAATGGGGTGATTGGGCTGCAGGCGTATCGAGAGTCTTCCTGGAAGTCCGAGCGTATTCCGGAATCGGGTGACGACGCGAACCTTACTGGCGACGAGGATGAGATCTTGATTCCGCATCAGCTTGCTGACGGAAGCGACCATTTCGGGGGTTAGTCCGACGGCAACGCCGGCGAGATCTTGCTCATCGGTTTCATAGGCAAGGAGCCATTCGCGAAATTCGCCGACGGTGAATGACTGAAGCGGAGTGAATGCCTCGGCTTCGTGCGAGTCGAGGATTAGCCGCGTGACCTCATCGTCCTCATAGGAAACGACCGCCTCGTTTAAAAACGCTGTCAAGGGAACATCGGCCAGGGCCATCTGTGCGGCCACTCGCTGTTCGTCTGACGTTGCGGCCACGCCGGAGAGTTCATCGCCGCTTCGCCGCGGCGAAGCTTTGGCCAATAGGTCACGCAGGCAATCGAACGTGTAGCTGCGCGATCCGATGGTGGTTCGATGCGACGCCATGGCCGAACTCCCGCGAGATTAGACTTCCGTCCGCCGGCCGCCTAGGGACTCAACATATCTGGTCGGCGGGGCGCGAACAACTAGAAATGCCTTAGGGGCAGGGGCGGCATGTCGCCGCAGTCCCGTGTCTGGTATATGCAGTGCCACGACTCGTCGCCAGGCTTAGTCGCGGTTGAGCCACTGAACGAACTCGATCACGTTGTTGTCCGGATCCGCGAAATAGAGCCAGCGGACCTCGCCCTCAACGATCAGTGGTCCCCGCAGGATCGGAATCTCCTGCTCGGCGAGCCTAGCGATGGCGGCGTCCATGTCGTCAACGCCAATCGCCAGATGCGGACAATAGGGCGGGGCAATCTCGGGGCGTTGGAACTTGCCTACTTCGAGCTGGGCCAGCAATTCCAGATTCACGTCACCTGCCTTAAGGAACGCGCACTCCTCGGCTTCTTCCTCATTGCGGTGTCGCCACGTTTCGACGAAGCCAAGTCGCTCGACGTAGAAGCGAATCGCGGAATCCAGGTCCGCTACTTCAAACGCTACATGATCGAGTCGCATCGCGTGCCTCTCGCGTCCATGCTGGTGGTCGACAAAGGTGTCGTGGGGATAAGTCCGACGGGGTTACTCCGGCAGACGTTCCCGCTCGACCGGCGTGAACTCACCCGTGCAAGCTTTCATGAACTCGACGAGGTCCTTCTTGTCCTGATCGGATAGGTCGAGCTTGCGAATATCCTTGCTGAGGTGGTCGTTCGGATGCCCACCGCGATCGTACCACTCGACAACTTCTTCCAGCGTCTTCTGCGAGCCATCGTGCATATATGGCGCCGTGAGGGCGACGTTGCGGATGGTTGGCGTCTTGAAGGCACCGGTGTGCTCTTCCTTGCCGGTGTGCTTGCGACGGCCGTGGTCCGGGTTCTCTGCATCCATGCCGACGCCCAGATTGTGGTACTTCTCGTCCGTCAGGTTCGGGCCGACGTGACAAGCGGTGCATTGTCCGCGATTGCCGAAGAACAATTCACGACCGCGAATGGCGCTTTCTGACATGGGATGCCTTTCGCTTTCGGCCAATGCCGCCTCATATTTCGCCACGAGCTCGGGGTCCTCTTCTTTCAGCTCCTCAAGGTCATCGAGGTCCTCGCCGATGCTCGCCCTCATTTGTCGTACTGGTTCGTAGTAGTCAAACGGGGAGGGGCCAGTCACGATCGTGCGTTCAAAGGCGGCGATCGCTTTGCCGACGTTATCGATGGTCACCCCATCGTCGAAGATCTTCTCGAACTGTAGACGATAGCCTTCGATTTCCTTGAGCGTTTTGACGGCGTTCTCATGCGTGTTCGCCATCTCGATCGGGTTGGCGATCGGGCCGACTGCTTGTTCTTCGAGCGTGGCGGCTCGTCCGTCCCAGAACTGGGCGTCGCTGAGGATGCGGTTGTAGCTAACTGGTGAGTTGCGGTCACCCTCTTGATCATCGACGCCGATACCGAACTGAGTCTGGCGAGTGTAGCCTTCGTCCGGGTGATGGCAGTCGGCACAGCTGATCGTTCCGTCCGACGACAGCCGGCCGTCGAAATAGAGTTGGCGACCCAGTTCAATCTTCGCACGCGTTAGTGGATTCTCGTCGAGTCCCTTGATTGAGTCTTGACCAGCAGAGAGGCCCAGAGGCAACGTGACTTCCAGCGTGCGGTGATTCGAGTCGTCAGCCAGCCAGGCTTTGACTTCGGTTACCTTGAGCGGACCGGAGCCAGGGATGCCGCTGGTGAGTTCGTCGGTGCCTAGGGTTACTTTGGTGCTCTTCTTAGAGTCGGTGGAAGCTGCCGTGTCCGCCGATCCAGAAGAGGAGTCGGCCGGTGCATTCTTTCCGCCTCCACAGCCTGCAAGGAAAACAGTAGCCACGACGGTGAGGTGAGCAATCGTAAGGTGACGCATGGGATTCGTCTCCAAGTCACGTGAGCGTGAACGGTCCCGAAGATATCGAGATGCCGGATGATGGTTTTCGCGCAGTATATCCTCCGATTAACCACCCGACCAGTAGGCGATGTGCGATAAATGTGCGGCCACTGTACCGCCAGGTCGGTTGGCAGCCTATACTGCGATACTCGCTGAATGAAGAGTTGCCAGAGTAAACGACTCCTCATCGAAAGTTCGCTTCATCGGCGGACGCGGCTTCGATCCTCTCGCGTTCCTTTCGCCCCCCTGAGTCAACTGTGCAACTGATTGCGACTTCCGCCTTTGGGCTAGAATCGATTGTGGCTCGCGAGCTCGAGGCGTTGGGCTATTCGTCGGAAATCGTCGCTCCGGGGCGAATTCTCTTTGAGGGCGACACGACGGCAATCTGCCGGGCGAATCTCTGGTTGCGCACGGCCGATCGCGTGCTCATTCGCATGGCCCACTTTCCGGCGACCGATTTTGGCCAGCTGTTCGATGGCACCAAGGCGGTCGACTGGCACGAGTGGATTACTCCCGATGGCGAATTTCCTGTCGTTGGCCGCTCGATAAAGTCCCAGCTGTCGAGCGTTCCTGCCTGTCAGCGGATCGTCAAGAAGGCCGTGGTGGAGAGTCTTAGGGCGGGCCATGGCGTAGAGGTGCTTGAGGAGACCGGCCCGCTTTACAAGATTGAGGTCGCGCTCCTAAAGGACGAAGTGACTCTGACGCTCGACACTTCAGGGCCGAGTTTGCATAAACGCGGTTATCGCAAGCTCACGGCGCTGGCTCCCATCAAGGAGACGCTGGCGTCGGCCATGATCCAGCTCAGCTACTGGCGTCACGATCGACCGCTCATCGATCCTTTTTGCGGGAGTGGCACGATTCCGATTGAAGCAGCCATGCTCGGCCGTAATATGGCCCCGGGATTGGAGCGAGAATTCAGTGCCGACGCCTGGCCGTGTATTGCTCAAGTGGCATGGAAGAACGCCCGTGAAGAGGCTCGCGACCTCGCCAAGCCGGACTTGCCGGTTCGACTCATGGGGACCGACATCGATCCGGAGGTTCTCGACTTGGCCCGATATCATGCCAGGCGAGCAGGTGTGGCCGAGCAGATTCATTTTCAAGAACGACCGTTCGATGGGCTGTTCAGCAAGCAAGAGTATGGTTGCGTGATCACCAACCCGCCGTATGGCGAGCGGCTTTCCGAATACAGCGACGTTGAACCGCTCTATCAATCGTTTCCAGAAGTGCTGCGACGGCTGCCAACCTGGTCGCACTACATTCTGGTCCCGCATCCGTTGTTCGAAAAGCTGATCGAAAAGAAGGCCGATCGAAGGCGAAAGCTGTACAACGGTCGCATCGAGTGCACGCTGTACCAATTTCACGGCCCGAAACCAAAGAAACAGCGCGCTGAGGCGGGCTCAAGTTCCCCTTCTGGGACGGAAGCTGGCTCTCTCGACGCCGTCATGGAAGCGGCGGAGCAGACGTCGACATCCGATACGCAAGCGACTCCTGCTTTCGGCGGAATCACGGCCAAGATGCGTGAGCAGAGCGAGTTGTTTCGCAGTCGCCTGACCAAGCGAGCTCGCCACTTGCGACGTTGGCCGGCGCGTCGAGGCATTACCTGCTACCGTCTATACGAACGAGACATCCCCGAAATTCCGCTCGTTGTCGATCGTTACGAGGATCATCTCCACATTACCGAATACGAACGGCCGCACGATCGCGATATTGGTCAGCACGCCGAATGGTTAGAGCTGATGGCCCGTACCGCCGGTCAGGTGATGGAGGTTGACCGCAATCGCATTTTTGTCAAGCATCGCGGCCGGCAACGCGGCGCAGAGCAGCACGAGCATCTGAGTGAACAAAAGTACGAGGCATTCGTTCAAGAGGACGGACTCAAATTCCTTGTGAACCTTAGCGACTATATCGATACCGGTCTGTTTCTCGATCACCGCGTTACGCGAGCAATGGTTCGCAAGGCGGCCTCTGGCAAGGATTTTCTAAATCTGTTCGCCTACACCGGTGCATTCACGGTCTACGCGGCGGCTGGCGGAGCTGCAACTACGACGACCGTTGACTGGTCGCGAACCTATCTCGATTGGGCGCAGCGAAACATCGTGGCTAACGAACTTGGCGGTTCGCACCATGAGTTCGTTCGGAGCGACGCATTGAGTTTTCTTGAGCAACAGGCGGCGGTTTCGGATAATGTCCGAACGTACTACGATCTCGCGGTCGTCGATCCGCCGACGTTCTCGAATAGCAAACGATCCGACAGCGATTGGGACGTGCAGCGCGACCACGCCGAGCTGCTGTCAAAACTATTGCCGCTGATGAGCCCGGGCGGAGTAATCTACTTCTCGACCAACTTTCGACGCTTCAAGCTCGACGAATCGGTGCTCTCTGAATGCAACGTTCGCGAGATCAGCAAGCAGACCGTCCCTGAAGATTTTCGCAATCAGCGAATCCACCGCTGCTGGCGCATTATTAAGACAGGCAGTGAATAACGGCACGGAAAGGTATGCGACATCGACGTCGGTCAGTTCGCGGCGACGGCCGCGAACTACTCGTGATCGTGGTCACAGCCAGGGCCGTGGATATGACCATGCTCGAGTTCGTCAGCCGTCGCGTCACGCACATCGACGACGGTGACATCGAAGTGTAGGGTCTCGCCTGCCAGCGGATGGTTAGCGTCGATCGTCACCGTTTCGTCGTCCATGGCGGTGACGAGAACAATGCGAATCCCCTCTGGTGTTTGAGCTTCGAGCTGCATGCCGACCGCAAGGTTCGGGATGTCCGGTAAGTTTTCTCGCGGAATGGCTTCGACTAAGTCGTCAGTGCGAAGGCCATAGGCCTGCTCTGGTTCGACAACGGCCGTGAGCTGATCGCCGACCGCCTTGCCTTCGATCTGCGATTCGAGCCCGGGCACGATGTTTTGTGCTCCGTGTAAATAGGTCAAAGGTCCACGATCCTCGGAAGAATCGAGCAGCGTGCCTTCATCGTCCTTGAGCGTGTACTCGATCGAAACGGCCTTGTCTTTTTCAGCGTTCATAGGTGTGTCCTTATTTGCCCTTCTTCTTCGTTTCGGATTTGAGCTCGCCACCCCATTTAATGAATTTGCCTGAGAGGAAACCATCGGCTCCCACGCTGAGGTAGTTCCAGTCGTTGTTCTTTTCGCCCCAATTGAAGAAGTAGCCTTCTGCCTTATGCCAGACGCCGTGCTCTTCGTGGTTGGCGCCTTTCCAGTGGCAAGTGCCATCCGACTTGATAGTAGAGACGCCCTTGTACCAACCCCATTGTCCAATCACTTCGGGCTTGGCCGTCACCGACTGAATCTTCGCCTTGATTGAGACGGCGACTTTTTCATCTCCCGCGGCGGCGGCGTCTTTTTGGGCCGCCTGTAGAGCCTTTACGTAGGCATCGGTGGCGGCGGCGACTGCCTTCTCGTAGTCCTTTTTCTCGTCGTCTGCTTCCACGAGTGTTGGCGTGATGAGGCTGATGGCGAGGAGTCCAAGTAGGGCGAGCATCGATCGTTTCATGGTGGCGTACTCCGTATTCTTGGAGCGGCGACACGCCCAGCAATGGGGGCGCCGCTGAATTGTCTCGAAGTGGGTAGCACGCAGCCTAACCGAATTGGCTCGAATTACAAGTCGCAGGCCGGTGCGAACTAGGGCGCGATGTCCGGTAAATCCGGCCTGGCTACGCGTCTGGTCCTGCGGCATCGGCCAGGTGAAGCATCAGCGGGCGACCTTCATGTTCCTGGTACCCATCGACTTCCTTCGTCTGTAGGTCATCGAAATAGAAGTCGAGCACGGTTTCACGTTCATGGGCGAGGGGTGTTTCGCAGAAGCACCTCTCACTCCATTCGACGAGACCTGAATCAGTAACAACCGCTCGATTCATCGAGGCGACAATCTCTTTGCCGTCTGGCTTTCCGGCTGCAACCGTTCCATCGGTCAGCTTGCGGTAGAATTCCGCAGTCGCCTGTTCCTTTAAGCGTGCGGTAACGTGGTAGTACATGGTGACCTCCTCAAAAGGCCGAGGTAATGGGCGGCCAACGTGATGCGTTACGCGGAGAGTTTCTTTGTTGTCCTTACGAGCTCAGTTGCCAGGCTCGTGACCTTGTTGGCCAGGCGTTCGTTGGTCATGTTGCCCGCGTCGTCAAAGACTTCGTGGGCTTTGGGAACGGAGACCTGATCCGGCAGTACGAACATGCCAATACTGCTCAGGATGGCCCGGACGTGAACCAGTCCTCGCATGCCGCCGAGCGCACCCGGCGAGGCACTCATGAGCGCGACGGTCGTTCCGGTGAAAGCAGCCAAAGGTGGATCGTCCGCTCGCGGTCGCGAAACCCAGTCGATCGTATTCTTCAATACCGCGGTGATGGAGCTGTTGTATTCCGGACAGGCCAGCAGCAAGCCCTGATGTTCTTTCAGTAGTTGGTAGAGGCGCGTGACATTTTCTGGTGCTCCCTGCGATTCTTCCAGATCGCCGTCATAAAGCGGTAGCGGAAAATCTCGCAAGTCGATCTCCGTCACATCGGCACCGGCGTCCCGCGCGGCCGAGGCGGCGAAACGAGCGAGCCGCTTGTTAAAGGAGCCGACTCGGGTGCTTCCGGCAAAGACGAGGATCTTGGGCATGGCGCTTGTTTCTAGCTGACCTTTCGTTTCAGCATTACCGAATCGAACTGGGTATGCGTCAGTAACAGTGATCCGACCGCAGCGTGTGCATCAAACAACTCGTTGATCACCGGTTCCTCGCCCGGCCAGGGGTAGGCGAAGACGAGATCAAAGTCATCGGCGTCGAAGCCAAGTTCATCGTACGCATCGTCGGCATCTGTGACGAGCCAGAATTGTTCGGAGCTCCGTTCGGCACACGCCTGCTCCGCCTGCGCGACGCCAGCATGGGGAACAAAGCTGCCGTGGACGAACTCAACGGGAAGGTTAAAGTCGTCGACCAGCTCGCGGGCTCCGTCGACCAGGTCACGGGAAATTTCAATGCCGCAGGAGTCGAAGTCGAGCAGCGCGGCCAACGCCGCTACCACGCCAAACCCGCTGCCCCATTCGCAAAACGAGTGTCCAGCGGTTAGCCCGCGATCGGAGATCGCGCGGAGGGCGTAGAAAATCGTCTCGTAATTGCTCGCCACGAAGCCGGTAAACTCGTGTGCGTTTCGGGTGACATAGTCGTCGATACGTTCGTCTGCTTCGCGCAGAAAGGTGGCCACTTCTTCGGGTAGACCATTCCGGTCGAGTGGCAATTCAATTTCGGCCAAGGCCATGGTTTTCACCCCGTGATCGGTTTCTTGCTCTGTTCCGTGCATTATCCTACGCCTTTCTGGTCACCCGCAGTAGGCCGTGGGCATTTCGCTCGTCTTCAGTCGTATCTCGGGCACCTGCGTTACCGGATGCCCAAGGCAAAATAGGTGTCCGCAACTGGTGGGACGCCGCATTGTGCCCGTCAGGTGGGAGACACATGCCAGCCTACTCTTGGCCAGCGTAACCGACACCCATCTGCCGGCCGGCCCAAACGACATCGTCGCCGCGCCAGTGGATCTCGATAAACTTACTGCTGGCCACGGGATCGCCTTTGCCGTTGGGTTGCTGCGTAAGATGCGCGACGATCTGTTTTGTCTTCACATCAAAAACCTCACCGGTGTCAGGCCAGGCGAAGCGACCGTCGCGGCTGAAGCAGATCCAACCGTGACTCTTCATCGCCACCTTGAGCGTTTGCTTGAACTTAGGCGGCAGCGTGGTGTTGTCGAAGACGTGTAGCTGTTGGCGATTCTGGTCGGCTAGCCAGACTTCTTTTTCGTCCGGCGTTAGTCCGATGCCATGGCAACGGCCAACCTCATTCTCGAGCCCTGGTACATTGACGATGTGCAGAATCTTGCCGGTACGCAGATCACCAATCTCAAAGCCCACGCCGTATCCTTCACGGCGGTAGAGGTGACTGTTGATGTAGGCCAGTGTCTGTGAACCATTGATCGTGAAGGGTTGAATCACTCCGATGATTGGCCCGACACGTTTTACAACCGTGTCCGTCTCTGTATCGATCACGCTAAGCATGTCGTACTGTGTCGACCCACTGTAAACCCGCTTGCCATCGAGGCTGACGATCAGGTTGTGTAGTCCGCCATGCTCGGTGATCTTGATTTTCTTAAGTAGGTCGCCCGAGTTTGCGTCGAGGACCTTCACGTTAGGACTTCCGTTCCACCAACCGTCGGGTACGTAGAGTTTCTTTCCATCGGGGGTAATGCCGATGCGGTCGCAGCCACCTTCCTCTTCGGTGAACTTCTTTTCCCACACGACCTCCTCGGTTTTCAGGTCGAAGCACATCAGCCGATGGTCGTAGCTGATGTAGAATCGTCCGGTGGCGGCGCAGGCGGTTGCCCCTCGCGTGCCGCCGATTTGAGGCAGCGGGATGAACTTAACGAGCTTGTGATCGTTGTCGATGTCGTAGACGTAAATCCCTTTTTCGCCACGTCCGCCGGCACCGTCGCGAGAGCTGACATACAAGAGTCGTTGCAGGTCCTCTTCGGCGGATGCGGAACAGGGGAGAAGTGCAACAGCGAGAGCGGTCAACGTAATGACAATCGCGATACGCTTCATCGATCGAACCTTTCAAGTTTGATAAGTCAGTCTTGCGGGACTCTGCGCAACTCCTGGAGCAATTTCAGCATGCCCTCTTGAACCTGTTTTTCCGCCGACGGCTTCACCGGCATCCAAGGCGGGCGATTCGCCATGAATCCCCAGGCTTCGTATCCGCTGGCGGTGCCCAGGTCGTACGCTTTCTTGGTCGCCACGTATGGTCCAATGCCGTTGGTGTGGATAAACACAAAGGTGTTCTTGAACGGGGAGGCCTTGTCCGCGAACAACTGATACTCTGCGAACATTTCGCAGCCAAAGGTAATGATACAGAAGTCATCACCAATCGCGACGGCTCGCATCGGAAACCGCAAGTAGCGAGGTTTTCCTGCCTCGGCGGCTCGCAGCAGTGCCTGATATCGCTGGTTGTTCGGCTGCTTGGCGAGCACCTTCTTGCAGGCTTCGACCGACGGGCCATCTTGTAGCGGTAATTGCAACGTCATCGAGCGAACACGGACTGCCCCCGGCGCGAGTTCCTTCTCGTTTTCCAGCGCTCGTACCACGGAGGTGGCCAGTGAAAATCCCGCCGTGTCGGCAGCCGCTACACCACCTCGTAGTGGATAGCCGTTGATGTTGCCGCAGGCCGCCTGAGCAAACATGAACACGCCCTCTGGCTCTCCCTTGGTCGTAAGCAACCGTCGGATGTGATTCACGGCAAAGCCAGGAAAGTCCGGTCCGACCGCCTTGGTTGAGGCGTGTACGATCACTGGGTGAGCCGCGTGAGAAAATAGGACCCCGATCCGCTTGTCGTTTTCGTCGTAGGCAGAGAGCACGTCGACCCAGGGAACAATAGCTCCATCCGGGTTGGGTGCCATCACGATGCGACCGTCCCGAAGTAGGCGGCGGTTGTAGCCGATTTGCGCATGGGCTCGGCTGACTCGAAGCGTGGCCGGCTTCGCTCCGTCGGCGGCGTTCTTCACCAATGCGGCAATTTCTGCGGCGAGCCACTTCTCGGATTCGGCGGACAGCCGACGGCCATCGACGCCTGGCGTGTTGTGCGTTTGGCTAGGGCAAATCAAGATGTTGTCGCTTGGAATGCCGGTCGCCTCTTCAATCGCCTTGAGTAGCACCTCACTGTAGGCGTAGCTAAACGTGCCCATGTCAGCTGTCACGATCGCCAGCGGCCGCTCGTTTTCGATGATGACCATCGCTCGTGCATACAAGTCGGCGTACACTTCCGGGCGATCCTTAACTCGCGTAATGACGGTCTCCGCAGCACCGCAGCGGAGTCTGTTGGTGGGAGCGGCATTCTTGGAGGCCGTGTCCTTTCGTCGCTCTTCTCTTAGGGAAGCCATCCAGTGCACGGCCGCGGTCGGTACGATTTCGTGCCCGCCATCAAAGATTGTCACGGTTGCGCTACCGCTGCTGCGGCGGAACAAGGGACGTTTCTTTCCGTAGCTCTCGTCGGCGAGCTCGCTCGGCGATTGACTCGCCTTGAGACGGGGTGGCACCTGGGCTTTCTCGACGAAGAAGCGAATGTCATCCACCTCGATCTGGTCAGCTGCCTCGGCGACTTTGTTAAAGGCCAACAGTGAATGGCTGATCGGGACACTGCCGGTGTGACCGTCGCGAATGCCGGCGTTGATGTGCAGGTTCACACCTTTGGCATTCTCAAGGTAGGTTAGCGGAGATCGCTTTCGATATTGCTCGTCCACTTCCTTACTGTCGCCGGGGGCTCCGCCACATGATGCCTCGAGGTCCGGGACGTACTGTCCCTGGCGGTGCCAGGCAGCCAAATCGGAGATCGGTACCCAGGCCGAAACGCCAGCCCAAAGTTCGGGATGCTTTCCGGCCATGACGAGCGAGGTATAGCCGCCGCCTGAAGTGCCGACGAGGAACACAGACTCGGTATCGATATTTGCCTCTCGCTTGGCATACTCGACGGCACTGACAATATCCTTGACCACGAGATCGGAGCCGGTCGCCTCAGGACGCCTGTTGGGCCCGCGAAAGTTGGGGTGGATGTAAGCCCAGCCGTTGGCGATGCACCATTCGGCGATCGCTCTGTGGTGCTGCTGTTTGTAATCACCGCTCCAGGTGTGCAACGCAACGACGAGCGGAACGGCCTGCTGTGACTGTGGAGCGAAGAATATTGCCCGCTGCTCGGTGCCGTCGGCGGAACTAAGGTAGCCGATGTCTCGGGGTTTGGGGGGCGCGGCCGTCCCTATGTCGGAGGTCGATAGCGTGAGAGCTATGGCAATGGCGAACGATGCGCAGGTGGCCTTCGCCTGAGTTAACAAGGTCCGCATGCTGTCCCTGGCAGTTGAGTTTCAAGCTTGAAAATCGGAGTCGTCGGAAGAGGTCGCCACACCTTTGGTGACGTTTTGTGGAATTCACCGAAGAGAATTCTACCGGATGTCGAGCGTCTATGCACATCGGTAGTCGATCGCTTTCGGTGCACGCTTCCCTGACTATATAATCAGCGACTCACTCGCACCGAACTTCTGCTGTCGTACTCGATTCGATCCGACGTATGCCCGAACTTGCTCCGAACGAACGCCGCCACGATCTCGACGCATTACGGGCGTTCGCGATGTTATTGGGCATTGCCTTGCACGCGGCGATGGTTTACCTGCCCATGGCGCCAGGCGCCTGGCCGGTGCAGGACGCCAATCAACACGCGATATACGGCTCTTTTGTGTCAGCCGTACACGGCTTTCGCATGCCGCTATTCTTCTTAGTGAGTGGATTCTTCACCGCCATGTTGTGGCGGAAACGAGGTCTCGCGGCACTGCTGTGGCACCGTTTTCGACGGATCTTTCTGCCACTGCTGTTGGGTATGATCACGATCGTGCCGGCCATGTGGTGGGCGATGAGTTATGTCAAAGAGGACCGACTGGATCCGGTCGATCCGACTGCCGATGTCTGGTCGGCCGCCCGGGCAGGGGATGTCGGTTGGCTTCGCAAGCATCTTTCAGGTGGTGCCGATATCGACGGCCTCGATGCAGCGCTCAAGTCGACACCGCTGACGACCGCCACGTTCACAGGGCAAACCGAAGTGGTCGCGACGCTCCTGAAGCTTGGGGCCGATCCGAACATTCGCAACGGCGACGATGGTACGGTATTGCACGCCGCGGCGTTTTTCGGCCGCGACAAGATCGCCAAGCTGCTCATCGACCACGGTGCAGACCTGAATATCCAAAATCGACACGGCGAGACGCCACTCGACACGACCGTTCACGGCTGGCCGGTTGTGGAGCATATCGCTCGCATCGTGCAGTGTGTTCCTGACCAAGAGCAGGTTACCCAGGGCCGCGAAGTCGTTGTGGGCCTGATCAAGAACCATCCCGATTGGCAACCGCCAGCCGATGAGGAAACAGCTGGTGCGTCAGCAGCCGAGTCCGCCGGCACACCAGCCTGGTTCCGCACGGCGACTGAGTTTCCGTTGTTTCATCATCTCTGGTTCTTGTGGTTCCTTTGCATTCTGATTGCCGCCTTTGCTCTCTATGCGGTGATTGCCGATGCGGTCGGCTGGCAGGGGCTGCCACGCTGGTTAATGCTAACGCCAGTCTGCTTGTTGTGGTTGATTCCACTCACGATTTGGCCGCAATGGTTCATGGCTCGTTTCGGTCCCGACACGTCGACCGTATTGCTTCCTCCGGCGCGAATCCTACTTTATTACGCTATCTTTTTCTTTTTCGGCGCACTCTATTTTGACAGCAAGGACACCGCAGCTCGGATCGGCCGGGGCTGGTTTGTGGTACTGCCTGTGGCGTTGTTGGTGTTGTTCCCGTGCGGGTATTGGTTGACCTACAGTCGCTGGCCGGCGCCGTTTGATATTGTCTATGGCCGATTGTTTTCCGAAACCGCGATTAAAGCGGAATGGTTGCGTGATCTCCTTAGGTCGGCGATCCTGGCGACCTACGCCTGGCTCATGACGTTTTCTTTGATGGGGCTCTTTCACTGGATGCTTCGACGCGAGAATCCCACGGTGCGGTACTTCTCCGATGCTTCTTACTGGCTGTACCTGACGCACCTGCCAACACTGTTCTTCATTCAGTTCTGGCTCAAGCCGCTGCCTTTGCCGGCCTTTGTCAAATTCGTGTTGGCCTGTTTGGTCTGTACGGGCTTTCTGCTTGTGCTCTATCAATACTTGGTTCGCTACACCTGGATTGGCTGGCTGCTGAATGGGCGCAAGGCACGCCCCGGTGGCGCCAATTCAACCGAACGGACCGCAACGGGCCTGGAGGTGGCGGACGAAGGGAGTGTTGTCAGGGCCGAGGCCTAGAGTGGGAATCGCCTCACTGCCGTCGCTGTCGACTTGGGAAGCGATTGCCCCGGCGCGACTATTGATCGACCGTCAGAACGATGCCCAAGTACTCGCTCGAATGTCGCGGATCGATGCGAACCTTGACCGCGTACACTTGATGCCCATCGGAAAACTGATCCGAGGCTCCGTCCGTTTCAAAGAACGGTTGGGTGCTGGGAACAAGATCGCCGATCTCGCGGCCAACGGACGTCAGTTGGAAGTCGTGGTTACGAGAGTAGTGCATCAGCACCAAGCCTTCGCTATCGACAATGTAGGCATCCTCGTCCGTCTCGATCGTATTGACCAACAGTTCTCGGATGGTCTGCTGTAGATCGGTCTCGACGGTAACCGCTCCAAATAATTTGCCGTTGATATCTCCGTAAACTGGTGTGCCGGCTGCTAGGACCATCATGTCGGCCGCCGCCGAGGTCCCTTCGTAGTGCTCACGCACGGCATGCACGGTGACGTCGCCCGGCTGGATTTGGAGAACCTTGGCGAAGAAATCGTTCACCTGGACGCGAGCTAGACGACTTCTCGGTTGCACGCGCACGGGGCCTTCAGCTTCATGGCGTTCAACGTGGGCGAGTTGTTGCAGGCTGGAACTTTCCTGTGTCTTCGGCATTGTCGACGGATGGTCCTTGGGGAACGCAGCCGTCGCATAGGTCGCTGACAGACGGTAAGGATTCGATTCCAACAAGCCACGGTAGATTGTTTCTAGCCGCTTTTGCCACACGTCTTTTGAGTCGGTATCGCCGCCAGCTTCAAACGTCGCAATCCCCTGAATCGGCGGCAACGCGGCCATGAAGCGAGCATCCTTGGCCAATTGCTTGGAAACATTCTGAAGGCTAACGACCAGCTCCCTCGCATCCGCACGTAATCCTTCAAAACGATTCTGCTCGGCAACCATGCGATTCTCATGGGCTGTGATGCCAAGGGTGATTGCTGTCACCAGTGCAATTGTCAAACAGGCGGCGCCAAGCAGAGATAGGCGTCGGTGTTTTTGAATCCAACGTCGAGCTCGTTTGCGCCAGGGCTCCTGGTAGGTTGATACCGGCTCGCCTGCCATATAACGCTGCACGTCATCGGCCAGCGCCAAGGCATTGTCGTATCTTGCATATCGTTTGGACGACATCGCCTTTGCACAAATGGCTGCCAGTTCCGGGGGAGCATCTGCATTTGCTTCCCGAGCATCGGGCGACGGATTGCTCACAATTACCTGTAGCAGCTCCGAGACCTTGCTGGTTGAAGAGAGCGATTGTTGGCTCATTTCGTGCGGGGCGCAGCCTGTGAGGATCGCGAACAGAATTGCTCCCAGTCCATAGACGTCGGTTGTTTGTTCGATCTCGTCCAGTCGACCAGCTGCCTGTTCTGGTGCCATGTACATCGGCGTTCCGAGCACCTGACCAGCCATCGATTGGGCGCCCGCGGTCATGTCGCCAAGCTCGATGTCGCCAAATGCTTCCTGCATGTCCCCCCGGCCAGTCAGCTTTGCCAGTCCCCAGTCGAGCACGATCACCTGACCGTAGTCGTCCAGGGCAATGTTCTCCGGCTTGAGGTCGCGATGAACGACGTTACGTGAGTGTGCGTAAGCAATCGCTTGGCAAACGGTCACAAACGCGGTGAGTAATTGGTGCAGGTGCATCGGGTTCGTGTCGCCCGCATCACGTCGCTCGTGATACTCGCCAATGGCGTCTTCGAGCGTGCGTTTGCCAATGAACCGCATCACGTAGAAGACGCGACCCGATTCGGAGTTGTCTCCCAGCTGATGAACCGGCACGATGCTCGGATGTTCGAGTCGGCCTGTTACTTTGGCTTCACGTCGAAATCGATGTAGGGCAATTTCGTTCTCATTGGCGGCGGAGCGAATCTCTTTGATCGCCACGAGTCGACCGAGCTTTTCATCGCGGGCAAGCCATACGGTTCCCATGCCGCCTTGGCCAAGTCGTCGCAGCAGCCGGTACTCTGAGTCGGCATGCCGCACGCGGTCGGCGTCCGCAAGTTCGGTCGCAAGTCGAATTCCAAGCAAGCGGGGGATTCGCCCTGTTGGGTCGAGTTCGACCAGCGTCGCGGTACCGTCACTGTCGCCAGTTCGTTCGCCGCGAGAAGCGCGTCCAGAGGCAATCTCTAGATTGCGAGCCGCCTTTTGTTCAAGGTCTTCCCGTTGCTCCTGCGTGATTAGGTTCTTCTGCACAAGGTGAGCCATCAGCGGTTCATCGCCGTGAATGGTCCAATCCTTGACGGCGCTAACGAGCTGACGTTCCGTGACGAGCTGAGCAGAAAGTGCAGCAAGCCCTGCGGCAACGTCCTGTTCTCGTTTCGCAAACGAACCCGGTTCAAACAGGCAGGTTGCATCGAAGTCGCTCGAAGCTGCTCCGGGGTCGTCCGATGCAGTTTGTGGCATGTCGATTGTTGCGTCGTGTCGTTCACGTTCCGCAAAGAGCTGTTCAAAGTCTTCAGGATGATCCTTGGGGTCGGGCTTCATCAACAGGATCCCTTGAACGGGCAGGAGGCAACAAAGGCGGCGCGAACGACCGAGACGAATAGATGCGAGGCCCTAGCTCAGCACGAAGCTAATCGTAGCGTGCCGAGGCAGGCAAAATGTCGACAGTTCCAGCATACCAGAAACGAGGACGATTTTCCGGCAATCGAGATCGAGTGAAGCCAGCGGGTCTGGGGCTTCTTTAACGCGCTGTGTCAATGGAAATGTGTCGTAGTTGACGCAAAAAATGGAGCCGAACATAATCGTCGAAGGTCCAGGAGTTGGCGAGTCCTGCGTCTCTTGGACGCTGTTTTGTTCGGCTCATCGTCTGCTCGCGATTCGAAGCTTTCGGTTTCGACGGCGAGCATTCCTCGTCCGTATTCGTGTGGTGTCCTCTCCCCTAAGCAGCGATTTGACGTGCTAAGCTCGACACCACCATCTGGACTTCGCTCATCTCAGAATCACTGGGTCGCCACCGTTTGTGTCAGCGTCGGCCTGTTGGCCGCCATATTTGCGATCTATGGGCGGGCGTCGCAGTACGATTTCATCAACTACGACGATGATATCTACGTTTACGAGAACCGACTGGTGCTCGACGGCCTTTCCGCCGAGGGTTTTCAATGGGCGTTCACCACATTGCGGTGCGGCAACTGGCACCCGATCACCTGGTTGTCACTGATGCTCGACGCCGAGATTTACGGCGACAGCCGGCATGAAGCGGGTGGCTACCACCTCACAAACATTTTGTTGCACGCGGCCAATACGCTGTTGTTGTTCGCTCTCATGCGTCGAATGAGCGGCGCGTTCTGGCCAAGCGCCATGGTGGCGGGGCTGTTCGCGGTTCATCCGGTGCACGTCGAGTCAGTTGCCTGGGTTACGGAACGCAAGGACGTGCTGGCTCTGTTCTTTGCTCTACTGACGATGCTGGCCTATGTTCGCTATGCAAGAAGGCCGTCGCTTGTCGGTTATCTCATGATGCTCGTTCCTTTCCTGCTCGCCTTGGGGACGAAGTCGATCATGGTGACGTTGCCGTGCGTCCTGATGCTGCTTGACTTTTGGCCGCTTAGGCGAATCAGCGGCAGTCGCTTCTGGTCGCTGGCGGGGGATGGCGGGAATGAAGGGGCCAACGCATTTCCGGGCCGCTCAATCGTTTATTTGGTGTTCGAGAAACTTCCGCTTCTGGCATGTTCTGTTGCCGTCGGTCTTTATGCGTCGCACGGGCAGCTTACAGTTCCGGAAGAGAATATCTACGACACGTCGCTCGGCTTCCGCTCGATGAACGCCGTCACGTCTTACTTCGTTTATTTGCGGAAGATGCTATGGCCATCCGATCTGGGCATGTTATTTCCGATGCACGCCCGAATGATCTTGCCGTGGCAGGCGATTCTTGCGACAGCTGGTTTGCTGGTGGTGACCCTCGTTGCCGTCTTGAAGCGACGGCGTTGGCCCTGGCTATTCGTCGGCTGGTTCTGGTTTGTTGGGGTATTGCTGCCAGTAAGTAGTTTTTTCCAAGAGTGGTACTTGGCGTACTCCGACCGATTTCTCTATCTGCCGGCGATCGGGATTTACGTGGCCGCGGTCTTTTCTGTGACCGCAATCGCGGTGAAATGGCGGATCCCTTCCGCCGGTCTTGCGATTGCTGGCTCGCTGGTGCTCGTAGCTTATGCGGGAACCGCATACGTCCAGCTGGGCTATTGGCAGAACAGTAATACGGTGTTCACCCGTGCCATTGAAGTTTCGGACCGGAATTTGAGAGCCTACAAGCACCGCGCCTGGGCGCACCAAGCGAAAAAACAGTATGCCGAAGCGATCAAGGACTACGACGAGGTACTTTCCATCGTTCCCGATCGCAGTATGGTCCATACAAATCGCGGCGTCGCGAATCTTGAATTGGGAAATCGATCCGCTGCCCTGAAAGACTTTGATCGAGCTATCGAACTCGATCCGAGTCGCCCTTTGCTGTTCGTGAATCGCGGTCAGATTCACGAGCACAACGGTGACATGAAACTTGCTTTGCAGGACTACGACGAAGCGATACGACTCGATTCGGATTTTGCGTTGGCATACCGGAATCGGGGAAATGCTCACTTACGTAGTGGTAACCTGGACCTGGCTATAAACGACCTGTCGGAGTCGATTCGCCTCAATCCCGGACGAGCCAAACCGTATCTCGGTCGTGGCAACGCGTATCTCGCCAAGCAGTACTATGGTAAGGCGGTTGCAGATTTCGAGGAGGCGTTGAAGCGAGATCCGACACTTGCCGCGCCGCACCTCGGCCTGGCCAGGGCCCATGTGGAGCTCCAGAACTATCGACAGGCGAGAGAGGAATTTCAGACCGCAGTCAAAATAGATCCCACGGATGTCGAGGCGCTCAACGAGTTTGCGTGGTTCCTGGCAACAGGTCGCATCCGTCAGCATCGCAATGGTCGCTTGGCGGTCCAGCTGGCTACGCGAGCCTGCGAATTGACGGGCCATAAGGAGATCGGTCCGCTCGACACCTTGGCCGCCTCTCATGCTGAGCTGGGAGAGTTTCAACGCGCGATTCAGTGGCAGCAGAAGGCCATTGGTTTAGCTGCCGCCAAGGGGCGGAAAGACCTCGAGAGAGAGATGCAGTTGCGGCTTAAAGGGTATCGTGCCGGTAAGCGGCATCGATCAGAATAGACGATTGCCGCCTGCCAAATCTGCTGGTCTCGCCCCATGCGTGACCGCTGGTGTTCCGCTTGCAACGGCTGTACGGCTCGTCGGGCGCTGCTTTCCATATGGAGCGAAGTGTAACGCAAGATGGTGTTATAATACGGTATTGCCAGCTGCGATTCGCTTCCGAGCCGGATGGAGCTAGACGTTCCGGGAATTGGCGAACGACCGATGGCCATCTGCAAGCGCGTTGGAAACCAGTTTTCTATGGCTAAAATTCTGCAACTCGAACCCTGGATCGACGAATCCGAGCTGGACGCTTTGCGAAAGGTGATCGAGAGCACGTTTCTCGTTGAGCACGAGTTTTCGCGTCAGTTCGAAAGCCAGTTCGAGGAGCTAACGGGAGCTGCCCGCGCGGTCGCCACCTGCAATGGAACGGCGGCGCTGTTTTGCTCGCTCAAGGCGACGGGGGTCGGCCACGGTGATGAGGTGATCGTGCCGGACTTCACTTACATCGCCACCGCCACGGCGGTCATCTTGGCCGGCGCAAAGCCGGTCTTTTGCGAAGTTGAAGGTAACTACCTGAGCCTCGACCTGGAGCATGCCGAGCGACTGATCAATTCCAAAACGAAGGCGATGATTCCCGTTCATCTCTACGGACAGGCGGGCAATGTCGACCGCGTTGTCTCCTTCGCAAAGGAACATGGCCTGGCGGTCATTGAGGACGCGGCCCAAAGCGTGGGAGTCACGTTCAAGGGACGCCACGTCGGTACCTTTGGAGATCTAGGTGCGTTTTCCTTCTATGGCAACAAGACAATTACTTGCGGCGAAGGGGGAATGGTCGTCACCAACGATCCCGAACTCGGCAGCAAGTGCGTTCGCCTGAAAATGCATGGGCGTGATCAGAAGGGGACCTACCTCCACGAGGAGATTGGTTTCAACTTCTGTATTACCGATATGCAGTCGGCCGTTGCCATCGCTCAAATGAAGAAGCTCGATGCGATCGTCGAGAAAAAGAGGGCAATCTTCGACAATTACCGCATGGCCTGGCAGGGAATTGAGGAGATGGAACCGATGGCAGTCGATGCGGACTGTGAACCGGTGCATTGGCTTTCCGTCTTCTTTACCGACCGCAAAGAAGAACTGAAGGAATACTTGCTGAAGCAAGATATTCAAGTTCGTGACCTGTTCTGCCCGCTACATCGCCAGCCTTGCTTCCGCGACTTGGGGATCCAAGACGACTACCCGGTCAGCGATCGGCTCTTTCGCCGCGGACTCGCCTTGCCGAGTTCGTATTCACTGACGACTGAAGAGCAACAAGTCGTCGTCGATGCGGTGGAAGCGTTCTTCAAAGCCTCCTAAAGAGCTTCATTGTAAATGCCTTGGCAAATACCCTGAGGAAGATCCACCCCGTGGAGAATTTAGGGAGATTGGTCGTCCCGTGGGATCTTGCTCGGTAAGAAATGGGGCATTCGCCGACTTTGAGTTTGTATTTCACGGCACCGCAGAGTAGTTCCAGATCGCCCCACGGCTCGTAGCAATTCAAAAATCCCCAGGTCTCTTCAATTCGCTTGAAGTCGTCGCGGCGAATGACCTTGATGCCGCTGAGAATGTCGCGCAATCGGGCTCCAGCAAGCATCGAGCCCAGGATGGCAAAGAAGCGATTCCCGACCCGATTCAGGTAGGGCATCGCGCGGGTTAGCTCCGGTTCCGCCAGCCGATTGCCGTTGGCAAAGCCGTACGTTCCGTCATGAACGAGCATCGCCACCTTCTCGATGTCCTTGGCGTAGAGAGTATAGTCGCCGTCGAAGACGACCAGCAGTTCTCCCGTGGCATGGGACAACGCATATCGCATAGCGTCCCCTTGACCTTTGCCTGGCTGAACTAGCAGCCGGATGTTCTTTTCAGGGTACTGCTGTTGGGCCAACTCGATCGCCTCTACCGTGCCATCGGTCGAATGGCCATCGACAAAGATGATCTCCTGCTCCTCGGTGAATTGCGGAATGTCCGCAGCCACGAGAGGGATGTTCTCGACCTCATTCATGACCGTGATACAGATGCTGAGGGACGGAAGGCTCATGGAGTCAGTAGACGAGTTTCGGTGCGTCTTGGTCGTCGAGTTGGAGGTCGAAAGTAATAACGCTAGGTGTCAACGAAGAGGCCCATTTGTTTGACCACTCTTTTTGTCGATGCTACAATAGCTGTCACTGAACGAGCGGTCAACGCGAGCCCTTTTTCGGCGGCTGATAGCCCGCCTAGTTCGGCCGCGACTGCCGCTGGTAATGTTCGGCATAGCAGTGCTTCTTCGCTTATTCTGACACGATTCCGATTCCCGACACGATGGAGTGGACGTGTCCGATTCTTCTCTCTGCGACAAGAAGATTCTTGTTACCGGTGCGAACGGGTTCTTAGGCAGGCACGTCGTCGATGTGTTACGCGCTCGCGGCGTTTCAGAGGCGAACCTCCGTTGCCCCCGATCGAGCGAAGTTGACCTGCTCTGCCCGGCTGCCTGCGCCGAGGCGGTTGACCGAATGGATCTGGTCATTCATCTCGCGGCGAACATCGGCGGAATTGCTTTTAACAAGGAATACCCTGGAGAGTTGCTCTACGCCAATTCGCTGATGGGTTTGCAACTAATTGAGGCGGCACGCCAGCAGAGAGTCGCTAAGACCGTCATTCTGGGAACGACTTGCTCGTACCCCAAGCAGACGCCGGTTCCGTTCCGTGAGCAGGAGCTTTGGAACGGCCCATTGGACGAAACAACAGGCCCCTACGGCTTGAGTAAGTTGCTGCTGCTCCGGCAGGCTCAAACGTACCGCCAGCAGTACGGCTTCAACGGCATTTTTCTCATTCCGGCAAATGTTTACGGTCCCGGAGATCACTTTGATGATGCCAGGGCCCATGTCGTGCCGGCCTTGATCAAGCGGTTTATCACGGCGGCGGAGACCAATGCCCCGGAGGTTGTTGTGTGGGGAACCGGCCAGGCGAGCCGGGAGTTTCTCTATGTCACGGATGCTGCACGGGCGATCGTACTGGCCTGCGAAAAGTACGATGGTGCGGAGCCGATGAATCTAGGCACCGGAGAGGAAACCCCGATTCGTGAACTCGCCGAGACAATCGCCGAGCAAACCGGTTACCAGGGGGAGATTGTCTGGGACGCCACGAAGCCGGATGGGCAGCCGCGGCGAAGTCTCGACGTGACCCGGGCTCGCGAAGAGCTGGGATTTGTCGCAGAGACTTCCTTGGCCGACGGCCTAGCCGAGGCGATTGCCTGGTACAACCAACAGCGGGCTTAAGCACCTGCTCCGTCGAAGTCCGGCTGATCGATGCTGGCCCGTCAAATGCGGGCCCTATCTAATCGAAGTACGATTCCAATCCGCCATGACGATGGATGTCGAGCGTCGCACAGTGGAATGAACCACCAAAGGGCATGTAATTGGCGAAAGGGCAGGGGATTGGTTCGATGCCCCATTCCTTGAAGAACTTCATGGTTCCTTTTTGCGAAGCGTCGACAACGACTCGTTTCTCGTCGATCATCATCACGTTGAGATTGATCCACTTGCTGACCATAGAAAACCGCTGGAAGTGCTTGACCGCTTCCGTGCGTTCGTCCGGTTCGGGTCCGTAGCGAATATCCCAGCTCTTGGTGATTTCCGGCAGGTCTTCAATCTTGACCCAATCAGGGTTCACGAACGCCTTGCCGGGACTAACCGGCACAAACGTGTTGTCGATGTGCATTGGTCGCGGACAGGTGGTCGTGATTTTGTGGAAGCGGTAGTCATCGCCCAGGTGACGTCGCAGCCACTCGACACCGAGTTCGTTGGTCGTATTGCTGATTACATAAAAGATGTCACGACCGCAGCGGGCAAAATCGGCCGCATCGAACAGCGGTTCAAACTCGGTCAGGATGTGATCGACCGGCTTGCCTTTGACATCGACGACGTAGTCGGTCGTCTTGTAGCTCTCGTCGAGCAGTTGGGGCTTGGGAGCCGAAACCCACCGCGCTCCTTGCCGGAAGTACTCCTTGAAAAGCTTGCGATAGGCAAAGGTTTCAAAGTAGCGAGCTCGCCAGGCCATGGGGGTTTCGATCAGCTGGTCGCCAATTACCAGCACGCTGTCACGCGGACAAGCCGAGGCCAGCCCTCGCGACTTCCAATTCGGCGTCCGATACGGTCGCCGGTAATCGATGATTTCTGGTCGGCGAACCTTGACTCCTTCGACTTCAAGAATGCGTACGAACTCTTCGAGTTCACGCATTGCCGGTTTACGCAGGAAGCCGGGATATCGACGCCCTGACGCAAACCGGTAGATGAATCGCTTCCAGGGTGGAAACCGGTAGATGACCTCGAAGTGACCGGTCGGAATGGCCGATTGATCGATTCGTCCGACCAGGATCTCTTCTAGCCGTCCCCACTCGTTGTAGGAATGGACCGGGCATGCGGTTTCCGCAGCGTCTGTATTCATAGCGATTTTGGAGACGAGATGAGGTGCGAGCGGAGGCGGGTTTCCCCCGGTCCTCGACCTAGAAATCGGTAAACTCACATTGTAGCACGGCCCCTGGAACACCGAAATGTACGGGAAATGCCGCCTGATGCGGTCTGCCGAGGGCTCCAGAAGCGCGCTGAGCCCCTGTCGCTGCAACTATACTCGAATAGTCAGGCGTCTCTGTGGACCGTGCCCCAAATGGCCTGGTTCCGATCTGCGAACGTCTTTGCCGCCGACAGCTTCCTAGCATTCTCGTCCCGCACAACATAGCTACTTCCGAGTTCTCGTGAGCGATTCCTTTAGCGATATCGAACTGGAGTGCCAGGGCCATTTGCGTGGGTCTGCAAACGGGAAACATCATGCACCATGGGGCAAACAACTCGAGGCCGACGTCGCGGACGCCCTGGCTTGGCTGCATCAATATCGGGCGACAATCGACTGCACGGTGGAGCGAATTCCCTTTGCCGAGTCGAGTCAGTGGCGATTCGATGAAGATACTCTCGATTTGCGTCACGACAGCGGGAAGTTCTTTTCGATTCAAGGTTATGCGCGACAGACGGCCGACGGCAGAAGCGTGCAACAGCCGTTGATCAATCAACCTGAGTTGGGAACACAAGGGTTTATCGTTCGACACAATGGCGCCGAGTACGAGTTGCTCGTGCAAGCGAGAACCGAGCCAGGCAACATCGATATGGTGCAAATGGGGCCGACGATTCAGGCCACCTACAGCAATTACACTACGGTCCACGGAGGGAAGCGTCCCAAGTTTCTTGAGCATTTTCATGAGCCGGAGAAACACGACGCGCGGGTTATTGTCGACACGATCCAGCCTGAGTTAGGATCGAAGTTCCTGCGCAAGTGGAATCGCAACATTGTTATCGAGGTCGATGACCTACCTGAGTTTGCCGATCCGATGTTTCATTGGGTTTCGTGGAGTGCGTTATCGCGGTTGATGCTGCAGGATCATGTGGTCAACAACGATGCACGACTCACCGCTGGCCTGTTCGCCCTGGAAATGGGTAATCAGCTATTTCCGACAGACCGGTCATGTGACATCGGGCGAGCAAATGGCAATGGCAGCAATTCCGCCGGATGCCCCGTTGGTCGGTCATTCGCTACGGACGCTTCCTTTAGTTTTGCGGACGCGGTCGAGATTCGGCCCTGGCTGAATGCACAACGCCGGAGCGATACGCAGGAAGTTACCGAACTGCCACTGAAGGACCTCTCCGAGTGGGAGGTTGGCGACGATGAGATTCGGCATCGTGACGGTTTGTTCTTCTCCGTGATTCAAGTACGCGTACATGCGGCCGATCGCGAGGTCACTGACTGGGATCAACCGCTCATCATGGCCAAACACTTAGCGGCCGTGACGCTCGTTTGTCGGGAGCGCAACGGTGTTCTTAACTTTCTGTTGCGAGCCGCCAGTCAGATTGGCAACGCCAGCGGTGCGGAGCTGCAGCCGACCGTTTGTTTCGACAATGAAAGGGCAGGGGAGGAGGACAATCTCCCGCAGGCGGTTGCCGAGTTGCTGCAAGAGACGAACTGCAAGGAGCATTGGCGGTTTCTCGCCTCTGACGAAGGGGGCCGGTTCTACCGCTGCGTGAGTCGTTACGAAATCATCTGGCTCGATGACGCCGTGGAGGTAGCACTGCCGGACGACTATTGCTGGCTCACGCTCGCCCAAATTCGCAAGGCAATGCAGGAACCTGATTTCGTGTCCGACGAATCGAGAAGCGTGTTGTCGCTGTTTCTGGCGAAGGCTTTCAACGAGCGGCTGACGGCCAATGGTAGGATGACGGGTCAGGCAGCTGCGCCGCCGCCGCGATTGACCTAGCAGCCAGCCGAGGTGACCAGCGTGCGCGTCTTAATCTGTGCCTCTGGAACGGTTGGCGATGTCCATCCGCTCGTCGGTGTCGCGCATGCCATGCGTGAGCGAGGGCATGAGGTTATCCTGCTTGCCAACGAGGCTTATGCACCGCTCGCAGAAGAGGCGGGCGTGCAGTTTGAGCCGGTTGGCAAGCCAGAAGAATTGCAGACGATCAAGAACAACCCCAAGGCTTGGACCTACAAACACGGCTGGAAGCTCTGGGTGCAAGGGGCCGGGGTCGCTCCGATGCCTGACCTCTATCGGGCTATCGAGAAGTTGCATCGCCCTGGTGAGACAATTCTTGCTGGTGCGTATCTTTGTTTTGGGGCTCGCGTCGCGGCGGAGAAGTTGGATATTCCCTACGCGACGATTCACCTCAACGTGCATACGATTCGCACCGTGTATAACATCTTTGCATTTCCGCCGCCGGCCTGGTTGCCGGACTGCCTTCCTCGATCGTATCTGATGTCACAATGGGAGCCCATCTGGTCACGCCGACTCTGGCTCTGGTTGGCGGAGAAGTTCTTCATTGATCCGGTAATGCGAAAACCGATCGTGCGCTTTCGCAAGACGCTTGGCTTGCCGCCACTGCGCACTAGTATTCGCGAGTGGTGGAATTCGCCGCAGCGGATTATTGGTCTTTTCCCAGATTGGTGGGCTGGCGAGCATCCTGACTGGCCGAAGTCAGTCATCACGACCAGCTTCCCTTTCTGGGCGGCCGGGCAAAAGGTGGAACTGGGTTCGGAGTTGCGGCAGTTTCTCGACGAAGCGGAAAGGGACACTGTCTCCGGGTGGAGGAAGGTCATCGTCTTTACGCCCGGCGCTTCTGCTACGCACACGGCGACTCACTTCATGGCGTTCGAGCGTGCCTGCGCAAGCCTCGGCTACTGCGGACTGGTGATTACGTCGGAGCCGCCACCTGCCGAAACGAGCTCCCACGTGCGATATGAGCGATATGTGCCATTCCAGCAACTACTGTCACATGTGGCCGCGGTGGTTCACCATGCCGGAATCGGCACCAGTGCATACTGCTTGGCAGCCGGCATTCCTCAAGTCGTTATTCCAACGCTCTACAACCAGCCAGACTCCGCGGTGCGACTCAAGCGGCTTGGCGTGGCGGCAGAGATTCGCGCAGAGCGATTCAACGAGCGACGCCTAACGCACGCCCTGGAGAGTGTGTTGCGGTCTCCAGCGGTCCGGGCCCGCTGTGAGGACTACGCCTGCCGCCTGCGCGACGTCGACCCGTATCCTCAAGCTTGTGACGAGCTAGAGGCGTTGGCCTAGCGGCCTCGCGCCTGCCTGGATCGCGCTTTCTAGTCCGAGACTTTTTTCGCCATATACGGAAAAACGGGGTTGCGGTGAAAAAACTCCAAGTGGCTGTCCGCAAAAGACTTGCGAAACCAGCCGTTTTCGCTCGTTTTGGCCGCAACTCTTTTTGGCGTTTGCCGTTAGAGTAAATTCGCCCGCTTTGCACGTGACGCAAAAAAGTCCGAAGTTGTGGGCAGGTCTCCTGACCCGCCCACAGCAGTCCCAAATATCGATTGGGAGGGCGAGGCTCCTGCCGAGCCGCCGTTATGTCGCGAGGGGACGAACCACTCCGCTTCACAGCGCTCTGGTAGCGAGCTAGCCTGCGGCTCGGACTACCGCCCTGCGCTCGGCTGCGATACACAGCAGCCGTGCTCAGTTGCTCAGTGGCACCCTTTGAATTCATCGCCCATCGGCAGCTCTCGCTTGCGCGTGCGCACATGCCGCGCGACTATGAGCAAAGCCAACACAACCTCAAGCCTATTTAACCAAGTTGTCAAAGAACGGAGTTATTGTTGCTGAACACGGAGTGTTCAGCGACAATAAACAACAGAAAACACCCTACCACAGGCGCCGGGTTCATTTCAAAAAAGAAAAATGGGGGTGGCCGCGCTGGGAGCGTTCACCAAGAACGGCGAACATTTGCCGAACAGATATTGAACGAGATCAATCCCGTCTTATCCCGTTCATCCGGTCCAAAAAATGGATTTGCCGAGCGACTCTAAAGTGTACGGGGTTTCTGGTTCGGTTCACTCACCGAACCAGGCGGTCCGTTCCGTTTGCAGAAACGCTTCGGTCATCTGAGCGACCGAGCGGTAGAAGTCGGTCTCGGCGTTCTTGGCGACCGACTCAAGCAGCTCCTGCGGCCACGATAGATGCCGCTCGAAGTAGCCGCGGGCGACATCGACCAACAACGCTCGTGCCGCCGGTGCTTCGGCAGTCGCCATGCGATCGGCGATGACGCCCATCACGCGCAGCTGCACGGCCAGATGATCCGGCATGGTGTCGCAGACGCCGAGCGCCGGTTCGCAGGCCAACAGGCCAATGAATTCGCGCATGCCGGTCACGGCCGTGCCCTGGAACTGCCCTGTCTGCCAGACCGACTGATAGGGCGGAAAGTGGCCACGCGGGCCCAGCAGGAGTCGGCAATAGTCGATGGCCAACTCGTCGAGCACCTTCTGTTGCTCTTCTGTTTGTCGCTCTTCTGGGTTCTCGCTCTCCGTCGGCAGGCGCCCGCCGGCTTCTTCAAACAGCGGACGAACGTCCGGTGACTGAAGCAACTCGAGCAGCGCCGCGTCGGCTTCGTTAAGCCAGACTCGCGACAACAACTGGTAGAACTGGCTCAAGGCCTTGAGCTGATCGGTGTCGGCTTCCAGAATTTCAGGCGAGCCCAAACTAACCCACCTTTCGGATCGACACGACGGTGTCGTGGAACGACTGCTGGCCGCTAATCGGATCGGGGGCGATCGGCATCAGCCGGTTCTGATTCCAACCGTTGCCGGTGTTCGGCTTCCACTTAGTGTGGTCGCCGTTCGAGTTGTCTTCCCACCACATGTTCCGCTCCCAATCGGCGTCGCGGAAGGTGGCTCCGTCGCTACCGACAAGATGCCCGGTCGCCGCCGGCTCCCTGCGTGCCTGGGCGACGCTCGTGTACTGCCAGTGCCCGCAACTGTTGCTCATGGCGATCGCCCGCGGGTGGATGCCTGGCATGATCACGATCGGCACACGCATGGTGGCCACGACCTTGCGGCCATCGCGGTCTTCCAGGTCATCTCGCTTGAGATGCGGCGAACGTTCTTCCAGCTCTTTGGAGAAGTACGAGGTCAACTCGATCCAGTCGCCATCTTTCAGCCCGAACTTGGCGGCCGTTTCCGGGTTGAGCCAGGCAGGGTTGGTGTGGACGATTTCGGCCAACCATTTGAGGTTCATCGTGCGACCGTGATTGTGCACGTTCCACTTGAAGCTCGTCATGATCAGCTCGTCGTCGCCCATGTCCTGATGCTCTTTGGGCTGGAACCAGGTCGGCATCGGGTCGACGTCGATATCGTGCGGCTTGTGATTGTCCGGACGGTTCTTGGTCTTGGTCACACCACTCTTGGCGATCAGTTCCGAGCAATCTTCGTTCTTGCCGATCTTCTGCACGAACAGGCTGCGGATTTCAAACTTCCGGCTCGGCGTAGCGAAACCTCGCACCGGATTGCCCTCGATCATAATGCCGATACCGACCCCATCCTTGGTAATGATGCCGGTCGCTTCGTCGACTTCGGCCTCGGCCATGTCCGCGTCGCTGATCGCCACGTTGTACGGTTCGTAGAACGGCTCGCGATCGCCTTCCCAGACCCCTTCGTCCTTGAGTCGGTCGAGACCTTGCTTGCCTGTTTCCGGGTTCTCGGGGACGTTCGAGGCCCATTCTTCCATGTATTCTTCGACAGTCTCCTTGTACCACTCTTCCATGCCGCCGCCGATTCGCTTGGCGAGCAGCGGAAAGAAGTCGCGGATGTCTTTAGCTTCGCCGAGCGGTTCGACCATCGGCGTTCGCAGCCCGACGTACGGCCTAAGGTTGTACGCCCCGCGAGCATCGAGATCCCAACGTTCCAGGTAAGTCGTCCACGGCAGAACGATGTCGGCGTAGTGGGCCGTTTCGTTGTAGAAGCTGTTGATGCAGACGTGGAAACCGATCAGCTCTTCGTTGGTGAGCACCTGCTTGGTGAGCGACTCTTCCGGCCAAGTGAGTGGCGAGTCGAGGTTGTACGTCATGTAGGCTTGCAGCTTGGCGCGACCTTGTAGCAAGTACAGGTAGACCAGCTCGCCGACCTTCATTCGCCGCCAGACGTTGGCCAGCGGGTACTCTGGTGGATCTTCCAGTACGCTCCAGGTCTTGGCTCCCGGCGGCATCTTGGGCGTCTTCACAATCGGATCGAGACCACCCCAAGGAGACCAGCACCAGCCACCTTTCTTGCCGACGCTACCGACAACCGCGTTGAGTAGTTGAATTCCCCGGTCGTTGTAAAAACCGTTGATGTGGGCGGAGCTACCGCGATTACACATCGTCGTGGCGGCCGGCGCGGCCTCGGCGAATTCGAGGGCGATGCGGCGAATGTCGGCGGCCGGCATCCCGCTGATCTCTTCGGCCCACTCGGGTGTGTACGGCTTGAGGTGTTCCTTGAGCTCTTCGGCGGAGACGTTCGCCCACTGGTTCAGAAACTCGGCGTCGTGCTTGCCGGCTTCTAGGATCGCGTGCGACATGGCGAGCGCGATCGCGCCATCGGTGCCAGGGAAGGGGGAGAACCACTCGTCACTGGCACCGGCCGTGTTGGAAAGCCGCACGTCGAAGGTGACCAGCTTCGCCCCGTTGTTGAAGCGACCATTCTGAATTCGCGTGGCGAAGGGAACGTGGCCTTGATGGGCTTCAAAGGCGTTGCTGCCGAAGTTGAGAATGTACTTCGAGTTCTCAACGTCGTTCAGATCCCAGTCGCTTTCCCACAGGTACGTCAGGTTGGCAGCTCGTCGATTGCCGGAGCATAGTGCCCGGTGGCTGAGCTGAGTCTTGGTGCCGTAGGCGTTGAGGAATCGCTTGATGGCGTCCTTACTTCGCTGTCGCCCTTGATGAAAGGCAAACTCCTCCGGCTTGCCGCTGTCGCGAACCGCCTTGAGCTTGGTGGCGATTTCGTCGAGAGCTTCGTCCCAGCTGATTCGTTTCCACTTGCCTTCGCCCCGCTCGCCGACACGCTTGAGCGGAAAGAGAAGTCGTTCCGGGTGGTAAAGATGATTGAGGCCGGCATGCCCGCGCGCGCAGAGATGCCCTCGGCTGTTGGGGTCGTTCGGATTGCCTTCGATTTTGATCAGCCGGTCGTCCTTCACGTAGCCGACGATTCCGCAGATCGTGATACAGAGCTGGCACATGCCAGGCACCTTGGTGACGTCTTTGTACTTGTCGCGGTCGGGCCAGTTTCGTTTGGCCTGTGGGCCGGGCAGCCGACAGACGCCTGGCATCTCGCCGAACTTGCCAAGTTCGTAGGGCTTGCCCCGAATGCTTTCCCACTTCTTCATGTCGATGCCCAGCGGCTGGGGCTTGGATTCGCCCGCACCTGCATCACCAGAGGCGGGTTCACCGGAAACGGTGTTTTGGTTGGCCGAATCATTGCCGCATCCCGGTAGACCGAGTGCCGCCAGGCCACCACCGGCAGCCAGACCAAGCTTCAAGAACGAACGACGTGACTTTTCGTTACTCACGATTGCTTCTTCCAGTTGTGGATGTTGTAGGCTTCCGGTCCATACGATTCACCCTCGACCGGGATGTCGTTTTCGATCTCGGCCGGTGCTGGCCCGGCAAACCACATCCGCGGCTTGGTGTTTTTCTCGGTACGAAGTTGGCTCAGCTCGCCGTAGGCTTCTTCCGCCTCGGCCATCGCCTTGCTGATTTTCGATTCCGGATCGTTCAGGTCGCCGAAGTAGAGCGCGTCGGACGGGCAGGTCGGCACGCAGGCCGGCTCCATGCCGACTTCCGTGCGGTGATAACAGTTGTGGCACTTTACGGCTTGCTTGGCGACCGGATCCATGAAGATCGCCCCGTAGGGACAAACGTCGACGCAGGTGCCGTGACCACAGCACGTGTTGTAGTCGACTGCCACGGTGCCACCCTCTTCTTTGTGCAACGCGCCACAGGGACAAGCCTTGATGCAGGGGGCGTCCTCGCAGTGTTGGCAAGCCATCGGCAGGAACATGCGAGCCACCTTTGGGTAGTCGCCGACATCCTTATAGAAGGTCTGGCGAATGAAGTTCCCTAGCGGCACGTCGTTCTCGGCCTTACAACTGACTTCGCAACCGTGGCAACCGAAGCAGCGACGGGTGTCGATGAACCAGCCGTGCCGTTTGCCATCGTCGGGCGCCTTTATGCGATCGCGCCAATACTCCTCTGGCTGATACTTGTCACTTGGCGATCCGGCCGCGGGCGAGTCGGCCCGGGCGGTGCCGGCCTCGGCCAAAGGAACCACGACCAGTGCGGCAGACGCTTTCTTTAGAAAGTCGCGGCGATCTTTTCCAGCTTCGCCATGGGGCGGTTCACTGTTGGAAGACGCTTCGCCCTCTGGCTCAGTACGATCTGACACGATAACGACCTCAAGTAGGAATGGATAATCGCATCGGAAAAGCGATGACGATCGGAGCTTGGCGAAGAACAAGACGCCAGCGGATCGCGGGGCAAGAACTGGCCCGCAAATCGCTCCGCAAAGAGCGGTGTCAAAAGTCTGCCTCCATCTCCATCTGCCGACGTGGCACATTGCCGTGCCACGGGCGTGGTATTCAAATACCACACTCCCGTGGTAGCGTCAATCTTTGAATGCCGCGCGAGCCGGATTTGAATGCTCAAAGTCTCGCCAGAACTGCCGGAGAACCTAATACTGTGGGAGAACCCAGAACCGGCTGCAAATCCAACTCGGCCAATAGAAAAGCGGGATGGACGGTCTTTGGGAAACCACCCATCCCGCGGAAAGGTCTTTCGGTCGAGCGACTTGAAGTTTGCCGACGGTGTCTAGGAAGGCACCGCCTGCTCAAGCCTACCGGCGTTCTTCGTAGCCGTAGATGAAGTCATCTTCATTTGTCGAACGACGTGCTTCCGTGGGCGGTTGTGGCGGAAGCTCTCGGGCCGAAGCCGGAGCGTTGTGCTCGTCGCCTGCGGAGGCCTGATCGCAGCCGCCTTTACCACAGCCGCGAGGTGGGGCCTTCCAGCTGTACTTGCAGGTCGGGCAACTGTATTCGCATTTCATCAGCACCTTCACGCACTTGGTGCGGCCGCACTTAGGCTGCGGGCACTTCTTTTCGCACGAACAGCAGTCGCCACATTCGTTGCAATCTTTTTCCCAAGGGAATCGCACTTTGGGGATGCAGATCTTTTCGGACTCGACGACCCAGCAGTGTTTCTTCTCTTTGTCCTTCTTGACGGTCGGGTAGCAAACGTCGCCACAACGGGGGCATTTGTTGCAACACTTGCTCGTGCAGGACGAGCATTGCTCGTCGCAGTTGCTGTGGTTGCCTGCGAAGGCCGGAATGGCGGCGGCCATCGCCCCGACGAGTAGTGCCATGAGTTTTAAACGCATATGAGAATCTCCCTCATCTGTTGAGGTATGGATTGGAAGTGGGCTGGTTTAGAAGTCGACCATGAAGCGGAAGCCGAACATGTCGTAGTCGCCGGAGGTGCCGACTGTTGGGTCGAGGAGACCGCCGCCGACCGCGGCACGCTGATCGATCTTTCCGTTGATGTAGTTGAACTGTACGCGGCTGTAGGGAGTCCACCACCAGTTCAGGCCGAAGGTGAAGCTGTCTCCGACACCACCGAAGATGTCGTCGTCGGTGAAGTCGCCGTGCGAGTAACGGGCCGCCACTTGCCAGGCACCAAGTCCCCAGCCACGACAGCCGTCGCAGTCGCGTACCCAGAAGAAGTTCTCGAACGGCTTCACGCGACCGAGCGTACCGGTCTTGCGATTCCATGGGGTGTGCTCGCCGGTCAGGAAGTAGGCGACATAGACGTAGCCACCGCCAAAGTCGAGATCGGGGCCGGCTTGTCGCTGCATTCTCGAAGCCTGGTATTCACCAACGATCTGGAGAGCTCCGACATTGATGACACCTTCGACGCCGACCAACTGGTAGCGGTTGCCACCGGCGATCGCTTCCGTGTCGAACCACTTCTTGCTAGTACGGGCTTCCGGTCGGGTCGTGAAGCGGGCATCGGGGCCACCCCCAGGGAAGGCGAGCGAGCCAGAGACCGCCCAGTGGGCGTAACCGCGGCCACCGGAAGTTTCGTCGTACCAGATGGTGTTGGCGATACGGGCCGCGACTTCACTCTGGTAGTTGTCGGTGTACTGACCGCCGGTTTTAGAAAGGTCATCCATCAGGAAGTAACCGAAACGCCAGTTCCAGCGTTCGTTTTCGCAGACACCGTACGATTGAAGACCGAGACGACGAGCGTCCTGGTTGTAGGCTTCCACGTGGTACGGTCGCTCCAGGAAGACGTTGTAACGGGAGCTGTTTAAGTGATCCAAGCCGTAGGGGCGTTTTTGGTTACCGAGCAGAACCGTTTGCAAGAACGGCAGTTCGTCCCAGCCAAGATAGGCATCCTTGAAGGCCAAGCCAGCGGGACTGGCAAACTCCATTTCGATCTTGTAGAGCATCGTGTCGGTGACATCGCCCTTCACACCGAATCGGAGGCGGCGGAATCCGGAGAAGTCGCGCGGCGCGACGGTGGCATCGCCCGTCTCCAACCAGTTGGGAAGCGGATCGGCATCCGGGAAGACCCAGTGATCGTAGTGCACACGACCGAACCACTTCTGCGTGGTCTTCTTGTTGGCTTCCTCTAGTTTGTCACAGTGGTAACAATCCTCGAGTGCCGAAAGCCGTTGCTCCAGCTCGGAAGTGTAGGCGGCATTCGAGTAGTTCGCACCACCGTAGTTCGCGTTAGAGCTTGTCGCCGGTAGGCGATTCGACTCGAGTTCACGCAGTCGAGCCTCTTGTTGCTCGACGATCTGTTGCAGCCGGTAGTAATCTTCGGCCGACGGCTGCTGGGCATTGGTAGGAGTAGCCACCGCTAGAAATAGCAGTGCCGCGAGAATGCCAGGGACCAATCTTCGTTGACCCATTTCGTGTGTTCCTTCTATTCGATAAGCAAGGTCGTACGAGTGATTGCACATCCGGAAGAACGGACATAACCGTCACAAACAGTCAACTCGTGTTGCCGTGTGTTTCCTGGCAAGATGTTCCGGTTGTGCGATCAGCGATACTGAATAGATCTGTACAGAGCCCTTATGAAATCGTTAAGATTGGAATTACCGGACCAATTTTTGAGCAAGCGACTAGTACCAATTTCCTGATCGGGAAAGCTCTCGCTCTTTAACGCAGCGGTAAGATAGGAAGACTTTTCCGGTCAGCCAAAGTCTGCGGGGCGTGCTTGCTTAAGACCGACGTTCTCGTCCAGAGTGCAAGGTGGCGGCGCGGTTGTTTTGATTGCCGAGCAGTATTTACCGCGCGGCTGCGCGTGCTTCGTCGGACGTGAATGCCACATCACCACATCATCGTTGGGAGCGTCGCAATCCTGAGTGCAGCCGACGAGTAGTCGTTTCTGAATCGCGGTGAGTCGGCATTCGATGCAATTGTTGCGATGACCCGCCAGGCTACCGATTCGTCGTCGTGGCGTGTGGAGCGACATTGCGAGACCGCGTGACGGTCGGTCGAGGAATGACAAGCCGTGAATCTGCTGCCCCCGTTTTTTCCCGAAAGTGGCCCAAGTGAAGCATTTGGGCTACAAACTGCGGCTTTTTTGGGGGCTGTGAATTCCTCGGATTCTGCCCGAAAATAGCTGTTTCATCGCGACTCAGACCGCCGTATAAATATTGGGGCACATGTTCAACAGTCTGAGGCCGTCGGATTTGCGGTCTGAGCAACGACTTCAATCTGAAAAGTACGATTCCATGCCATCGTTAGCTTCTTTGATTCCGGCAGCTCTGGTCGCGGCACTTCTTGCCTTTGTGACGCTGCCGAATGTTATCGAGGCGAACGGCTCGAGTGAGAGCGTGGAAGAAGCGCTGGGGCGAAGTGAGTGCCGCGAATGTGTCAGTCGGCGATCGATATCTGCGAACTCTAGCAGGCGTTCGGCCGATGTGACGGCCTTTGGCGGATTTAAGAATCTGGCTTCCAGGCTGGGAGCATTCCGCAGAGATGGCTTGGTTCCTCAGGCCGCTCGTAGCGATCTTAATGGCACGGGTGCCTATCTTCTCGTTTGATTGCCTGCCGGCTGCGGTATGCGCCCGCGGCTCTCTGGTCGCAGTGTCCGGTCAAACAGCCATCGGTTGATGGTCGGTTCTACTTGTCTAGGACAACGTCCTGGCTAGACGCGATAGGACCTTGATCTATGGCCGTGTCGAAGGAACGGCGAAGGAAAGCGACCGAGCTAGTTGCCACGTATGTATGTCTTACATGGTTGCAAGTCGAGCCGCGCTCAGGCCTGAGCCGAGTGCCAATCAATCCAAGTAGCAATTGATCGAAATAAGAGTCAGATTCTTCATCAATCCATCGATTGATCAACGTTCAACGGAGCAAGAGACGTGAGTACTGCGACAAATAATCAAGAAGGTGCACTCCCAAATTCCAATTCAGGGAGCCCCGGTCTGTTTTCTCATTTCCGGGAGGACTTTCTCGCCTCGATCGTCGTTTTCCTGGTGGCCCTGCCACTTTGTATCGGGATCGCGGTGGCGGTGGGAGTCAGCCCCGCACGAGCCTTGTTGACCGGCATCATCGGCGGCCTGTTCGTCGGCTTCATCGCTGGTTCGCCATTGCAGGTGAGCGGTCCGGCGGCCGGTCTGTTCGTTATCGTGGCGGACCTTTTGGCCAACGGGCGAAGCGCTTTTCTCGAAACAGCCGCCGGAGCTGGCAAGACCGTCGAGAGTTCCGAGGCAATCGCTTACTCGCTTGTCATCTTGGGAGCCGCCGTCTTTATGGCAGGCATTTTGCAGATCATCGCTGGTCGGCTGCGTCTCGGGCAGTGGTTCCGTGCCGTGTCGCCTGCGGTAATCAAAGGAATGTTGGCCGGTATCGGCGTGCTGATCCTGGTGAGCCAGTTTCATGTCATGTTGGATCACCAGGCGATGTGGGGAGATCAGAAGGCCCACGGCGGTTTGCAGTACATGGCTACGATTCCCGAGGCCATTTTAAAGTGCTTCTCGGACGATACCACGCATAATCATCACCTGGCCGCACTCACGGGGATCATCACCCTGGTGACGATGGTTCTGTGGCCGCTTCTTTCGCCAAAGAAGCTGCGAATCTTACCGGCCGCGTTGATCGGAATCTTGGTCGCCACGGCATTTGCGGCGATTGCTCAGCTGGACGTGCAGATGCTTAAGGTACCAGACAATCTGATGACTGAGATTACGTGGCCGAGCGTCTCATGGTTTGAACTGTATACGACTCCGCTCGTTCTAACCGCCGGCGTCGTTATCGCTTTGGTCGCTTCGGCTGAAACGCTGCTCTGTGCTACGGCCGTCGATCAGATGCACAGTGGGGAACGAACCAAGTACGACAAGGAACTGACGGCGCAAGGTGTCGGAAACGCACTCTGCGGTCTGATCGGGGCCTTGCCCATGACGGGCGTGATCGTGCGAAGTACGGCCAACGTTAGTTCCGGCGGAAGAACTCGCTTGTCGACGATTCTGCACGGTGCCTGGCTGTTGCTCTTCGTCGTCGCTTTTCCGTTCTTGTTGTCGTATATCCCACGCAGTGCCCTCGGGGCGTTGCTCGTCTATACCGGCTACAAGCTCGTGAACTTCAAGGAGATCAAGAAACTTTGGAAGGCGGGTCGCAGCGAAGCCGGAATCTTCTTCGTGACGCTTATCGTGATCGTCAGTGTCGATCTCTTGGTCGGCGTTATCATCGGTGTCGCCCTGTCAGCGATCAAGTTGCTCCATCGTTTCTCGTATCTCGAGCTTAAACTGGTGTTTCTCGATGATGGAGTGGTCCGATTGAAAATGAACGGGGCCGCGACCTTCCTGCGGTTGCCGCTGCTGGCTGCCAAGCTAGAGGCGGTGCCCCCGTCCGCAGAGTTGCATGTCGATTTCGAGAATCTCACTTACATCGATCATGCTTGCTTGGAACTACTCATGAGCTGGGCTAAGCAGCACGAAGGTACCGGTGGCAAGTTGTTTCTCGACTGGGAAAGTCTGGCCGGCCGCTTCTCGGCCGCCAACGGCAACGGCAAGAAGCCATCGTTGGGGCTGCCCGCATCCACGTCGTCGCCACCAGCTTCAGAACTCGAAACCGAACAGCAGCCGCTGGTGTCGGAGGGTGATACAAGAGAAGTACCGGCCAATCAGAAAGAAGCCGCTTCCTAATTGGAATGCGGTTGAATCTGGGTAAGGCGCACGTTTTAATAGCCATTAGCTAGGTCGGGGATCATCGACAGCAATGGTTGGCGTGCGCGCATGATAGCGAAGTTGCTCTCAGTTCCATCCCATGAACGGCGCACGGTCGCCAGCTTGTTCATGTACAGCGCGCTGTTGGCAACTTCCTACACATGCGCCAGTACGGCTTCCGACAGCTTGTTTCTCTCTCGCGTCGGCGGCGATGATTTGGCGACTCTTTTTCTTGCCTCGGGCGTCGCCACGATCCTCGTCACTTCGCTGTGGTTCCTGCTGGTTCGCCGCGTATCTCTGGCCGCTTCGCTGCGCCCGTCGGCGGCTGGCCTGGCGGTATTAACGCTGCTGGCCTGGTGGTTTGTTCCTTCCTTTCACAGCTCGGTTCGTGTGCTGGGGGCAATCTACTTGCTCACCCAGGTTCGTGGCTGTGTGAACGCGATCAACGTCGTGTCGGCTATGAATGAACTGCTGGGGCGCCGCTCGAGTCGTCATGCGTGGGCGGTGGTCGGGCTCGGATTGCCCATCGCGGGAATCATCACTGGAGCGGTGATCGGGCTGGAGGCCAACATCATTCAAGTCCGCGACTGGCTGCTGGTCGCGGCGATATTGGATATTGTCATCTGCTTCACGGCGCCGACGGAGAAGTTGGTTCTCTCTCCCTCCACGGAGTCGATGAAGAATACGGTTGAAGTCGAGATGCCGGTCGCCCTGTCGAAGAAATGGGTGGTCAAGAATCCCAATCATTTTCGGATTTGGATTGCGATCTTGGTTGCGGCCCAAGTCGTCGTCCTGACCGTCGTCACATTCGACTGGAAGATCGCTGTCTCGGAGTACTACGAAGCAAGTGAGCAGGGGGCTGTTCGTTACTTCGGGATCTTCTACTGCTGTGTGGGATTCGCCTCGCTGATTGTTCAGGCGATGTTCACGGGTAAGATTCTCACGCATCACGGCGTGCGCATTCCCCTGATGCTGATGCCGCTAACGTTCCTGGTAATGAGCTTCTTACTGGCGGTCGGGCCAGGTGCCTTGGGGGCGTTCGTCATCGCCTCGCTTGCCAAGTCGATGGATTTCTGGCGGCGCAGCGTCCACGACACCGCACTCAACGTTCTCTATACGGCCCTCAGACTCAAGCGGCGGCGTGGCATGATCTTTGTCAACGGCGCCGTAGTCAAGCCGCTGGCGGAGATCGGAACGGCCGTCTACCTGGTCACCGGCACGATCTACTCAAGCAATCTGTTCATGGTCGTAGCGGCCAGCTGCTGGTCCATCGCCGTGATCGCCGTGCTTAAGCAGGTTCGGGCCGAAACCGTGAGCCCGGCAGAGCGGCTGAAGATGATGGAGCTTTTAGTCAGCGAAGAGGAAGCCTGAGCGGGCCGCTCTGCGGAGCAGGGGAGAGGGCGCAAAGCGAATGCTCGCGCTAGTAGACCCCGCTGGTACTAGGTCTGCTAGTCTTCTGTGATCAGGTTGAGCAGATCGCCGATCTTGCGATGCGCTTCGATCGGGTGTCGCAGCGGCTTTCCCTTGAGTACCCGATAGCGATTGTGTCGGCCAACGCGTTCACGCTTGATATAGCCGCCTTCTTCCAAATCCAGAATGATCCGCTGAACGGCACGCTCGGTAATTCCGACGAGCGCTGCGACTCGTCGCAGGACGATCTCAGGTTCCGAGGCCAGGACTGCCAGCACGTGCGTGTGGTTGGTCAGGAATGTCCAGCGAGGGAAATCGTCCGTTTTGACTACTGGTTGCCCCATCTGGGACGTTGAATCTCTACGAGTCGATTGATTTGCCATGAGAGTCCTCGTAAATAGTTTCCGTACCTGCGATCGGAAGCTTTCATTAATCTTACCACAATTTCTCAAAAACAGGAAGCATAAAACGCGATAAACTATTGACGAAATAATTGTCGGGAATTATAATGCATGTAATTGGGGTCGTATTTTTGGCCCCAGACCACGATTCAGCAAATACTGATATGACCGCTCATATTCGAGAAACCGACGGTGCCGCTGCTATTTTGGAGCGAATTACCGACAACGATCCATTGCACGAACGGAGTGCCGCGAAACGCGAGCTTGCCGAGGCAATGCGCGCCTGGCCGGGGGAGAAGGGCGAGCTTTGGAGCACCTGGTTTAGCGAGGCCTCCAAAAGCCTCGGTCTTCGTACCAAGACTCTGGAGTGCACTGTCGACGAGGCGTACTCGCTGGCACGTAATCATGCCTCGATCGTTTGCTATCGAGAGCAGGAAGAAGCCAGTCACGACATGTGGCTTGCGGTTCTATCCAAACAGGGCCGCACATTTGAGGTGCTGTTCTACGGGGAGAGCGATGTCGAGACGACAATGTCGGCGTCGGAATTGAAGCAAGTGTTAGAGACTTTCTCGGAAACGGATCAGATTCGTTGTGTGGTGATTCCACCGAACGAAACGTCAGTTCCATCGGCGAGTGGCGCAGAAGGCGGGAGTGGCTTGACACCACTACAGCGGCTCTGGCATCTACTTCGACCGGAAGGCTCCGACATTTGGCTGGTTGGTGTTTTCGCGTTCGCTGTGTCGATGCTCATGCTGGCGACGCCGATCGCTGTCGAAGCGTTGGTGAATACGATTGCCTTTGGTCGATTCTTGCAGCCGATCGCCATTTTGGCCGTAATATTGCTGACATTTCTTGGCTTTCGCGGGGCAATGCGCGCGATGCAAACCTATGTCGTCGAAATCATTCAGCGCCGCCTCTTCGCGCGTGTTGCCGGGGACTTAGCTTTTCGGTTGCCTCGCACCGATCAATCCGACGATCGATACGAACCTGAATTGGTCAATCGATTTTTCGATGTCGTGACCGTTCAGAAGGCGGCGGCTCAACTGTTGCTAGACGGCCTCGGGCTGGCGATGGGAACCTTGATCGGTATGGCGGTCTTGGCTTTCTATCACCCTTGGCTGCTCGGTTTCGACCTGTTCTTGCTGCTATGTATCGCCGTCATCATCTTGGTTCTGGGACGCGGCGCCGTGCCCAGCGCGGTTAAGGAATCGAAGCACAAGTACTACATGGCGGCCTGGTTGGAGGACATCGCGAAGTGCCCGACGACCTTTCGCACCGATGGTGGTGCGGAGTTGGCAATGGAGCGTGCCGACCGCCTGATTCATGAGTATCTCGACGCCCGCGGTAAGCACTTTCGCATTCTGATGCGACAGGTGATTTTCGCGCTTGCGCTGCACGCAATCGCCAGTACGGTGTTGCTAGGGCTAGGCGGCTGGCTGGTCGTCGAAGGGGAGCTGACGCTTGGCCAACTCGTTGCTGCGGAGCTCATCGTGACAGTCATCGTGGGGTCGTTTGCCAAGCTCGGTAAGCACATGGAGAGTTTCTACGATCTGCTCGCCTCGGTCGATAAGCTCGGCGTGTTGTTTGACATTCCGACCGAACGCGAGGACGGATTGCTCGCCATCGATCGAGTCACGCCAGGGGAGTACACCATCGATCGAGGCCAGGTGTCGATGCGATTCGACGCGGTTCGTTTTGCCTGGCCAGGTTCGCCTGCCGTGATTCGTGGCCTTTCGGCGGAGGTGTCGCCGGGGGATCGGATCGCGATTTGGGGACTGGCAGGATCAGGCAAGAGCACGCTGGTTGACATGATTGGCGGGCTGCGGGATCCCTCCTCCGGTCATTTGACGATCGATGGCTTCAATCCTCGCGACATTCGGCCGGACGTGCTGCGACGTCGCGTTGCAACTGTGCGCGGCGGCGAGGTATTCCACGGTACTGTTGAAGAAAACGTTCATCTCCATCGAGCGGACGTATCCGCGACGGATGATCATGAGGTGATGGACGCGTTGGGATTGCTCGAACCGGTGCTCCGATTGCAGGACGGCTGTAGCACGATGCTTGAGAGCGATGGTTCGCCTTTGTCGGAGAGCCAGTGTCGTTTGTTGGCCATCGCCCGGGGAGCTGTCGGCCGTCCGGGTCTGTTGGTGCTCGACGGGACACTCGACACGCTCGGCGAACAGGATCTCGATCATTGTCTCGCATTCCTGACCGATCCACGTCAGCCCTGGACGCTGCTCGTGACAACTGCCCGAGAAGATATTGCCGCCCGGATAGGTACGACGATCGAATTGGAGTCGAACGTCGAATGGACACGTAATCCCGTGGTCGCTTGAGGCAGCTGACCTTTTTCCAGCTGGCCAATTTCCAATGGGTAAGGAACCGCCACGCGGTTTCATTGCCACGACCAAAACCAACGATCCCCAATCAATCGAACGAAACGGCAATCGACATGTCGACACCTTCCTCCGATACCAAACGCATGCTCGCCCCGGCAGCCTACAGTGAATCGGTTCTGCCATCGCTCAAGTTGGCTCGTTCTTCCCGATTTGCGCGCGCAACGGGCAAGGCGCTGTTCCTGTTCTTGGCGCTTGGTTCGCTGTTTGTCGCGCTTGCGCCTTGGCAACAGTCGGTCAAAGGCACCGGAAACGTGATGGCCTACGCGCCATTGGAGAGGCAGCAAACGATCGAGACGCCGATCAAGGGCCGCATCGTGCGGCTTGGTGCGGGAATCTATGAGAACGCCTACGTTAAGCAGGGCGACCTGATTGCTGAGATCGCCGATATCGACACCGGCTATCTTGCCCGACTGGAGGGCCAGCTATCGGCCGCCGGTCGTCAACTCGATGCCGCGGAGTCTCTCCTTGAGGCCAACGTTCGTAATCTCGAAGCCGCCAAGACGGTTGTCTCGTCGTACGATTCGCAACTGCTGGCCTATCGACGCGTGAAAGAGCAGATCGTGGCTGCCGCCGATGCCGATATCGCTTCGGCCAAGAACAAAGTGGAAGCCGAGCGACAGCAACTCGCTCAATACGAAGCCGCATCGGCTCAGGTGAAAGCCGACTACGAGCGGCAAAAAACGCTGTACGAAGAGCAGATCGCTTCGCAGCTGAAGTATCAAGAGACCCGCAGAAAACGAATGGAAGCCGAGGCCAAAGTCGCCAAGAGCCAGGCTTACGTGCGTGCCGCCGAGAACGAACTGGTCAGCAAACAGAACGAACGAAACGCCAAGGAGCAAAAGGCGCAGGTCGATATCGACTACGCGACGGCCGCCGCTCGTAAGGCGACTGCCGATGTTGCCAAGGCGGAAAGTACGGTTGCCAAAGCACAGTCCGATCTGACAAAGACTCAGAAGGAATTGTTAGAAACGGAAACCAAGGTCGCGCGTCAGCAGAGTCAGACGATCGTCGCTCCGTTCGATGGTTACGTGACTAGAATTACTCCCAATCAAAGCACCAAGGTTCTCAAGGAAGGCGATCCGATTTGCATCATCGTGCCCGACACCACGGACCAGGCGGTGCAGATTTGGCTTGACGGAAACGATGCCCCGCTCGTCGAACCAGGGAGGCATGTACGTTTGCAATTCGAAGGCTGGCCCGCCGTGCAGTTCGCCGGCTGGCCGTCGGTCGCTGTCGGTACCTTTGGTGGGGAAGTTGTGTCCGTCGATGCGACGGACGACGGAAAGGGAAAATTCCGTATTCTTGTGCTGCCTGACGAATCGGATCAGCCTTGGCCGAAGGAACGGGTTTTGCGGCAGGGGGTTCGTGCCAACGGTTGGGTGCTGCTCGATGAAGTTCCGCTGTGGTATGAGATCTGGCGAAATATGAACGGATTTCCGCCCGCTATTTCCACGAACGAGCCCAAGAAAGACAGCAAGCCGCCTAAGCTGCCGAAGCCTTGATCAGCCACGATTGGATAGTTGACTTTAGCGGCGACCGTTTCGCAAGGAACGGCGCGGTAATGTGAAGACCGTTGTAATCGGCAAAGTTTCTCTAAATTAACGTGTTGCCGCTTGCCGATGGCTACGACAACTGGGGTTCTATCTTTTGTTTGCAGCATGAGGCTGCGCCGTGCGGTTGATTCTAACGTCCTTTATTGAATCGTCTTACGTCATGTTGGCGAGTGCCATCATCGTCGCGGCTACCGGCTGCGCTGGGTGGGAGGCGAATCAGGTTCAGCGACCATCAGCCTTTGGCGATAGCACTGCTTACGGTCTTTCCCAATCTCATGGCCAGGCAGAACTGTCTTTCACGGCTAGCAATCCAGCAGCGCCGCTCGTCGAACACGTGACGCCCATCGGTGACATTTTGCCGGCGGCCTACCAGCCGGAGACGTCGCCGAGCCAAGGTGACATGCGCAACCAGGTGGACATGGGCGATTCACTTCATCCGCCAAGCGAGCTGATTCCTGCGCCAGGTGGCGATCTTGCAACGCAGACGATCGCCTTGGCAGACGTCATCTCGTCGATTCATGCCACGTTTCCGCTGGTTGAGGCCGCCTATCAAGAGCGACAGGTTGCCGAAGGGAAAGCGGTCGCAGCGTGGGGAGAATTCGACACCAAGTTCAAGGCAGCTAGTGAAAACGGGCCACTCGGTTTCTACGAAAACTACCGCCACAATGCTGGCCTGGTGAGACCTTTGTACCAGGGTGGCGAGCTCTTCGGCGGCTACCGCATCGGGCGTGGCGATTTCGAACCTTGGTATTTGGAACGCCAGACGAACGAAGGCGGCGAACTGAGAGCCGGATGGCGCGTCCCGCTGATGCGCAATCGCGAGATCGATGCCCGTCGCGCGGCACTTTGGCGGGCAAATTACGAGCAGCAGCGGGCGGAGCCGGAGATTCGCGGCCAATTAGTCGGCTTCGTGCGCGAAGGAACGGTGGCGTATTGGAAGTGGATCGCCGCCGGTCGCAAACACGAAATTGGCGTGCAGGCGCTTCGTCTCGCCGAACAGCGAACCGCACAGATCCAGCGACGGGTCGATCTTGGTGATGTCGACCCGCCGGTGTTGCAGGATAATCTGCGTGCCATTGCCCAGCGCGAAGCAAAGTTGATCGACCTCCGCCGCAAGCTACAGCAGGCAGGCTTCTCACTTTCGCTCTTTTATCGCTCCAAGGAGGGTGAGCCACGCGTGCCAGATGCGACAACGCTTGCTGATTTTCCGCAGCCCGCCGAGCTCGCGGAGATCTCGATCGAAGACGATTTGGCGATTGCACTCGAGGAGCGCCCCGAGTTGGCAGTGCTCGACGCGATGGCCAGCAGCGTCAAGGTGGACCTGGCCGAGGCTCGCAACGACACGCTTCCCAACGTGAATGCCCAGCTAAGCGGCTCTCAAGATGTCGGCGGGCCGACGAGCGTCAAACGAGACAAGTCGCAGTTTGAGCTGGAGGCCGGGCTATTCGTCGATGTACCACTGCAACGACGCAAGGCTCGCGGTAAACTTCAGGCCGCGGAGGCCAAATTGATACAACTGTCGGCCAAGCGACGCTTTGTCGAAGACAAGATTCGCACGGAGTTGCAGTACGCCAACGCGGCCATCACTGCGGCAATCGCGCGACTCGAGCGAGCACGCGAATCGAAACGCCTTGCGGAATTGATGGCCGACGTGGAACGCCGCAAGTTCGAGCTTGGAGAAAGTAATCTGCTTTCGGTTGTCTTGCGTGAGCAAGACGCGATCGAAGCGGCCGAGGCGGAAGTCGACGCCATGCTGGAATTCTTCATGGCCCTGGCCGATTACAACGCGGCCCTAGCAAACGATTGGCCGGAGTAGCACGAGGCTTCGCCCGTAGCGGAAGCCGGCTGCATCTTTCTGCCTCCACCGCTAGCGATTCCGCCGCTGCGCGTAGGCTAGCAGTTTCGTCGAGTACGCTTCGCTGTCATGGTCGGCGACAGTCGCTTTGCCCAAGGTCCGGATCAACCGCGGCACCACCACGGCTAAGTGCCAGAGGATGCCGGGACTTTTTCGCACCACCAGTTTCTCGAGCGGATCGCAATCGCTCTCCTCCCGGCAGCGCGGCACATTCAAGAGAATCATGCTGCCGTGGTGTGTGTACCCCACGTATCTGCGGCGGATCCATTCGGATATCTGCGGTCCGACGAACGGGATCAGCCACACGAGTGTCAGGAAGTAGACCAGCCCCCGCCCAAACGGCACACGAGTGATACCGTCGGCCGCGTTGACAACCCGATAGACGGGCGTCTTTAGTGGTTCGTAGAACTCGTCGTCCGCCGCCCGCGGGCAACCGAAGGTGTAGGTCGCTCCCTGGCTTTCCGGAGCCAAGTATCGGGTCGCCACCATCGCCAAGGCTCCGCCGAGCGAATGACCTGTAATGTAGAGTGGCAATCGCTTGTCTTGCTCGGCCAGCGCAGACTCGATCTGGGCCCGGATCTTGTCGAAGGCTTCCATGAACCCGCGGTGGACTCGCCCGCCAACGCTGGCGTGCACCAGATCCGCCTTGAGGTCGGTCGCCATGTCGATATCGGAGTCGGCTTGGGTTCCGCGAAACACGAGGATCAGCATTCCCTCGCTCTCTTCGCTCTCGCCAAGTTTGACGAGCATCGCTTCCGAATCACCGGCAACAAACTCAGACACAAATTCAAATCGCGTGCCGGCGAGGACCTCGGTTACGATTTGCCGCTGCTGCGGCGAATCCGAATCACTCGACGCCGCAGATTCGGCCCCGCTTCCTTCCGGCGGCGATTCGTCTTGGCTTGCCGACGCGCTTGATTCGACCGTTTTCCCTTCAGCTGGCAAGATCTCGTAAACCAGACGCGACAGCTCCGCCATGATGTAGGCGGTCCGATCGGAGTAGGCCGCGCGCTTAATCGGCGGCGAGCTAACCAGTTCGAGGTCAGGGAAGAATGGGGGCATGGTAGGTTGTGTGCACTGGAGAGAATAGGTTTACGAAACGTACGAGAACTGCGTCGGGATTGATAGGGTAGTCAAAAAAAACGACCCACTGCAGGCGGCAGTTGGACTGAGCCTGAGTGGGTCGTGTGTCGTTGTCGTTGTTGCGACGGTATGTGCTCTATGCGTCGCCTTCGGTTCGGGCGTGTTCGGCCGTTGTTTCGGCAGCAGCTTCGGCGACCGCTTCTGCGGCTTCACTCGCCTCGTCATCGCCAGTCCAGGTGGCGAAGTCGGCGTCGGACGAGTCTTCATCCGCAGCGTATCCATCGCGCTCCGCCGCGACT